>Ga0310810_10003174_pt1 | contig 17839 bp, 16 predicted proteins | sample NCmetagenome_FD_207641 | JGI IMG/M metagenome (GOLD analysis project Ga0310810, IMG submission 207641) | Soil microbial communities from experimental microcosm in Duke University, North Carolina, United States - NC | ecosystem: Engineered > Artificial ecosystem > Soil microcosm > Unclassified ...
GCCACCTTCGCCGATCAGGTCACCAACGTGGCCCGCGAGGTCGGCGTCGAGGGCAAGCTGGGCGGCCAGGCCCGGGTGCCGGGCGCCGCGGGTATCTGGCGCGACCTCACCGCCAACGTGAACCAGCTCGCGGCCAACCTCACCACCCAGGTCCGCGCCATCGCCGATGTGGCGACGGCGGTGACCAAGGGCGACCTCACCCGGTCGGTCGCGGTGGAGGCGCTGGGCGAGGTGGCCGAGCTCAAGGACAACATCAACGAGATGATCCGGAACCTCCGCGACACGACGCGGAAGAACATGGAGCAGGACTGGCTCAAGACCAACCTGGCCAAGTTCAGCCGGATGCTGCAGGGCCAGCGCGACCTGGCGGCCGTGTCGCAGCTCATCCTCTCCGACCTCGCCCCGCTGGTGGCCGCCCACCACGGGGTGTTCTACATCGTGGACTCCTCGGGCGAGCAGCCGACGCTCAAGCTGCTCTCCAGCTACGCCTACCAGGACCGCAAGCAGGTCAAGGGTGAGTTCGAGTTCGGCGAGGGCCTGGTGGGGCAGTGCGCCAGCAGCCGGCGGATGCTCCGGATCAATGCCCTGCCGGAGAGCTACATCCAGATCTCGTCCGGGCTGGGCGAGGCGCCACCCCGGAGCATCGCGGTGCTGCCGGTGCTCTTCGAGGGTGAGACCCGGGCCGTCCTGGAGCTCGCCACCTTCGACGAGTTCGACGAGATCCGGCTCACCTTCCTGGAGCAGCTGGCGGAGAGCATCGGGATCGTCCTCAACACCATCGCGGCCAACATGCGGACGGAGGAGCTGCTGCGGCAATCGCAGGCGCTCACCGAGAGCCTACAGAGCCAGCAGGACGCGCTGACCGAGACCAACAAGCGGCTGGAGCAGCAGACCCGCTCCCTGCAGCAGTCCGAGGAGCTGCTCCGGGAGCAGCAGGACGAGCTGCAGCGCACCAACGCCGAGCTGGAGGAGAAGGCCCACCTGCTGGCCAGCCAGAAGGCGGAGGTGGAGCAGAAGAACCAGGAGGTGGAGCAGGCCAAGGTGGCGCTGGAGGAGAAGGCCGAACAGCTGGCCCTCATCTCCAAGTACAAGTCGGAGTTCCTCGCCAACATGTCGCACGAGCTGCGGACCCCGCTCAACAGCCTGCTCATTCTCTCCCAGATCTTGAGCGAGAACGTCGAGGGGAACCTCACCACCAAGCAGGTCGGCTTCGCCACGACCATTCACAGCTCGGGCTCGGACCTGCTGGATCTGATCAACGACATCCTCGATCTCTCCAAGATCGAGTCCGGCACCATGGCGGTGGATATCACCACCGTGCCGTTCGCGGAGGTCCGGAAGTTCGTGGACAGCACCTTCCGCCAGGTGGCGGACCTCAAGGGACTCGACTTCAAGGTCGAGGTGGACTACGCGCTGCCGCCCGCGCTGCAGACCGACAGCAAGCGGCTGCAGCAGGTGCTCAAGAACCTGCTGTCGAACGCCTTCAAGTTCACCGAGCGCGGCTCGGTGTCGCTCTCGGCCCGGCTGGTGACCGAGGGATGGAACCCGGAGCAGGAGATCCTCAACGCGGCCAACGCGGTGGTCGCCTTCTCGGTCCGGGACACCGGCATCGGCATCCCGAAGGAGAAGCACGGCGTCATCTTCGAGGCCTTCCAGCAGGGCGATACCGGCACCAGCCGCAAGTACGGCGGCACCGGCCTGGGGCTCTCGATCAGCCGGCAGATCACCCGGCTGCTGGGCGGCGAGATCCGGATCCAGAGCGCCCCGGGCGAGGGAAGCACTTTCACCCTCTTCCTCCCGGTCATCTACCCGGCGCCGGTGCAGGTTGCGCCGGTGACGGAGGAAACCGGCGCAGTCTCGGTCGAGCCTCTGGTGATGCCCACGGCCGCGTCCCGCGTGGTGCTCGCTCCCGTCGTCGAGCGCGAGGTGGCGGACGACCGGAGCGTGATCGAGGAAGGCGATCGGATCCTCCTCATCGCCGAGGACGATCCCAACTTCGCCCAGATCCTGCTCGATCTGGCCCGCGACCGCGGCTTCCGCGGGCTGGTCGCCAACCGGGCCGACCGCGCGCTGCAGATGGCCAAGGAGTATCGACCCACCGCGGTCACGCTGGATCTCCGGCTGCCCGACGCGGACGGGTGGACCATCCTCGACCGGCTCAAGCACGACCCGGCCACGCGGCACATCCCGGTGCACATCATCTCGGTGGAGGAGAACTGGCAGCGCGGCCTCCGCCTCGGCGCCATCGACTTCATGACCAAGCCGGCCACCAAGGACTCGCTGTCCGACGCACTCACCACGCTCCACGAGTTCGTGGACCGACCGATCAAGCGGCTCCTGGTGGTGGAGGACGACGAAGTGGCGCGGCAGAGCATCGTCGAGCTGATCGGCGCGGGCGACGTGGAGACGACCACGGTGGGCACCGGCGAGGCGGCGCTGGCCGAGCTCCAGCGCCAGCGGTTCGACTGCATGGTGCTCGACCTCGGCCTGCCCGACATGACCGGCTTCCAGCTCATCACCCGGGTCAAGGGCGAGATCGGCCTGCGCAAGCTGCCGACGGTGGTCTACACCGGAAAGCAGCTCACCACCCGGGAGGATGCGGAGCTCCGCCGGCTGGCCGAGTCGGTGGTGATCAAGGACGCCGGCTCCCCCGAGCGGCTGCTGGACGAGACCGCGCTCTTCCTCCACCGGGTCACCGCGAGCCTGCCGGAAGGAAAGCAGCGGATGCTGGAACAGCTCCACCGCACCGATCCCGTGCTCACCGGCCGGAAGGTGCTGATCGTGGACGACGACGTCCGCAACATCTTCGCCCTGACCACCTTCCTCGAGCGGAGCGAAATGCAGGTGCTGTACGCCGAGAGCGGGCGGGACGGCATCGCCCGACTGCAGGAGAACCCGGACGTCGACGCGGTGCTGATGGACGTCATGATGCCCGAGATGGACGGCTACCAGACCATGCGGGCCATCCGGGCCAATCCCAAGCTCCGCCAGCTTCCGATCATCGCGGTGACCGCCAAGGCGATGAAAGGCGACCGCGAGAAGTGCATCGAGGCCGGCGCGTCGGACTACATCGCCAAGCCGGTGGACATGGACCAGTTGCTGTCGCTGCTCCGGGTATGGCTGTACCGGTGAGCCCGGACGGACGGGCGGACGGGCGGACGGTCGCGCAGGCACCCGGGGAGGCACGCACCGGGGTGGCCGTGGAATCACGCGAGGGCAGTGTGGCGGAAGACGCTCCAGCCGGAAACGGCGCCGTCGCGTCCGTGCTTCCCACCGTCCCTGTGCCCGTCCGACCGTCCGACTCTGCGCCTGTCCGCCCGTCGGATCCCGTCGCGCCCGTCAACATCCTCCTCGTCGACGATCAGCCCGCCAATCTCCTGGCGCTGGAGGCGATGCTTCAGGGTCTGGGTCAGAACCTGATCAAGGCCGAAAGCGGACGGGAGGCACTGAAGTGGCTTCTCACCCACGAGTTCGCCGTGATCCTGCTGGACGTGAAGATGCCGGAGATGGACGGCTTCGAGACCGCCGCCATGATCCGGGAGCGGGACAAGTCGCGGGACACGCCCATCATCTTCCTGACCGCCGGCGACAAGGGCCACACCGATGCCGTGCGCGGCTACGCCGTGGGTGCCGTGGACTATCTGGTGAAGCCGGTGGTTCCCGAGATCGTCCGGTCCAAGGTCGCGGTCTTCGTGGAGCTGGCCAAGCGCACCGACCAGCTCCGCCGCCAGACCGACCTGCTGCGGCGAAGCGAGCACGAGGCCCGCGAGCTGGCGGAGGCGCGGGCCGAGCTGGTGGCCGACCTGGAGCACAAGAATCGCGAGCTGGAGAGCTTCAGCTACGCCGTCTCGCACGACCTGCGGGCCCCGCTGCGGCGGATTGAGAGCTTCAGCCGCGCGGTCGTGGAGAGCCAAGGCGAGCGGCTGGACCCCGAGGGCCGGCACTACCTCGAGCGCGTGGGTGAGGCCAGCCGCCAGATGGGCCAGCTCATCGACGACGTGCTCTATCTCGCCCGGGTGAGCCGGGCGGAGCTGCGCCAGCTCGAGGTGGACCTCAGCGCGGTGGCCGCCGTGGTCATCGACCGCCTCCGGGAGACCGAGCCGACCCGGAAGGTGGAGGTGCGGATACGACCCGGGATGATCGTGTCCGGGGACGGGCAGCTGCTGCGGATCGCGCTGGAGAATCTCCTGGGCAACGCCTGGAAGTTCACCGCCCGGGAGCCCAATCCGCGGATCGAGTTCGGCCAGGTCCAGGTGGCGGGGGAGTCCAGCTACTTCGTGCGCGACAACGGGGCCGGGTTCGACATGACCTACGTGGACAAGCTCTTCACCCCGTTCCAGCGGCTCCATCTGGCGAGTGAGTTCCCCGGCTCGGGGGTGGGGCTCGCCACGGTGCAGCGCATCATCCACCGGCACGCGGGCCGGGTATGGGCCGAGGGACTCACGGGACAGGGCGCCACCTTCCACTTCACGATCGGCCGGCCGCGGGTCTGAGCGTCGGCAGCCCGTGAACGGCCTTCCCGCCGACGTCCACCAGTTTCTTCTCCTCCTGACCCGGCACATGGCGGAAGGGACCGGGCTCTACCTGCTGCGGCTGTTCGCCTTTCTGCTCATCCTCGGCGCGATCATCGACAAGAACCGCGCACCGCGCGCCTAGCCCGCCAGCACCCGGCATCCCACCCGCGCCGGGTGGTCCTGGACCAGCGCGGCCGGGGGGACCCGCCGAATGGCCCATACCGCGGCCACATCGCCCCCCGCGACGGCGAGCATGGCCCAGCTCCAGAGAGCAAGACCGCCCCAGCCCGACGCGGTCGCCGCGAGCGCGGGTCCGAGCCCCAGCACCAGCGCCGGGAGCAAAGCGGTGATCCGGTAGCCGCGCGCCGAGACCGGCTCGCCGCAGCACGCGAACGGCGTCAGGGTGCGCCGATTAAATCCCAGGCGGACCGCTCGACGGGGTGCGCCGGCCAGTAGCAGGAAGCCCGCGACGTGGACCAGCTCGTGCAGCAGCACCGAGGCGAGCAGAACGATCAACACGAGCGGCAGCTGCGACGGTGGGGGGATCGACCTGGCCAGCGGTGCGGCACCCCAGAGGAGGATGAACGGTCCCAGGGCGAGGAAGGCGGCGACGGGAAGCCAGAGGAGGGCGATCAGGTTCGCCCGGGCCACGGACATGCTGGCGTCACGACCAGGAGGAGGCGCCGTCGTCGTCACACCGGTCTGTTCTCCCACTCGGAGACGCCGGTAATCCGGCCCATGTTGACCAGCGCGATCCGGAGCTTCCGGGCCTGGGGAGAATCCGGGGCCTCGCCGTACCCGGTCAGGCGACAGTCGCGCAGCACCACGAGACCGGGTTGCTGCCGCAGGAAGTCGGACACCCGGACATTGACCAGCACCTCGAGCGTGCCTCGGAGCAGGCCCCCGGGCAGGAGGCAGCCCACCTGGTGCCCCGCGGTCCGGCCGATGCTGCCCGCGGTCTCGATCAGCTCGTCACCCTGGGTCGGTTCGACCAGGATGATGGAGTCACGCCGGATCCCGATGAATGGGAGGCGCGACTCCTCGCCGGGAATGCGGACCCGGGTGGCCTTGATGATGCCGACGCCGCCAGCGAGGAAGTCCACCAGACTCTGGTGCTGGGGGATGTGGAAGGTGGCGGCGAACCAGCCGAGGTCGGTGAGGATGTTGGCGGTGGACTGCCGCAGCTGAGGGGCGGTGTGGTGCATGCTGCCGGAGGCCATCAGCGCGGCGTGTTGAACTCGGGCCCGAGGAGCAGCCCCTGATTGGTGTACTCGCCGATCTTCTCCCCGTTGAGCCAGAGCTCGAGTACCGGCGGCACGCTGTAGTGCAGGTAGTTGCCGTACGCCTTGAGCAGGCGACCCAGGTTGTACTCCACCGATTGGCTCGACTTGTACCCGTCTCCCAGGACCAGGATGAGAAGGCCGGGCCGATACTCGCCGTACTCCGCCACCACACCGAGCCGGGTGAGATCGTTCAGCGCCTGGCGGACCCCCGGGTGGAGCGTGATCGGCGGGGGCGGCACCGGCGCCGCTCGACCCGACGGAGTCGAATCGGCGCCCTCGGGGGTGGCGCTGCCTTCGCTGCCTGCCTGGAAGAGCTGGGCCGGCTCCCCCGCGCTGGTGCCCGGCCCGCGGGCAAAGGCGACGGTCCGGTGCACGTCGTTCAGGACCAGGTCCACCTTCCCGCCCTCGGTCAGGTGAACCCGCTGGCCGACCATGCTGTTGCTGGGACCGCTCGACCCCGCCGCGCTCGCGACGGTATTGAGCGCGGCGACCACGAAGTACTCGCCCCGCGGCAGGTCGCCGAACGCGAAGCGCCCCTCGGCGTCCGTCACGGCGGTCCGGAGATATTTCTGCTCCCGCTCGTCGGCGGAGCGGAGATTGAGCCCGCCGACGACGGTGCGGTTCCACCACTCGGTGGAGTAGGAGGTGACCGGGTTGAGGGAGACCTGGCTTCCCTGGGCGGGCTGGGTCTGACCGTCCTGGCCGCGCAGGACCACCTGGCCGCTGATCGTGCCGGTGCCGGCGTACGCGTACTGAGCGTATTCCAGCTCGTTGAAGGTCGTCTCCCGAGCGGCGGGGCTGCCCGTCGCGTGGGCGCATCCGGAGACCAGCGCCGCCAGCAGCAGAAGAGGACGAGCACGCGTTAGCGGCGCCAGCATGGGTAACTCGGGTCCGGGCATGGGTCGGGGTCGAAGCGAAGGGCTGCGCAGGTGTCTCAAGTCTACACCCCTCACGCCCGAGCGCCAGCGGACCCGAAGGGCCCGCCGGCGGATGGCGACGGTGTCGGAGGGGGCTACTCGGCGGCTACGCGGCGGTGACGCCGAGACGGTTCCCGGCGCGCGAACGGGTCCGGGGCAGCCTCGCCCTGTCCGGCGGTTGGATTCCGGATGATATACCAGACGCTCTCGGCACCGTAGGGGTCCGACAGGCGTCGGGCCACGATCCCGTCGAGGTCCATCCGCCGTGCCGCCGCGAAGAGCGCCCGGCCGTGCTCCTCCAGGGCGAAGATCTTGAACAACGGCCCGGTGTCGCGGGGGAGGAGAGCGGCCAGAGCGGCTCGCCGCTGAGCCAACGGGGACGACCGCAGGTCGGACTCGAGCCAGGGCAGGTCGAACGCGGCGAAGGCGAGGAATCCCTCACCCGGTCGAGCCCCGCGCATCGGGGCACCGTGCCGGTCGAGCGCGACGACCAGCCCGTCGAGCACGGCTTCTCCGACCGGGGGTGCGACCGAGCCGAGTCGAAGCTGCAGCTCGACCAGCCCCGGGATCGGCTGTTCCCCGGCAGGGCGGATCTGGCAGCCGCCGTCGTCCAGAAGCAGCAGGGCGCGGTGGCCATCATAGAGGGGCTCGAACAGCCACTCCGGGCTGTCGAAGGGGGTGGAGCGGGTGACGAACGAGATCGGCTCGACCGGAGAGATCAGGCCCGTGGACATGACGGCTCCTCGACCGGTCAGCCGGTCGTTGGAGCCCTCTCCACGAAGAGGGCGCTTCGAATGTGGCGGGTGGCCCCGCCCGGCTAACCTACCTCGCGGCTTCGGCCCAGGCCAGGGCCTCCTCGGCCGTGGACACCCGGTGCACCCCCTCCGCTCCACCGGTCCAGGTGTCCAGAAACCGGCCCAGCTTCCCGTAGGTGTTGTCCAGCACCGCATGGGGGATGGCCAGAAGCAGGCTCAGCAGGTGGGCATGCAGGCGGTCGGTGACCACCAATCTCCCGGACGACAGCAGGCGACAACCCCGGGCCACCCGGGCGGCCGCGGCGGCCTCGTACCGGGCCAGACGCAGCGCTGCCGCCGGACGAGGGCCGGACCGCAACCGCGCGAGCACCGCGGTCAGCTCATGCAGTCGGACCGGCAGGCGCGCCTCACCCAGCCAGTCGCGGACCTCGACATCGAGAGACGTCCTGGGAAGCGTATAGTGGGCGGCGCGCTCCCGATCGGTGCGGAAGAGGCACAGGACATCGACGCGCGGGGCCGTCGGACGAGCCATCGGGCCCAGGCAGAGCGCGAGGTCGGGACAGAGGCGCACGGCGCAGTCGAACCGTGCGGCGGCGAACTCGAGCGACGGTTGGTCGCGGACCAATAACCTGACGTTTCCGTGCCGGGCGATGACCCGGGCTGTCCGGTCGGCCAGTCGCGTGTCGCCATAGTGCACCGACTGGGGAAGCTGCACGATGAGCCGATCGGGGAAGGTCTCCAGCAGCCGCTCCCGGAACGCCTGGTGACGGGGCCAGAGGTCTCCGAAGTTGCCGCCGCCGTGAATCAGGATCGGCCCCTCGGGGTGCGCCCGGCGAAGTGCGGCAGGCGAGAACGCCGCGATGGACGCCACGTAGCGTGGCTCGACCGCGTGCTGCCGGCGGAAGAACGCCGTGGTTCCGAGCCAGATCGCCGAATCGCCTACGTTGGCGTGATCAGGGAAATCCACCAGGGCGAACGGCTGTTCGGCCAGGTCGGCGAGCTCCGCTGCGACTCGCGCCTGCAACCCCTCCAGCAGGCCGGACGGTCCGCCGCTCATGCTTCGGCTCCCGAGAGCGGGGTCGGGCCGCCGACGAGTCGCCGCAGGTCTTCCAGTTCGCGGCGGACGAAGCCGCGGGCGAAGAGCAGGAGCAGCCCCGCGTAGACCGCTGCGCCGATGACGACCATCACCACGAGAAAAGCGATCGCCGACGGCAGCTGAGTCCTGAGGGGATGGTAGAGCGCCAGCAGTACTCCACCCATCGCGATCGAGGTCGCCAGCGCCGGGGAGATGGCCCCCAGCACCGGCCCGTACGGCACGCCGGTGTGTCGCTTGAGGGCATACATCTGCACCGGTAGCGTGAGATACCCCCGTAGCACGTACGCGCCGGCGATGGCTTCCAGTCCGTAAGGCGCGGCCAGCACCGTGAGGATGGCGGTGAGCGCCACCTGGAGCGCCGCGATCCACGCCAGCGTCCCCGAGCGATTCACCGCGGCGAGCGCCGGCCCGGCGAAATAGTTCAGGATGAACGGGACGGCCATGAGGCCGAGAATCCTCGCGATCCCCGCGCTCGCCGTCCATCGGTCGCCGAACACCAGCACAATGGCGTCGGGCGCCAGAACGGCGAACCCGATGATCGCCGGCAGGGCCAGCGCGGAGCTCACTCGGACGATCCGGAGGTATGCCTTGGCAAAGGCCGGCAGATCGTCCTGGAGTCGAGCCAGTACCAGGAGCGAGACCTGGGAAAAGGGCAGGATCGCCGCCTGGGAGATCAGGTCCACGGTGCGCCACGCCGTGCGGTAGACGCCGACCGCCGCCACGCCGATCATCCGACCCACGACGAGATCCTGCAGCCGGACCAGCAGCGTGAACAGCAGGCTGGTGACGGTCATGCTGCCGCTGAAGGCCGCCACTTCCCGGAGCACCGCCCGGGAGTAGCGTCGCCCGGGGCGCCAAGGGTACGCTCGCCACACCATCAGCGCGGCCACGGCCTCGGTGACTCCCCGCTGGACCACCAGACTCCAGGCGCCCCATCCGGACAAGGCGGCGGCCAGCGCGGCAGCTCCGCCGGCGACGTTGGACGCGACCGACCGCGAGGCCATGACCCGGTGTCCGAACTCGCGCAGCAGGAGGGCGAGGTGGGTGGCGCCGGCCGCCGAGATGGGCAGGATGAATCCGAGCGCGATCAGGAGCGGCCCGACCTCGGGCGCGCCGAACGCAGCCGCGAGCGGCCGAGCCACGAGAGCGATCCCGACCGCGAGGAGAAGGGCGAGTCCCAGGGTAGCCCAGAACACGGTGTCGGCCATCGTGGGGGTGACCTGGCGGGCGCGCGAGATGGCGCTCACCAGCCCCGTGTTCGGGAGGATCCGCCCGAGCTCGGCGAACGCGGCCGCGAGGGCAAAGGCGCCGAACGCCGCGGGGCCCAGCGTGCGGGCGAGCAGCGCGAAGATGGCGAAGGACAGCAGGAAGTCGGACCCGGTGCGCGCGATCATCCAGAGAATCGAGGCCCCGGTCTTCTCCATGAGATCGGGCGGCGCACCCTGCGTCGTGAGGCCGTCGAGCGAGTCGTCGAACTCGCCGGAGGGTCCGGAAACTCCGCGTTCCCCGGCGGTCGCCTGGGTCATGCAACCACGAGTGTATGCAGTCGGCTGCCGTCGCGGTCTGAGAGGCGCCTGAGGCTCCGCCGGATCTTGAGCGCCCGGTCGGTGAGGCGGGTCCGGTACCGGCGGAGCCGGAGCCGCCGCGGCATCACGTAGGGGTCCCACCGGGCTGCCTCGATGCCGGACGCGGTGGACTCCTCGATCACAGGGAAGGGAAAGACGCAGAGGGTGCGGATCCCGTGGTCCCAGGAGCGATCGAGCTCGTCGTCGATCGGCCGGCGGACGCGCCGGCAATGGGGCACCAGCCGGCCGGCGCCCGCCCGCGTCAGCACGTATCCCTGGGTGCCGAGCGGACGGTCGAAGAACTCGATGATGCTCCGCTGCCGCACGATCGCGTTTGTGAGCAGGGTCCGGAACGGACAGGGCCGTTTGGCGTAGAGCCTGAGGTACGCGATGCCCGCGGCGGCGAGATCCACCTCGACCATCGCGGCGAGGAATCCCCAGTCCACGATCGTGTCGTCCTCCAGGACCAGCAGCTGGTCGGCGTCGCTCTCGAGGAAGCTGGTCCAGGCGGCGTAGTGGCTGGCGTAGCAGCCCAGCTCGCCGGGGTACATCGGCCGGCCCTTCGCGACGATGGCCTCGTCGGGGTCATGCTCCAGCCCGGGGCCGAGCTCGCGCCGCGCGTCGAACCAGCGCCACGGCAGGGAGGTCTTCGCGGCCCGGGTCGCGAAGGTGGCCCGGCGATCGGCGGCCTCGGGGAGGCTGATCACGACGATGCTGGTTCGCATCGGCCGAGCTACACCCATCCCAGGGAACGATACGAATCGAGCGTGCGCCGGAGGCCCTCGCGGAGCGGCGTCCGCGGGACGAAGCCCAGCTCGTCCCGGGCCCGGGAGATGTCGAACCAGCGGTTGTTGGTGAAGAACTTGACCCGGCGGCGGTAGATCGGCGGCTCCACCCCGAAGGGCACGCACACCGCCTCGCAGAGCGCGCCGGCCAGCCAGAAGGGCCAGACCGGAAGCCGTACCCGCGGGGCCGGCACCCGGGCAATCGCCGCGATCTCCTGGACCAGCTCGCGCAGCGTCGGCGCCTCGGCGCCGGTCACGATGTACGTTCGCCCCACGGCTTCGGGCCGCTCGGCCGCCAGGCGGAAGCCCTCGACCAGGTCGTCCACGTAGACCATCTGGAACCGGGGCTTTCCTGAGCCAAGCAGCAGGAAGCGTCGCCGCGCCACTCCCCCAATGAGCTTGAGCAGGCGCCGGTCGGTCGGGCCGTAGATCGGACCAGGGCGCACGACCGTGAGCGCGAGCTCGGTCCGGGCCGCGGCCTCATGCGCCGCGGCCTCGCCCTCCAGCTTGGTCTGCTGATAGATGTCGCCGGGCGCCATGGGAGCGTTCTCGTCTGCCGGCCCATCCCCGGCCACATCGCCATGCACGCCGACCGTGCTGCAATGCACGAAGCGTTGAGCACCCGCGGCGGCCGCGGCCTCGATCAGCCTCCGGGTGGCATCCACGTGGACCTCGCGGTAAAGCGAGTCCGGCACACCCGCGCGCCGAAAGACGGCGGCGAGATGGAAGATGACGGCGCGACCCTCCACCGACCGCCGGATGATCTCCGGGTCTCTAATGTCGCCCTGGAGGACCTCCGCGCCGGCCCGCTCCAGCTCGGGCACCTGGCCCGGCTTCCGCGACAGGGCCCGGACCGGGTGCCCTCTCGCAGCCAGGGCCCGGGTGAGGGCGAGTCCGGTGAACCCACCGGCGCCGGTGACCAGAATAGGGGCTTTGGTAGCCGTCACGCTGCTATCGGGTAAGAGGGAACAAGACCATGAGATGCGGAACGCCCAAGCCTATGTCGTGTGGGCAGTCGCGTACCGTGCTCGTGCTCACACCCGGCGCCTGGGGCGAGGCCGTCCTGTGACAATGCTCACACCTCCACGGCGGCATGAAGGTTAAGCTGGCACGATCGTGTCCATGATATGTCAGCTACCGAACCTGGACTGCTGGATTGCCCATGCCGGTGATTGAGTCCGCCCCGCCCGAGAGACGGCCGACGCGTCGGGAAGCCGCACCACGGCCCCTGCGCATCGGGGTCATGCTCCGGGCGGTCGGCGAGTACGATGGGGCAGGGGTCTACATCCGAAAGCTCATGGACGCGCTGCTCGAGCTGGATCAGCGGAACGAATACGTCCTCTTCTACTCGGAACAGGAACAGCTCGGAGCGTATGCCGGACGGCCCAACGTCCTCGAGGTGGCGCTCCGGGCCCCGGGGAAGCTGGCCTGGGACCAGGTCGTGGTTCCGCGGGCGGCCCGGCGCGCCGACCTCGACGTCCTGTTCCACCACAAGTTCAGCATTCCGCTGCTCGCGCCATGCCCGACGGTCGTGCAGCAGCGGGGGACGGAGTACTGGACCTTCCCGGAGTACTATCGGGCCTGGGGCGACTGGCTGAACGCCGCGTACAACCGCTGGAGCATTCCCCTCTTCTGCCGCCGCGCGACCCGGGTCCTCACCAACTCCGACAGTCTCGCGTCCGAGCTCGAGCAGCTGCTCGAGGTTCCGCGGAGCAAGATGGCGACGGTCTACGCCGCGGCGGACGAGCGCTTCCGGCCTGTCACCGATCTCGCCGTGCACGCGCGTCTGCGCGAGCGCTACGCCCTGCCGGCGGAGCCGTTCTTCCTCATGGTGGTGAAGGGATACGCCCGCATCGAAGGTGCCGGGCAGCCGCTCTGCCCGCGTAAGAACGTCGAAGGCACCCTCCTGGCGCTGGCGAGGGCCAGAGCAGAGGACTCGCGGACCCCGCCGATGGTGATCCTGGGCGCGGGGGTAAGGGGCAGGCTGGGACCGGACGTCCTGCGCGAGCGCTACGGGCTGCCGCCCGAGGCCGTGGTGATTCCCGGATTGATCGATCACGGGGACATGCCGGCGATCTACAGCATGGCCCGCGCACTACTGTTTCCGTCCTACTACGAGAGCTTCGGGATTCCCCTGGTCGAGGCGATGGCCTGCGGGTGTCCCGTGATCACCTCCACCGCGCCGGCCTGTCCCGAGGTGGTGGACGACGCGGCGCTGCTGGTCGATCCCGACGACGTCTCCGGGCTCGCGGCCGCCATGCTGCGGCTGGTGCGCGAGCCTTCGCTGGCCGCCGATCTCCGCCGCCGCGGGCTCGAGCGCGCCGCCCACTTTTCCTGGCACGAGAGCGCGCGTCGGCTCCTCGCCGAGCTGGAGCGTGCCGGTACCGGTGTCGACCGCGGCGATCGGTGAGCCGCGCCGAGTCGAACGGGGGACGCTCCGGGTTCTGGCGTGGCCCGGCCTCGGCGCCCGCCGATCCAATCCGTACACCTGGCTGCTCTACTCGCACCTCGCGCCGCTTGGCGTCCGTGCCGAAGAGTTCAGCCCCGCTCGCGCCCTCCGCGGCGGGTACGACCTCCTCCACGTGCACTGGCCGGACAAGGCCCTGAACGCCCGCCGGCTGCCGCTGCGCGCCGCCGGGGCTCTCGCTGCCCTTGCCAGCCTCGACGCCGCACGGCGACGTGGCGCACGGGTGGTGTGGACGGCGCACAATGCGGAGCCCCACGAGTCCCGTCATGCCGGCCTGGAGCGTCGGTTCTGGTCTGCGCTGGTGCGTCGGGTGGACGGAGTGATCCACCTCAGCGACGCCGGCCGGCGCATGGTCGAGGCCCGGTTTCCCGCGCTGGCCACTCGGCCGAGCACGGTGGTGGCCCCGGGTCACTTCCGGGGCAGCTACCCCGACACGATCTCGCGGGTCGAAGCCCGGGCCTCACTCGGCATCCCACCCAGGGCCCGGGTGATCGCCTTCTTCGGCCTGATCCGCGCCTACAAGGACGTGCCCCACCTGGTCCGCACCGCTCGCGCGCTGCCGGAGGATGTGGTGCTGCTGGTGGCGGGCGCGCCGCAGCCGGCCTCTTTGGCGGACGAGGTTCGCTCCGCGGCCGACGAGGATCCTCGGGTCCACCTCTCGCTGGGGCACGTGCCCGACGACCGGGTGCAACTGTATCTCCGGGCCACCGACCTGGTGGCACTGCCCTTCCGCGATATCACCAACTCCGGCAGTGCGCTGCTGGCGCTGGGGTTCGATCGCCCGGTGCTGGTCCCGGCCCTCGGCGCGATGGGTGAGCTGCAGGAGCTCGCCGGCGCGGACTGGGTACGGACCTACCAGGGAGAGCTGACTCCCGCTCTGCTGGCCGATGCGCTCGACTGGGCACGGGCCGGGCGCAGCCAGGCCTCGCCCCCGCTCGACGCGCTCGACTGGGGCCGCGTCGCCGAGCAGACGCTGGAGTTCTATCGAAGGCTGGAGGGCTGAGTGTCCGTCCCCGCTGTCACGGTTGTGATGCCGCTCTATCAGAAGGCCGGCTCCGTCATTGCGGCGATCCGATCGGTCCTGACCCAGAGGTTCGCCGACTTCGAGCTGGTGGTCGTGGACGACGGCAGCATCGACGAGGGCCCGGCGCTCGTGGCCGGGGAGGTCGACAGCCGGCTTCGCCTGCTGCGCCAGCCGAACCAGGGACCCGGCGCGGCGCGCAATCGGGGGCTCGCCGAGGCGCGAGGCGCGCTGGTGGCCTTCCTCGATGCGGACGACGAGTGGGACCCTGAGTTCCTGCAGCTCGGCGTCGCTGCCCTCGCCGAGGCACCCGACTGTGCCGCGTGGGTCGCGGGCCGGGCCGAGGGGCCGACGCGGCGCACGCGGACAGGGCAGGATCGGCGCATGGGCCTCACCGATGGCCGCTGGCGGGTGTCGCCCGATGTGCTTCCGAGACGGCTCAAGTACTACGTGGATTTCTGTCACTCGAGCTGCGTGCTGGCGCGCCGCACCGTCGTGCAGCGCTACGGCGGCTACTACGCCGCCGACCGCTACGTGTATGGCGAGGACAGCTATCTCTGGTTGCAGCTGGTGCTGAACCACGCCCTGGCGATCGACCCCGAGCCTCGGGTCTGGTTTCACACCGAGCACTCGGCGCTGGGGGCGGCCCGTATGGGTCACCATCCGGTGCGCCCGGCGCTGCTCGCCAGCGAGCCGCTGCTGGCGGGATGCGATCCTGCCTACCGGACCGCGCTGCGCGACTTGTTGGCGTTCTATCGATTGCTCGAGACCGAGCAGCTGCTCCGGCGGGGGCAACTCGACGCCGCCACGCTGGCGCAATGGCGGTCGCGCTTCCCCTGGGCCCGCCGGCCCGGGCTCAAGCTGGCGGCCATGGAGCTCCACTGCTCGGCGTTGGTGATGGTGCCGGGACTCGCCCGGATCGTCCCGCGTCTCAGCGCGCTGAGAGGTCGCCCCTGACCGAGCCTACCTCGGGCTCGAAGTCGGGATAGTAGGGCAGCTCGAACGGCTCGACGAACCGGCGGCAGGCGTCGATCTCGCCCTGGGTGAGCCGTGGCCGCCAGCCATCCACCTGTTTGGCGGCCACCCGCGTGAGGGAGTAGGCCCACGCGTCGCCCTCTCCATTGGCCCGGGCCGTGAAGCGCTCGGCCGGCGCGGTCCATTCCATGTCCAACCGGCGGTATAGCTCCTGGAACCGCGCCCGCGGATCTCCGCAGAGCCACTCGTAGGCCACGATGTCGCGCGGGGACTCGGCCGTAGTCTGCCGGTGGATCACGTAGACCGTCGCTCCCCACAGGGCGCCGGCCCGTTCCCAGAATCCCTTGGCGCGCCGAATCAGGGGCTCGAACGGCTGCAGGTGGTCGGCCACGAGTCTCGGGTTCTCCAGCAGGCGATCCGGCTTGGGCTCCCAGCCGAGCCGACGCCAGCTCTCGAACTGGCCGCAGGGATGCCGCAGCACGCATACCTGCCGGGCGTGGGGAAAGCGCGCCGCCAGCCACTCGAGGTTGAGATTGGCGAACACCAGCTTGAGCAGGACCCCCGGCTTCCGACGGAAGAGCGCCGGAATTCGCTCGCCTAGCCACCGTCCCGGTCTGCCGAAGGGCCGGAGCAGAGGGCCTGGGTCATCCCGCATGGTGAACGCGGTGGCGATCCGGCCGGTGCAGGCGCGCGTCATGAGATCGTGATAGCCCGCGTCGTCCTGATCCGGGGTCAGGTAAAGCCAGGCGAACCGTTCCTCCGCCTGGTCCACCCGGTCGTGGTTGTCCGGCTCGCGGTAGTAGGTGAAGCCGGGCGCGAACGAGAGGCCCTTGGCCAGCCAGCTCGTGCCGCTGCGAGGAAAGCCGGTGACGATGACGCAGCGATGCGCCGTCACCACGGCACGACCCCGGCCGCTCTCCCCGTGACCGCTGTCACCAAATCGCCGCTCGACACCGTCGCCACCTCCGGAGACTGGCTGACGCAAGTGAAGGTCTCGTCCGCCATGAGCGTAGGCCCGGCGGGGATCAGCGCCGGAAGATACCACCGTGACTGGAGATCGGACTCATCAGGGAGGGTACTATTTGGTGCCCGACGCGGCTGTGATCTGGGTAACGCGATGTCTCATCGGCTCGGGCCGGTAGGCAGTTCAAGCCAGCCCTTGGCGGACGGGGCCAATGCGCGGCGACGGACGGGCGTGATTCACGCCGCAGCATTGCAGGCAGTGTTGGGGCAGTTGTTGACGCCGCGTGACGAGAGGCGGGGACCGCAGGAGCAACTCCTTCAGCCGAGAGGAGGGACGGTGTCCTCAGGTAGCACCGTGCTCGTGATCGACGACGAGGCCGGGATCCGCCGGCTGGTCCAGCGGATGCTCGCGCCCAACCTCTGCCATGTGGTGGAGGCCGAGGATGCCGAAGCCGGCCTGCGGCTCATCGAGCGGGGCGATCCGCGGATCGACGCGGTGCTCACCGACTGGATCATGCCCGGGCTGCACGGCCTCGACGTGGTGGAAGTGCTCCACCGCCACCGACCCAGCCTTCCGGTCGCTGTCATCTCCGCCTATACCAGCACCATCCATCCGATCGTGCGCAAGGGCGAGAGCCTGCACATCTTGCAGAAGCCGTTCGCCGGTCCCGATCTGCAGCGCGCCGTGGAGGACATGATCACGGGCGCCCTACGGCAGCACCACTCGGCCCGCCCCCTGGACGGCGACGGCGTGGACCTGGTGACCGCGGCCTGGGAGCTCCATCACGCCCGGGCCACCCGTCAGTAACTCGACCGTCGAGATTCGCCCCCCGCGATGCCATCCCGGATCGAAGACTACGCGCTGATCGGCGATGGTCGCAGCGCGGCGCTGGTGAGCCGGGACGGATCCATCGACTGGCTGTGCCTGCCGCGCTTCGATTCCGCCGCCCTGTTCGCGGCGCTGCTGGGCGACGACGGCCACGGGCGTTGGCGCATCGCCCCGGCCGAGGAAGGTTTTCAGGTCCATCGCCGCTACCGCGGTGATTCGATGGTGCTCGAGACCACCTTCGAGACCGCGACCGGCGCCTGCCGGGTGGTCGACGGCATGCTGCTCGACCGCTCCGACGCCGCGCTGGTGCGGATCGTGGAAGGCGTACGCGGGGAAGTGACCCTGGCGTTGGATCTCACGATCCGCTTCGACTACGGCTCGGTGACTCCGTGGCTCCGCCGCACCGGCCCCCGCTCCTTCCACGCGATCGCCGGTCCCGACGCGACCGAGTTCGTGAGCCCGGTGGACATCGACAACCAGGCGTTTCGCACCACCGCGACCTTCGCCGTCCGCCCCGGCGATCGACTGCCGTTCCAGCTGCTGTGGCACCCTTCCAACCGGGAGGGAGAGTCCCGGCTCGAGGATCCGGCCGCGGCGCTGGACGCCACGGTCCAATGGTGGGAGCACTGGTCGAATCGGTGCACCCTGACCGGCGAAGGACGGGAGCGT
>Ga0310810_10003175_pt1 | contig 17838 bp, 14 predicted proteins | sample NCmetagenome_FD_207641 | JGI IMG/M metagenome (GOLD analysis project Ga0310810, IMG submission 207641) | Soil microbial communities from experimental microcosm in Duke University, North Carolina, United States - NC | ecosystem: Engineered > Artificial ecosystem > Soil microcosm > Unclassified ...
TCGCCTTCATCGTGCCGCTCGCGCACGCCGGCCTCGCGCTCGCGATCGGCCTCGGCGCCTGCCTGAACGCGGCGCTGCTCTACCGCGGCCTGCGCCGGCGCGGCGCCTACCTGCCGGAGCCGGGCTGGACGGCGTTCCTCGCCAAGGTCGCGGCGGCGGCGGCGCTGATGGCGCTGGCGCTGCATTTCGCGATGGGCGAGGCGAGCTGGTGGCTCGAGGCGCGCTGGCCGCGCAAGCTGCCGGCGCTCGCCGGCCTGGTGGTGCTCGGCGTCGTCACCTACGGCGCCTGCCTCGCGGCGCTCGGCCTGCGGCTGCGCCACTTCGCGCGCCGCGGCGCGGCATGAGCACCTTGCCGGCCTTCGCCGAGATGCTGGCGCGCGAGGACTCGCGCATCGACCTCGCGCACGCCTGCCTGATGATCGCGCAGGACGCGTATCCCGAGCTGGAGGTCGAGCCCTATCTCGGCGAGATCGAGCGCATGGCGCTGCGCCTGCGCGGCCGGCTCGGCCAGACCGGCGCGGCGGAAGAGAAGGTGATGGCGCTCAACCAGTTCCTGTTCGACGAGCTGGGCTATCGCGGCAACGCCGAGCAGTACTACGACCCGCGCAACAGCTACCTGAACGAGGTGATGGACCGGCGCACCGGCATCCCGATCACGCTCGCGGTGCTGTACATGGCGCTCGGCCGGCGCATCGGCCTGCCGCTCGAGGGCGTGTCGTTCCCGGGCCATTTCCTCGTGCGGCTGCGCCTGCGCGGCGGCATGCTGGTGCTCGACCCGTTCGACGGCGGCGCGCCGCTCGGCGCCGACGACCTGCGGGCGCGGCTGAAGCGCGTCGTGCCCAAGGCCGCGACGCAGGGCGTGCCGGTGGGCGAGCTGCCGCTCGACCCGTTCCTCGAGCCGGCGACGACGCGCCAGATCCTGTCGCGCGTGCTGCGCAACCTGAAGGCCATCTACCGCGAGGCCGACAAGCCGGAGCGCCTGCTCGAGGTGCTGAACCGCATGCTGGTCGTGGCGCCCGACGCGACGACCGAGCTGCGCGACCGCGGCCTCGTGTACCAGCGCCTCGAGTGCTACCGGGCGGCGCTGCAGGACCTCTCGCGCTACCTCGAGCGCGAGCCGGAGGCGCCCGATTTCGAGGAGGTCCGCGTGCGCGTCATGGAAGTCTCCGCGCTTTGCGCGCGGCTCAACTAGCCCGCTACAATCGCCGCTTTCACCTTGAGGAGGGGGCATGGAGCGCAGATCATTTCTTAAGAAAGCCGTCGCGGGTGCGGCGGCCACGGCGGTCGCCGCTCCGGCGATCGCGCAGTCGAATCCGAAGATCCAGTGGCGCCTCGCGGCGAGCTGGCCGAAGAGCCTCGATACGCTCTTCGGCGGCGCCGACCTGGTCGCCAAGCGGGTCGCCGAGATCACCGACGGCAACTTCCAGATCCGCACCTTCGCCGCGGGCGAGATCGTGCCGGCGCTGCAGGTGCTCGACGCCGTGCAGGCGGGCACCGTGGAGCTCGGCCATACCGCGCTCTACTACTACTTCGGCAAGGATCCGGCGCTCGCGCTTTCCTGCGCGGTGTGCTTCGGGCCGAACACGCGCCAGTCGAACGCCTGGTGGTACGAGGGCGGCGGCGAGCAGGCGTTCGAGCCCCTCGGCAAGGACTACAACATCAAGGCGCTGCTCGCCGGCAGCACCGGCTGCCAGATGGGCGGCTGGTACCGCAAGGAGATCAAGACCATCGCCGACATGAAGGGCCTGAAGATGCGCATCGGCGGCATGGCCGGGCTGATCGTGCAGAAGCTCGGCGTGGTGCCGCAGCTCATCGGCGGCCCCGACATCTACCCGGCGCTCGAGAAGGGCACCATCGACGCGGCGGAATGGGTCGGCCCGTACGACGACGAGAAGCTCGGCTTCAACAAGGTCGCCAAGTACTACTACTACCCGGGATTCTGGGAAGGCGGCCCGATGCTGCACACGCTCGTCAACCTCGACAAGTGGAACTCGCTGCCCAAGCACTACCAGGCCGCGCTCAGCACCGCCTGCGCGGAGGCGAACGTCTGGATGCCCGCCAAGTACGACACGGTGAACGTCGCGGCGCTGCGCCGGCTGGTCGCCGGCGGCACGCAGCTGCGCGCCTTCCCGCGCACCGTGCTGCAGGCGGCCGAGAAGGCGGCCTACGAGCTCTACGACACCCTCGGGCAGAAAAGCAAGCACTGGGCGCGCATGTACCCGGACTGGCTCAAGTTCCGCAACGACGAGTTCCTCTGGTTCCGCGTCGCCGAGCACACCTACGACAACTACGCGTTCAACTCGCCGCTCGGCCGCCGTCAGGGCGCGCCGGCGAAGAAGGCCGCAGCGAAGAAGAAGGGCTAGCTTCCCGTTTCGTCAGGAGCAAGGAAGCCCCGCCTCGGCGGGGCTTTTTTTTGGCCGGTTGCTACTTGCCGAGCTGCTTCTCCAGGTCGTCCTGCGGGGAGGACGATTCGTCCTTCTGCTGCTCCTCCTGCTGGCCGGTGCCGAAGTCGGGCGGCGCGTTCTCCTGCTCCTCCTGCTGCTCCTCGGGCGTCTCCTGGATCTCGATGTTGACCTTGGAGGGATCGACCTTGAGGTGCTCGAGGTTGCCGGTGACGAGCCCCGGGAAGGCGATGACGATCGCCACCATGATCACCTGGATGACGACGAACGGCACCGCGCCCCAGTAGATCTGCCCGGTGGTGACCGGCGCCATCGGCTTGCCGGAAATCTTGTCGACGTATTCCTTCGCCGGCGCGACGCTGCGCAGGTAGAACAGCGCGTAGCCGAACGGCGGGTGCATGAACGACGTCTGCATGTTGATGCCGAGCAGCACGCCGAACCAGATGATGTCGATGCCGAGCTTCTCCGCCACCGGGCCGAGCAGCGGCACGATGATGAACGCCAGCTCGAAGAAATCGAGGAAGAAGGCGAGGAAGAAGGTGAGCAGGTTGACGACGATGAGGAAGCCGATCTGGCCTCCCGGCAGGCTGGTGAGCAGGTGCTCGATCCACAGGTCGCCGTTCACGCCGCGGAAGGTCAGGCTGAACACCGTCGAGCCGACCAGGATGAACACCACGAAGGTGGTGAGCTTGGCGGTCGAGTTCATCGCCTGGCGCAGCAGCGACCAGCTGAGCCGCCGGTTGATGAGCGCGAGAATCAGCGCGCCGGTCGCGCCCATCGCGCCGCCCTCGGTCGGCGTCGCCACGCCGATGAAGATGGTGCCGAGCACGAGGAAGATCAGCGCGAGCGGCGGGATCAGCACGAAGATCACGCGCCCGAGCAGCTTCCAGCCGCGCAGCGGCCGCGCCTCCGGCGGCAGGGCAGGCGCCGCCTCCGGCTTCATCAGCGTCGTGATCAGCACCCAGCCGGCGTAGAGCGCCGTGAGCACCAGGCCGGGGAAGATGGCGCCGGCGTACATGTCGCCGACCGAGCGGCCGAGCTGGTCGGCGAGCACGATCAGCACCAGGCTCGGCGGGATGATCTGCGCGAGGGTGCCGGAGGCGGCGATGACGCCGGTGGCGAGCCGCCGGTCGTAGCCGTAGCGCAGCATGATCGGCAGCGAGATGAGGCCCATCGAGATCACCGAGGCGGCGACCACGCCGGTCGTCGCGGCGAGCAGCGCGCCGACGAACACCACCGCGTAGGCGAGGCCGCCGCGGATCGGGCCGAACAGCTGGCCGATGGTGTCGAGCAGGTCCTCGGCCATGCCGCTCCTCTCCAGGATCAGGCCCATGAAGGTGAAGAACGGCACCGCCAGCAGCGTGTCGTTCGCCATGATGCCGAAGATGCGCTCGGGCAGCGCCTGGAAGAGCGCCTCGGAGAGCAGGCCGTAATGGATGCCGACCAGGCCGAACGACAGGCCGAGGGCGGCGAGCGCGAACGCCACCGGGAAGCCGACCAGCAGGAAGACGATCAGGCCGACGAACATGATCGGCGCGATGTTGGCGACGATGAAGGCGCTCATTTCTGGCCGGCCTTTTCCATGTCGAGCACCACTTCCAGCCCCGGGTCCTTGTGCTTCTCGACCGGGTCGGAGATGAGGCCCATCAGGAAGGCGATGCGCTTGATCAGCTCGGAGAAGCCCTGCAGGCTGAGCAGGAAGAAGCCGACCGGCACCATGAGGCGCGCCGGCCAGCGGATGAGGCCGCCGGCGCTGCCCGAGATCTCGCCGCTCGTCCAGGCGTTCATGAAGATCGGCCAGGAGAGCCACATGATGAAGAGCGACATCGGCAGCAGGAAGAAGAGCAGGCCGAACACGTCGATCCAGACCTGGGTGCGGCGCGACAGGTGCGAGGACACGACGTCGATGCGCACGTGCTCGTTGTGCAGCAGCGTGTAGCCCGAGCAGAAGAGGAACACCAGCGCGAACAGGTACCACTGCAGCTCGAGCCAGGCGTTCGACGCCATGTTGAGCGCGTAGCGCGAGGTCGCGTTGCCCGCGCTCACGAGCACCATGATCAGCACGCCCCAGTAGATGAGCCGGCCGATGTGCTCGTTGACGAAGTCGATCGCGCGCGAAAGCGCGAGCAGCTGCTTCATTCCTCCTCCTCCTCCTCCGGCTTTCCTTAAGCGGACGTTAAGCCGCGGCGCCGGAGCGCAGGCGCAGCGCGCGCTCCTGGACCGCCTGGTGCAGCCCCGGTTTATACCCCAAGGCGAAGAAGATTTCCGCGCACAGGAAAATCGGCGCGACGAAGATCTGGAACAGGTTGTCGGCGAGCGCGGGGCGCCGGCCTTCGAAGCCGTGGCCGACCAGCTGCAGGATCCAGCCGCCGGCGAACAGCGCGCCGAACCACGCCCATGCCGGGCCGGCGCCGAGCGCGGCGATCTGGTGGCCGAGCCAGACGAGGGCGAGCGTCAACACGGCCATGGCTATTCCCAGAAACAGATCCAATACCAGGTAGTACGCGAGGACGATTGCGGCAGAGAGCATCGCCGCGGTGAGCGGCATGCCGCCCAGCTCGATGCGCGGCCAGGCGAGCGGAATGAAGAGCGAAAGGATGATGACCGGCACGCCGATGAAGTGCGTCGCCTTGTTGCGCGCATCCTGGTGGTACGCGGCGTAGATCGCCATCTGCTGTTCCAGGCTCTTCATCGCCAGCCTCCGACAAAACCACTATAATTCAGCATTTTAACGCTCATTCATGGTCGTCACGCACGGCGCCCTGCAGGCACCTCGCGGCCGCTGCGCGCTCACCATCGGTAATTTCGACGGCGTGCACCGCGGCCATCGCGCGCTCGCGGAGCGCGTGGTGGCGAAAGCGCGCGAGCTCGACGTCGCCTCGTGCGTCCTGACCTTCGAGCCGCATCCGCGTGAATACTTCTCGCCCGGCCAGGCGCCGGCGCGGCTCACCCGCCTGCGCGACAAGCTCGAGCTGCTCGCCGCGGCCGGTGTCGAGCGCGTCCACGTCGCCCGCTTCGACGCGCGCTTCGCCGCGCTCTCGCCGGAGCGCTTCGTCGAGGACGTGCTGATCGCCGGGCTGGGCGTGCGCTGGCTGGTCGTCGGACGCGACTTCCGCTTCGGGGCGCGCCGTTCCGGCGACTTCGCGCTGCTGGAAGCGCTGGCGCGGCGCCAGGGCTTCGGCCTGGAGGCGATGTCCGACGTCGCGTGGGAAGGCGAGCGCGTTTCGAGCTCGGCGGTGCGCGAGGCGCTTGCCCGCGGCGACTTCGCCCGCGCCGAGCGGCTGCTCGGCCATCGCTATTTCATCAGCGGCCGGGTCGCGCACGGGACCAAGCTCGGCCGCAGCCTGGGCTTCCCGACCGCGAACATCGTGCTGCGCCGCTCGCCGCCGCTCGCCGGCATCTACGTGGTCGAGGTCGAAGGCGGCGGGCCGGGCGTGGCGAGCGTCGGGCGCCGGCCGACCGTCAACCCGGTCGCCGTGCCGCTGCTCGAGGTGCATCTCCTCGAGCGCGACGAGTCGCTCTACGGCAACCGCCTGCGCGTGACCTTCCTGAAAAAGCTTCGCGACGAGGCGAAGTTCGACGGGCTCGCGCCGTTGCGCGACGCGATCGCCCGGGACGCCCGCGAGGCGAGAGAATTTTTTGCGAGACATGGCTGACTACAAAGACACGCTGAATCTTCCCGACACGCCGTTCCCGATGCGCGGCGATCTCGCCAAGCGCGAGCCGCAATGGGTGAGGCAATGGCAGGAAAAAGGCGTCTACCGGCGCCTGCGCCAGGTCGCCAAGGGCCGGCCGCGCTTCGTCCTGCACGACGGGCCGCCCTACGCGAACGGCGACATCCACATCGGCCATGCGGTCAACAAGATCCTCAAGGACATCATCGTCAAGTCGAAGAACCTCGCCGGCTTCGACGCGCCGTACGTCCCGGGCTGGGATTGCCACGGCATGCCGATCGAGGTGCAGATCGAGAAGAAGTACGGCAAGAACCTGCCGCCGGCGCAGACGCAGCGCCTTTGCCGCGCCTACGCCACCGAGCAGATCGAGAGCCAGAAGAAGGACTTCCAGCGGCTCGGCGTGCTCGGCGAGTGGGACAACCCGTACCTGACGATGGCCTATCGCAACGAGGCCGACGAGATCCGGGCGCTCGGCCTGCTGCTGAAGAAAGGCTATCTCTATCGCGGCCTGAAGCCGGTGAACTGGTGCTTCGATTGCGGCTCGGCGCTCGCCGAGGCGGAAGTGGAGTACGAGGACCGGCAGGACCCCGCGGTCGACGTCGCCTTCCGCGCCCTCGACGAGGACCTGCCGAAGCTCGCCGCCGCCTTCGGCCGGCGCTCGTTCGAGAAACCGGTCTACGCGGTGATCTGGACCACCACGCCGTGGACGCTGCCCGGCAACCAGGCGCTGAACGTCCATCCGGACCTCGAGTACAGCCTCGTCGACACGCCGAAGGGCCTGCTCATCCTCGCTTCGCAGCTCTACGAGGCGTGCCTGAAGCGCTACGGTCTCCCGGGCGGCCCCGTCGCCTGGTGCAAGGGACGCGCGCTGGAGAAGCTTCGCTTCCGGCATCCGTTCTACGAGCGCAACGCGCCGGTGTACCTCGGCGAATACGTCACCACGGACACCGGCACCGGCATCGTGCACTCGTCGCCGGCGTACGGCGTGGAGGACTTCGAGTCGTGCCGCCGCTACGGCATGAAGGACGACGAGATCCTGACCCCGGTGATGGGCGACGGCCGCTACGCGCCTTCGCTGCCGCTCTTCGGCGGGCAGATGATCTGGGACGCGAACGCGAAGATCATCGCTCTGCTCAGGGAAAACGGCTCCTTGTTGGCGCTCGAGACGTATACGCACAGCTACATGCACTGCTGGCGCCACAAGACGCCGGTCATCCTGCGCGCCACGGTGCAGTGGTTCGCCTCGATGGACAAGGTGGTCGGCGAGGAGAGCCTGCGCGAGACGGCGCTGCGCGGCATCGAGGCGACGCAGTTCTTTCCGTCCTGGGGCAAGGCGCGCCTGCACGGCATGATCGCCAACCGGCCCGACTGGACGCTCTCGCGCCAGCGCCAGTGGGGCGTGCCGATCCCGTTCTTCCTGCACAAGGAGACCGGCGCGCTGCATCCGCGCACCGCGGAGCTGCTGGAGCAAGTGGCGCGGGCGGTGGAGAAAGGCGGCATCGAGGCCTGGCAGGGCATCACGGCGGAAGCGCTCCTCGGCCCGGAAGCCAAGGACTACGAAAAGGCGCGGGAGACGCTCGACGTCTGGTTCGACTCGGGCACCACCCACTTCACGGTGCTGCGCGGCTCGCATCGCGAGGAGTCGACCTATCCCGCCGACATGTACCTCGAGGGCTCGGACCAGCACCGCGGCTGGTTCCATTCCTCGCTCCTCACGGCGTGCATGATGGACGGGCATCCGCCCTACCGCAGCCTGCTCACGCACGGCTTCGTCATCGACATGGAAGGCCGCAAGATGTCGAAGTCGAAGGGCACCGGCATGGCGCCGCAGCAGGTGGCCGGCACGCTGGGCGCCGAGATCCTGCGCCTGTGGGTCGCGGCGAGCGACTACAGCGGCGAGCTGACGATCTCGAACGAGATCCTGAAGCGCGTCGTGGAAAGCTATCGCCGGGTGCGCAATACGCTGCGCTTCCTGCTCGCCAACACGTCGGATTTCGATTTCGCGAAGCACGCCGTGCGGGTCGGCGAGATGGTGGAGATCGACCGCTACGCGCTCGCCCTCACCGCCGAGATGCAGCAGGCGGTGGCCGCCGACTACGAGCGCTACCAGTTCCACCTGGTGGCGCAGCGGCTGCAGGGGTTCTGCTCCGAGGACCTGGGCGCCTTCTACCTCGACGTGCTGAAGGACCGGCTCTACACCTGCCGCGCCGATTCGCGCGCGCGGCGCTCGGCGCAGACGGCGCTCTACCACGTCACGCACAGCCTGGTGCGGCTGATGGCGCCGATCCTCTCGTTCACCGCCGAGGAGCTCTGGCAGGTGTTCACCGGCCGGGACGACGACAGCGTCCTCTTCCACACCTGGTATCAGCTTCCCAGCCTGCCCGACGGTCCCGCGCTGATGCAGAAGTGGCAGCGCCTGCGCGAGCTGCGCGCGCCGGTGCGCAAGGAGATCGAGGCGCTGCGCGCCGCCGGCAAGCTCGGCTCGTCGCTGCAGGCGGAGGTCGATTTCGCGGCCGGGGCGGCGGACTACGAGGCGCTCGCGAGCCTGGGCAACGAGCTCAAGTTCCTGTTCATCACTTCCGCGGCGAGAGTGCGCGCCGGAGAGCAGGCCGCGACCGTGACGCCGAGCGCGAACGCCAAGTGCGACCGCTGCTGGCACTACACCGCCGACGTCGACGCGGAGGGCCTGTGCGCGCGCTGCCGCGGCAACCTGAACGGCGCCGGCGAGGAGCGCCGCTTTGTCTAAGGCCGCCTGGCGCTGGTTCGCGCTCGCCGCGCTGCTGGTGCTCGCCGACCAGGCGACGAAGGCGCTGGTGCTTTCCCGCTTCGCCCTCGGCGAGCGGCTCGAGCTCGCGCCGTTCTTCAACCTGGTCTTCGTCTACAACGCCGGCGCGGCCTTCAGCCTGCTCGCGCAGGCGGGCGGCTGGCAGAAGCCGCTGCTCGTCGCTTTCGCGCTCGGCGCGGCGGCGCTGGTGAGCGTCCTGATCGTGCGCCGGCCGGGCGAGCGGCTGCTCTGCACCGGGCTCGCGCTGATCCTCGGCGGCGCGCTCGGCAACGTCATCGACCGGCTGCGCTTCGGCCAGGTGGTGGATTTCCTCGACGTGCATGCCGGCGGCTGGCACTGGCCGGCGTTCAACGTCGCCGACTCGGCGATCACCGTGGGCGCGGTGCTGCTCATCCTCGAAGGCTTCGTGCATCGTGAAGGGCGAGCTCGCTCTTCTTCTTAAGGCGCTCGCCTTCGCGGCGCACAAGCATCGCGAGCAGCGGCGCAAGGACGCCGAGGCGTCGCCCTACATCAACCACCCGATCGCGCTCGCCGACGTGCTGGTCAATGAAGGCGGGGTCACCGACGTGGAAGTGATCTGCGCCGCGCTGCTGCACGACACGGTGGAGGACACCGCGACCACGCACGAGGAGCTGGTCGACGCCTTCGGCTCGCGCATCGCGCGCATCGTCGCCGAGGTGACCGACGACCAGCGCCTGCCGAAGGCCGAGCGCAAGCGCCTGCAGGTGGAGCACGCGCCGCACATCAGCCGCGAGGCGAAGCTGGTGAAGCTCGCCGACAAGCTGTGCAACCTGCGCGACGTGGCCGAGCGGCCGCCGGCCGGCTGGGACCTGCGGCGCCGGCGCGAGTATTTCGACTGGGCGAAGCAGGTCATCGACGGCCTGCGCGGCACGCAGCCTCGTCTGGAAGCCGCCTTCGACGCCGCGTACGCGGCGCGGCCGGAATGAGACAATCGGCCTGATGGAAGTCCTGCTCGCCACCCCGCGCGGGTTCTGCGCCGGCGTCGAGCGCGCCATCGCCATCGTCGAGCGCGCGCTCGCGCTGCACGGCGCGCCGATCTACGTGCGCCACGAGATCGTGCACAACCGCTACGTGGTCGACAGCCTGCGCGCCAAGGGCGCGGTGTTCGTCGACGAGCTCGAGCAGGTGCCCCCGGGCGGGATCGTCGTCTTCAGCGCCCACGGCGTGGCGAAGGCGGTCGAGGCCGAGGCCGAGCGCCGCGGCCTCAAGGTGTTCGACGCCACCTGCCCGCTGGTCACCAAGGTGCACATCGAAGTGAGCAAGATGCTGCGCGAGGGCTACGAGATCGTGATGATCGGCCACAAGGGACATCCGGAGGCCGAGGGCACCATGGGACAGGCCGCCTCGGGCATGCACCTCGTCGAGACGCTCGACGACGTCGCCGAGCTCGAGGTGTCCGCGCCCGACCGGCTCGCCTATGTGACGCAGACCACACTGTCGGTGGACGACGCCGCGGCGATGATCGCCGCGCTGCGCCGGCGCTTCCCTTCGATCCGCGGGCCGAAGAAGGACGACATCTGCTACGCGACGCAGAACCGCCAGGACGCCGTGAAGTTCATGGCGCCGCGCTGCGACGTGGTGATCGTGGTGGGCTCGCCCAACAGCTCGAACTCCAACCGCCTGCGCGAGGTGGCCGAGCACATGGGCGCTCAGGCGTACATGGTCGACAGCGCGGCCGACCTGCGAGCGGAGTGGATCTCCGGCAAGCGGCGCGTCGGCGTCACCGCCGGCGCCTCGGCGCCCGAAGTGCTGGTGCGCGAGCTGGTCGACCGGCTGAAAGCCCTCGGCGCGGCGAGCGTGCTGCCGCTCGAGGGAATCAGCGAGGAGGTGGCGTTTTCTCTGCCTCGGGAGCTGGCTCGCTAGCTTCCGCGGGTGTCGCCGGCGCGGCGGCCTTTCCGCCGGCCACGTAGCCCTCGGGAAGCTCCGGCGCCGCCTGGCTCTCCGACGGCAGGAGCCCCTGCTTCGGATAGCCGGCCGCATCGAGCGCGTTGTCGAGGGCGGCGGCGTCGAAGCCGCGCACCACGGTCTCGCCGACCAGCACGACCGGCACCTCGTTGCCGCCCGAGGCCTTTTGCAGCGCTTCGTTGCTCTCGGGATCCCAGACCTGCACTTCCTCGAACGGGACGCTGCGCGCGTTGAGCGCCAGGCGGGCGCCGCCGCAGAGTTCCCTGCAGCTCGGCGAGGTGTAGAGCTTGACCGGGAAGCGTTGCTTCGCCACCGCGAGCTCCTGCGTCGCCCGCAGGCGCGTCACCATGGGGTCTTCGCTGAAGGGCTTCTTCTGCACGTCCTTCGCCGTGGCGGGCGGCGGCGTGTCGGAATAGCGCACGCGGCCCTGCTGGTCGGTCCAGCGGTAGACCTGCGCGTGGGCGAGCGAGAAGCCGAGGGCCGCGCAAAGCCCGAGCGTCGCGAAGAGCGGCCTCACGGCGATTTCTCCTGCAGCTTGGCGCGCATGTTTTCCAGCAGCTCCTTGGCCGTCGGGTTGCCGGCGCGCGCCGCCTCGAGCATCCAGCCGTAGGCCTCGGAGGGATCGCGCGCCACGCCGCGGCCCTCGCCGAGCGCGAGGGCCAGCGACAGCTCGGCGTCGACGTGCCCCTGGCGCGCGGCGCGGCGCAGCCATTGCGCGGCCGCCGCATCGTCGCGCGGCACGCCGTAGCGTCCGGTGGCGAGGATCGTCGCCAGCAGGTATTGCGCCTCGGCAGAGCCGCCGTCGGCGGACTTGCGCAGCCACGCGAGGGCCTGGTCGTTGCTGTGCTCGACGCCTTCCCCCGTGCCGTAGAGGAGCGCCAGGCGATACTGCGCGTGCGCCTCGTTCGCCGCGGCGGCGCTCTGCAGCAGATCGACGGCACGGCGGCGGTCGGCGTCGTCGTGCGTATCGAGGAGCTGCAGCGCGAGCAGGTACCGTGCGTGAGGCTCGTTCTGGGCGGCGGCGGCTTCGAGCCACTTGCGCGCCTCCGCGGTGTCCTTCGGGCCGCCGGCGCCGCGCAACAGCATATCGGCGAGGTTGGTCTGCGAGCTGGCAAGTCCGCGCTCCGCGGCGAAGCGGTACCAGCGGCGCGCCTGCTCGGGGTTCGCGAGAGCCGCTCCGCCTCGCTGGTAGATGAGCGCGGCGTCGTGCGCCGAAGCGACGTGGCCCTCGTTCGCGGCGCGGAGCAGCCACTCGAGGGCGCGCGCATCGTCGCGCGTTACGCCCCGGCCCCCGAGGTACATGAGCCCTATGGCATGCTCGGCCAGCACGTCGCCCTGGCTCGCGAGGCGCTCCATCTCGGCCGCCGCCTCGTGAGAGCCGCCCGCGGCTTCGCGCGCGAGGCGCGCGAGCTCGTCCTTGCCGGCGGCGAAAGCGCCCTGCGCGCCGAACGCCAGCGCGCAGAGCGCGATAGCGAGGGCGCGCGTCACCGGCGCAGCTTTCCGAGGTCGGGCGGCGGCGCGCTGTCGAAGTTCACCTCGAGCATCATGCGCACTTTCACCGCCTTGCCGTCCTTGACGCCAGGAGTGAAGCGCGCGACCGCGAAGGCGCGCTCGGCGGCGCTTTCGAAATAGCCGGCCGGCTCGGCCTTCACTGCCCGGACACGCTCGACGCTTCCCGCCTCGTCGAGGTCGAGCCGGACCACCACGCGGCCGCTCAGGAAGCGCCGCGCCGCAGCGTCCGGATAAGCGGGGGTCACGTGCGTCATGATCTGCGGCCGCTCATCGAGCTCGGACAACCGATAGTAACGCGCGGGCAATAGGCTGCCGGGTGCGGGACGGGGCGCGGGCCGGGCAGGCGCCGCGAGCTGCGCCTGCAGCACGAACGTTTCCGGCGCGAGCGCTTCTCCTGTCGCGCCGGTGCCGTGCAGGCCTGCCGCCACGGCGGCGTGCAAAGCGGCCGACACAGCGAGCGCGCCGGCGAGGCGGGAAGGCATCGCCGGCATGCCGCTACTCGAAGAACAGCTCGCGCCAGGACACGTGGCGCCCGACGACCGTGCTCGGCGCCACCGGCGTGTCCTTCGTCAGCTGCTGGTTGTCGGCGGTCGTCACGATCGTGGTCACCTTGCCGCCCGGCAGCTGGATCACGTTGATGCCGACCACCAGCGAGGAGGTGACCTTGGTGCTCGCCATGCCGTTCGTCGCGCCCGGGATCACCGTGCCGGTCTTGTAGTCGAGGAAGTTCAGCCAGCCGTGGCCGCCCGCCGAGCAGGCGTCGCCGCTCGGCACGTTGGAGGGCACCACCAGCGTGCCGAGCTGCAGGATCGGGTCGACGTTGACCCGTTCCGTGCCTTCGCCGCTCGCGCCGCCGTCGGGCAGGTCGATGAACCAGCCGTGGACCGCCGCGTCGTTCAGGTCGACCGCGTTGCCCGTCACCACGCGCTCGGAGGTCGGGTTGGTCGTGCTGGCGCTGAAATCCTGGCGCACGAAGCCCCCGATCGCCGCGGTGGGGAAGGCGCTCGTGCGGGTCATGTCCAGGACCGGCGAGGTCGTGCTGTCCATGGTGTCCTTGATCGCATAGATGCTCTGCCGGTCGCTGCTCGTCTTGTCGCTCAGGCCGAGCAGCTTGCCGGTGCCGACGAAGATCACCCGGTGTCCGCTCACTTCGCCGAGCTCGGGCTTGGTGGTGATCGGCTGTGGCGTGGTGTTGTCGCTCGTCAGGGTGGCGAGCAGCGTCACGGAATCGGCCGGCACCGCCGCCACGCCATCGTCGAGCTGGAAGCGCCAGAGGTTGCCCTTGAGGTCGCCGCCGTAGACGGTGAGCGCGGTGTTGTTGGTGAAGGCGTCGTCGACCCAGGCGTTGATGTGGCCGAGGCCGCTCGGGTCGGTAGTGCCCGCGGTGCAGGGCGAGGTATTGCTCACGCCGTCGCAGCCGACGCCGGTCGTGTATCGGTGCAGGATCAGCCCGGTCTGCGCGTCGACGATGTAGAGGTAGCCCTTGCCGTCCCCGGGATTCACGTTGTTGTAGCCCGAGGTGACGACGACCACCCACTTGCCATCCGACTTGCGCTTGACGATGAGCGGATTGCCGTGCGTCAAGCCGATGTTGCAGTCGCCGTCCGCCGTGCCGGCGTTCGCCTGCGCGTCGGTGAGGCAGCTCGCGAGGCTGCCGCCCTTCAGCTCCCACAGCCCTTTCGGCGCGTCCGGGTTGGTCACGTCGAGGGCGTAGTAGCCCCGGCCGCCGGCGTTGAGCCCTGCCACGAGGATGGTGTGCCACTTGCTCGTGGCGCTGCACTTGCTGGCGGTGGTGTGGTCGAAGCAGATATCGCCGACCACCGGCGAGCCGTCCGTGTAGTAGCGGTGCACGTAGGGCGAGTCGGCCAGCCGCTTGAGGTGCGGCATGACGAGCCCGGGGATATAGGCCCAGCGCTCCGAGCCCTCGCCGGTGGCCGGATCGGTGTTCAGCGTCCCGGTGAAGACGTCGTCGGTGGTGACCACCGTCGTGATGCCCGCCTTCTGGAAGTACGGATTGTTGTCCGGGTCGGTCTCGAAGGCGTGCAGCATGCCGTCGTTCGACGCGATGAAGATCGTCCCCTTGCGCGTGGTCGTGACGCCGTTCGTGGTGTTCTTGAACTCGGTATAGAACGGGTCCTGGCCGGCAGAGGTGCCGGTGTTGTAGGCGAACGGCGAGGACTTCACGTACGCCGGCTGCGCGCTGACGATGTCGCCGAGCAGGCTCTTGCGGTCACGGAACAGGTCGGTGACCAGCACGCCGCCGGTGGTCTCGTACGTCGTGTCGCCGCGGATGAAGTCGACCAGCTTTTCCTTGGTCGCCGAGGTGTCGCGTCCGCTGCCGTCGGTCAGCCAGGGCACCGACTGTACGAGCGCCGACTCGCTCGACGGCGCCGCCGAGGTCGCCATCGGCTCGAACCAGTTCATCTCCGTCGCGGTCAGCCCCGCGCCGTCGGTGCAGGTCGTATACCCCGCGGCGTTGATCGAGCCCGGCCAGCAGAACGACCGCAGCCGGTTGCCGTTGGTGGCCGGCGGGCCGACGGTGACCGTCGTGTCGCCGCCATCGAAGGTGTAGATGTTGCGGCCGGTATGCGCGCGCTGATCGAGCAGCGCGGCTGCGGACCAGAGCTGCCGCGTCGCCACGATCCCCGTGTCCAGGTCGATCGTGCGCGCCTTCACGTCGCCGATCCAGCTCACGGTCTCGTACTGGGCCGTGAAGGCGAAGTTGTCGCCCGCGACCGGCTGCAGGTTCGAGGTCGCCGCGGCGGCGCCCGCGCCGGTCCGGGCGGAGATGAACTGCAGCGTCTCCGCGATGCCGGTGGAGAGCTCGGTCGGGTCCTTGACGCTGAAGAAGGTGCCGCGCCCGTTCACGGCGGCGTGCCACAGGTCGTCGAGCGCGGACTCGGAGTCGGCCGCGGGCACCGGCCAGTCGAGGCCGCCCGAGGACGGAGCGACCTTCAACCGCTCGAAATCCGGGCTGCCGCCGGACTCGTAGTTCGAGGCGTAGGTCAACCGGCCCGCCAGGCCGAGGCCGACCGTATAGGTGGTCATGTGCTGGTGCGGCGCGTTCGGCTCGCGCGTCGAGGTCGGCACCTCGTCGGCGAGGTCGCTGCGCAGGTCGGTCTTGTAGTAATAGAGCGCGACGTCGGCCAGGGTGTTCGAAGCGCCGCTCAGGCCGCCGTCATAGCGCGCCTCCTTGCGCAGCGAGTAGTTCGCGTCGGTGTTGTCCTGGTTGCCGACCGAGGTGCCGCTGAGGTTCACGCCGGCGTTGCCGTTCCAGTAGCCGTCGGTGGTGAGCAGCGAGAAGTTCGGCTGGCAGGCGAGCTGGATCGGGCTCGCCGGCATTCCGGTGTTGATGCCGTCCTGCTTGCCCGCGTAATACCGGCCCACGCGCGAGAGCGCCTCGCGCAGCGGCGTGGAGCCGTGGGAATCCTGCTTGTAGAGCCACTGGTACCACAGGTCCTTCTGCCCGCCGCTCGGGTTCTTGAAGTCGTCGATCGCCAGGAACCGGTTGGTCAGGTCTCCCGAGGGGTTGATGGTGATGAACCCGACGCGGTAGGCGTCGCTGATGCCGACGAACGCGCGGCCGATCGCCGTCTTCGCCATCTGGCTGCGCGAGCGGTAGTAGGCGTACCAGTTCGCGAAGTTGGTCATCTCCTCGTCGTAGGTGCAGGCCGCACCGGCGCAGTCCGTACGCGCCGGGTACTTGGTGAACGTCGAGGCGATGCTGTTGGTCGGCGGGTCCTGGAACGGCACGATGTTGACCCGGCTGAAGTTGCCAACGTTGATGCGCGAAGGCTGCGTGACCGGGATGGGGTCGGCGCCGCCGGAGAAATTCGCCGTGGTGACGTCGACGTCACCGGTCGTCACGCCGCCGCTGAACGAGCTGATGCTCAGGTTCAGGCCGGATTCGGTGGCGGTCGGCGTGACGCCGTTCAGGCTGGATCCGGCGGTGGCCGGGCCGCGGATCGTGACGGTGGCGCTGCTGCTCGTGGCGGTGTAGCCGCCGTTGGTGCCGCTCGCATTGCTGATCGCCGTGGCGACCTGCGCGGCAAGGGCGTTGTTGCGCGCCGTATTGCTGCTGCCGCAGCTCGAGCAGACGAGGCTCGACGGAAACAGGTTGACGCCGCTGACCTTCAGCGTGTCGAAGGTGTCGCCGTTGCTGGTGTTGCTGATCGTCACCGTGGCGCTCGGCCGCGTGTAGGTCGGCGCGGCGAAAGCGAGCGACACCGTGTAGCCGTTCGGGGTGGCGCTCGGGCCGGCGGCATAGCTGATGGTGACGACGTTGCTCGAGGCGCTGGCGGTGTAGTCCGGGCTCGACGAGAAGGTGTTGATCGCCGTGGCAATGGTGCTTGCGGCGCTGCTCGCGGTGAAGCTCGCGGCGAAGGACAGGTTGCCGCTGATGATGTTCACGCCGTTGACGTAGATGGCGGTGATCGTGCCCGCGGCCGTGTCCTTCTGCGGGCTGAGGACCGTGATCCTTCCGGTCGCCGTGGTTCCCGCGCTGCCCGGGTTGCCGGCGGCCAGGTTGCCCACGAACTTCGGATAGACGAAGCTGCCCTGCATCTTGGCCTGGCAGCTGCTGAGCGAGGAGTTGGTGCAATAGCGCACGGTTCCCGGCACGGTGAAGCCGCCGGTCGGAACCGTCGAGGCGGTGCAGTTGGTCAGCGTCTGGTCGGTGCAGTACTCGGTCGGGCTCAGCCGGTAGTAATACGGCGCGCCGAAGCGGTACTTGATGTTTCCGCTGCCGTCCTTGCCGCGGTTGAACTGGAAGTCCGGATAGCTGTAGGCGGCGTTGACCCGGCAGTTGGTGGTATCGGTGGCGGCGTCGGACGAGTTCTTGCACCAGGCGCGGTCGGGATACTCCGCGGTCAGGTCCACGGTATCGACCATCGTTCCCGTGTTCCGCACCATGTCGAGCGTGTCGTTGCGGAACGTGTCCATCCCGGCCGGGCTGACGGCATCGGTCGGCACCTTGGTCCAGTCGGCCGTGTTGGCCGCGTCCATCGACGAGCGCGTGGTGCCGTCGAAATCGACCGCCGGGAAGTAGCGGATCTCGGGGTTGTAGTACTGCGTGTTGATCTCCGGCGTCATGAGCGGCGGGCTGCCCGGCTCGCAGTTGTCCAGCCCCGTGGTAATGGCGCCGTCGTCGTCCGCGGAGTCGAAGCAGAACGCGTTGCTGCCGCCGAAGCGGCGCCCGAGGTAGTCGGGCGTGTACTGCTGCTCCATCGACCCGGAGTCGTCGAGGATCAGCATGATGTTCGGCTTGACGCTCGAGGCCGGCTGGGCGATCGGCTCGTTGTTGATGTCGGTGAGCTGCGCGTGCGCGGGCAGCGACAGCAGCGCCGGCGCGCAGGCGAGGAGGGCTCTGGCGATGTTCTTCGCATGGCTCATGGTTGCTCCCCTGGGGCTCCTTGGATGGGGCCGCTCAGTAGACGACGGCCTGGACGTAACTCAGGCTGCTGCGCGGGCCGGTCACCTGCACCGTCACCCGGTAGAGCGCGTTGGTGGGCACCGAGATGGCGTACGAGCCGAACGAGGC
>Ga0310810_10003176_pt1 | contig 17837 bp, 21 predicted proteins | sample NCmetagenome_FD_207641 | JGI IMG/M metagenome (GOLD analysis project Ga0310810, IMG submission 207641) | Soil microbial communities from experimental microcosm in Duke University, North Carolina, United States - NC | ecosystem: Engineered > Artificial ecosystem > Soil microcosm > Unclassified ...
GCCACTGAGTTTTCCGCCGCGTAAAGGTTCGAACACTAGTCGCCTGGCTCACGGTACGCTGATGGCATGCGAACGTCGTCCCGCCACTTTGCCGCGTTGATCGTCAGCAATTCGCTTCTGCTTCCGACTGGCGTCATAACGGCGCTGGTATGGGCCAACGTGGCGCCGCATTCCTACGTTTCATTTGCCGACAAGGCCCGTTTCCTCGTCAATGACGTGGGGATGATGCTGTTCTTCGCTCTTGCGGCGAAGGAAATCGTTGAAGCCACAGCGCCACACGGCGCGTTGCACCCGTTATCGAAAGCGGCGACACCGGTCGCGGCGGCAATCGGTGGAATGGTGGTCCCTGCGGCGATCTACCTCGGTGTGGTCCGGGCGATGGCGCTTCCGGAATTGCATCGCGGATGGGCGGTTCCAACCGCAACCGATATCGCATTCAGCTTCCTCGTGGCGCGATGGCTGTTCGGTCGCAATCATCCGGCCGTACCCTTTCTCCTGCTGCTCGCAATCGCGGACGATGCGTTTGGCCTGGTCGTGCTGGCGCTCTTCTACCCGACGGACGTTGTGAGGCCGTTGGTGTTTATCGGGATTCTGCCGGTCGCGCTCGGGCTGTGCTGGATGTTCCGGCGTATGCACGTCATGCACTACGGGCCATATATCGCGGTCGGCGGCGCCATCTCGTGGGTGGGGTTTTTCAACGGCGGCCTCCATCCGGCGCTCGCACTCGTTCCGGTGGTGCCGTTTATCCCTCACGCCGCGCGCGATGAAGCCATGTTCGAGGAGTCCGTGGTGCCCGGACGTGATCCGCTTTCGCGCTTCGAGCACGCGGTGAAAATGCCGACAGAGGTCGTCCTGCTCCTGTTCGGCCTCGTGAATGGCGGCGTCGCCATGCGACAAATCGGCGCCGGCACGTGGATTGTGGTTGCCGCGCTCGTTGTCGGAAAGCCGCTAGGCATTGCCGTCGCAACGTTCGCGGGATCCGCATTCGGCGCTCGAAGAGCGACGGGACTCACGCCTCGCGATGTTCTGGTCATCGGGTGCGCTGCGGGTATTGGATTTACCGTGGCGCTCTTCTTCGCCACGGCTGCATTCCCCAATGGTGACTTACTCGATCAGACGAAGATGGGCGCGCTCTTGAGCCTTAGCGCGGCGCCGATCGCGACCCTTGCGGCGATGATGCTGCGCGTCGGCCGGTTCGCCCGCTCCTGACGGTGCTCCCTAGGGACGCAGTCGGCACTCGAGGGGCGTCGAGCGACACGCGTCGTGCGATTCCCGCGCGGCGCCCGATTTCGGCCGCGGCAAGCGTCCAATCGATCCGCTCTGACAATCCGAGCTGCGCCGCCAGCTCATGAGCCTCCTGTAAGGGACTCATCGTTGCTCGCCGGTACACATCCGGATGTACTTCGAGGTAGACCTCACCATCGTGCGACGTCATCAACACCGGCTCGTAGACAATCCGTCCGGGCGTACCGATGTCCACACGGCCGAACAGGTCTTCGATGTTATCCGCCTGCAGCCGAATACAGCCGTGTGTCACTGTGCGATAGATGCTCGACGGAACCGGCGTGCCATGAACGCCGATGCCCGACAGACTCAAACCGATCCAGAAGCGCCCAAGTGGGTTACGCGGACCGGGCGGAACGACAAGCGGAAGCTCCTCTCCCTTGCGCGCACTCTCCGCACGAATGGACTCGGGTACATGCCATGCGGGATTCTCGTCTTTCCAAGTGACGGCGAATGCCCCCTGAGGGGTCTGCCACGTCGGTCGGCCAACGGCGACCGGGTACGCGACGATGCCTTGGTCGTGGCGGTAGAACAGCATGCGTTGCGGCACATTGATGATGATTTCACCGGACACGATCGTGGCTGGAGCGATGTGGCGGTTGTCGATGAGCAGTCTGCGGCCGGGGTCAAGTGGCTGACCAGCTGCCAGATGGTTGACGGACGCGATAGTGGACGGATCAACACCGAAACGGGCGGCAATGCTCGTCAGCGTCTCGCCGGACGCGACGATATGCGTCGTAATGCCACCAGTCAGGAAATCTGGTTCACCTGCCTGCGTGTCCACGGGGCGGGCGAGGATACCCGCCAACATAAGGGATACAACAATGAGCGGCCGACGCATGACTTCCTGGTGTCACGAACAGCAACACGCATACCTCGCATTCGGGTTGTGCTGCCCATCGAAAAAGCTCTTTGAATTTCGCCTGATTGCCAAGGGCGTCGAAGAACTTCGCATCGCCGCGAAAGACTTCCGTCACTCGCTCACCGTACTCGTTGATCGCGCGCGGGTGCGAGGGCGTCACGGTGATATCGACGAGTTCCAAGACGAGGTGTGTGGGATCGCCTTGCTTACCGTGACCCTATGCCGTCGGTGAGACTCAGCCGACATTGGCGCGCACGTAGCCGCCGCGCGGGGTCTGACGAAGAAACCCGCTCTCGACGAGCGCTTTGAAGAGCGAGCGGCACGTTTCGGGTTCCAGGTGCCACAGGCGTTGTGCCTGACGTTCGGTGAGCGACAGGCCGGGCATCTCGAGGTATTCGCCTCAAACCCGTTGCACGATCGCGTCAACGGAATGAGCCTTCATGCCCTCACCGCGTCAACCCTCGATTCGATGAGCGTGAATCGGCCGTTTTCTTCGTGCCAGACCCACACGCCGGCAGAACGCTCGAGACGTGTGGAGACATCGAGCGCCATCTCGAACGACGGGTACGACACCTGAGCCAGTCCTGGATAGGTGCGAACCGAGTAGTGATCGCCATGGATGCCCGCTTCTCGTGTGATGACGATGTGACCCATATCTGGCCCGCGACATTCCAAGACGGAGATCGTGGACTGCCAAGCGGTCGCACGTCGGTACGCTGGAGAACAATTGCCGTCAAGATGTCCGAACGGCGAGCATCATGCCCTCACGGCTGTCGCACCGGCGCACGAATAGCCGAGGATTTGCTCCTGTTGTGCGCACATCACCCCATAACAATCGCAGCACGCGGACTCAAGTCGCTCGCGGTCCCGAATGGTGATTCGGCCCCGCATTTCTTCAATCAGACCCGCGCGCTGCAACGAGCCCACCACGAGTGTGACGGTCGGACGGCGGACGCCCAGCATCGTGGCTAACAGTTCGTGGGTCAACGGAATGTCGGCGGTCGCAAGCAGATCGCTGACCGTCAGGAGCCATCGGATCAATCGCTGCTCAACCGGGTGGAAGACGTTGCACAAATGCATGTGCACGCTCCGCACGAGCAACAGGTGGACGTAGCGGCCGACGGCGGCCGAGAGCGGCTCAAGGTTCGTCAGCGCCTGTCTGAACCGCCCGGCGTCCAACCGATAGGCGATGCCGGGAATCTGGACAATCCCTTCGAATGGCATCGAATCGACGTCCGGCATGGCAATCGCACCGGCGACGCCATCGCGGCCGGTCACGCCGACCTCCAGCGTCTCGCCAGAACCGAGCGTCCCCACAAGCGAGACGATGGCCGTTGTCGGAAAGTAGGCATGCGCGAGTCGTTCGTGGGCGCGAAACAACACCTGCTTCCGATCGAGTCTGATGCGTTCCAACTGCGGGGTCAGATGCGCGGCGGCAGGCGGTGGCAGCGATGCGAGAAGCCAATTCAAAGAGGGCTGCGTGGCCGACAGACCGTCACGGACGATCCGCAGGTCGCTCGTCCGCATGGGACCCTCCCTTCTGCCGATTACGCCGCCTGACGCGTTTTTGCCTTCACCATCCGGACGACTGCACCCGCCAGACGCGCAACGTCGTTCCAGTCCGTGAATTCGAAGTCGCGGCTCGTGTCGGTGGGCGCGCCCCGCCGACGCGCAATTCGCCGCACGACAAGTCGCGTCACCAAGCCGTGCTGCGTATACGCGCATCGGTCCGCGATACAGGCAATCTCGTGCGGATGCCATCCGGCCCGGCCTGGGAGTCGTGATGCCAGGCGCGCCGCCTCTTCTCGTTCCGCCGCCGCCGGTGATGCGGCTGCGAGCCTCACGGAGAAGAAGGCGGATGGATGAGCGTTCAAGTCAGCCGCGTGAACGCGGACAAACTTTTCGGCTGAACGCTGGTGCCGACCTGCGTGCAGCGAGGCGCCGACCACGGCGGCCCGAACGCGCCGCCAATCGACTCGGCCAACTTGCGGGGACGACACGTCAAACGCATCGCTGGCAATCCCCTCTTTGCGAAAGATGGCAACGAGGCGGTCGGCAATGCGACGCGTCTGCCCTTCGGTCGTTGCGTAGAACACAGGAATTTCACACTTCGTGGACACCGGATGGATCGTTCGCATGTTCCTCTCTGCAACCGCCTGTGGCCGTCCGGCGCCCTCCGCCATCCAGATTTCGCCGATGCCGGCAACGATGAACACGCCGCCCACGATCTGCAGGAAAAGTCCGTAACCAGCGCCTTCAACGACCCCGATCCAGGCGAGGCCGGTCCCGATGGCAATCCGCAGCAACCCCTCGCCCCACGATTCGATGGTCCTGAGGAATGACATAACTGAATCACCCTGGCGCAAGAGGTGTGCCCCACGCGTACGCAGGTGCGATATGGGTTTGATGCCTTCGTCGCGAGTGCGGCTGGTGAATCTTCAGCAGCGCCGCGAAAGATTGAGTGGGAGAAGAACGCAAATGCCTTTACGCCCGCCATTACCGCGCAATGGGACTTCCTACCGCCGGCCGAGTCGTGCCGTTTGTGACCGGCGGCGTCGGTCTCTATCGCGCCTCGTTCGATCGCACGGACGTCGAGATGCCGCACTTCTACGGCGGACGTCTGACATCCATGAATGCGCTTGGCAGCGCTATCACCTTCACCGACCCCTCAGTCGTTGGCGGCGGTGGAGTAAACGTGTTCGTCACGCGGAAATGGACGATCAGGCCCGAAGTGCTGGCGACGGTAGCGGTGCGTGATTCGCGCAGCTTCGTCGTTACCACCGCCGCTGTGCGGCTTGGCTATCACTTCGAAGCCATCCCCTCGGTCGTTAGTGGGCCACTGATCAATGCTCAATGGGACGTCGCTCGAGCGCAGCGTCGAGTGCATCCCTCAGTGCCACATCGCGCGGATCTCCTGTCAACGCCGTACCCATCTGGCTCGTCACGTACGCGTAGCCGATGCGGGCAGCTGGATCAGCGAAACCGAGCGAGCCTCCCGCGCCAGGCGACCCGAACGAGCTCGCGCCGCCAAATGGCCATACGGCGCTTGACTTCATGAAGCCGAGCGAGAACTGCACACCGTCCCCTTTCAGGCATTCGTCGTAAAAGCCTCGTCTCGGCGGAATCGCGGGGGCAGCCAGCAGATCGAGCGTCTCGCGGCGCAAACCGAGCTCGCCTCCGTCGGTGGCGAACACGTGATAGGCGTGGGCAATTCCTCGCGCCGTACCCACCGCGCCGCCAGACGGCACCTCCAGATTGCGCGCGTAGACGCGCTGCCCGTCGAAGTAGACGCGCGTCCCAGGGTTGATCTCGAGCGCCCGATAGATGTTCGAGCGTCGATTGAGCGCTTCCAGGGTGAAGCGAAGCGGAAAGCCGAACAACATGTCGAGTGGCCGCGGCGGGGCAATCGTCGCCAACTGCGAATTCGGAATTGTCTCGGGCAACCCGATGTAAACGTCCTCGCCGAGCGGCATCGCAATCTCGTCGCGGAAAAACTGTCCGAGGCTGCGATGGCAGGGATCGACACATCGTAATAGCTCGCCCTCATAGAACCCCAGCGTGAGCGCGTGGTACGCCTGCCGCGTTCCTGGTTCCCACGCGGGCTTCTGCCCGGCCAAAATGACGGCCAAGCGATCGAGATCAGCGAGAGTGCTGCGATCGACGGGTTCGTCGATGGCGAAAAGTCCTGCCTGGTGTGCCAGCAGCTGCCGAACGGTGATTCGTTCTTTCCCCTGCTGCGCGAACTCCGGCCAGTACGTGCAGATCCGCTCCTCGTAATCGAGCCAGCCTCGTGAGTGGGCGACGGCGAGCGTCATCGCCGCGAGCCCCTTGCTCGCCGAGTGGACGACGACCATCGTGTCCCGTTCCCACGGCTCTCCCGTCTGCTTGTTTCGAATACCTCCCCAGAGATCGACGACCTTCTCGCCGTCGTGATACACGCAGCATGCGCCGCCAAGCTCCCGGTGTCGGGTGAAGTTCTCAACAAACGCATCACGCACGGCCTCAAAGCCGCGACTGACGTGTCCTTCAACCGTCGGGTGCGCCATCGTTGCGGTAGCCACGACACCTCCTGGCCGCCGAGCAGCAGTACGCTACGCCGCCAACCTGAGCCCCTCCGCGCGTACCGCGATCCCATGCAGTTGCTTTCGCTGCATGACGAAGTGAACGACGCGGACGACGACCCTGGTCAGCAGTAGCGGCAGCCCATGGAATCGATATCCGGGTCCGCCACGGGCGCGCACGAGTAGACGCGTCACGCCGGGCGACACCTCGTCGAGGACGAACGTCCACGTGACCTGTGGCGTACCATCCGGCGTCAGCCAGCCAAGCGTCAACATCCGTTCGGGATCGATGGCCAGCAGAGTGAACCCATCCGCAACGCCGGGCAGAGCAGGAAAGATCGAACCAACGGCCGGATGCTGCAGTTCTGGCACGATCCGCGTGACGCTCGACCGACCGGCGTTGTCCAACCGGTCGTAGCTATACCAGCCCGCGCGGCTGCCGGCGCCCATCTGCACGAGCCACGGCCACACATCGCGCGGCGCGCGTCGAATCGTGACGCCGTGGGTCAGGGTATCGATGGCCTGCGAGATGCGTTCGTCTCCGGGAAGCGCACGCGCTTTCTCTTCGCGAGTTGCATGTACGGAGTCGAACCATGAGACCGGCATAACACGCTCCAAAATCCTCGGTGCAAAGGTGCAGCCGTTGACCTCGTCTTCCTCTCGTCCAACAATCCGGATGGACGGGACATCGTCATTCGAACTTTCAACGACGGACTGCGAGAAATCCCGCGTAGCGGCAAGGGGCAATTGTTCGAAACCGATGATTGAGAGTGGCACCCGTCATGCGAGTGGATGAGGCATGGAACGAGTCCGTATCGAACAACATTCGTGGACGGGCACCGTCTGGGCGTTCGGGTGGCTCTTTACGATCGGCTACTTGCACCTGACGTTCTGGAAGGGAGTACTTGCACTGCTGCTGTGGCCGTACTACCTGGGTGTCACGTTCAGCGCGTTGCACTGAGCACGGTCATTCGTGATGAGCGTTGCCGCCACGCTCTTCGAACCGCCGCTCGATAGACGGCAAGATGGCGAGCACGATCAGCGTCAGTGCCGCAGCGCCGGCGGCGACCGCGTAGGCGCCCAGGCCCGCAGCCATGCCAATCGCCGCGTTGACCCAAATCGTTGCGGCTGTCGTGAGGCCGTGAATGTTCTCGCCGCTGCGCAGGATCGCACCTGCACCGAGAAAACCGATTCCGGTGACGACTTGCGCCGCAATGCGATCCGGCGAACCGCCGCCAGCACCCAATTCGACAGACAGGATCGAAAAGAGTGCCGAGCCGAGCGCGATGAGCATGTTGGTTCTGAGGCCTGCCGGCTTGTGGTGATACTCGCGCTCGAGTCCGATTGCACCGCCAAGCGCGGCGGCCAGCGCGAGCCGCAGGATGGCGTCCAAAAAGGGCATCGGAGTCATACGAGTCTTAGCGCTGCAGCTTCGAGAGGACCTCTCGCAGCAAGTTCTTGAGCTCGGTCTCGGGCGCGCGAGCACTCTCCGCAACCGTTCTTGCATCTTCTGCGGCCAAGCGAGCGGCCTCGGCATCACGGCGGATGGTCTCCGCCAGCGTGCGAAGTTGCTCGGCCGTCTCCCGCAGTTCTTCGTTCAGCTGACATTGTCTCTCATCGCTGATCCGCTCGCGCTCCTGGAACTCACGCGCGGCTTCCTTCGCCTCACGCAGCTGCTCGCCGGTAACTCGCAGCTCCTCCGCGACTTCCTGTTCTTCTTCCACGCGACGGCGAGCAGCGTCGTCCATTACGGGTGAGGACGCGGCCTTCTCTTCGGTCATGGCGATTCCTTCCCGAGGACAAGGGTACTTTACTGGCCTTCGCGCCAGGCCGTGACAATCTCCGCCAGATCGATGTCAGGTGCAATCAGACAGATGTGGCCATGACCGTGCAGTACGCGTAGTGTCCCCCGCGGCACGCGAGAGACCATCAGCTCCGCCTGCTGGATCGAAGGCACGAGGTGGTCCTGCTCCGCCGCGAGAAACAGCACCGGAGGCCGCAGCTCATGGAGACGATCCCGAATGTCGTAGGACATCAGGAGCTGCAGCCGGTTGATATAGCCGTCGCGACTGGCTGTCGCGGTCAGTTCCATAAAACGTCGGATCTCTTCCCGGTGCGTATGTGCCGAGTGCAGGCGAAAAGCCGTGGCCCGGCGGATCAACGACATCGCACCCGAGGGAAGCAGCGCCAGGCCGTAGCGGGCGAGCCGCAGCCGGAACCGTGGCGCAAAGTAGGGAAACGAATTCAGCACGACAAGCGCACTCACCTGCTCCGGCCTTGTGAGCGCGAAGCTCATGGCGAGCGCACCGCCGAACGATTCGCCGACGACAACTGCTCGGCGCGCTTCCGGTGCGACGATATCGATGACACGCGCGAGATCGTCGACCAGGATGTCCATCGTTCTGGCGTCGCTGCGCAGCGCGTAGGTCGCTGTGCGAAACGATTCGGACAACGACGGAGTTTGGCGGTAAAACAATTGCCCGGTTCCATCCATGCCGGGCACGAGCACGAGGGCCTCGCCGGTGCCCTGGACGGACAGCCGCCAGTCGTAATCAGGATTCGCCATCGTTGTGGTGAGCTGCGATGAAGATCTTCCGCATTGTCGTCACGTCCGTCGCGATCGTCACGTCTCAGACAGTCATCTGCGGTGTCGCCATGTTTCCCGCGGTCCTTCTGTGGCGCACCGGCGTGAGCTCAGCACCATCAGACTCACTGCTGCAGGTAGTTGTCGCAAGCGCGCTCCTTGTGCCAGCGTACATCGTGTTCGCGCTCTGTCTGATGCCGGTCTCAGCGGTGATCACGCGGTTTATTGGCGCACGAACATCGCCGGACACGGAACTGCGGATAGCAGACGTGTCGTGGCCGCTGATGAAGTGGGTGCAGTACATGTCGGCGGCCCACATCGTTCGACTCGTCTCAGGAGCCCTGTTTCGCGGCTCGCCGCTCTGGACCGCATACCTGCGCATGAACGGCGCACGCATTGGCGGACATGTGTTCATCAATACGTTGTCGATCGCCGACCACAACCTGCTGGAACTCGGCGACGATGTAGTCGTCGGAGCGGACGTGCACATCTCGGGTCACACGGTCGAAGGCGGCATGGTGAAAACCGGCCGTGTACGGGTTGGTTCGAACGTCACGATTGGGCTCGGCAGCGCAATCGATATCGACGTCGACATCGGCGATGGATGTCAGATTGGCGCGTTTACTCTCGTACCGAAGCACGCACGGCTCGAACCGAACGCCGTGTACGTTGGTATTCCCGCCCGCAAGCTGAGCGACCACATGCCTGGCACCTCAGGTCCTCGGGCCGCCTCACGGTGAGCCTGTACGCCACGAAAGGCTGGCATGTGCGCTGCAGGTGTTGGCTCGCATCCCGCATCTCCCCACCAGCATGAGGATTCGCCTGGCGTTCGCCACGTTCGGCATGCTGTTGCTTGCCGGCACAGCCGCAGCCGACGCGAGCACCCAGTCTCCGCATCGTCTGATGATCCGCGGCCACATACAGCAACTTCAACTGTACGGCCCGGCCGACGGCCCGCCGGTCATCGTCGCGAGTGGAGACGGCGGCTGGATCCATCTCGGCCCACATGTGGCGGAATTGCTGGGGGCGCGTGGCTTCTTTGTCGTCGGCTTCGACGTCAAGGCGTACCTGACCGGCTTCACAACTGACTCGGCGACACTTCGGCCCGCGGATGAACCTGGAGATTTCAAGGCGCTCGCCGCTTTTGCATCCGCCGCGACCGGACGAAAGCCGATTCTCATCGGCGTCTCGGAGGGCGCGGGGCTTGCGGTGCTCGCCGCCGCCGATCCGGCTACCAAAGCCGTGCTCGGCGGCGTCATCGGTCTTGGTCTTCCGGATCGAAACGAGCTTGGCTGGCGGTGGAAGGACTCGCTGATCTATCTGACCCATCGGCCACCAAACGAGCCGGCATTCAGCGCGGCCACTGTTGTGCCGGGGGTTGCCCCGCTGCCGCTCGCCTTGCTGCAGTCAACACACGATGAGTTCGTCCCTCTCGCCGAAACCCATCGGATTCTCGGGCAGGCGTCGGAACCGAAGCGCCTTTGGGTCATTGACGCCGTCAACCATCGCTTCAGCAATAACCTGTCGGAGTTCGATGCGAGATTGATGGAGGCGGTTGCGTGGGTGCAACACAATCAGCCGCGATAGACGGAGCTCTGGTTGGGCGACTGCGCCGCATCGGACCTGCGATGGTGAGCCTCGTGGTGTTTTTTGCCGCACTGGCCATCTTGCGGCGCGAGCTGCGGCACCTGACCTGGGTCGAGCTGACGCGCGACATCGCCGCGATGCCGTCGAATCGGCTCGGTGTGGCCGTCGCGCTCACCGCCCTCAACTATGCGGTTCTCACCGCGTATGACCTGCTTGCGTTTGTCTACATCCGCAAGCCGATCGCGCGTGCCCGCGTTGCGCTGGCGTCGTTTGTCGCCTACGCGGTGGCCAACAACGTCGGGTTTTCCGTGCTCTCCGGCGCGTCGGTGCGCTATCGCTTCTATACCCGCTGGGGCGTCACGGCCGAAGAGCTGTCGCGCATCGTGTTCTTCTACGCGACGACGTTCTGGCTTGGATTGCTGTTCATCGGCGGCGTGAGCCTGGCCACAAGCCGGCTTCCCGCGGACCTGGAGATCCCGGCGCGACCGGCCGTCGCGGCGGTGGGTTGGTCGCTCGCGCTGCTCGTCATTGCCTATCTCGCCGCGACCGGCATACGCCGCGCGCCGATTCGAATCTCACGCTTCGAGCTGCCGTTACCGTCGCCGACGCTCGCATTCACACAGCTCGTCGTCTCGGCTTGTGATTGGGTTCTCGCAGGCGCAGTGCTGTACGTCCTCCTCCCGAACGGTGCGCCTCCCCTCCTCTCGTTTCTCGGCGCGTTCCTCCTCGCACAACTCCTCGGGCTGGCGAGCCACGTACCAGGCGGCGTCGGCGTTTTCGAAGGATTGATGATTCTGCTTCTGAACCCGTACCTGCCGTCGGAGGCATTGCTGCCTCCACTGCTCGTGTATCGAGCGGTCTACTACCTGCTGCCGCTTGCCGTCGCGCTCGTCATCCTTGTCGCCGACGAGCTCTCGCAGCGACGGGCGCAGGCGGCGCGCGTCGGGGCGGCCTTCGACTGGCTGACCGAGCAGCTCACGCCGCGCGTCCTCGCAGTGTTCACCTTCATCGCCGGCGTGGTGCTCTTGTTCTCTGGTGCGACGCCGGCCGCGGCAGGCCGCCTCGCATTGCTGGATCGTGTGCTGCCGCTCGGCGTGATCGAGGCGTCGCATTTCCTCGGCAGCATCGCCGGCGCCGCGTTGCTGCTGTTGTCGCAAGGCCTCGCGCGCCGTCTGGATGGCGCCTGGCTGCTGACGGTGGGTGTCGTCGCGACAGGGATCGTCGCGTCACTGCTCAAGGGCGCGGACTACGAAGAAGCCGCAATCCTCGCGTTCGTGCTCATCGTCTTGTGGCGGGCGCGTCCGGCGTTTGACCGGCGCGCGGCATTTCTCGACACACGTTTCACCGCGGGGTGGATTGTCGCGATCATCGGCGCAATCGGCGCGTCAATCTGGCTGGGATTTTTCGCGTTCAAGCATGTGGCGTACTCGAACGAACTGTGGTGGCAATTCGAGGTCCACGGCGAAGCCTCCAGGTTTCTGCGCGCGACGGTTGGAGCGATGGTGGCGCTGCTGCTCTTTGCCGTCTCCCGCATCGCCGCGCCGGCGCGGCACGAAGCGGATGAGCCGACGGAAGACGATCTCCGAGCCGCGGGTGAGATCATCGCAGCACAGACGAACGCATCAGCGTTCCTCGTATATCTTCGCGACAAGGCGCTCTTATTTGACGAGCAGCGCCGCGGCTTCGTGATGTACGGCGTCGAAGGGCGCACGTGGGTCGCGCTCGGCGATCCCGTCGGTCCGCCGGATGTGCGTCCTGCACTGATCCGTCTGTTCCTCGAACAGTGCGACGACTACGCGGCGACGCCGGTGTTCTATGAAATCCGGAAGGACTCCCTGCATCTCTATGCCGACTTCGGGTTGACGTTCGTCAAGCTCGGCGAAGAGGCGGTCGTGGATCTGTCACAGTTCTCACTCGACGGTTCGCGCAACAAGCCGTTCCGCCACGCGTTGCGTCACCTCGAGCATCACCGCGCGTCGTGTCGAATCGTGCTGCCGGCGGATGTCGCAACAATCCTCGGTGCGCTGCAATCGGTCTCCGATGACTGGCTGGAACACAAGGCCGGCGGCGAGAAAGGGTTCTCGCTCGGCTTCTTCAGGCCGGACTACGTGGCACGCTTCCCTGTCGCGATCGTTGAACAGGCTGGCCGCGTCGTGGCGTTCGCGAGCGTGTGGCCCGGCCCGAACGCGTGCGAGTTGTCAATCGATTTGATGCGGTATCGCCACGATGCGCCCAACGGGGTCATGGAAGGACTGATGGTCTACCTGATGCGATGGGGCAAGGATCAGGGCTATCGCTCGTTCTCGCTGGGCATGGCTCCGCTCTCGGGCTTCGAGGGCTCGCCCGTTGCGCCACTCTGGAATCGGCTCGGCTCGTTTCTGTACTCGCACGGCGAGGCCTTCTACAACTTTCAGGGGCTGCGCGCATACAAAGACAAGTTTCATCCATCGTGGGAGTCGCGGTACCTCGCCTATCCGGGCGGACTCAGGCTGCCGCGCACACTCGCTGATGTCGCGGCGCTGATCGCCGGCGGCTATCGAAGGATTCTGATCAAGGGAGGAGGGAAACAGATTCATGAAAGGCGGTCCCCGGGAATGCCCTCCGTCGACCCGAATGCCCTTGCGGCAACACGGAGGTGAATCACATCAGCGCCGCTCGAGTCCATATGCGTGCGTGGCGTGTGCCTCGCGTCGTGCGATCAAGCGGTGTGGGGTCACACGCCATGGCTGCGCCGAGTAGCACCGACGCGAGCAGGAGTACCCAGTCAAGCTGGACTCGAAGCCTGAACACGCCGATCGCACCGTACAGCAGACCAGCGACGAAAAGCACTGTGTGCCACCGTCTCGAACCCAAGTCCCAGAAGATCAACGTAATGCCGATCACGACAGCGAGCGTCGGACACGGCAAGACGCCGAATGGCGAGGCATACAGATAGGTCACCCGCGATTCCATCCTCACGAAATGCGGATAGATCCAGCCAAACAGGATGATACCCGCGCCGGCTGCAACCCAGGCGGAACGCGCGAATATGACAGGCATGTTTCCGAGCTGCGCTACGGACCAGATGAGGAAAGCCGCGAGGACCGCAAACATCGTCCCGTTGAAAGGATTTCCTGAGAGCCACGCGACAACGCTGACTGAGAGGAGCGGTGCCACGAGGACGAGACCAAGCAGGCGGGCGCGTGGACGCCAGCCGGCAAACAGCGCGATGAACAACCCCGCAAATATCAGGTGCCACCCGATGGCTAGCCAGCGCCAGTCATTCGCGATCGATCCGAGCTCGGTGAGCAACGCATCCGATGAGGGCACCACACCACCAGATATCGTCAACGCACGATCGCTGCCGAACGATGTGCCGCTGCCGTCAATTGTTCTGCGCCGAATCGGAGGCTGTGGAGCGGAATTCTCCTCACGCCTGCGGAATTGTCACCTCCCGGGCGTGCATACTGAAGCCAAAGCCTCGAGCGAGCGAGAACGCTGCGGTGCGCTCGTATCTGGCTACGCTCATGCAGCATTATCAGCGCTGTGACCGCGATTGACACCCGGCCGAGCTCGCCTCGGTCGACCGCGATCGCCGCCGGCGCCATCGTCGCCATCGGGTTGCACATCGCGCTGCGAGTCGCAGAGGCAAGCACCTTTACCACCTTGCTGCCGCTATATGCCGTCCTGGTATTCGGGGGCATTCCTCTGACCTATGAGCTCGTTGTCAAAGCCGCACACGGGCAGTTCGGCTCAGATCTGCTGGCCGGGATTGCAATCGTCACGTCCGCGATTATCGGCGAGTACCTCGCCGGTTCCATCGTCGTGCTGATGCTTGCCGGCGGCGAAGCACTGGAAGACTACGCGCTCCGCACGGCTTCGTCCGTGCTCGAAGCGCTCGCGAGGCGCATGCCCTCGATCGGCCACCGAAAGGAAGGGCGGCAGATTGTCGAGGTGCCGCTCGACGCCATCGCGGTCGGCGATGTGCTGCTCATCCATCCTCATGAAATCTGCCCGGTTGACGGTGAAGTCATCGAGGGCCACGGCAAGATGGACGAGGCCTACCTCACCGGCGAACCGTTCGAAATTACGAAAACGCGCGGTTCGCGGGTGATCTCCGGCGCGATCAACGGCGATGCTGCCTTGACCGTGCGCGCGACCGCCCGCGCGTCTGATTCGCGCTACGCGAAGATCACAGAGGTGATGCGCGAGTCGGCGGAAACCCGGCCGCAACTACGGCGGCTCGGCGACCAGCTCGGCGCCATCTACACGCCGCTGGCGCTCGCTGTCGCCGGCCTTGCGTGGGTAGCCACAGGAAGCGCCACGCGGTTTCTCGCTGTCCTCGTCATCGCGACCCCCTGCCCGTTGCTGATTGCGATACCGGTCGCGATCATCGGCTCGATTTCGCTGTGCGCGCGGCGATCGATCATCGTGCGCAGTTCCGTGGCGCTCGAACAGATCACCGGGTGCCGGACGGCTATTTTCGATAAGACGGGAACACTGACCTACGGCTCCCCCTCTTTGACGGATGTCTTCATGGCTCCGGGATTTGCGCGCGACGAGGTGATGACGCTGGTCGCCAGCCTCGAGCGCTACTCGCGTCATCCGCTCGCGCGTGCCGTGCTCGCCGCGCATCCCGCCGACCGCCCGCTGCCCGAAGCCACGCAGGTCAGTGAACCACCAGGGGCCGGCTTGCGCGGCACGGTTGCCGGTCATCACGTCACCATTACCAGCCGGACCCGTGCGCTCGACAGCGGCATCTCGGGCATCGACGCGCTCGCGGAGGTCGGCAGTGGTCTCGAATGCCTGGCAGTCGTGGATGGCCGGGCCGCGGCGCTTCTGCGATTCCGCGATGCACCACGCGACGACAGCCGCCCGTTTGTGGCACACCTGCGGCCCGCACATCATTTCACCCGCGTGATGATTGTGTCCGGCGATCGGCCATCAGAGGTGCGCTATCTCGCCGAGCACGTCGGCGTCAGCGAGGTGCATGCGCATCAGACTCCGGAACAAAAGCTGGCGATCGTCAGGTCGGAAACCGCACGCGCCAGGACGCTCTACGTCGGAGACGGCATCAATGACGCGCCGGCCATGATGGCGGCAACAGTGGGTGTGGCCATCGGTCAGAACAGCGACGTGACGAGCGAGGCGGCCAGCGTGGTCATCATGGACAACTCACTGCGGAAAGTTGACGAGTTCATGCACGTCAGCCGGCGCATGCGAACCATCGCGCTGCAGAGCGCGGTGGGCGGCATGGCGCTCAGCGTCGGAGGGATGATGCTGGCGGCAGCGGGGTGGCTGACGCCGGTTGAAGGTGCAGTCGCTCAAGAAGTGATCGACGTCGCGGCAGTGCTGAACGCGCTGCGCGCCGCGGTTCCGCCGAGGCGGATCTACGACATGTGACCTGCAGACACAGCTGGGGAATAACTCTCAACACCTCGCAAAATTTCGCACCCCGCCGTCACTCGACCACCCACCGTCAGCGCTCAGACATACGACTACCTGTCGATGAACGGTGGCATTTCACTTGCGGTGGCAACTCACGAGGTAAATCCGATGGCAAGGAACGTCTCGCCGCGCGTGTTTCGCTCGATTCTGTGTCCGGTCGACTTCTCTGCTAATTCTCGCGCGGCGCTGCGCTACGCGGCGATGCTGGCGCGGCTGTCGGACGCGCACCTGACCATCCTCTACGTCCACGATCCGTTGCTTGCCGCAGTCATGGCGACTCGCACCAACGCGCCGGCGATGATTGCCGCCACTGAAACGGAGCTGCAGCGCTTTGTCGCGGGCTCGCTTCGCGGCGGGACACCAGCACCCACCTACACGGTCAAGACCCGGGCGGGCACGCCGAGCCGCGAAATCGTCAACGCGGCGGAACAGCATGGCTGTGACTTGATTGTCATTGGCTATCGCGGCGCAGGCCGCACCTCGCGATTGTTGTTCGGATCGACCACAGAAGGCGTGATGCGGACGACCGCCGTGCCGGTCGTAGCGATACCGCCGGCGCGTCGCCAGGCACGGTTGCCGGTCGCGAAGAAGCGAAATCTGAAGCGCGCATCATAGGCCGCTTCCGAACGAGCTGGCCAAACGGATCGCCCAGATTGGGACCGCGATCGTGAGGCACGCCTGGCCCAAACGACATCCTTCAATACCTCACGGCGTTTGGGCCGGCCCTCGCCGCGCGTGACGCTGCGGTCGGTGCACCCGGCTTTTTCTTTGCGCTGTTCGCAGGTGCCATCGTACTCACATGGATCTACAACGGGAGCGGCGGAAGCGTGCTGGCTGTGTCCCTATGGCACGTCTCGTTCAACTTCGTGACGGCGTCCCCTGCGACGGCCGGATTCACAGCCGCCGTGACGAGCATGCTCGTTGTCGTGTGCAGTCGCAGTGCTCGTCGGCGGTGGTCTGCGACGACGACACTCATTCGCGAGCACGACGTTCAGCCTCCTTCTTCACCGGGCCGAGGAGTGCCCACCGGATGACAATGATGCCGGGCGAGAGGAAGGACCAGTACCGGCGGAACTTGGTCCGCGCGCTGGGGTCGGTGGTAACCGCTCGCGTTTCGGTCCGGAATACTGATTCAGTCGCGGTGATCGGGTCCGCGCGAATGGTCCATGCGATCTTCACGTAGCCAGCTTCGTTGAATGCCGCGAACTGGTCTGGCGGCAGCGCACGGAATGTCACGTTCGCTTCCCAGGGCCGGGTGACGGCGCCCACCACGACTTCACGTCCGGCGTCGTGGGCCAACACACCCCACCCGAGCGACTGCGTCTCCGCAAGCAGGCCACGCGGAGGCCGGCGATCGACCGGTGTCGCTCCGAGAATGACCTCGCGAGCTCGAATGATGGCCCGCACGACAGGCGACGCTTGCAAATCGGCATCGCGAGCGGCGTCGAGCGTCACAGGGGCCGGTGCCGCCACACGGATCTGGTGGCGTTCCACGATTTCATATACAGGCAGAAAGCGATCGAGCAGTCGGTCTTCTTCCTCCGGACCCGGCGCAGCCACGTTGCCGTACCGATACCAGGTGAGGCCAACGTATGTGCCGTAGACCGCAGCCGCGGCGGCAAAGGCGATGGTTGACCATTTCGCGCCCGCGCGGACGTAGCGGTTCAACAGAGGCATGACAGGTCCTTATCGAACTGTCGCACAGCTACGAACTGCCAGCTCGCGCTTCCGCTATCTCGCGCGTCACATCGAGCAGACCGTTCACCAAGACGTGAGCACCAGAGCCAATCCCGAATGTCCAATATCGACGGAACCATCGCCGCGCCTGAACGTCCGTTGTGGCGGTCCGCATGGTGCCCGACAGCAACGTGCGGTGCGGGCCGAGAGAGCGAACCGACAGTGCGTAGATGGTCTTGGCGAATCCAGGCTCCGCGAATTCGCGAAAACGATCGGCCGGCACTTTCGCGAACTCGATCACAGGACGCCAGAACTTGCCGACCAGACCAAGCGCGATCTCGTCGCGAAAGCGTTC
>Ga0310810_10003178_pt1 | contig 17833 bp, 15 predicted proteins | sample NCmetagenome_FD_207641 | JGI IMG/M metagenome (GOLD analysis project Ga0310810, IMG submission 207641) | Soil microbial communities from experimental microcosm in Duke University, North Carolina, United States - NC | ecosystem: Engineered > Artificial ecosystem > Soil microcosm > Unclassified ...
CAACTCGTTGGCGTGTATCCGGTCGGCAACCTGGTTAAACTGAACACGGACGAAATCGCTGTCGTCCTGAACATCCACGCTCCGGACCCCTACCGGCCGCACGTCCGCATCGTCATCGACCGCCACGGAACACGCGTCACACAGCCGATCGATGTGCACCTCTGGGACCTGAAAAATGAAGGCGATTTGGCGCCAGCCATCGTCGGTCCGGTCGATCCGGCAGAAGTAGGCATCGATCCGCTGACACTGCTATAACTGAGCTATGCGTCGAATGTTGACCGCCGCGGCCCTTGTGGTCGCCATGACGTTCCTGGCGACGGCCGCTGACACCGCGCCCAAGCTGGTCGTCGTGGTCGTCGTCGACCAGATGCGGGCGGATTACGTCGAGCGATTCCGCGACAACTGGTCGTCCGGGCTTCGCCGGCTCGTGGACGACGGCGCGTGGTTCACGCGTGCCGCCTATCCGTATCTGACGACCGTGACCTGCGCCGGCCACGCCACGATCTCGACCGGCGCCTTCCCGCTCCGGCACGGTATCCTCGCAAACACCTGGTACGACCGCGCCCGCGCCGCAGTCATTCCCTGCACCGACGATCAATCCGCTCGCGCTGTTCCGTACGGCAAACCCGCGGCGAGCCGCACAGGTCCCGGCCAGTTGCTGGTTCCGTCGCTCGGGGACCGGATCAGGCTGCAGGGCGGTCACGTCGTCACCCTGGCGTTGAAGGCGCGCAGCGCCATCATGCTGGCTGGTCACGGCGGCGATGCGGTCAGCTGGATTTCGGAGTCGCTGGATGGCTGGGAAACCTCCACTCCGTACTCACAAAGTCCAATCCCGCAGGTGAAAGCCTTCCTTTCGGCAAACCCGATGGACGCCGACTACGGCAAGACCTGGACCCACCTGCTGCCAGCGTCTGCGTACAAGGATCCGGACGATAGCCCCGGTGAAACGCCGATCAGGGGATGGTCGGCGACCTTTCCGCACATGCTGATGGGCGAGGGAAGCGCGCCTGACGTTTCGTACTACGACCAGTGGCAGCACAGCCCGTTCGCCGACGCCTACGTCGCGAAGATGGCCGCGGCGCTGGTGGAATCGATGCAGCTGGGCAAGCACGATGGCGTCGATTTCCTTGGCGTCAGTTTCTCGAGTCCCGATCTCGTTGGACATGCGTACGGGCCGCGCAGCCAGGAAATCCAGGACATGTATGCGCATCTGGACACATCGATCGGAGGGCTGCTGAACGCACTCGATCGCGTCGTCGGCCAGGGCCAGTACGTGCTCGCGCTCAGCGCCGATCACGGGGTGACCGACATTCCCGAACAGCGAGTGAAGGCGGGACGCGATGGCGGCCGTATCAGCGCGAGCGCCGTGCTGAATGCGGGCGAAGCGCGAGCCGAGGCGCAGATGGGCCGAGAGTCCTACCTCGCCCGGCTGAATGGCAACGAGGTGTATTTCGCACCGGGCATGTACGAGCGGGTGAAACGCCGGCCCAACGTCCTCCAGGACATCATCAAGGCGATGCAGCGGCAGCCGGGCGTGGCCCGCGTATATAGCTCCGATGACATGGCGAACGCGGCGAACTCCTCCGACGCCCAGGTGCGGGCAGCAGCACTCAGCTACGTGCCTGGCCGGAGCGGCGATCTCGTCATTTCTCCCAAGGCAGGCTGGATGTTCGCTGGCAACGGCACCACGCACGGCAGCGCGACGCCCGACGACCAGCGCGTGCCGATTCTCCTTTACGGTTTCGGGATCAAGCCGGGCAAGTATGACGGCGCCGCGACGCCCGCCGACATCGCACCGACTCTTGCATACCTCGCGGGAGTGACGCTGCCCAACGCGGACGGCGGGCCTTTGAAGGACGCGCTGCGCTGACAAAGAGACACTCGCCTGCCGCCCGTGCATCGTCCGTGGACACCTTCACCGTTCGCGTGCTGTCGGTGGTACGGCGGATCCCACCGGGCCGGGTAGCCACTTACGGAGATGTTGCGGAGATGGCCGGCAAGCCGCGCGCGGCGCGAGCCGTCGGGAACATCATGCGAGGCTGCGGAAGGCCCGATGTGCCGGCGCACCGGGTGATCGCGGCTGGTGGAAAACTCGGAGGATATGGGGGAAACGAGCATCTGAAACGTTCGCTCCTCATCGCCGAGGGCGTCGCGATGCGGGGCTCGCGCGTTCGGTTGGACCAGTACCGGTGGGCCGGACCTCGGGCAAGCCGGCGCCGGACAACTTTGGCGGGTCGCAACAGTTGACAGGCATTGCACTTGCTCAGGTTTTATAATGAAGCCTGTTTGAGCTCGACCGTTCCTTAGGAGGGGTAATGAAGCACGGCATTTTCGCGGCGGCTCTCGTCATGAGCCTGGTGGCGCCCATCGCGTCGGTTTCGGCCCAGAGCAAGTCGGCCAATACCTCGCTCGGCAGCGTCACGCTGAATCACAAGGTCACCGCGGACGGTCAGCCGCTGGCGGCCGGCACTTACCAGGTGCGTCTGAGCACAGACGAACCCAAGCCTGCAGTGGGACAGTCGCCCGAAAGCGAACGGTATGTTGAGTTCCTGAAGGGCGGCAAGGTCGTCGGCCGCGAGGTGGCAACGGTTGTGTCCGATGCCGACGCCAAGACGATCGTCAAGGGTCCGCAGCCGGCCAAGGGCGGCGTGCGCGTCGACATGCTGAAGGGCAACGACTACGTGCGCGTCTGGATCAACCGCGGCGGGAACAACTACATCATCCACCTGCCGCCCGCAGCGTAAGGACAACCAAGGCGGGAAAGCCGGGAGACAGGAGAGGCGGGCGGGACGGCCCGCCCCCTGTCACACTGCCATAACGTCGAACTGCTCGTGATGGAGCAGGAAGTCCGGCTTCACCGTCACATCCTTCCCGAGCGACGACCGCAGATCCTTCATCACGTCCCGCTCTTCTTCCTTCAAAGCCCGGGCGATCTCGGGATTCACACGCAGCAACAGCCGCTGACCGTTCAGGTCGGTGCCGATCTTCTTCACCTCTGAGAGGATTTCGTAGCAGATCGTCGAGGTGTTCTTGATCGTTCCGGTCCCCGAACAATAGGGGCACGGCTCTGTCATCACACGCTCGAGGCTTTGCTTCACGCGCTTGCGGGTGATGATGATGAGGCCGAAGTCCGACACCTGCAGCGCCTTCGACGGAGACCGATCCTTCTTCAGTTCCAGTTCGACGGCCTGCAGCACTTTCTGCCGGTTCTTCTTCTCTTCCATGTCGATGAAGTCGAGCACGATGATGCCGCCCAGATCGCGCAGGCGTATCTGCCGCACGATCTCCTTCACCGCTTCCAGGTTCGTCTTGACGATGGTGTCCTCGAGGCGGCCCTGGCTGTTCTTCTTGCCGACATAGCGGCCCGTGTTGACGTCGATCGCCACCAGCGCCTCGGTCTGGTTGATGACTATCGATCCGCCAGACTTCAGCCAGACCTTGCTCTTGAGCGCCTTGTCGATCTCGGCCTGCACACCGTACTCGTCGAAGATCGGGTACGGCTTCGAATAGAGCTTCACCTTCGGCGCGAGGTCCGGAAGGATGCGCTCCACCAGTTCGAGCCCCCGTTGGTACTCCTGGGGATGGTCGATCCGGATCGCCTGGAAGTCTGCGGTGAGGAGGTCGCGGAGGAGTTTGCCGACCAGGCTCTGCTCCCGATACACGACCGCCGGCGCCTTGGACGACTCCATGCGCTGACGAATGTCGGTCCAGATGGCGTGGAAGGCGTCGAGGTCGCTGATGATGTCTTCCTTCGGCCGGCCGGCGGCCGCGGTGCGGATGATCACGCCGCCGGTGAAGCCGTGGGTTTCGCGGAATTCCTTGACGATGCCACGGAGCCGCGCGCGCTCCTCGCGCGATTCGATCTTGCGCGAAACGCCCACGTGGTCCACGGTCGGCATGAACACCAGGAACCGGCCGGGCATCGTGACATGTGAGGTCAGGCGGGCGCCCTTGGTACCGAGCGGCTCCTTCACGACCTGCACGAGAATCTCCTGCCCTTCCTTCAGCAGGTCCTCGATGCGCGGCTGCTCTTTCGGCTCTTCAGGCTTCGAGTTCCGTCCGTCAGCCTTTTTGCCGCTTTCCTGCCCTTCCCGCCCCTCCTGCCCTTGATCCTCGTCTCCACCTTCGAGGCGTTCGAACTCCTCGAGGGTGTCGACGACTTCGGCGACGTACAAGAAGCCGTCCCGCTCCAGACCGAGGTCGATGAAGGAGGACTGCATGCCGGGCAGCACCTTGGACACCCGGCCTTTGTAGACGTTGCCGACGACGCCGCGGTGGCGTTCCCGCTCGACGAAGATTTCCGCGACGAGATCGTCTTCGAGGATGGCCACCATCGTCTCGTGGCCATTGGAGGAGATGATCATCTCCTTTGTCATCACGAACTCCTGGGCCTCAGGAATCGGCGGTAGGCGGTGGGCGCAGCCGCAAGCGGTTACGCCAATCGCCCATCGCCTGTTGCCTAATGCCGGTAAGCGTCAGTTCGTGAATCTGCGCATGCGGACGTTGAGCACCAGCCCGAACCCGGCGAGCGTGGCGATCATCGACGAGCCCCCATAGCTCATGAGCGGTAGCGTGAGCCCCTTCACGGGAGCCAGTCCAGCCGACATGGTGATGTTGTAGACCACCTGGAAGGTGAAACTGGCCAGCACGCCGAGCACGAGATAGGAGCCGAGGCGATCCTTGGCCAGCCGGGCCGCCTCGAGAGAACGCAGAATCACGAACAAATACAGGCCGAGCGCCACGATGACGCCGGCAAAACCCTGCTCCTCGGCCAGCACCGAGAAGATGAAGTCGTTGTGGGCGACGGGGAGGAACCGCAACTGGCCTTGCGTTCCCTGCATGTACCCCTTGCCCGTCAATCCGCCAGACCCCACCGTGATGCGCGCCTGGATCTGCTGGTATCCGGCGCCTTTCGCGTCCTGTGTGGGATCGATGAATGTCGAGATACGGCTCTTCTGGTAATCCTTCAGCGCGAACTTCCACGCCACCGGCGCGAGCAGCACGAGGCTGAGCGCCATGTAACCAAGGATGCGCATCTGCATGCCGGCGAGATACGCCACGGCGAGGAACACGGGGATCAGAGTGACGGCGGTGCCGAGATCCGGTTCCCGTGCAATGAGCGCCAGCGGCAGGCAGGTGAGTCCGCCGGCAATGGCAAGATCGGTCCAGTTCGGCATCCCGCGGTTCTCGCCGAAGTACTTGGCAAGCACCAGCGCGACGCCGACCTTGGCGAACTCCGACGGCTGCAGGTTGAACCCGCCGATAGGAATCCACCGCCGCGCGCCCATCTGCACGGTCCCAAGGAAGAGGACGTACAGCAGGATCGCGAGCAACCCGATGTAGATGAGATGAGACTTGTCGGTGAAAGTGCGGTAATCGAGCGTAAGCGTGAACACCATCGCGATCGAGCCGAGCCCGATCGCGTACAGCTGCGTGATGTAGAGATGAGAGTTGCCGCGCGTCGGGTCCGACGTGGTGCTGAAGATCATCGCCACGCCCAACGCGCACAGCGCGAACATGGCGATGAGCAGCGCCCAGTCGATGTGGTGATAGAGGCGGCGTTCGAACATCAGCGATCCTGATCTTCGAGGGCCCGCCGTTCACCCGGCTGCGCCATCGCGTCCGACAGATCCAGTTTCAGATCGGCCGGCGGCGGCGGCAGCGGACGGCCGTCCTGCTTGGCAAAAAAGGTATCGAGCACGTGGTGCGCAATGCGCGCGGCGTTGCCGCCGTGAATCCCGTGCTCCGCGAAAATCACGCCGGCAATCTTCGGGTTCTCCTTGGGAGCGAAGAACACGAACCAGCCATGGTCGCGAAGGTTCTTGGTCGTGCGAGCGGCCATGCGTCCGGCATTGGAGATGACCTGCGCCGATCCGGTCTTGCCAGCGACATCATGTCCAGCGATCCTGGCGGTACCACCGGTGCCGCCCGGCACGTTGACCACCATCCACAGTCCCTCACGGATGGCATCAAGCTTTTCTGGATCGATCTCGATCTTCGACTGCGCTGCGGGCGCCGGCACCGGCTTCCATCCGCTCCCGTCGTCCACGGCCTTGAGCAGGTGCGGTGTGACGCGCGTGCCGCCGTTGGCAAGAGTGGCCATGTAGACAGCCATCGACACCGGCGTCACCGATACCTGGCCCTGGCCGATCGAGACCGAGATGGTTTCGCCCGCGTACCACTTCTCTTTCATCCGCTCGCGTTTCCATTGCGTGGAAGGGACGAGCCCCTGCTTTTCGTTCGGCAGGTCGATGCCGCTCTTCACGCCGATGCCGAGCAGCGTCGCCCACTTGTTGATCTTGTCGACGCCGAGCATGTTGCCGACCGTGTAGAAATACACGTCGCATGACTGCTGGATGGCGTGCGCGAGATCGATCGCCCCGTGGCCGGCGTGTTTCCAGCACTTGAAGTCGCGCCCGTAGAAGTTCGCGTGCCCGGGACAGAACACCTTGAAGTCGGGCGTGATGATGCCTTCTTCGAGGCCGGCCAGCGCTACCGCCATCTTGAATGTCGAACCGGGCGAATAGGTACCTTGGATGGCCCGATCGTTCAGCGGGCGATCCTCGTCGGTCATGAGCTGGCTCCAGGTGCTCCGGTCGATGCCCGCCGCAAAGGAGTTCGGGTCGTACGCGGGCAGGCTGGCAAAGGCGAGGACACCGCCGTCACTCGGGTCGAGCACGACCGCCGCGCCGTTGAACCCTGACACCGCAAACGCGTCTTCGACCGCCTTCTGCACGTCGTAGTCGACGGTCAGCTGCAGCCGCTTGCCTTCGGTCGGAGCGATTTCCTCGAGGGTCCTGATCTCGCGGCCGGTGCTGTTGACGACCACCTTCTTGGCGCCGTCTTCGCCCATCAGCATCGCGTTGTAGATCTTCTCGACGCCCGACTGCCCGACGATGTCACCGCTTTTGAGGTCGTCGGCATTGCTCACCTGCAAGTCGTTCACCTCGCCGACGTAGCCGAACATGTGCGCGCCGAGCGTATCTGGGTACTGCCGGGTGGGCACCTGCTGAACGACGATGTCGGGCAGCTCGGTCGAGAGCCGGCGTGCCGTGACGGCTGCGACCTGCGCCAGGGTCGCATCCTGCACGATGGTGATCGGACGGTACGACGGTTCCCGCCGATGGCGTTCGACGATCTCCCGAACTGATCCTTCCTGTACGCCGAGCACTTGCGACAGCAGGGTGATCGTGCGGTTGATGTCCTTGGTATGTTCGCGAACGATCGAAATGCTGTAGGAGTGGCGGTTCTCGACGAGGACACGACCATCGCGATCGAACAGCACACCTCTCGGCGCGCGCAGCGGCAGCGTCCGCTGGTGGTTGTTGTCGGCCATTTCCTGGAAACGGTCGTGCTGAACCACCTGCAGGTACCAGAAGCTGATCGCCAGCGTCGAGAAGAGCACGACGGTGACGTACTGAAGCACGCTCAGCCTCAGCCCGACCCGCCGCCGTTCCTCGTGAAAAGCCATCAGGAAAATACTCGCACGAAAACCGACTGATTTACCGACGAGCGGACGCCGAAATCCAGGGAACCGCTCCGGGCTTTCACCGCCTCAGCCCGCTTCTGGCCATCCGCCTTCGCTCGACCGCTCCAGGCAGGACTTCGACGCCTTTGAACGCGAGGACTCCCACCACCGCATTGCCCAATCCCTGGCCAGCCACCGCCACGACGGGCGTGCCGAAGTGGCGGAGACCCAGCAGTTCATACAGCCCCATGAAGATGGCGGCGTTCACCACCGTCGCGAGAAAGAACACCACGAACCGCGAGGCGGAGTGCGTGACGATGAACTGCGTGCCGACGATGCCTGCACCGAAGCCGACGACCGTTTTCGAGAGGCCAGCCATGCCGATGACCCCGCCCGACAGCGTGTCCTGGACGAGTCCCGCGAACGATCCGGTGAGCATGCCCCCGACCCTGCCCGTGCTGAGGGCGTTGTAGACGACCACGACGAGAACAAGGTCGATCGCATTGTTTGAAAACCAGCGATCGATCGTTGTCTGTGCCGCAACGGCGACAACGGTCGCCAGCAGCGCCCAGAGCACTTTCACTAGGGCTTCTCCGCGCCGGCCTGCTCGGCAGGCGCCGGGGTCAGGACCACCAGCACATCCTCCAGGGTTGAGAAATCGACAGCCGGACGGATCCCAATCGACCGGTACGCCACACCGTTCTTATCGACTGAGTCGACCACGCCAATCACGAATCCCTTGGGATAAATCCCGTCGATGCCGGATGTGACGACCTTGTCGCCGACCGCTACGTCTGAGGTCTCCGATACATAGTCGAGCCGGAGCCGGTCGTCACCCGCACCGACGACCACCCCCTGCGCGCGCGAACGCTCGATCAGCGCGCCAGCGGCAGCGTTCCGGTCGACAAGCAGCTGGACACGCGAGGCTCGAGGCCCGGCAATCACGACGCGGCCGACGACGCCAGTCGGCGCGAGCACAGCCATGTCGGCGCGCAGCTGGTGGGCCGAGCCTTTGTCGATGGTCACGGTCCGGAAGTCGGGACTTGCTGCTGCCCCAATGATCTGCGCGGCCGCGGTCTGCAGATCGATGCTGTTGCTCAGCCCGAGAATCGTTTCGAGGCTGCGGGTCCGGTCGGCGAGCGCGCGCTGCCTCTGGATTTCGACCTGCGCATTCGCCAGTTCCTGCCGCAGCGCCTCGTTCTCCGTCCGGACATTGCGCAGCGCGATGTAGCCAGTCCATGCGCCCCGGAACCCGTTGAGCACTGCCGACGTGCCGCGCTGCACTTCGGCAAACGCGCCAAAGGTCACGGTTTCGAGAATCGGCACTCCCGTCCTGGCATTCACCTGCGCGGAGATCAGCACGAGGTGCGCGATCACGACCGCAAGGAAAAGGTAACCGGCCCGAAGCCGGACATCGAGAATGGCCATGGGTCTGGAGGCGGACCTGAATTCAGGTTCAATCGATCGAGATCTTCCGCAGCAGGTTGAAGTCGGACAGCATCTTCCCTGCACCGAGCACAACCGAGGACAACGGATCCTCGGCCATGGCGAGCGGGAGTCCGGTTTCCTCGCGCAGCCGCTTGTCGAGATTTTTCAGCAGCGATCCGCCGCCCGTGAGAACAATTCCGCGGTCGACGATGTCCGCGGAGAGTTCGGGCGGAGTCCGCTCGAGCGCCACGCGTACCGCATCGACAATGACATTGACGGTTTCAGCCAGCGCCTCGCGGATTTCGGCGTCGCTGATGGTGATGGTCTTCGGCACACCTTCAATCAGGTGACGTCCCTTGATCTCCATCGTCATCTTCTCGTCGAGCGGGAAGGCCGAACCGATTTCCATCTTGATCTGCTCAGCGGTGCGCTCGCCGATGAGCAGGTTGTAGGTCTTCTTGATGTACTGGATGATCGCCTCGTCCATCTCGTTGCCCGCAACGCGCACAGCCTTGCTGTAGACGATGCCGGCGAGCGAGATGACCGCGATGTCTGTCGTGCCGCCGCCGATGTCGACGATCATGTTGCCCGACGGTTCAGTGATCGGCATGCCGGCGCCGATGGCCGCCGCCATCGCTTCCTCGACCAGGTGTACCTCGCTGGCCTTCGCGCGATAGGCGCTGTCCTTCACCGCGCGCTTCTCCACCTGCGTGATTTCGCTGGGGACGCCGATGACAATGCGCGGCCGGACCCACACGTTGCGGTTGTGCGCCTTCTTGATGAAGTAGGTCAGCATCTTCTCGGTGACCTCGAAGTCGGCGATGACGCCGTCCTTCATTGGCTTGATCGCGACGATGTTGCCGGGCGTCCGGCCCAGCATGTCCTTCGCGTCCTTGCCGACGGCCTCGACCCGGCCGTTCACCTTGTTGATGGCCACGATGGAGGGCTCGTTGACCACGATGCCTTTACCGCGCGCGTAGACGCACGTGTTGGCCGTGCCCAGATCGATGGCCAGATCACTCGAAAACAACGAAAGCATCGAACGAAGACTCAAACGGCTAACTCCTTCGGAAGAACTGGCCTTGTCCTTATCGGTCGGAGACCGCGACCTGAATACCGTTCTTCCCGCGATCTTTGACCCGGTACATGGCGGCGTCCGCCGCCTGAACCAGCTCGTCAGCAGCAATGGCCACATCCGGAAGAGTGGCCACGCCGACCGACGCGGTGAGGTGAATATCGAGGCCGTCGCCGGCCAGGAAACTGTGTCGAGCGATCCGCTCCCGGATGCGCTCTGCAACCGCGCGGGCGCCAGGCGAGCCGGTATCGGGCAGGATCAGGGCAAATTCATCGCCGCCAAACCGCGCGACGATGTCGGTTTCACGCGCGCTGCCGCGAATGACCGCGCCGGCTTCCACCAGCGCACGGCTGCCCGCGAGATGCCCATGACTATCGTTGATCGATTTGAAGCCATCGAGATCGATGAATAGCAACGAAAGTGGTCTCGAGTTGCGTGTGGCGAGCCGCGTCTCGCGCCGCAGCGCGGTATTGAGGTACCGGGCGTTGTACAGGCGCGTGAGATCGTCGGTCACCGACAATGCTTCAGTACGTTTCAGCAGCAACGCAGTGTCGAGCGCATACGCGGCGGGTGCGAGCAACGCCCGCAGCGCACGCTCGAGTGGCGCGCCGACGGCCGGCATCTGCGTGGACACTCCGCGATCCAGTCCGACAAGGACAGCGATCGTGTGTTCGCGACCGCGAAGCGGCAAAGCCAGCACAGCGGCGGGTCCGGGCGTCGCGAGCCGGCTATCCTTCCGCGCATCGCCTGACACCAGGAGTTCCTCGTGCCGCATCACGAATTCGGCCGCCGCGTACAACGCGGGACCGAATTCGGGCGACAGGCCCGTCTCGCAAAGCATCGCCAACTGTTCCTGCTCGTCGATAGCCACGATCGCCCAGCAGTGAGCCGGGATCAGCGCCGCCACGCGCTCGACCACGGCCTGGCCTATCTGTTCGGGCTCGATGGAGCCGTTGACCGCCTGGACCATCGTGACAAGGGTTTCGCGGCTATTGAGCCGGGCAACCCAGGAGCGCTGGTGCGTTTTGAGGCGGGAGGCGAAGGGGAGATCGTCGTACAACGGGGATGCAGGGCTGTTCGCCCTTGCTCGCGTTCTCCTCGCGGGCACACCCGTCGCTCGACCTGCTGAAGACATCCAGTCGCAGCGCCGAGCCTCGAGGCCAGACGCTAAGTTCTTCTATTCACGGCAAATATACCACAGCAACTCACGGCTGACTCTTGCCTCGCCGGAACGTACTGGCTTACCATAAACGTTTCCGAGGATCCCCGATGACCATGCTCGACCGGATGCGCCGGCATAGTAACTGGCTCAAGTGGAGTCTGGCGCTCGTTTGTCTTTCGTTTGTCCTGTTCTACATCCCGGACTTCCTCCGGGGAGCCAGTGGTGTCGATCTCGCTGCCGCGGACACGGTGGCGGTAGTGAACGGCCACGAGATCCGGGCGGACGAATTCCGACGCACGTATCAAGCGCAGATGCAGGCGTATCGCGGAGCGTACGGCGGTCAGATGAACGACCAGCTGTTGAAGCAGCTCGGCATCGATCAGCAGATCCTCCAACAGCTCGTCGACGAGCGCGCCGCACTGGCTGAAGCCGACCGCGTCGGCATCAAGGTGAGCGACGCCGAAGTCGCGCAGCGGATCTACTCGATTCCGGCTTTCCTCGAGAACGGCGCCTTCATCGGCCAGACGCGCTACCAGCAGCTGCTGGCGTCGCAGAGCCCACCCCTCAGCACCAGCGACTTCGAAGAGAGCGTCCGCCGCTCGCTCGTCATGGAGAAGCTGCGGTCGTCGGTGACCGACTGGCTGTCGGTGTCGGACAAGGAACTGCAGACCGAATACAAGCGGCGCAACGACAAGATCAAGCTGGCTGTGGTGTCGTTCAACGCCGACAGCTACCGGCCGGACGTGACGGTATCGGACGCCGACGTTGCCACCTACTTCGAAGGGCACCAGGCCGACTTCCGCATCCCGGACAAGCGCAAGGTGAAGTACGCGCTGATCGACATCGACGCGATGCGCTCGAAGGTCGTCGTCTCGGCGGCCGATCTCACCAAGGCCTACAACGACAACATCCAGCAGTACACGACGCCCGAACAGGTACGCGCGAGCCACATCCTGCTGAAGACCGAAGGCAAGGACGACGCCGCGGTGAAGGCAAAGGCTGACGAGATCCTGAAGGAAGCCAGGGGCGGTGCCGATTTCGCAGAACTCGCGAAGAAAAATTCAGAAGACGACTCGAACGCCAAGAACGGCGGCGACCTCGATTACTTCGGCCGCGGCCGCATGGTGCCCGAGTTCGACACGGCAGCCTTCAACATGGAGCCGGGTCAGATCAGCGACCTCGTGAAGACACAGTTCGGGTATCACATCATCAAGCTGACCGACAAGAAGGCGGGCACGACCCGTCCGCTCGATGAAGTGAGGCAGCAGCTCACGGACCAGATCCAGTCGGAGCGCGCGCAGCAGCAGGCCAGCGACCTCGCGCAGACGCTCGCAGCGCAGATCAAGAAACCGGCCGATCTCGAGACAGTCGCCAAGGCCAACGGCCTGGCGGTGCAGGACACGGGATTCTTTGCACGCGATGAACCGATTCTCGGAGTTGGCGCAGCACCGGAGATGACGTCTCGCGCCTTCACGATGAACGAAGGCGATGTGTCGCCCGCCATTCGAACGGGACGAGGTTTCGTGTTCGAGACGGTGACCGCGAAGCAGGACTCCTACATCCCGAAGCTCGATGAAGTGAAGGACAAGGTCAAGGACGTCGTCCTGAAGCAGCGCGCCGTGGACTTCGCGAAGGAGAAAGCGGCCAGCGTCGCCGCCAAGCTGAAGGCCGGCGACTTCGACAAGGCCGCCAAGGCTGCGGGCGTCGAACCGAAGACGACAGAGCTCATCACCCGCGACGCTCCGATCCCGGATCTCGGCGTGGCGCCCGATGTGATGGCAGCCGTCTTCAACCTGCCGCAGGGTGCGGTCAGCGATGTGCTGACGACACCCAACGGCGCCGCCATCGTCAAGGTGGTCGAGAAGGCTGAAACCACCGACGCCGACTTCACTTCGAACAGGGACACCTTCCGCACCGAGGTGCTCGACGACCGGCGCAACCGGTTCTTCAGCGCTTACATGGTGAAGGCAAAGCAGAAGATGAAGATCGAAGTGAATCGCGAAGCCGTGGCTCGCGTGATCGGATAGCGCTCGCTGTCGCTTCGCGGTCCTGGCTTTGGGCTATAGGCTCTAGGCTCTGGGCCTGGCCAGTGTCACACTGAAACGGCCCGAGGAATTCCCTCTTCGGGCCGTTTTGCTTGAATCGCCCATCGCCCATCGCCCATCGCCCATCGCCCATCGCCCATCGCCTACCGCCGATCGCCCATGGCCTTCGCTCAGCGCACATAGCTGAACGGCATGAGCGCCAGCGGTTCTCCCCGACGGAACATCGCCGTGGTGCCGCGAAGGGCGCGCAGCGCCGTGAGTTCATCCGCCGACAGGTGCGCTGACACCCATGCACTCACCGCTGCGTCCGAGTTGCCGGAGAAGGTGTCACTGACCAGCTGATAGAAGCTCCTGGGCTGCGGATAGCTGACCACTTCCACGTTGCTCGATGCAGGAATGTGCGCGCGTTCCTTCGCGATCGTAAGCGCGCGATCGAGTCCTCCCAGTTCGTCCACGAGGCCGTTGTCCTTGGCCTGTCTGCCGGTCCAGACACGACCCTGCGCGAGGCTGTCGATCTTCTCGGGAGTGGTGTGTCGCGACTCCGCCGCGCGCCGCAGGAATTCCGAGTAGAAGGCGTGAAGCTGCTCTTCGACCTTCTGCAGTTCCGACGCATTGAACGGACGCACGGGCGAGTCCATTTCAGCGTTCCTTCCGATGCTGGTCGACTCGATGTGCGCACCAAGCTTTTCGTAGACACCGCCCATCACCAGCTTGCCGCCGAAGATGCCGATTGATCCGGTCAGCGTCGACGGCTGCGCAACGATCACCTGCGCCGGCATCGCGATGTAGTAACCGCCAGAGGCCGCCAGGTCAGACATCGAGACGACGAGCGGCCGCTCCTTCTTCTCGTCGCGCGCCAGCGTCAGCTCACGCCAAATGGCGTCGCTCGCGGTCGCCGATCCGCCCGGGCTGTCGATACGCACCACGATGGCGCGAACCGATGAGTCCTTGCGCGCGTCGCGAATGGCCTGGATGAGTGCCTCGGAACCGACCGTCTCGCCGTTAAGAGGATCGAATCCGCCCTTCCCGCCAACGATTGCGCCGGAGGCGTAGATCACGGCGATTCGCGGTCCGCGGTTCAGGCCAAGGGAGGCCGGGCTCACGCGAGCGTAATCAGCCGCATCGAGCGTCGGCATCGTCCGGCCGTCGGCATCGTGCAAGCGATCCATCACCTGGTCTTCGTAGGCCACTTCGTCGATCAGCCCCGCCTTCGCTGCGGCGTCCGCCAAGAAGGGCCCTTGGTCAACGAGCGCCGTCACTTCCGCATCGGTCATGTGGCGCGTCTCGGCGACACCGCGGACGATTTGCTCGAACAGGTCGCGGTTCAGCCACTCGTCCATGGCCTTGTGCGCCGGGGTGTAGGTCTTTTCGGTGTAGGCGTTGATCGCGGTCTTGTAGTCGCCAATATGGTGCATGTCCGGGACGACGCCGATCTTGTCGAAGGTGCCGCGCAGGAAGAGTGCGTAGGTCGCGACGCCGCTCAGATCAAGAGTGGCTGACGGCATCAGGAAGATGCGCTCGGCAGCCGTCGCGAGGTAATAGTTCCTGTCGTCCGCGTATTCGAGGTACGCGTACACCGGCTTGCCGGACGAACGGAAGTCGATGAGCGCGTCCCGGATTTCCTGGACCTTGGCCCAGTACGGCGAGCTGAATCCGGTCGGTTTCAGCAGGACCGCGGCAACGCGGCGGTCGGCCTTCGCCTTGTGCAGCAGCTGGATGACGGAGTTGACCGTGGGCGTCCTCGTGCCGCGCAGGTAGCTGACTACGTCGGTCGGAGCGTTCTCGGTAAGGTCGCCGCCCACCTCGAGGACGAGCATCGCCCGCGACGGCACGGCAGGTGCCCGGCCAAACAGCATGTAGAGCGTGGCGAATCCGGCAATCGACAGGACGATGGCGATGCCGATGAGCGTGAAGACAATGGCGAGTCCCCGTTTAGCCATGCGACGAGTATAGCGACGGCGTTGCACCGCTCGGGCTCGGCGAACCGATCCGTTCGAGCGGACCGGCTGATGCGGTATACTGTATGTTCCTGCCAGCGAGATTCACACCACGTGCGGAAGTGGCGGAACGGCAGACGCGCTAGCCTCAGGAGCTAGTTGGGGCAACCCAGTGGAGGTTCAAATCCTCTCTTCCGCACCACCGTAAGCGCCCGTCACAACGGCACTTCCCGTAACAGGCACCGCATCCTGCCCTCGAGCGACAGGGATCGCGCACAGCAGTTTGCTCGACCGGCGTTCGACCGATTCAGTTCGAAAGAAGAATGACCATTAACCTGCACGCCGTGACCGACTTCGAGAAGGGCGACATGGGCCGGGTGAACGGCCACAAAGTCAGCAAGACCGATCAGCCCGCACACACGGAAGGGTTGGTCGTCGCGCTGCAAGACGTGCGGGCCGGCACCAACGGCTGGTTCGAGCGCAAGTAGACCACACGCCGTCCCGGGCAGAACGCGCGCACGTGGCCGGCGACGACATCATCAACAACGGAGTAGAGACACATGAACACAGGTACCATTCGAACGCTGCGAGTTGACAAAGGCTTCGGCTTCATCAAGGACACGCAGGGCAAGGATTACTTCTTCCACCAGAGCGCGATCTACGGCGAAGGGATCAACGATCTGCGCGAAGGCGACAGCGTGGAGTTCGAGGTGGGCGACGGGCCCAAGGGACCGCGCGCCGAGAACGTGCGCCGCACCTCCACCTAGGCAACGCACGACGCAAGCACGGGTGTGTCCCGCTCCGGCGTTGGTGCCGCAACCCCGACAATCGCATCGACGTGTTAGACGTCACCTGCCGAGCGCTTGTCGTCTTCGACGAGCCGCGCGCGGTAAAAGCACACCCGTGCTCCGATCAGGCCTGCGGCGATCATGAGAACGGCGTGGCCGAGAGGCGAGCCGAGATCATTGAGGGCGTTCATCATGTCGCGGCCACCGCGCCCGTACATCACGCCCATATCGTGGTTGCGTTGGCGATCATAACCGGCGAGTAACTGCCCTTCAGCGGTGTCAGCAGAGCGGCTTTCCGACCAGTACAGGTCGGCGGCGCCAAGCAGACTGGCCACCAGAACCAACGCGCCGAGCCGTTGAGGGGTCGCACCGGCCGGTCTCCTCTTCCGTTAAGATCGTCTCAAGGCTTAGGAGGCCCACATGGCACGCGAGGATTTCGCAGACACTCCAGCATTGAGCGGTTCGTGGTCAGCCGATGAGCGCGTCACGGCATTCCTGCGCGGCGTGTACGGCTGGATGGGCGTTGGTCTCGCTGTCACCGCCGGAACGGGTTGGTTCATCGCAAGTTCCCCCGCCGCCATCCAGATGGTTGTCGGGAATCGCGGGCTGATGTGGATCCTGCTCATCGCCCAGCTCGGAATCGTCGTCGCGTTGTCTGCGCGCGTCCAGCAGATGGCCGCTTCCACGGCGTCGCTGCTCTTCGTCGGGTACGCAGCGTTGACCGGTGTCACGCTGTCGCTCATTCTGGTCGCCTACACCGGCGAATCGGTCGCAACAACCTTCATCGTGACTGCCGGTATGTTCGGCGGGATGGCCGCGTACGGCTCGACGACGCGGCGGAGCCTGGCCGGGTGGGGGCAATTCCTGTTCATGGGATTGATCGGTGTCGTCCTCGCGTCGCTGGTTGGGATCTTCTGGCACAGCGACGGACTGCAGTTCATGATCTCGTTCATCGGCGTAATCGTCTTCACCGGGCTCGCCGCCTACGATGCGCAGCGGCTCAAGGCCATGGCGCTGTCCACGTCTGCGGGCCAGATCGGCTCGTACACGATCATCGGTGCGCTGACGCTGTACCTGGACTTCGTCAACCTGTTCCTGATGCTGCTGCGCTTCACCGGGAGCCGGCGGAACGACTGGCGCTAAGGTTCGAGCAGGCGCTGACGTTCAGCGCTCATTGCCACACATCTCCGCCCACCCCTGGGCACACGCACGTGACCGTAGTGTCGAAGGGTCGCGATCGGTGATCGGTCCCTTGCTCCCGCGGAGGACGATCGGCAGATCCTCGATCGGCGGGGGTCCCTGCGCCGACTGAGAACCATCGGCGAGCTCGCGGCACGACCACGGGGAACCCGCGCGGCAATAGGTGGCGTACATCTGCGACAGGTGACGGCATGCGCCCGGCCGATCCTCTGCGCAGGCGTGCTGCCAGAACGGCAGCCACTGGCCAGGGTGGCTATCACCGACTCCTTGTACGGCGGTCATCACGAGGAACACCGCTGTCCATACGGCCACGTACGCAAGGTTCCTCGGTCGTCCAGTCAATCCCCGCCATGCCCGGGCCGGATCCACGACGCGGAGCGGCGTAGATCGCACCGCCCAGTCGATCGCGTTGACCGACAGGTTCATCAGCGGCACCTGCAGCAGCTTGTCGTAGAACGTCGGCAGACCGGAGGCGCCGAGCCACGCGTACAGCGCGACCGTGCTCAGCCCGTACAGTGCCCCGAAGATCATCCGTCCGCCCTCTGTGCGTGGTGCTGTCGACGGATCGGTGAAGAGGAGGTGCATCCCGAGAAAGACAGCAATGGGAATGTACGAATCGAAGAAGTAGTACGTCCCCGTGAGAGCGAAGTATGCGAGGCCAAAAGCATACGTGGTCACAACCGCAGACATGGTCATCGTCGTCACGCCGAAGAGCAGCTGACCGGGTAAG
>Ga0310810_10003179_pt1 | contig 17824 bp, 15 predicted proteins | sample NCmetagenome_FD_207641 | JGI IMG/M metagenome (GOLD analysis project Ga0310810, IMG submission 207641) | Soil microbial communities from experimental microcosm in Duke University, North Carolina, United States - NC | ecosystem: Engineered > Artificial ecosystem > Soil microcosm > Unclassified ...
CGCTCGACGGTCGACTCCGGATCGAGGCGCGGCTCCTGCGCCACGTACTCGAGCCTGAGCTCGCGGCGCCAGGTGATGAGTCCGTCGTCCGGCTCGAGGGCGGCGCTCTCGCTGCGCTCGACTCCCGCGCCACCGACGGCGCCGGCCACCACCATCTTGAGCAGCGTCGATTTCCCCGACCCGTTCAGCCCGATGAGGCCGATCCGGTCGCGCTCGTGGACCGCGAACGACACGCCGCCGAGCACCTGCCGGTCCCCGAATCCCTTCCACAGATCCTGGACCGTGAGGATCGCGGTCACGCCGAGATTATGGCACCCGCCTGACACGAAAACGTCACACCGATCGCGCACCGTCGCGCGATGAGCCCGATCGCCGAGCACAGCCTCGAGCCCACGGCCAGCCGCTGGCTCCTGGTCGCCGCCGCCCTCGCCGCGCTGTTCATCGCCGCGCTCGTGATCCTGGGCCGGGCCGAATCGGCGCCGGCCGGCGACGACGTGCACGCGCTCGACAACGGCCTCTAGCCAGACATCAATCGGAGGCGAGGCGGAAGCCGACGCCGCGCACCGTGACCACCAGGTCCGGGTCGGGGAGCTTCCTGCGCAGGCGCATGATGACGCTGTCGACCGCGCGCTCGCCGATCTCGAGCGCCTCATCGCCCCAGGCCCTCTCGAGGAGCTCGGCGCGGCTGCGGGCGAGCACCGAGGAATGCCATGCGCGCCTCGTCGCGACCCGACAGGATCTCGACCTTGATCGCGTGGCGGCGCTCGATCTCCTCGCAGAAAGAGTGTCCGTTGACCGCGTCCCGGATGGCGCTGGTCGCGACGGCGACCACCTGACAACCCGGGTGCAGGCTCGAAAGCTCGCGCAAGAGGGACTCGATGGCCAGGAGCCCGCGGGCGAATCCGGCTCCGTCGATCGATCCGTCCCGCAGCGAGGCGCCGAGCTGGATGGGGCTGCGCAGCTCGCGGCGCGGGGCGAGAAGGGCTCGATCCGAGGACGTGAACACCGCGAGATGGAACGAGTTCGATCCGAGGTCGAGGACCGCCAGGTTCATCTCGTGATCTTCTTTTCAAAAGGTGTCGCAGGTGATAGGAACCCATGACAATGGCGTGACGTTTCGGCCTGCTCCGGATCTCTTCACGACACCGAGCTGTCACAAAGGAAAGTGCCGGCCGTTACGCCAGAGAAGCAAACTAGTGTAGTCGTGGACGAACGCCCCGAACTGGCCGACCCCAAGCTCTTCATCAACCGCGAGCTGTCCTGGCTGACCTTCAACCAGCGGGTCCTGACCGAGGCCGCTGATCCAGCCTTGCCGATATTCGAGCGGCTGCGCTTCCTCGGGATCGTCTCCACCAACCTGGACGAGTTCTTCATGGTCCGGGTCGCCGGTCTCAAGCAGCAGCTGTCGGGCGGCGTCGTCGAGACGCGCGCGGACGGCATGCTGGCCGGCGAACAGCTGGCCGCCATCAGCGAGCGCTGCCACGCGATGGTGGACGAGCAGTACCGGATCTGGCGCGAGGAGGTGGTGCCGCAGCTCGACAGGCGCGGGATCATCCTGCCGCCGATCGACAAGCTGTCGGCCGCGCAGAAGAGCTCCGTACGTGCCTACTTCTCCCGCGCGGTCTCGCCGGCGCTCACGCCGCTCGCGGTCGACCCCGGCCACCCGTTTCCGCACCTCAAGAACAAGTCGCTCAACCTGGCCGTCTTCCTGCGCAGGAGCCGCGCGGGCCGTGCGCGCCGCCGCGGCGAGAAGCTGCTGGCGGTGGTGCAGGTGCCGGCGGTGCTGCCGCGCCTGGTTCCGGTGCCGTCGCCGTCCAGCCGCGCCTTCGTGCTCCTCGAGTCGCTCATCTCGGCCCACGTCGGCGATCTCTTCCCCGGCTACGAGGTGATGCAGACCGCCGCCTTCCGGGTGACCCGCAACTGGGATCTCGAGCTCGACGACGAGGACTCCGAGGATCTCCTGTCCACGGTGCAGGAGGAGCTGCGGCGGCGCGATCGCGGCGCCGCCGTGCGCCTGCAGATCGAGGCCAGCGCCTCGGCCGACATGGAGAAGACGCTGGTCACCGCGCTCAAGCTCAGCTCGGCCGCCGACGTGTATCGCATCGACGGTCCGCTCCAGCTCAGCGACCTCAACGCCCTCATCGATTACGACAGCACACCCGAGCTGCGGTTCGACCCGCACACGCCGGTGGTACCGACCGCCTTCCGCGACGCCGAGTCGGTCATCCGCGAGATCGGCAAGCGCGATCTCCTGCTCCATCACCCGTACGAGTCGTTCGATCCGGTGGTCCGCTTCCTGTCCGAGGCGGCCGACGATCCCAACGTGCTCGCCATCAAGCAGACCCTGTACCGGACCAGCGGCGACAGCCCGTTCGTCCGCGCGCTCGCCCGCGCCGCCGAGAACGGCAAGCAGGTGACCGTGCTGGTCGAGATCAAGGCGCGCTTCGACGAGGCCAACAACATCGCCTGGGCCCGCCGGCTGGAGGAGAGCGGCGTCCACGTCGTCTACGGCCTCATCGGCCTCAAGACCCACGCGAAGGTGGCGCTGGTGGTCAGGCGCGAGGGGGACGTCATCCGCCGCTATGTCCACCTCGGCACCGGCAACTACAACTCGTCGACCGCGCGCCTCTACACCGATCTCTCGCTGTTCACCGCGCGCGAGGAGATCGCCGACGACGCCTCGGCGCTGTTCAACATGCTGACCGGCTTCGCCGATCCGCCGCGCTGGCAGAGGCTGGTGGTGGCGCCGTTCTCGCTGCTGGAGGGGATCCTCGAGCGCATCGAGCGCGAGGGAGAGGCGGCGCGGCAGGGCCAGCCGGCGCGCATCATCGCCAAGATGAACTCGCTGTCGGATCCGGCGATCATCCGCGCCCTCTATACCGCCAGCCAGGCGGGCGTGGAGATCGACCTCATCGTGCGCGGCATCTGCTGCCTCCGACCCGGCATCCCCGGGGTGTCGGACAAGATCCGGGTCACCTCGGTGGTCGATCGCTTCCTCGAGCACAGCCGGGTGTTCGCCTTCGGCCTCGGCGAACGCGTGGAGGTCCTCCTGTCCTCCGCCGACTGGATGACGCGCAACTTCCAGCGGCGCATCGAGGTGGCGGTGCCCATCGACGACCCGGCGCTGCGCGCCCGCGTCCTCGACGAGGTGCTCGGCTTCGCCCTCAAGGACAACACCAAGGGCCGGCTGCTGATGACCGATGGAACTCTCGCGCCGATCGCCGCGCCCAACGGCGAGCCCGCGCCGCCGTTCCAGAGCCAGGCGCAGCTGTGTGAGACCGCCCGCCGCGCCGCCGAGCAGCGCGCCCCCGACCTGCGTCCGGCCGCTCCGCCCGAGCCGGTCCCCACGCTCGAGCCGCGCACCGGCTCGGCCGCCTAGTCAGGACGGGAGTCGCGCGGGCGTTTCGCCGATGTGACATGTTCGTCACGTCATGGCGTCAGGCTGTGGCTTGCGGTGATCGAGGTGAACCGATGGCTGGGCGAGCTGGAGGGCCGGCTCGAGGCGCTGCGCGAGAGCGGGGTGCCGGAGGACGTTCATCAGCTGCGGGTCGCCACCCGGCGACTCGCCGCCTGGCTGCGGCTCGGCGGTCACCACGTCCTGCGCGACGACCTGCGCTGGCTGCGCCGGGTGGCCGGCGCGGTGCGCGACATCGACGTCGTCATCGAGGTCGAGGGTGACCCGACCTGGTCGCGCTGGCTGCGCTCCGAGCGCCGCGTCCGCCATCAGGCGCTCAGGATCGCGCTCGACGCCGAGCGCACGGCCGGCCTGGTCCTTGCGCTGCGCAGCCTGCCGGCGGTGTCCAGGGAGACGGCGCGCGCGCGGCTGCGGCGCCTGGCCTCTCGCGCGCTCGAGGCGGGCGAGGCGCTCGAGGCTCAGCCGGAGGACGCCGAGCGCTTCCACGTGCTGCGCCGCAAGGTGCGCGTCGTCCGCTACAGCCTCGAATGGCTCGAGGAGAAGACCGGAGCGTTCCGCGAGTTCCAGGAGGTCTCGGGGCTGGCGGCCGACCGGGCGCTGTCCCTCCGGCTGCTGGCGATCTACCCGCAGGTGGAGGAGCTCGCCGCCCGCAAGAGCCAGCTCGAGACCGAGTACGCCGAGCGCCGGCGCGCGGCGCTCGACACCTGGCCCGCGCTCCGCGAGCGCATCCGGGACATGAGGTAGCGATGGAGCTGTTCCTGGTTCGCCACGCGATCGCGGTGCCGCAGGCCGAGGACATGGATGACGCCGCCCGCCCGCTCACCGACGAGGGCAAGAAGCGCTTTCAGCAGATCGCCCGCGGGCTCGACCGGATGGGCGTCCGGTTCGACCGGGTGCTGCACAGCCCGTGGACCCGCGCCGTCGAGACCGCCGACCTCCTCGCGCGCGTGCTCGCGGGTGAGTCAGCGGTCGAGGTCGGCCTGGCGCGCGAGCCGGACGCCGAGCTCATCGGCCGTCTGGCGGTCCAGGGCGAGCGGGTCGCGGCGGTCGGCCACGAGCCATGGATGTCCGAGCTCCTGGCCCTCCTGGTCACCGGCAGCAAGACCCACGCGGCCCGGTTCGGGTTCAAGAAGGGGCAGGTCGCCTGGCTGACCGGCGACGCGAAGCTCCGCGGGATGGCCCTGGTCGCCTCCCTGCCGCCGCGGGTCCTCCGGCGCCTCTGATCTGTTGTTGCGCGGACGTCGGAACCCTGTCGTAGGATTCAGGTGGAGGGATGAGCGACGACCTCGTCATCGGCGCCATCGACGCCGGATCGAACGCGATCCGCATGAGCATCGCTCGCGCCAGCGGTCCGCGAGATCTGGTGCCGATCGCCGCGGAGCGGGTACCGGTCAGGCTCGGCCACAAGACCTTCACCGAAGGGCAGCTCGACGGCAAGGCGATCGAGCAGGCGATGGTGGCGTTCGGCCGCTTCCGCAAGCAGTTCGACGAGCACGGCGTCAAGCGCTATCGCGCGGTCGCCACCAGCGCGGTGCGCAACGCGTCCAATCGCGAGGATCTGATCGACCGGCTGCACCGCGAGCTCGCGATCGAGCTCGAGACCATCGACGGTGAGGAGGAGGCGCGGCTGGTCCGCCGCGCCGTGGCGCACGCGCTGGCCGGCCGGCAGGAGGCGACCCTCATCGCGGACCTCGGCGGCGGCAGCCTGGAAGTCACGGTCAAGACCGCCACCGAGTGGACCACCTCGTCGATGCGCATCGGCACCGTGAGGTTGCTCGAGACCTTCGGGATCACCGGCCCCATCAGCGAGGACGAGGCTGGATTGCTGCGCCGGTACGTCGCCACCCAGCTGCGCGCCTCGCTGCCGCCCGAGGCACAGGCCAACGACACCACGATCTCGGTTGCCTGCGGCGGCAACGCCGACGCGCTGGCGCAGCTCTACGGCTCGGTCGACAAGGACGGCACGCAGGTCCTCAAGCTGTCCGCGCTGCAGGCGGCGCTGCCCGCCCTCCTCGCGCTCGACGTCGAGAAGCGGATGGCCAAGCTCGGGGTCAAGCAGGACCGCGCGGAGGTGATCGGTGTCGCCGGCCTGGTGTTCGCCGAGCTGGGCGTCCAGGTCGGCATCAAGAAGCTGCTGGCGCCCGGCGTCGGCATCCGCGAGGGCATCCTCCTCGACCTCGCCGAGGAGTCGGCCGCCGAGCTGCCCGCCTCGCGCGAGCCTGCGGTGATGGCGGCGGCGCGCGCATTCGCCGCCCGCATGGCGCACGCCGGCGGCCACGGCGAGCAAGTCCGCTGGCTGGCGCGCGCGCTGTTCGACGAGCTCGAGGATCTGCACAAGCTGCCGGAGCGGTGCGGGGTGATCCTCGAGCTGGCAGCGCTTCTCCACGACATCGGCGAGGTCGTGCACCGCCAGAGCCATCACAAGCACAGCGAGTACATGATCCTGAACGGCCGCATCCCCGGGCTCGAGAGCCCGGAGCGCGAGATGGTCGCCGCGGTCGCGCGCGCCCATCGCAAGAGCGCACCGGACGCCAAGAAGCACACGTCCTACAGCGCCCTTCCATCCTCGAAGCAAGGCGAGGTGCGCAAGATGGCGGCGCTCTTGCGCATCGCCGACTCTCTCGACGCCGATCACCGCCAGAAGATCGTAAGACTGCGGGCGGACGTCGGCGGCAAGAAGGTGCGGCTCGAGTGCGAGGCGCTGGCCAACGGCGCCCCTCCGTCGGTGCCGGAGATGCACAGGAGCGACGAGTTCGAGGAGATCTTCGACCGCAAGCTCGTGGTCGAGGTCGTCAAGGCCGCGACGCCGCGCCGACGCGCCTCGCGCAGCGAGTAGCGCCCCGCACCGCGCCCGACCTCGCGCCCGCGCCCGTCACACCTGGCGCCCGCGCCCGACCCCGACGCGCGACCGCGACGCCGCGCGCGACCGCGATGCCCGACCCCGACCCGCGCCCGACCCCGACGCCGCGCCCGACCCCGCGCCGACCCGACCCCGACCCGGCGCCGACGCGATGCCGATGCCGACCCCGGAGCAGGAGCCTTTCGCCGATGGCGCAACCCCGGCCGCGCAATCACCGCGTTGTGCTCGTCAGGACCGCGTCGGCGCCCGAGCTGTTCGCCGCTCACTCCGCCATGCCAAGCCACTCCTCGCGCGTCGGGTAGAGCCTCCTCGCCTTGGCGGGGACTTCCGTCACGCCGATGGCGCCGTGCCTGCGCCAGCCCTCGTTCAGGAGCCAGCTCCGCGCCGGCACCACGCACTCGTCCTTCGGCGGGCTCAGGCCCTGCCGCCAGCGGTCATGCGACCAGCCGTCAAAGTGCCACGCCGACGAGAACGGATCGATCCCGCCGTAGATCGGGTCGAGCTCTTCGCCGTGCCGGCGCGCGTTGTTCATGATGTAGCAGAGCGCGTTCCGCATCTGCCTGGGTGAGGTCACAACGACCGCGTGGAACCGGTCGGCGAACACCTTCCCCTTGCGGCCGAGCTTCGCGTTGAGCCGCCTGGCGACGCTGATCTCGAGCCCCTGCATCCCGCGCGACAGCCCCCGGTTCGAGTCCGCCTCGCACGCCAGGTGCAGGTGGTCGCGCTGGATCGAGAACTGGCACAGCCGGAACCCGTCCTTCTTCTTGGTCCTGAGAAACGCCGCCCGCATCGCCGGCGTCAGCTTGAACCGCCGGAGAGTGCGCACTTCCGGCACCAGGCGCACCGTCACGTGCACCACCGTCTTCTGCTTCACATGCGCCCGCGGCCGGTGCGGCACTCCGGCCCGGTCGCTCTTCTTGCGCCCCGCCCCCTCGCGCGCCCCGCCCCACGTCCTCGGCCGCAGCGCCAGCTGCTTCCACGCCCGCCCGGCGCGCCGCCCGCCTCGCCGTCCCCTGCCCGGCCTCGCCTTCGATCTCATTCTCACGCGCCCATCCAATCTTGAATCGAGCATATATCATGAGTGTCGAGGTGTCAAGCAGTTGCAGCACTCTTCCCGGTTGCATGGTGCAGATCACGGACACTCCTGACACGTCAGCCTTTGTGAAGTCTCGGGACTGAGGTGACAGAAGTTGCTCTCCCCTCTGGACGAAATCTAGAGAAGGAGCGGCGATGACGAAGGCACAGCAGAAGCGGTTGGTGAACTGGACCACAACGAACATCGACCGCACAGCTCTCTTGCCGGGCTGACGCCGGTCGAGTACGAAAAGCAAGTTCGGACATCGCTGACACCCTCGTCAGGGGCGGCGCGAGCCGTGGCTGCATGCCCTGGAAAGCGACCGTGGTCGGTCACGCCTGGCGGGAGCCGTCGTCAGTCCTGCTCGGCGAAGACCTGCGCGTACGACTTGCCGTACGGGTAGAAGCGATCCTTCTCGCCGCGCTCGAACGCCTCGCGGAGCTCCGGGCGGGTGATGTCCCAGTCGGGGCGGCACCGCATCAGCACCGCGCGCAGGTCCATCCGCAGCTCCTCGACCGTCGGCCGCCCGAAGTACCAGTAGCCGACGTAGAGCTTGTAGATGACCAGGCCCGGCTCCAGCACCAGCGTGTGCGGGATCATCGGGTTGTTCTTCGGGTCGGTGTACTCGGCGATGTCGAGGTCCTTCTGAACGACCCGCGCGGGATCCGACAGGAATGGCCAGTGGGCGCCGACGCCGCCGCGGAACTCGTTGGTGCCGAGCAGGTTCTCGGTCGAGATGGTGACCATGCGGCAGTAGCCGACCTCCATCTCGCGGTGGAGCTGCACCAGACCCTCGTGCTGGCGCCGGTCCTTCGGGCAGTAGCCGCCGCGGCTGAGGATGACGATCAGCGGGTCCCGCCCCTGGATCTGCGCGAGCGTCCGCTTGCGGCCGGTCTGATCGGGCAGCTCGTAGTCGGGGAACTTCTCGCCCGGTGCGATTCCTGCGCGCATGCGCTCTCCTATTTCGCCTTGCCGGCCGCGCGGCGCGAGGCGAGGAACTCGATGAGATCCATCTTGGTGATGATCGCCTGCACCTTGTGGTCGTGATCGACCACGATGGCGACCTCGCCGCGCTCGAAGATGTCGGGCAGGTCGCCGGCCGAGTCGTGCATCGCGACGGTCGAGACCCGGCGCACCATCACCTCGACCACCGAGCTGTCGCGAGTGGCCCGCCCCGAGACCAGCTGGTGGAGGACGTCGTACTCGGTGATGATGCCGGCCAGCTTGCCGCCATCGAGCACCGGCATCTGCGAGATGCCGTGCTGCTTGAACCGGTCGACCGCGGCGCCGAGGGCGTCCGAGACGTCGCTCGTGATGACCGGCCGGCGCGGCATCGCGCGCACCAGGTCGCCGATCGAGCCGAGCTCCCAGTCTGACTGCGAGAACCCGTGCTGCCGCATCCAGGCGTCGTCGACGAACTTGGTCATGTAGTTCCTGACCGCGTCGGGCAGGATCACCACCAGCCGCTGCCCCGGCTTCATCGTCTTCCCGATCTTCATGGCGGCCCACACGGCGGCGCCGCTCGAGCCGCCGACCAGCAGGCCCTCCTGCCGGATGAGCTGGCGGGCGATCCGGAACGAGTCGCGGTCGTTCGACTTCACCCACTCGTGCACCAGGCTGCGGTCGAGGACGTCCGGGATGAAGTCGTAGCCGATCCCCTCCACCTTGTACGTGCGGATCTCCCCCGGCCCCGCCAGGATCGATCCCTCCGGGTCGACGCCGATGATCCTGACGTGCGGGACCAGCTTCTTCACCGCGCGCGCCACGCCGGTGATGGTGCCGCCGGTGCCGGCGGTCATGACGACGGCGTCGAGCTTGCCGCCGCACTGGCGGACGATCTCGCCGCCGGTGCCGTCCTCGTCGTGGGCGTCCGGGTTGGAGGGATTCTTGTACTGGTCGAGGATGTGCGAATTCGGCAGGAGCTCGTTCAGCCGCCGGGCCACCCCGATGTGGCTCTCCGGCGAGTCCCAGGCCGCCTCGGTCGGGGTGCGGATGATCTCGGCGCCGAGCGCCTCGAGCACCACCTGCTTCTCGCGGCTCATCTTCTCCGGCATGGTGATGATGACCCGGTAGCCCTTCACCGCCGCCGCCATGGCCAGGCCGATCCCGGTGTTGCCCGAGGTCGGCTCGATGAGCGTGTCGCCCGGCTTGATGCGTCCCTGCCGCTCGGCGTCGAGCAACATCTTGATGCCGATGCGATCCTTCACCGAACCGCCGGGATTGAGGAATTCGAGCTTGCCGACCAGCTCGCAGGGCAGGTCGCGGCCGATGCGCGAGAGCCGCACCATGGGCGTCTCGCCCACCGCGTCGCAGATGGAATCGAGGATCTCTTCCTGCCCTGTCGTCATGCCGGTCGCCATCCTATATTAAGGACCAGTGGTAGACACGGCCGAACGCCTGCGAGACGCCCTCTCCCGCCGCATCCTCGTCTTCGACGGTGCGATGGGCACCATGATCCAGGGCTACGGGCTGACCGAAGCGGATTTCCGCGGCCGGCTGTACGCGGACCACGGGCGCCCGCTCGAGGGCTGCAGCGACGTGCTCAGCGTGACGCGGCCGGACGTGATCGCGGCCATCCACCGCGCCTTCCTGGCCGCCGGCGCCGACATCATCGAGACCAACAGCTTCACCGCCACCTCGGTGTCGCTAGCCGATTACGACCTGTCGGGCGAGGCGCGCGCGATCAACCTCGCGGCGGCCCGCGTGGCCCGCGACGTGGTCGACGAGTGGAACCGGAGCGATCGGGCGCGGCCGCGCTTCGTCGGCGGGTCGATCGGCCCGACCAACAAGAGCGCGTCGCTGTCGCCCGACGTGAACGACCCGGGAGCGCGCGGCATCCGCTTCCACGAGCTCTGCGCGTCGTATCACGAGCAGGCGGCGGCGCTGGTCGAGGGCGGGGTCGATCTGCTCATCCCGGAGACCGCCTTCGACACGCTCAACATGAAGGCGGCCCTGTTCGCGATCGCGAAGCTGTTCGACGAGGGCGCGCGTCGGGTGCCGGTCATCTGCTCGATGACGATCCCGGATCGCAGCGGGCGCACCCTGTCCGGCCAGACCCTCGAGGCCTTCCAGATCTCGGTGGAGCACGCCGATCTGTTCGCGGTCAGCATCAACTGCGCGCTCGGTGCCGGCGACATGCGCCCGTACGTCGAGGAGCTGGCGCGCCTGTCGCCGCGCTTCACCGCCTGCTACCCGAATGCCGGGCTGCCGAACGAGTTCGGCCAGTACGACGACACGCCGGAGCACATGGCCGCGGTGCTGGGTGAGTTCGCAAGGAACGGCTGGCTCAACCTGGTCGGCGGCTGCTGCGGCACCCGTCCCGAGCACATCGCGGCCATCGCTGGAGCCGTGGATGGCGTCGCCCCTCGACAGCCGGCCAGCCCGCCGCACCACACACGGCTGAGCGGCTACGAGGCGCTGACCATCACGCCCGAGTCGAACTTCATCCTCATCGGCGAGCGCACCAACGTCACCGGCTCGAAGAAGTTCCGCCGGCTCATCCTCGAGGACCGCTACGACGAGGCGCTCGAGGTGGCGCGCGACCAGGTGCAGGGCGGCGCCAACATCCTCGACGTCTGCCTCGACGACGGCATGCTCGACGGCGAGGCCGCGATGGCGCGCCTCCTCGACCTCATCGCCAGCGAGCCGGACATCGCGCGGCTGCCGATCATGGTGGACAGCTCGCGCTTCTCCATCCTGGAGGTCGGCCTGGCCCACATCCAGGGCAAGGGAGTGGCCAACTCGATCTCGCTCAAGGAAGGCGAGGCCGAGTTCCTGCGCCAGGCGCGCATCGTCAGGCGCTACGGGGCGTCGGTGGTGGTGATGGCCTTCGACGAGGAAGGTCAGGCCACCTCGGTCGAGCGGCGGGTCGCGATCTGCAAGCGCGCCTACCAGCTGCTCACCGAGACGGTCGGCTTCCCGCCGGAAGACATCATCTTCGACCCGAACATCCTGACCGTGGCGACCGGCATCGAGGAGCACAACAGCTACGCGGTCGCGTTCATCGAGGCGGTGAAGCGCATCAAGCAGGAGATGCCGCTCTGCAAGGTGTCGGGCGGAGTCTCCAACATCTCCTTCTCGTTCCGCGGCAACGAGCCGGTCCGCCAGGCCATGCACGCGGCCTTCCTCTACCACGCGATCCGGGCGGGCCTCGACATGGCGATCGTCAACGCCGGCCAGCTGGCGGTGTACGAGGACATCGACCCGGAGCTGCGCCAGGCGGTCGAGGATGTGCTGTTCGACCGGCGGCCCGACGCCACCGAGCGGCTGACCACGCTGGCCAGCAACTTCCTGGGCGAGGGCAAGGCGACGCAGGACGAGGAGGCCTGGCGCCGGCTGCCGCTGGCCGAGCGGCTGGCGCACGCTCTCAAGAACGGCATCACCGATCACATCGACGAGGACGTGGCCGAGGCGCTGACCGTCTACCAGAAGCCGCTCGACATCATCGAGGGGCCGCTGATGGACGGGATGAACGTCGTCGGCGAGCTGTTCGGCGCCGGCAAGATGTTCTTGCCGCAGGTGGTGAAGAGCGCCCGCGTCATGAAGAAGGCGGTCGCCATCCTCGAGCCTCTCATGGAGGCGGAGCGCGAGAAGGCCGGCCTGGCCGCGATCTCCAAGGGCACCATGGTCATCGCTACCGTGAAGGGGGACGTCCACGACATCGGCAAGAACATCGTCGGCGTGGTGCTGCGCTGCAACGGCTACCGGGTCATCGACCTCGGCGTCATGGTGCCGGCGCAGGACATCCTCGACCGCGCGGAGAAGGAGAAGGCCGACGTCGTCGGCCTGTCCGGCCTCATCACGCCGTCCCTCGATCAGATGGTGCACGTCGCGGGCGAGATGACCCGGCGCGGCTTCCGGGTCCCGCTCCTCATCGGCGGCGCCACCACCTCGAGCAAGCACACCGCGGTCAAGATCGCGCCCGCCTACCACGCCACCAGCGTGCACGTGGCGGACGCCTCGCGCGCGGTCGGCGTGATGAGCAAGCTGCTCGGCTCGGCGGTGCAGGAGTACGCCAGCGAGGTGGCGGCCGGGCAGGACAGGCTGCGCGTCCAGTTCGAGGCCCAGCAGCGCGCCAAGGTGCGGCTGTCCGCCGAGGAAGCGGCGCGCCGCGGCCTCAAGCTCGATTTCAAGCCGGCCGATATTCCGGCCCCGCGCTTCATCGGCGTCCGCGAGGTATCGCCATCGCTCGACGCGCTGGTGCCGTTCATCGACTGGACCCCCTTCTTCCACGCCTGGGAGCTCAAGGGCACCTACCCGAAGATACTCGACGACCCGCGCTGGGGCGCGCGCGCCGCAGAGCTCCTCGACGACGGCCGCCAGCTGCTCGAGCGCATCGTGCGCGAGGGACGCCTCGAGGCGCGCGGCGTCTACGGCTTCTTCCCGGCCTCGGGAGAAGGGGACGCGATCGTGGTCTACGCCGACGAGTCGCGCAGCGCCGAGCGCTGCCGCTTCCCGGCCCCGCGCCAGCGGCAGGACGTCACCCCCACCCTGTCGCTCGCCGACTTCGTCGCCCCGAGCGCGAGCGGCCTCCGCGATCACATCGGCGCCTTCGCCGTCACCGCCGGGCACGGAACCGACGCCCTCTGCCGCCAGCTCGAGGCGGAGCACGACGACTACTCGTCCATCATGGCCAAGGCGCTGGCCGACCGCCTGGCCGAGGCGTTCGCCGAGTACCTGCACCGCCAGGCGCGCATCGACTGGGGCTACGGCGAGAACGAGAAGCTGCCGCTCGACGACCTCCTGGCCGAGCGCTATCGCGGCATCCGGCCGGCCTTCGGCTATCCGGCCTGCCCCGACCACGCGCCCAAGCGGACGCTGTTCGATCTGCTCGGGGCCGAGTCGCGCGCCGGCATGAGCCTGACCGAGAGCTGCGCCATCCTGCCGACCGCGTCGGTCGCCGGCCTCTACCTGGCGCACCCGGAGGCGCGCTACTTCTCGGTCGGCGACTCGCCGCTCGACTGATGACTCGAGGTTGAATACCCGCCCGGTCAGCCGCCGGGCAAGACCGCGACATTCCGCACGCCGGTCCAGGCATGGCGCGTGAATGCGGGTCGCCGGATGCGCGCGCTGATCCTCCTTGGCCTGGGTCTCCTCGCCGCCTGCAGCGAGACGTCGTCCGGGCCGCCCGGCGTCGGCACCGAGCCGGGGGCAGGCCCCGACGCCGGAATTGCTGATCCGGCACCTGACGCGGGCGCGGCGCCGGCTGGACCGATGGGTCTCGGAAAGAGCCCGATCCGCGGCGTGAAGTGGAAGAACGAGATGCACGGCCAGGACATGGCCTCGAGCTTCCGCTTCGAGACGTCCGGTCTGAGCTACGCCGACGCGATCGCGCAGCTGTGCGAGAACGGCGTCGGCGCAGTGGTCCTCAAGCAGGCGGAGCCGAACATCATGCGCTGGACCGACCCTGACACCGGCGAGACCGGGCCGTGCAACGGCCGCGACGACGCCTGGTGCAAGGAGCGCATCAACGCCGAGATCGCGCAGATGATCGGCGCGGTCGACCGCGACACCAGCTGCGCCGACAAGCCGCTCGTCTACGTCTGGCAGCGCCAGTGGTTCGACGCCGACGGCAAGGTCGACGCCTTCGCGGCGGACATGTCCGACCTCATCCACCTGCTGCGCGATCGCAACCTGGGCGACCGGCTGGCCGGCATCGCCTCCATCGAGAACCACCTGGGCGGCTCCTGCCAGGTCAAGACCACCGCGCTCGCAGTCGCGCGCGCCATCAACCGGCGCACCGGCGGCTGGCTGCACTCGCGCAGCCTGTTCTTCCCCGGCGCCGGCATGGGCGCCTACTTCAAGAACATCGACGCGGATTACGGCTGCCCGAGCGGGCTCGACTTCATGGGCCAGATGGAAGAGGAGGTCGGGACGTTCTCGTTCATCTACAAGGAAATGGCCTTCCCGTATCAGGGCTGCGCCGACGGCGCGTGGCAGGACAACGTCGGTTCGTCGTCCACGCTCACCGCCGAGGAGCGGCGCGCCTGGCTCGAGCACGATTGCCTGGGGGTCGCCGACCTCTACAAGCTGCTCGATGCCGGCGCGGCCGCGCACCCCACCGTCGCCAACCTCACCTTCTGGGGCGACAGCGGCGACGGCATCCACCTCATCCCGACCGCCACGCTCGAGGCGCTGCACGCGATGTTCGTCACCGGTCGGCCCGACAGCTGGCGCCACCATTTCTTCGACCTGCCGTACGTCGACGCCGGCCTGTGTCCCGATACCAATGACTGCGCCAAGTCGATCCTCAGCGTGAGCGGCGGGCGCGCCGAGCCGAACCAGTCGCCGTCCGGCGTGCCGACCCCGCTGACCGTGTTCGACGACTGGGCCGGCTGGACCGCCGACGCCACCGGCTACTGAGCCGTGGTCGGCCAGATCATGTAGTATCGCCTCCGGAGCATGGAGGAGGCCTCGATGGGACGCTGTCTCGCTGCAGTGGTTCTCGCCCTCGCGATCGGCGCCTGTCAGAAGAAGGGCGGCGGCTCGACCACGCCTGCCTCAGGTGACGAGGGTGGTGGCGGCGGTGGAGCGAAGAGCGACAAGCCGGCCGCGGGCGGCGGTGGAGACGACAAGCCAGGCGCCGGTGGTGCCGGCGGCGGGGAGAGCGGCGCGATGGGCCCGGCCGAGTTCTGCCAGACCTTCGGCGAGAAGGCGAAGAAGGAGGGCGGCAAGGCCGCCGACTTCTGGGAGCGCAACTACGGCAAGGATTGCGTCAAGAAGCTCACCGCCGAGAAGAAGAAGAAGGGCGACGACAAGTGGAACGACTTCGCGAGCTGCGCCCAGGCGCAGGCCACCGCCGCCGACGCCTTCGACGAGTGCGAGCTCTGAAGCCGCTGCACAACTTGTCCGCCCGGTACCACGGATTCTGCGTGGTCGACCCGACCGCACGACCGCGCGCGGCCGGCTAACTGGCTGGACTCACGGGCGACGACGCTGGTCCGCCGCTTGCGAGGCTAGTCGCTCGTGCTGCGCGACCTCGTCCTTGCAAGCCTGCTCGCCGGTGGCTGCGTGGCCGCCGACATCGGCGACGATCCGGTCGCCGACGAGGACGAGATCGAGCTCAAGGCCGACAACGGCATCTTCCTGAGCAACGGGATGAATCTCGGCAACGGGATGAATCTCGGCAACGGGATGAACCTCGGCAACGGGATGAACCTCGGCAACGGGGTCAACCTCGGAAACGGCATCACCGGCCCGTACTACGCACCGCCCGCCGGCAGCGCGTTCGAGCGCTGGATCGACGAGGACCCGCCGATGCGCAAGAAGATCCTGCGCTACCTGGTCGAGTGCGCCCTGCCGGCCTACAAGCCGGTCCAGCTGCTTTACCGCGGCAAGCTCGAGACCATCGGAATCGGCAACTACAACCTCGGCCCCTCGATCCAGTACGGGATGATGAACACGGTCGATCAGGAGCGGGTGTCGAGCTGCCTGCTCGCCCGGGTCAACGCGCGCGGCGAGCTGATCGTGGTCGACATGTTCGGCCCGTACGCCGGCTTCAACTCCGGTACTGATTCGGAGCTGACCGAGTACAGCTACCTCGAGGGCGCGTTCTACGGCAACCTGTTCCTCGCCACGCCGACCGCCTGGAGCTGTACCGCCTCCGCGTACAAGGTGGACGCGTGCCGGCTGCGCGCCTGCAAGACCAACCCGGACGGCAGCTGCAACTGCGGGGTCATCCAGCTGGCGGTCGGCTTCAGCGATCGGTACGGCTCGCACACCGGGTGCACCGGGTTCTATGGAGGGTACAGCTACGGCGGTGCCAGCTGCGCGATGGCCACCATCACCGGGACGACGTACGGCTACTTCAGCAGCTGCACCGGCGGGACCGCGCGCTACGCGTACCCGATGACGACCAGGCTCAAGCCGCTGGCCAGCGGCCAGACGTGCGTGCAGAACGAGCAGTGCGCGAGCCGCGTCTGCCTTTCGACGGGAAAGTGCCAGTGACGTGGTGCGCGCGCTGCCTCTAGGCGGTCGCGCCGCGCAGGCGGCGGACGGCGGCGCCCAGATCGCGCCAGGAGCGGAGCGGCGAGCGCGCGAACCGGCGGATGCGAGCCAGCAGGCTCTCCACCGGAGGCAGCGCGGCGGCGGCGGCCGCGGCGGCGCGCGCGGTCATCCACTCGGTGATGACCCGGTGGAGCATCTGCTCGAGCGTCACCTCGTGTCCGCCCTTGCGCAGCTCCTCGCGCGCGTCCTCGAGCGCGCGGAACTCGACCTCGGTGAGGCGCAGGTGGATCTCGCGCAGGAGCGCGCGCGCGGTCTCGGGGCTGACGAGCGCGGTCTTCTTCGGCCGCCTCTTGGTCGCAGCCGCGGCCGGCTTGTCGGCTGGCGCCTTCACGAACTCGGCTGGAAGCTTTGCCATGGTGTTCTCCTACGCCGCTCGAGCGTGCGGCTGTGCGAGGCCGAGCCGGGCCGACACCTCGTCGGCCAGGGCGAGGTAATCGTCAGAACCGCGGGACTTGCCGCGGTCGGCGCGCTCCATCGCGAAGATGTCGCGGTGCCAGGCCGGGCAGACGATGAAGCCGCTGTTGGCGCGGATGCGGGTGGCCATCAGCTGCGCGCCGTAGGCGGCCGCGACCTGCTCGCGCGACTGCTCGGTCACCGCCAGCCGGCGATCGTAGGCGACCTGCACGCAGCCGAGGATGGCCGGCCGCGCGAGCTCGGCCGCCGCGATCTCGGCCACCGCCTGGCTGGTGGTCTCGAGCCCCTCGAGCGCCTTCGGGTCGGGCGTGAAGGGCATGAGCACGTGCGTGGCGGCCACCAGGGCGTTCAGGGTCGCGAGCTGCAGCTCGGGCGCGGTGTCGATGATCACCAGGTCGTAACCGCCGAGGTCGCGCATCGCGCGCCGGAGGATGGTCTCGCGCCCGGTCTTGCCGGCGATGGCGAACTGAGCCTGGGTCAGGTCGCTGGCGGCCGGGGCCACGAACAGGCCCTCGCGGTTGGCCGGGCGCACGATGTCCTCGATGCGCGCCTCGCCGAGGAGCAGCTGCGCGGTGGTCGGCGCCTCCTCCGCCACCTCGTCGAGCAGCATCGAGGTGGTGCTGGCCTGCGAGTCCATGTCGACCACCAGGACGCGCCAGCCGCGGATGCCGAGGCCGGCCGCCAGATGGGTCGCGACCGACGACTTGCCGACTCCGCCCTTCCGGTTCGCCACCGCGATGATGTGCATGTCGCTCCTCTCTCATGACGCGGAGCGGCGGGCAACTTTTCGTCGGTTCGAGCCAGCTCCGTCCCCGCATGTCCGCCGATTGCACGTGCCGGAAACACGCCGGACATCTCCATCGTTCACACTTTGTACGTCATGCGATCACGCGTCCGCGCTCCGCAGCCCCGCACCGCCGATCCGGCGGGCGCCCTGTGCGGCGTCCTGGCCGCGGCGCGCCCGGCGCAGTCGGCCGCCAGCCGGCCGGTGCCATCGATGGACGAGCTGTGCCGCGAGATGGCCGCGCTGCTCGCCGCCGACGTCGCGACGATC
>Ga0310810_10003180_pt1 | contig 17822 bp, 17 predicted proteins | sample NCmetagenome_FD_207641 | JGI IMG/M metagenome (GOLD analysis project Ga0310810, IMG submission 207641) | Soil microbial communities from experimental microcosm in Duke University, North Carolina, United States - NC | ecosystem: Engineered > Artificial ecosystem > Soil microcosm > Unclassified ...
CGTCACCCACGGGATTAGTCTGGCTCATCGGCGGCCGCACCAGCGAAATTGCTGCCAGTGAAGACTGGTCTTCCGGGAAGACGATCTTCACGCCGGATTCCGATCACACGACGCTCGTGCTGATGTATCGACGTCCGGAAGGACAGGTTCGAACCGAGGGTACCGTGGACCTGAAGCGGGTGACTACTTCTTTACAAGAATAAAATTACCGACTCGGATTTTGTTGGTCTTCGGTTCAGTCTGGAAGTTCACTTCCAGCAGGTTGAACGCCGGGCCGGGGATCAGTTCGATGCTCCCCTGCGCGTCATCGCTGGTCACCAGACTGAAGCGCTGAACCGCCGTCGCGCCGAAATCACCCTTAAAATCGAACCGGACCAAGGGATCGGTTGCAGTGCCGGGCGTCAGCTTGAAACGTGCGAACAGGGTTCCATCGGCGTGGCCATTCTGTTCGTGAACCACTAGGTCGACGAATTCCGGCTGCGCTCCATGGAAGATGCCGTTGACCATGGGATAGGTCCAGGCGCCCACGTAGCGAGCCAGCGGAACCCCAGGGGCGGAATCGTTCCGCGGCGGCGCGGCGGAGGTAACGCTGACAGGCGGCGGAGGGGGCGCGTTGGCAGCCTGAATACCCTTGGCCAGCCTCTCATAATAATCGGCCCAGGCTGCGCTCTCCTTTTCCAGTTGCGCGGCGGCCTGCGAAAACTGCGATGCCTGGTCGGCGAATGCGCCGGCGGTCCTTGAGCGAGCCTGCTCCAGGGCGGCGGCGGGTACCGAAGTGGCCGCCACGGCTTTCTGCCGCGCCTGGATCGCATTGTTCAAGGCCGTGAGCGCATCGCGCTCGCGCTCCAGAGCCTGGCGCAGCTGCCGGATTCCACTGTCCGGGTCGTTGGCGAACCTGGCGGCAGTCCTGGTGACCGTCTGCAATTCACCAGAAACGATTTCCGCCACGCGTGGCGGCGCCAGATCCGGCGAAGGGCTCATCACCGGCGTCTGTAAGAGCTGCCGCCGTTGCGCCGCTTCCTGCGCGGTCGAGCCTACGTAGGCCGCGCGCGTGGCCGCGAAACTCACCTCCGCCGCAGCCGCCCGGTCCACTTGCGCGATCACTCCGGTTGCGCCTGCGGCGGCGTCGCGTTCCAGGTTGGCATGCGCCTGCCGCCAGACGTTGTAAGACTGCCGATAGGTGTCGCGGCCGCTCTGGGCGATCAGACCGGCGACGCCAAAAAGCAACACGCCCATGGTTGCCTTGGTCAACAGACGCCAGCGTCTCATCGCTTTCCTCTCGGCCTCGCTGGGCTCTTGGACGGCGAAGGGGCGACCTGCGTAATGGAGCACTCGGTCTGCGCCCGAGCCAGGCGCGCCGCGTAGTATCCGTTCCAGCGTCCGCGCTCGGCTTCGAACGCCACCGACTCATCGCGCAGCGCCGCATCGCGAGCGTCGAATTTCGTCACCAGATCGCGCAACAGCACGACGGCTGCATCCTGCGACCCGGCCTGCTGCTCCGCGGCCGCTGCCCGCTGGCGGGTCATGGCCGCGATCTGTTCCAGGACCTTCTGCGCATCCTCGAGCGACGGTCGCTGCCGGATGCTCTGCGCCAGGGCGTCGGACTGCGTGTCCACGGCGGTCTGTTCCTGTCCGGCATCGGCCCGCTCCAGGGCAGCTTCCACCGCGCGGCGTTCTTCTGCGTTGAGCAAAATCTTGGCGGCCGCGGTTTCGGCCAAAGCTTTGACCGAAGCCCCTCGGATGTATTCGGCCAGCGCCGCCAGGCGTGCCTCGGATGCCCGGCTAACCTCGGTAATTCCGGCGGCGTAACGGGGATCGCAAGGCAGAATTCGCGCCATCCGCTCGCTCAAATCCTTCGCGAGAGATTCCCATTCCGCGTAGCGCTTCTGCGCCGCTTGCTCCAGCGCTGCCAGATCCGGCTCGGACGCGTTTTGCGGAGCGGGACTCTGCCCCAATGCCGCCGCACAAAGCAGGATGCCCAGCGCGCGTTTCATGAATCCTATATTATTTCACTCCGCCCATGAGCCGCGTGACCGGACGCGAGATCAGCAGTAACACCAGACCCACCGCTATGCCCAGGCCGCCCGCGTAACCCACCAGCCTGTCCAGCGGCATCGATTCGTAGAACGACGCCATCCGGCCCGCGAAAAAGTTTCCCACCGAGATCGAAAGGAACCACACACCCATGGTCAGCCCCGCGATCCGCGCCGGAGCAAGCTTGGTAATCGCGCTCAAGCCCACCGGGCTCAGGCACAGCTCCCCCACCGTGTGGATCAGATAGACTCCGGTGAGCCACAGCGGGCTGACCCGCCCTCCGTCGCCGGCCGCATGCGCGGCGAACACCATAACCACGAAGCCCGCGCCTGCCCCCAGCAAGCCGATTGCGAATTTGGTGACCAGCGACGGGTCGCGGTCGCCCATTCGGATCCACAGCCAAGCCAGGACCGGGCCGAGCACGTAAATGAAACCCGAATTGAGCGACTGGTACCAGGAAGAAGGGAACGCGAAGCCGAAAAAGTGGTTATCGGTGCTGCGGTCGGCGAACAGGTTCAGCGTGGAGCCGGCCTGCTCGAAAATCGACCAGAACAGCGCCGAAGCCACGAACAGCACCAGGATGACGTAGATTCGTTTCTTTTCGACAGTGGTGAAGTCCTTGGACAGAATCAAGCCGCCGAAGGTGACCACTACCGCGATCAGTAACAGCGCGGCGAATCCGTCCGCCACCTTATCGAGCGCGACTCGCATCAGGAACAGCACCGCCAGCGCGACGGCCAGCGCAGCCGAGCCGATGCTCAGAATCCGGCGGTCCGCCGGCGTGGCCTTGGCCGGCTCCCGGCCCGCTGCACCCAGATATCCCCGCGTGACTTGAAACTGGATCAAACCCGCTAGCATGAACAGGCCGGCCAGTCCGAAAGCGTAGCGATAGTCGATGGTCTGGCCGACATATCCGCAGATCAATGGCGCCAGACCCGCTCCAATGTTGATGCCCACATAGTACAACGTAAACCCGGAATCTCGCCGATTGTCGTGCTGCCCGTACAGGAAACCAACGAGAGTCGTGCAACTGGTTTTCAGGAATCCCGTGCCGATCGCCATCAGCAGCAGCGAGCCTACGAACGTTCCCATCGCCGGAAGCATCAACCCGAAATTGCCCGCCGCGATCAGCAGCCCGCCCAGGATCACCGAGCGTTGATGGCCCAGAAAGCGGTCGGCCATCCATCCGGCCGGAAGGGCGAAGACATACGCGCAGGATGTGTACAGTCCGTAGATCACGCCGGCCAGAGCCACGCTCATGCCCATGCCGTGCCGGTCCACCGCCGCTGTCATGTACAGAATCAGCAGCGCGCGGATGCCGTAGTAGCTGAAGCGCTCCCACATCTCCGTGAAGAACAGCGTGGAGAGGCCGCGAGGATGGCCGAAGAAGGTACGATCATTGGCAAGAGCCAAGGGGTCGGCGGACATCCCCCCGATTATAAGCGGTTGCTACAATTGTGGGTTATGAGCGTGGTTTATGGGTGGGGGGTATGAGCGCTAATCCGCGCCATCGCACGGTGGCCGTCAACGTGGGCGGTGTGAACGTCGGCGGAGGCCACCCCGTAGTCGTCCAATCGATGACCAACACCGATACCGCGGACGTCCAGTCGACCGTGAATCAGGTGATGGCGCTGGCTAATGCCGGCTCCGAACTGGTGCGTGTCACCGTCAATACCGAAGAGGCCGCCGCCGCGGTCCCGAAAATCGTCGAGACGCTCGAGAAGTTCGGCGTGCGTGTTCCGGTGATCGGCGATTTCCATTACAACGGCCACATCCTGCTCAAGAAGTATCCCGATATGGCGCGCGCGCTGGCCAAGTACCGCATCAATCCCGGCAACGTCAATATCGGCAAGAAGCACGACGACAATTTCCGCGTCATGATCGAAGCCGCCATCGAGTATGGACGCCCCGTGCGCATTGGCGTAAACTGGGGCTCGCTCGATCAGGCTCTGCTCACCCGCATGATGGATGAGAACAACGCGCTGCCCGAGCCCGAGGACGCCAAGACCGTCACGCTGCGCGCGATCGTCCGCAGCGCCATCGAATCGGCCAGGGCCGCCGAGCACTACGGACTGGGGAAAGATCACATCATCCTGAGCGCCAAGGTCAGCGGCGTCCAGGATCTCATTCGCGTCTATCGCATGCTCGCGGCCGAGGGCGATTACGCCTTGCACTTGGGACTCACCGAAGCCGGCTTGGGATCGAAGGGCATCGTGGCTTCCACCGCCGCCATCGGGATCCTGCTGCAGGACGGCATCGGCGATACCATTCGCGCTTCTCTCACGCCGCTGCCCAACGGCGACCGTTCCGACGAGGTCATCGTCTGCCAGCAGATTTTGCAGGCCCTGGAGCTGCGCAGCTTCACGCCCCAGGTGACCGCCTGCCCGGGCTGCGGCCGCACCACCAGCACCTTCTTCCAGGACATGGCCGACCAGATCCAGACCTATCTGCGCGAGCAGATGCCGGCCTGGAAAGCCCGCTACACCGGCGTCGAAGAGATGAAAGTCGCGGTGATGGGCTGCGTCGTGAACGGCCCCGGCGAGTCGAAGCATTCCAATATCGGCATCTCGCTTCCCGGAACGTTCGAAGAGCCGGTCGCGCCTGTGTATGTCGACGGCAAGCTCAAGCTGACCCTGCGCGGCGATAGGATTGTCGCCGAATTCATCGCGATCCTGAACGATTATGTCGACCGTCGCTATTCGGCGAAAGTCGGCGAGACCGTCAGCGTATAACAGTTCCGTTCATTCGCGTGCATTCGCGGCTAGAAAGGTTTTCGTTTCCCGCAGAAACAGCGCCAATTGGTCGTGATGCAGCCAATGCCCGGCGTGATCCACTTTCACGATCTTCTTGCTCCGGATCGCCGCGGCCTGCGGATCCACATCCGGATCCCTCGCGAAGCTCTGCCGGCCCCACAACAGCAGCGTGGGGCAGGTGATCTGCCCCAGGATCTGCACCGCTTCTTCCAAACCCAGTCCGAAGGGATGAATCACGCGCGTGTAGTTATCGAATTTCCACACCAGCGACCCGTCCGCGTTCCAGTTGGTCCCGTGCAGTGTCAGGTGCTCCGCGACTTCGTCCGAAAGAAACGGATTCGCCTCCTTCATGCGCGCCACGGCCGCGGCCAGAGTGGGATAGCTGCGCGAATGGTGCTCCTCCACATGGCGGGTCTTGTCGATCCAGCTCCGCATCCGTTCCGGAGCCGGTTTCGGAGTCGATCCCAGCGGTCCCACGCCCACGCCCTCGATCGCCACCAGCTTTGCGACCTTGTCCGGATACGTTCCCGAAAAATACAACGAGACCATCGCGCCCAGTGAGTGCCCGATCAGCCGCACCGGGTATTTGCCGATGATGTCCGCGAACACCGCCAGATCCAGGATGTGTTCGAACACGCTGTACAGCGCGCCGGGAGCCCAGGCGCTGTTGCCGTGCCCCCGCAGATCCAGGGCATAGACGTGATAATCGTCGCGCAAGGCGCGGGCGATCCAGTCCCAACTGCGCGCATGGTCGCGCGTGCCGTGAACCAAGATCAGCACCGGCTTGCCCTCCGTGCCCCAGTCCCAGAACTGCAGTTTCAGACGGTCCGAATAGAAATAGTGCGAAGCGGGTTCCAGGGAGGCTTGCATGGTTCGTTCTACCTATCCTAAGAGATTCGCCCGAGGGCCATGCGAAGACTTCCCTGATATGCTCGGGTATGCTCAGACAGGCTGTTCTGACATTTCTTCTGGCTGTCCCGTTGGCCGCCGCTCCCAACCTTTCCGGCAATTGGATTTTAAACCTCGCCAAGAGCCAGTACGGCCAGTTTCCGGCGCCCGAAATCATGATGCGGCAGATCCAGCACAAGGATCCCGCGCTTTCCATGTCCACCTATCAAAAGGGTGCGCAGGGCGAAGTGACCACCGAACTCAAGTACACCACCGACGGTAAGCCCGCCGTCAACGGCGAGAACAAAGGTTCCGCTCATTGGGATAACGATAAGCTCGTGATCGAAACCTCGCGCGATTACCAGGGAACCAAGCTAACCCAGCACGAGGAATGGACGCTTTCCACCGATGGCAAAACCCTGACGATCTCCACCCACGTGAAGCTGCCCAACGGCGAGTTCGACGTGAGGCAGGTGTTCGAGAAAGCTCCGTCGTCTTCGGGCGGCACGGCCCGGGTGAATTTCTAGGGCCTTAGTTCCACGGTGTGCTGAACATGAATTCCCGCGTGGAACTGACCATCGCCGGTGGCTCGGCAAGAACGCACCGTTCCCACGGAGATGGTCGATCCGACCTGGATTTGCACAATCGTTTCGGTTGCCAAAAGCGAATCCACCAGGACGCCGAAACCGTCGGGGGACACATCGACGATCTGAACAGCGGGCCGCTCTAGCGAGAGTGGGCAGAGCGTCTGCATGGACCCCCGTTCGCCGCTTTGAATACGGCGCGCCGACCGCTTTTCGTAGATCGTGTTTTGCGGTTGCTCCTGGTTCATTTCGGAGAGCCTGGCGAGAAAACCATTGACCAGCAGGTTTCGGCACGAAGTGCAGATGTGTACGTGAGATTGGATGTTGGAAGAGTCTTCCGCGTCTAGTTTTTCGCGCACGTACAAGTCAAGGTTATAGGCTTCGATATGGGCGTCGGGGCTCAAGGACCTACTCCATGTGTCGTAATCGGCCGTTCGGGGCTCGGCCTTTAGCGGCGGGCTATAGTTGTGACGCTACAATGGAGTCGCGATGGCCAAACTTGCGCTCGTGTACGGAATGCGGCTTCTGCCCGCCGATGAAATCCTAGAGCTGGATGAGGCGCCGATCAAGCTGAAAGGCGGCAAGACCGCGCACGTCACCATGCACCTGCTCGAGGGCGGGGAAAAAGAAATCCGTGCACAGCTCGAACAGTCGCTGGACGCCTTCTTTGAGTTTTATCCGGAAATCTGACCGCTATTCCTGCGCAGGCATCTGCGAATCGGAATCCCGCCAGGCGCTCAGCTTCAGGCGCCTGCAGACCCAGCATAGACCTTCCGCCGAGTTGGGGGCGCATTCGCCGCTGCACACCGAGCACAGCACCATCTTGCGCACACGGTCCGACTCGATCGCCCGCTTGGCCTCTTCCAGAAGTTTTTCCGGTACCACCGATTCCTCAATCAGAGGTTCCGGGGCCGGCCGGGGGGCGGGTGTGCGCTTGCGCTTCACAGTTCCACTATAACAGCCCGGGCGCGATAAAATTGGAGTTGGTCCTCACAGCCTTTCTTTTCCCCGGTCAGGGTTCCCAATTTGCGGGCATGGGCAAATCCCTTGCCGATTCTTTCCCTGAAGCCACCCGCGTCTTCGAAGAAGCCGACGATGCACTCGGATTTCCGCTCTCCAGTCTGTGTTTCGAGGGTCCCGACGATCAGCTCAAGCTCACAGAGAACCAACAGCCGGCATTGCTCACTGTCTCCATCGCCGCGCAGGCCGTGCTGGCCGCCAAGGGGATCGTTCCAGCTTACGTCGCGGGCCATAGCTTCGGTGAATACTCGGCCCTGGTCGCCGCCGGATCCCTGCGCTTTGCCGATGCGGTGCGGCTAGTCCGCAAGCGAGGCCAGTACATGCAGGAGGCGGTCCCAACCGGCGTCGGCGCGATGGCTGCTCTCCTGAAGCTCCCCGCTGGGAAGCTCGATGCCGTTCTCGCTGAGGCCGCTCAAGGTGAAATCGTCTCTGCCGCGGGTCTCAATTCGCCCGATCAGATCGTCATCGCCGGCCACGCCGCCGCCGTCAACCGAGCCGTCGAGCTCGCCAAAGCCGCCGGCGCCCGCCGAGCCATATTGTTACCCGTGAGCGCTCCCTTCCATTGCCCGCTGTTGAAACCCGCACAGGATCGGCTGAAGCCCGATCTGGATGCCACCGAGTTTCGCGACCTGACCATTCCACTCATCAATAACTGGAAAGCCCGCGAGGTTCGCACGGGCGCCGAAGCTCGCGAAGGACTCTACCAGCAGATTCCGAATCCCGTCCGGTGGTCCGAATCCATCGCCTTGCTGGCTTCCCGCGGCGTGACGCGTTTTATCGAAGTCGGCGCCGGGGGCGTGCTCACAGGTCTGCTGAAAAATATCGACCCCGCCTTGACCGGCCTCAAATTCGGCGAAGCCTCTGACTGGGATAACATCTCCGCATGAAAGTCGTTGTGGGGCAGCCGTCCATGCCTGCGGCCGGTCTCCAGTCGGGCCTAAAAATTAGTCTTCGATCGTCACCGTCGGACCCGTCTGCTTCAGCGCCCCGCAAGCCAGATCCACGCGCTTGGCCAGTTCGAGAAAAGGCGTAGCGTGCGCATCCTCGCCTGCGCGTGTAGTCACCGGATGCCCCGAATCCCCGCCGATCCGCACATCCGGATCGAGCGCCAGCTCACCTAGGAACGGAATGTTCATCTGCTCAGCCGTTTTCTTGCCGCCGCCTTGGCCGAACACGTCGATCCGCTCGCCGCTGCCCGGCGCGATCAGGTACGACATGTTCTCCACCATCCCCAGAATCGGCACGCGCACCTGCACGAACATGTTCACCGCCTTGCGCGCATCTTCCAGCGACACATCTGAGGGCGTCGTCACCACGATCGCGCCGGAGATCAGCGCGTTCTGGATCAGTGACAGCGCCACGTCGCCCGTGCCCGGCGGCAGATCGATGATCAGGTAATCCAGCTCGCCCCATTCGACGTTGCGCAGGAACTGCTGCATGATGTTGTGCAGCATCGGACCGCGCCACACCAGCGGCTTGTCGCCGGGATTCAGAAATCCCATGGACATGATTCGCACGCCGTATTTTTCGATGGGCCGGATCCGCTCGGCGTGGCCTGTGGGCGTCTCGCGTGTGCCCATCATCAGGGGAACGTTGGGACCGTACACGTCCGCGTCGAGCAGTCCGACTTTTCTGCCCATCCGCGCCAGCGCGATCGCCAGGTTCACGGATACGGTCGTCTTTCCGACTCCGCCCTTGCCCGATCCAACCGCGACTAGATGTTTTACGCCGGCAATCGGCGCTTTGGGAAGTTCTTGCTGAGGATGCATGAACCTTGATGGTATCAGTCAAGGTGACGGTAGCAGTCAGTGTGCGGCCAGCTGCTCCCAGCGCTGTTTTGCGCGCGCGACCACTTGCGGGATGTCCGCTTCCAGGAGGAACCGCTCTTTCGCCAGCTCCTTGGCAGCGCCCTCAATCTTGCCCAGATACTCCTCCTGGCTCTGATACCGCTCTTCGATCGAACGCCGTGGATCGCCAGACTTCTCCCTCTCGGCTCTGGTCCGCGGGAACGCCACCATCGATCCGATCAGCGGATACTGCTCGGTCGGCGCGCCCACCGACGGATTCCGCAGGTTCCAGCCCATGTACGTCGCTAGCGGAAACCGCAGCTCCGGCAGCCGGATGCCCGAGGTTTCGTTGCCGTCCGCATCCACTTGCGGCACCAGGGCAGGGAACGCTTCGCCTACTGTGGGAGGCTCATTCGCGAGATCCAGGCGCTGCGGCGCATACGCCTGCTTCACCACGTTGACTCCGGGGATGATCGGAAACCTCAGTGCAGATGCTGCCACCAGTTGGTCTTTGTCGATGCGCGGGACTTGCGACGCCGGCGGAACCGTGCCATCGGTGATCCACTTGTTCAGAGCCACCAGCATGGCCCGCTGGAAGAACGACCAGTCCATCGGATTGGTGGGATTCTGCACCAGCGGATTCGGTCCGCCGCCCGCGCCGTGCTGCGTCCCCGCAACATAGTAAATTCTCACGTTGGCCGAGACTCCCACGTCGTGTTTTCCGTCGTCGCTGATGTGATTCAGCCCGGCCGCGCGACCCCAATACTCGTGCGATCCGTTGCTCAACAGCAGCTTCGGCGCGACACCCGCTTTCGCCGACTTGGCCAGCAGCTCATCGGGATGGAACGGCGGCAGGTCGGTCGGAAAATCCACGCCGCTAAACTCTCCGCTGGTCCGGCTGGGCTGCGCGAAACGCTGGTTGAAGTCGCCGTGACCGCCGCCGGCTACGTGCGCCCACACGCCGTCGAAAACTTTCTTGCCGTGCTCGTCGCCGTTGAAGCCGTCGGCGAGGAAGGAGCGCAGGAATCGCCCGCTCTGCGAGATTCCCGCACCGATCGCCTGTTTTACTTCTCCACGCTGCTTGATATAGGCGACGTAATCCCGAACCGCCGCCATGCCCAGTCCCGCCACCGTAGGATCTTTCGCCGTGTAGACGAAGTCATAAAGCCGCCCCGGCTCGAATCCCGCCGCGTATTCGATCCGGTCTCCATTCAGCCTCCATTGATCGCCCGGGATGCCCATCCGTGGGCCGTCGGCCTTGTCTCGTACCGTAAGCGTCCCCGACGCCACGCTGGCGACCGGATAGGGCAGCGCCTGCGCGGTCGATTTCTGGTTCACCAGGATCTCCGTCCGCACTTTCCCGGTGACGCCCGTGAGCACCGGTGCATACAGCTTCACACTATTCGGGCCCGGATTCACATCGAACTGCCAGCCGACCCACACTAATGTGTATCCCTGATCGAGCATGAAGTGGTCGCCCAGGTCCTGCATCGTGCGCATGCCGCGACCCGCGCCGATGTTCAGAGCGCCCCAAAAAGGTTCCGAACCCCGGTTGGCGATCTCCAAAAACGCCGTGCCGTTGCGGGCCGCCGCATCCTTGGGACGCAAAACCAGCAGGTCAGCCGAAAACTCCACTAATCCTGCGGCGTTCCTCGGAGCCAGGTCGATATCCACGATGGCCCGGTTGGCGGGCAGCCTCGGATCCACGGCGAAGTACACTTTCCCTGCGATCCTCTCGTAGCCGGCTATGGGCAGATCCACCCGCTCAACCACTTCAACGCGCGTAACCGCGGCTTGGCCTAACGTGACAAATGCCGCGAACACAGCAACAGACGCAAACACTCGGCGTAGCATGAAACGATTCTACTCTACGATCCTGTCGAACGCGTGCAACAACGCCTCGCGCTTCGAATAAGGACCCGGCGTATACGCCCGCGAGCTGATCCCCAACTGCGATAGCTCCGAAATTCCCCAGTCTTCCCGATTGGTCTGATCCCAGAAGTCGATCGCATCCGCCGCCTGGAACCCCGGCTTCGCCATCTCGCTCGGATGGAAATGCCACTCGCACACTACCTCCGTGCGATCCACGGCCTTGGGCCACAAGGTGTGCGTCATCATGTAGTCCGGATGCAGGCTTAGCAGCAGATTGGGATAAATCGCGTAGTAGCAGACCATGTTTCGCTGCTCGGCACTCAACCCCGGTAGATACTCGCGCCGACGCACGCCGTCGATACTCATCGTCTCCGCGCCATCGCGAAATCCCATGCTGCCGCCGACGTAGTTGGGCGTCGGCGCCTGGTTATCCGCGCCCAGATAATCGGTCAGACGGTTCAGGAGAGGATGCAGTACCGGGCAGTGCAGGCACTCGTTGTAGTTCAGGACGATCAGCTTCCAGTTCGCCTTGACGTCGTAGACCATCCGTTTGTGCAGCCTTAGCTCGCCCATGTTCCAGGCCGCGAATGTATCCGGCACCTCAAGCGGGCGCGGTTTCGGCGAGAAGTTCAGAAATATGTGTCCCTCCCAAATTTCAGACGCCACGCGATGCAGCGGATAATCGAATCGCGAGAAGCCCTCCTCACCCATATTCGGCGCGCTGATCAACTCCCCGTTTAGCCCATACGTCCATCCGTGATACGGGCACCGGATGCGTCCTTCGAACGTTCCTTCTGGTACCGTGCACATCCGAGTCCCGCGATGGCGGCAGACGTTGTAAAACGTCCCCTCGCGCCCGCCTGTATCTCGTGTGACGATCACACTCTCTCCCGCCACCTCGCACAGAAAATAATTGCCCGGCTGTGCGATTCGCTCCGCCCGCCCCGCGTAAATCCAACGGTTGAAGTAAAACCTTTCCATCTCCGCGCGGAAATTCTCCGGATCGGTGTAATACTTCGCCGGCAGCGTCTTCGGAATCGTCTCCGAGCTCATCACTAAAAGATTACGCCAGCGCCAGATTCGCCTGTGCCTTCAGCGTCGCGTCCGCGAACTCCCCGCGCGCGAGTTTCGGAAACGCAGCCGCCGCGATCATCGCCGCATTGTCGGTCGACAACGCCGCCGCGGGAAAGAACACGGGATAAGGAAGATGCGCCTCTTTCGCCGCCCTCCGCAGCCCTGAATTACACGCCACACCACCCGACACGATCATGCTCCGCGCGCCGATCTCCTCCGCGCTCCGAGTCGCCCGCCGCAGCAATTCGTCGATCACGGTCCCTTGAAAGGACGCCAGCAGATCGAGCGTAGCCTTCGGCGTCACCCGCAGCCAGTCATTAACGGATGGCTTCAGGTCTTCGGCCAGAAGCTTCCGCCGCGCCGCGACCTCCTCGGCCATCTCACGCGCTTCGAACCACCTGAGTACCGCCGTTTTCAGTCCGCTGAAGCTGAAGTCGAGCGTGTTGCCCTTCATCTTGGCCGGCGTGAACCTTACTGCATCCGGATTCCCGTGCGGGGCAAGCATGTCGATCACCGGCCCGCCCGGATACCCGAACCCCAGCAGTTTTGCGACCTTGTCGAATGCCTCACCCGCCGCATCGTCGCGCGTCTTTCCCAGTAACCGGTACCGAAACCCTTCGGCCACCTCGAACAGATGCGTATGCCCCCCGCTCACGACTAGCGCGAGCGCCGGATACTCCACCTCACTCTGGCTCGCAACAGCGTGAATGTGACCCTCGATGTGGTTCACGGCGATCAGCGGCAGCCGGTGCACCATGGCTAACGCCTTGCCGTAGGTCATGCCCACCAGCAGCGATCCGACCAGCCCCGGCCCTTCGGTCACCGCGATTGCGCTCAAGTCCTCCAACCGCGTGGCCGATTCTTCCAGCGCCAGCCGCACCGCCGGGACGATTGCCCGCAGGTGTTCGCGCGATGCCAGTTCCGGCACCACACCCCCATACCTCGAGTGCGTCGACATCTGCGAGGAGACCACCGACGACAGAATTCGCGACCCGTCTTCCACCACGGCCGCGGCGGTCTCATCGCACGATGATTCAATCCCCAGAATCCTCATTCAGCTGTAGGGGTGAGGCCTGCCTCGCCCGATGTATTTCCAGTTTACAGTGATGGGTTTAGAGTGGTGAGACGTGCTTCTTTCCGACTTCGACTACCATCTCCCCGACGATCTCATCGCTCAGGAACCGCTGCCCGGCCGCGACGGGTCGCGGATGCTCGTCGTTGATCGCACCACCGGCAGGTGGGAAGATCGCGAGTTCCGCGATTTTCCTGCCTATCTGAAACCCAAAGACTGCCTCGTACTGAACGACTCCCGCGTCCTGCCCTCCCGTCTCTTTGGCCGCCGCGAGCACGGCACCGGCCGCGTCGAAATTTTCCTGACCAAGCCCATATCCTCCGACGGACTAACCTGGGAGGCCCTGGTTCACCCCGGCCGCAAGATGCGCACCGGTGAGCGCGTCATCATCTCCGACGATCTCACTGCCGAGATCCTGGGCCGCGCCGAATTCGGGGAACGCACCGTCCGCCTTCACGCTGCAGGCGACTTGATTAGCATCCTGAACCGCGTCGGTCACATGCCACTTCCACCCTATATTCGCCGTCCCGACACACTCGCCGACCGCGAACGTTACCAGACGGTTTTCGCCCGCGAGCTAGGGTCCGCTGCCGCACCCACCGCCGGTCTCCATTTCACGCCGGAAATTCTTGAAGCGTGCCGAGCCGCCGGCGCTTCCGTTGCCCACATCACGCTGCACGTGGGGCTCGGGACCTTTCAGCCCCTCCGCTCGGAAACACTCGAGAACGTTCATCTGCACAAAGAGTCTTTCGTCGTCCCGCCCGAGACCACAAAAGCCATGGAAGCTGCCAAGCGCGTCGTTGCAGTGGGCACCACCGCCGTCCGGGCCATCGAGAGCGATCCGGCCGCCTCCGAAACGGATCTCTTTATTTACCCTGGGTTTCGGTTCCGCCGCACCGCCGCCATGCTAACCAATTTCCACTTGCCTAAGTCCAGTCTTCTGGTGCTGGTGTGCGCTTTCGCGGGCAGGGAATTGGCGCTGGAAGCCTACCGCCACGCCGTTTCTGAGAAGTATCGCTTTTACTCTTACGGCGATTGTATGCTTATTATATAGAGTTGCGTTAAGGCGAACCCTCTTGCCACTTCACCCCACGCTCACGAATCTGCTCGAACGCGCCCGCAAACGCCTGTTCGGACAACTGGTGTTGGACAAGGGCGCTCTGGCTCTGTTGATCGGCATGGCCGGAGCCATCCTGCTCCTGCTCACCGGTACCCAGATTCTGGATTGGTACTGGCCGGTTCTGTTGGTGTTTGTCAGTCTGGCTGTTGGAATCTACCGCCTGCGAACGAGCCTGCCGTCCTTTTATAAGCTGGCCCAGATCATTGATCGCCGCCTGGGATTGGCCGATTCTCTCTCCACCGCGGTCCACTTTGCCGCCCATCCCGAACCGGGACGCGAAGCCGTCTCCGAATGTCAGCGGCGGGATGCCGAACTGGTAGCTCAGCGTGTAGATGTCAGAGAAGCCCTTCCCGGCTCGCGATCGCGTTATCTGTTGCCCGCCACTGGCTTGGTTCTGGTCGCATTCGGACTCTTCGCCGTCCGCTACGCCGTCACCGGCAGCCTCAGTCTGGAACCTTCGCTGCTAAAGATCGCCTACGATTCCTTCTTCGGCCCGCCTCCCCAGCAGTTAGCCAAGAACTTGGCTAAGAACCTTAAGATGGCTCAGGAGCCTTTCGACCCCGGCAATCCCGACGCCCAATCCACTGCCACCGACCAGCAACCCGAAGATCTTCTGGATGCCAAAGATCCGTCCGATGCGACCGATCCTACGGGCGATGACAACGCCAAGCAGGCCGCCGACAAGGAGGGCGACCAGAATGGCGGCGATGCCGACAAGCAGGGTCAGGAGAAGGGAGATAAGGACGGCAAGCAGAGCGACAAAAGTTCGAAAGACGGCAAGGATGCTAAAGACAAAGAGGGCGGCAATCAGGATAAGCAGGGCAACAATCCTAGCGAAGGCGGTGTCCTCGACAAAATCAAGGACGCTTTGGCCAATATGCTGAACAAGATGAAGCCCAACTCCTCCCAGCAAAAGTCGCAGACCGCCAAGAATCAGCCCAACGAAAAAGGCGACAAAGGCCAAAAAGGCGAGAAGCAGGATAGCCAGAACCAGGGTGCCGAGTCCAATCCTGAAAATAATGATAGTGGCGATCAGAATCAGTCCGATGACGCCAAAGCCAACGATCAACCCGGCAAGCCCTCGGCGCAGGAGAGCGCCAGCGGCGCTGGATCCAAGGACGGCGAGAAGGCCGCCAAGGATGCCAAGGCTCTCGAAGCCATGGGCCAAATCAGCGAAATTCTAGGGAAGCGCTCGGCCACTCTGACCGGCGAGATGATGGTCGAGGTCGGCTCCAGCAAGCAGTCTCTCAAGACTCCCTGGGCCGATAAGCAGGCGGGTCACACCGAGTCCGGAGGCGAGATTCATCGCGACGAAGTTCCGCTGATGTTTCAGCCGTTTGTAGAGCGATACTTCGAGGAAATCCGCAAGACCCCGCAGGCTGCCAAGCCCGCTCCCGCCGCCACCAAGAACAACAAGAAAGCGGGGTAGGAACTTATGCATGCCGACTATCTTGCTCAGCTACTGCACCAGCCGCAGTTGAGCGCCGGATGGTTGATAGCCGGAATCGCCGTCGCATTCTGGTTGGGTGCGATGCACGCTCTCGAGCCCGGTCACGGTAAGACCATCGTCGCCGCGTACCTGGTCGGATCTCGCGGCAACATGAAGCATGCCGCCCTGCTCGGCGCGACTGTCACCTTCACGCACACTATCAGCGTCTTTCTGCTGGGCCTCGGCACGCTGCTGCTGTCGAGTTACATCGTCCCTGAAAAGATCATTCCAGTCCTGGGAGTTCTTTCTGGCGTGTCGATCGTACTCATCGGGGGCTGGTTGTTCTACCAGCGCTGGCGGGCATTTATGCATACTCGGGCCCATGCCCACGGCCATCATCATCACCATCACGGCCACGATCATGACCACCACCATCATCATCACGATCACGATCATGATCACGGCCACAGCCACAGTCATATACCGAAAGGGGATATCACCATCGGCAGTCTGCTGGCCTTGGGTGCGAGCGGCGGATTGGTCCCATGCCCCGCCGCGATGGTCCTGTTGCTGAGTGCCATCGCGATCGGACGCATCGGACTCGGCCTGGTACTGCTGATCGCCTTCAGCCTGGGACTAGCTGGAGTCCTGATGGCGATCGGGATGCTCGTGATTTACGCCAAGAACTGGCTTCCTGAATCCGCAAAAAGCGCCCAGCATCCCCTCTTGACGTTCGCGCCGGTTGCCTCCGCATTTGTGATTCTGTGCGTCGGCATGCTGATGACTGCCGCGTCGCTCCGCTGGATCCCCCTGCCGTTTCTCGCCGGTTAAAAGGGTGGATTTCAGTCCGCGCGGAACTTTAGCGCCGCTGGCGTTTATACTGCCTTCCGCTTTGCCTTCAACTCCGGAGGAGCTCCGCTCGCTGGTTTCTTCGACGGCTTCCTTCGCAACAGCCGGTTCACCGCGCGAACCAGGTGATTGACCTCATTGGCGCTTTTCTGAATCACGGAATCCGCCCCGCTGGTGGCTTCGTTCAGCCCCAGCGCGTCGACGAACCCCGAGATCAGCACGATCGGAATGTCCGGCGCTAGCTTGCGCAAACGGACGATTAGTTCCAGACCGTCCATTCTAGGCATCCTGTAGTCTGTCACTACCAGATCGTACTTGTGCTGTGAAAATTGTTCGAGCGCATCCGCGCCGCTGGACGCAACGTTAATCTTGTGCCCGAGTTCTTCTAGTACTGTCTTGCGGGCCGTCGATCCGTTCACGTTGTCGTCCACCAGCAGAATGCGTCCATGAATCGATGAAGAAGAAGAATTCCGAAGTGCCATGATGTGTGGGGAAACAACGCGACAGTAACATTGCCGCAACACAGAGTCAAGAATTTTCTATCGGATTCAAAAACGGAAAGATGGAGTGCTTGACTTTTGTCTTTCGCTCGATCCCGAAAATAATTCGAGGCGAAAACCCTGTTATTCGACTTGTTTGGGAGCGGTGTAGCCCGGCTTCGCCAGTACCTCGTACTTCACCGGCTTGCCTTTTTCGTCATTGATCCGCAGCGGTTGATTATTCTCCGGATTCACCAGTTCCACTTTGATCTTGCGAAACTTGCCGTCCCGAGCCGTGTTGCTGGGCGTGTAGGTTAGTACGTACTGGCTGCGCAGGACCTCGCTGATCCCGCGGTAGATCTCCGGGAACTGCCCATAGAAGCGCGGGAAATATGCGATGCCGCCAGTTTCTTTCGTGAACGTGCGCAGTTGGTTGTCGGCTTGCAAGAAGTCCATGTTCGCTGAATCCGAAATCGCCCCGTACGAATACAGGATGTCGCGGTACGCCTGCATCAGCCCGATGGCGTAGATCGGCACGCCCGCGTTCTGGAGCGCCTTGCGAGTCTCCCCGTAGTTCAGCTTGCTGAATGTGTCGATGCCTGAGGAAATCACCAGGATCGCCTTGCGGCCTTCGATATCCTGCATTCTCTGCGCCGTGTCTACCAGCGCATCGAACAAGTTGGCTTCGGAAAAACCCGGGAACCGCATCCGCGACAGGCCGTCCTGGGCCTCGGCCCGGTCGGTCGAGAAATCCGAAAGGATCTCCGGCCGCAGGTCGTAGGCCACGATGGCCACGTAATCCTCCGGCTTGAGCGTCTGCACGAAACCGTAGGCGGCCTGCAGAGTTTGATACCAGGGCTC
>Ga0310810_10003181_pt1 | contig 17821 bp, 11 predicted proteins | sample NCmetagenome_FD_207641 | JGI IMG/M metagenome (GOLD analysis project Ga0310810, IMG submission 207641) | Soil microbial communities from experimental microcosm in Duke University, North Carolina, United States - NC | ecosystem: Engineered > Artificial ecosystem > Soil microcosm > Unclassified ...
CCTTAAAACCGGCGCCGGTCCATGGAGATCCCTGGAACAGCGCGGCTTTATAATTGCCCGCCCAGGTGTGGCAACCGGCGCCCGGCTGGCCAATATTTCCGGTGAGCATCAACGGCAGATAAGCCGCCCGATTCATCTCGGTAGCGTGAAACCAATGGTTAATGCCCTCGCCCTGGTGGATCGCCACAGGTTTCATCGTAGCGATATCTTGAGCGAGTTGTTCGATCATCGCCTTTGGCGCCCGGGTGATTTCAACGACCGTTTGGAGATCGTAGTCTTTTAGATGATCTTGATAGAGGCTCCAGAGCGTCGCGATTTCGATCTCCTTGCCGTCGATCAATTTGATTCTAAATTTGCCGTCCAGGGCGGGATCCCAGCCTGTTTTTGCCATCGTGTCGCCAACATCGTCGCGGGTGATGGCCACCGGCCCGTTCCTCTTTGTGTCCCAAATAACAAAATCGCCGAGCTTGGTGTGCTGCTCAGGGGTCAATCCCTGGATTTTCATCGAGGGGCCGTCGGCGGCGAGCGAAGATTTATAATCTGGGAAGATTTCATGAGCGCGCAGCCGTTTCAGATTGTCGGTGCGCACCAGTAGTGGAAAATCGGTGAAGCGCTTGATGAAAGTTTCATCATACCACTTATTGTCGATCATCAATTTTGTGATGCCGAGCCATAATGCGGCATCGGTCTGCGGCCGAATCGGAATCCAGTAATCGGCTTTGGTCGAGGGTGGGCCGTATTCCGGTGCGATCACCACGATTTTCGCGCCGCGTTCCATGCACTCGATAAACCAGTGCGAGTCCGTCAGCTTATTTTCGACGAGGTTTTTGCCGTCCATGATGATGAGCTTGGAAAAGCGCAGATCGTTGAAGTCGCATTCCGAAGCCTGTAGGCCGTGCACCCAAGGATGCCCGGGCGCCTGATCGCCATGCCAGGTATAATTGGAGAAGTTACGCCCGGCGCGCGCTTCGTCGGCACCGACGCCGCGAAGTTTCGCGTCGAGCAGGGCGAGCGAATTATTCAGCCGGTACATGCCGTATTTGCCGATGACGCCGAGAAGTCCCATACCGCCGCGGATTTTGACTGTCCGTGTTCCGGCTCCGCCGGTCTCTTCGACCATCTCCGGCTGATAGCCTTGAGCCAGTAAGAGTTTCTTTCCTTGCTCGCCGCTGTACCGCGTTGCGATTGCCACCAGTGCTTTGGCGATGTTGTCGAACGCGTCGGGCCAGGAAATTTGCACGAACTCATCCTGCCCGCGTGCATCGAACATGTATCTGGCTTTGTTTTCCGGTGTCAGTTCGGGGAATCCGGCATCGGCCCAGGCCTTCCAACCTTTGCGCACGATCGGATGGCGCAAACGGTAGGGACCGTAGATGACACGATGAAAGGTGTATCCCTTGGCGCATTGCCGAGGATTCCAATTGACGGTTGCTTTGTTGCCGTAAAGATCCGCGTAGTTTTGATAATCGTAGGTGCTTCCCATCCGTGTCACGATGCCGTTGCGAACGTAAGCGCGGACGCGGCAGGCATGTGTGTCGTTGGGAGAACAGACCCAATCGAAGGCGCGATCGTATTTGTATTGGTCGCGATAGATTTTTTCCCAGTCGCGATTGACGGACCGGGCGAGGGGATTGTCGCTGGCCTCTGCCGGTTTGAAATAATACCAGGAGCCGGCAGCGGCTGCTGCCGCGCCGGTGCCGATGCCCATCCATTTGAGGAAGTCACGGCGTGTTAGTCGGGCTATTTGTCTGGCTTCGGCGTCGTTCATTTTCTCGTTCCTTGCGTGTTTCTCTCAAATCGTTCCGCTCGTAAAACATTCAAACCGTCAGAATCCACGTCCTTTGAAAGCATTTTGAACCGATTGAACTGCTTGAACCTCCTGAAGCTATTTTGCAATTTTCAGCTCCTGCCAAATCGTCACCGATTTTTTTCCGTCACGGTCGCCGGCGCTGCCGTTCCAGACGGCGAAGGCCACGGGAACCGTCGAGCCTGGTTGCAGCGAGACGGATCCTTCGCCCGTGGGTGACAGGCTTCGGCGAAACATGACTTGATAGGAGGCCTGTCCATAAACTCCGCGGGCGTCGATCTTCTGATCGATCCGCGGTCTTGCTCGCAAAGTGCCGAATCCTTGGGCGGCAAGATCTTCAACGGCGCTTTTTCGCTGCGGATCGGAGACGATATTGCCAGCGCCCCAGCCGGTGACGAATGTCGGGTCCGATTGCAAGGTCAGAGCATGACGGGACGGTTGTTCGACGGCCGAGCGCATCGAGTTGGGATATGAATCAATACCGACATTCGGGTAAGCTCTTTCGATATCCTGATATGCAACATCGAGATCGGCTTGGCGTTCGGATTTCCACATCCAGATATTGACGGGCGCTCCAGTCACGCCCATGGCGAAAAATGGCGGATTGGCCGCCAACGAAAATTGGATCGCCGCGGCATCGCGGAAATCCTGCGGCCGCAGCGCCGTGCTATCGTTGGTCTCATCATGCCAAACCATGAGAATTGCCAACGCCGTGCCGTCGTGGAGAGCGCGCACGGTGACTTCTTCGGGTCGATCGCTGCGCCACCACAGGGGCATCAGGTGAAGATTGACCGGTGTTGCGCTGCGCCAGACGCCGGACTCCGGATGATCCGGGAGCGTGGTGACGCGGGCCGCCTGGATCGCGAATTTTTTCATTTCGGCACGCGCGCGCTGCATGTCGCTCGAAAGCGAGCGCACGTAATTAACCAGATGCCAAGCGTCCGCGCCGTAGGCCCAGTCGCTCATTGGCATCGGGCTTCCCGGAATACCCGCGAGAATATGGCGGTAGAGCGTGACGGGATCAGGCTTTCCCTTAAAAACGCCGGCAGTGAGATCACGCGGCCGAGTAGGAAATCCCTCGTCATCTTTTTGCTCCTGCGCCCCGTCACCTTTTCCAGTGGCGCCATGACACGAGGCGCAGGCATCCTTGTAGAGTTCCAGCGCGCGCGCTCTAGCCGCAGTATCGAAGGGAACCGGATTGGGAACTTCAATAATTCCTTCACCGCCGCTTCCGTCCGCCGCAGGTTTTTTCGGGGCTTTGACCACAAGAGGTTTGGCCGCCAGAGATTTGATGTAGTAAACGAGCGCCCATCTTTGCTCTGCCGAAAGATGTTCCCAGGACGGCATCGCGGAGCCGGGCATGCCGCGCGAAATTGTGTCGAACAGGTCCTGATCCGTCGGCACGCGGTCCCAAGTTGATACCAGGCGATACCTCGCTGCGACAAAATCACGCGGCTTGGGATAGAGCAGATAGGCGGCCTCCCCGTCGCCGCGTCCTCCGGCTCCATGGCAGGCGGAGCATTGCTGGCCATAAACTTGTTTTCCTAGGGCGAGCAATTGTGGGGTCGGTGACGGGGGGGTAATCTCGGCAGTCTTGCTGATGACCGTAGCTAGCAGAACCACAAACCCCAAAATCGCGGGCAGCAAAAAACGTTTCATCACGCGGCCTCCGCAAAATTCAGTGACAGTTTCATGGACTAAGCCCAGCGATTATTACGCCCGGTAGCTCGAATCTTTTTTTTCATCGGCAGGTTTTACATTCATGATTTCTGGGTGACCTCCCGTGATGGCAATTTGACGTCAGAGTCCAATGCTGTGATCGCGCGCTGCCTCTGGCGAGCGACCAAATCTGCTTTGGCCTTCGAGCAAAAAAAAGACCACTCCTCTCCTTCGAGAACCCATTGAGCAGGACGCGGATATTCCGGGCTTTGAGAAAGTATCAATGGATCTTTCGCAATGATGCGAAACTCTGCCCTCCGTTCATGCTCTGCGTATGCATTACGAGCGGCTTTATGGCTGACTGGGTGCGGCGAAGCAATTGCGAACACTGGGACGACAGAAATTAAGAAACTGATTGATCGCAACTCGTTGACCGCGCGCTTCAACTGCATGTAAGAATCGAAGAATCGTTTGACAACCAAGCGGAGGTGTTATGGCCCGACTGCCCAAGGCTTACGAGCATTTCAAAAAAACCTATCCAAAAATTTGGCAAGCTTACGATCGACTGGGCGCGACGATCCACGACGGCGGTCCGCTGGACAAAAAGAATCGCGAGTTGCTAAAGCTTGCGATGGCCGTCGGCGCTCGATTGGAAGGCGCGGTGCATTCACATACCCGCAGGGCAATTGAGGCGGGTGCCGTGGCTGAAGAGATCTACCACGTGGTTCTGCTTGGCGTGACGACCTTGGGTTTTCCGCATACCGTCGCGGCACTGACCTGGGTGGAGGACGATTTAAAAAGTAACGACGGAGTCCGAAAGAAACGTGGACATCCGTAATTTTAAGTCCGCGATAAGTAGGGTCATCGCTAGATGATGATCAAAGAAAATTCATATTGGCACAGATTCCCGCTTATTCTTGTGGCGGGGATTTCACTTCTGGTCGGGCTTTGGGCCGGTATCGCGCGGATGGGCTGGCCCGTACTTCCGAATAGCGAGGTTGTACTCATACATGGGCCGTTGATGGTGGTGGGGTTTCTTGGAACTCTTATTGGTCTTGAACGGGCCGTGGCTTTGCAGCGCGGGTGGGCTTACGGCATTCCTGTCTGTGCCGGTCTCAGCGCGCTCACCGCATTGTTGATGATCCCCTCGCAAATAAGCGCCTCTCTGGCGGTCTTTGCGAGCGTACTGCTGACCATTGCGTTCATTACGCTATATCGCCAGTATCCGTCAGAGCATTTCGTTATCATGGCACTCAGCGCTCTCGCATGGCTGGTGGGTAATGCTATGTGGTTCAGCGGCGCGGCAATCTTCGCATTGGTTCCATGGTGGGTCGCTTATTTGGTGCTCATGATCGCCGGCGAAAGACTGGAGTTATCCCGAGTCAGGCAGCCGACGGCCTGGATCCGGTGCGCATTCCACGGCTCCGTTGCAGTGATTCTCATCGGGCTTGCGTCCTCAATATTCGACCTTCATACGGCAATCCGAACCAGCGGAGTCGGATTTCTTGCGCTCGGCGTGTGGTTGCTTCGTTATGATCTGGCATGGCAGAGCGCGAAACAATCCGGTTTGCCGCGTTTCATGGCGCTGTCATTGATCGCGGGATATGCGTGGTTGGCCGTGGGAGGAATTCTTTGGGTGGCGTTAGCATCGTACTTTAGCGCCGGACCCCGTTACGATGCGATGTTGCACTCGATCTTTTTGGGTTTTGTCTTTTCGATGATTTTTGCCCACGCCCCAATCATATTGCCGACGATCACCGGACTGGCATTGCCGTTCCGAAATATCTTTTATTTCCATGCCGGTCTGCTGCATCTCTCCGTGGTTTTGCGAATCTTCGGCGATCTCACGCAATCGCTCAGGTTGCAACAATGGGGTGGCTTGCTGAATGCCGCAGCTATCTTGCTTTTTCTCGTCAACAACGTCCGCACGGTTCGCCGCGGCGCCGGCGTCCATGCGTTGCGAAAAGTGAATTCCTTATCGTGATTTTCTCGGAAACAAGAAACCGGGACACCCCAGTGTTTTCTGTAACAAACGGCAAGCAGTGAAATTTGCAACGCTGACCGAAACATCATGTGGCATGCTTTCTGCTCACAAATAGGCTCGATGAATTTTAATCAGCGTCCTTTCACCGTTGTTTGGGAGACCACGCGTGCGTGCGATCTCGCATGTGTGCACTGTCGTGCAGAAGCAAATCCGCAAAGGAGCATCGACGAGCTCACGTTCGAGGAAGCCCAAGCATTGGTAGAAAGCGTCAAGGCATTCGGCGCGCCGTACCCGCTATTCATTCTCACCGGGGGGGATCCCGCGAAGCGGCCGGATATCTTTGACATTATCGCCTACGCGAGGGCCGAGGGTTTGCGCGTGGCGATGACACCGTCCGCCACGCCACTGATTACACGCGCTGCGATTCAACGTTTTGCCCAATCGGGCTTGGCTCGTTTGGCTGTGAGCTTGGACGGCAAAGATTCGGCAAGCCATGACGGTTTTCGCGGTGTGCCGGGATCGTTCAACCATACACGCCGCATCCTCGAGTGGTGTGCGGAGTTCGGCTTGGAAACGCAGATCCACACGACCGTAACGCGCCATGTGCTCGATGATCTTGCTGCGATCGCGGATCTGATCGCCGGTCACGCCATCAAGCTCTGGGCACTGTTCCTACTGATTGCTATCGGACGTGCGGCGAGACCGGAGATTCGGCGGTTAAACCTTAACGGGCACCAGTTCGAGGCGCTATTTCATTGGATGTACGAACTGAGTCAATCCGCGCCTTTCGATGTGACGCCACGGGAAGGCTATCACTACCGACGCGTCTTGCTGCAACGCCGAGCCGCGGAATTGGGCACCAGCGTCGAGGATTTGCTCGGCAAGGCGGAAACGAATCGCTGGGCGCCGACGGACCTTGCGGCTTCAGCACGGGCAACGCGAATTGTGCGCGCGCCGCTCGGCGTCAATGATGGCAAAGGAATTCTATTTGTCTCTCACCGCGGCGACGTTCAGCCCAGCGGCTTTTTAAATCTGGTCGGCGGCAACATTCGATCGCAAACCCTGGCGGACATTTACCGACGATCGAATGTTTTTGTGCAGCTGCGGGATTACACGGCGCTCAAAGGGAAGTGTGGTGTTTGCGAATTCAACTCGATCTGCGGCGGTAGCCGGGCGCGGGCTTTCGCCGTCAGCGGTGACCCGATGCGCAGCGATCCATACTGTATCTATCAACCCGTGGCATGGAAAAATCGGCGCTCGCGTACTCAGACCGAAGCAAAGCTGGATCATCGATATCCGCAATGACGAGTTTGAAGCGAAGGAGACAATAGAAATGGAACAAACAAGTTCGCATGGCTGCAGCTGTGCACATAAGGCAGAGAAGCCCACCGAGATTCTTTCTGACGAACACCGGGTGATCGAGCGAGTGCTCGAGGCCCTGCAACGGCTGACGGCGCTTCCGGTGAACCAATTTTTACCGCAGTGGCGGAAAGCCATGGAGTTTTTCCGAGGTTTTGCTGATCAGTGTCATCACTTCAAAGAAGAGAAAGTTTTATTTCCGGCCATTGAAGAGCACGGCATACCGCGCGAGGGCGGACCCATCGGAATGATGCTCCAGGAACACGAAGAAGGTCGCGCTCATGTGAAGGCGATGGTAGCCGCGCTTGAGCAACTTTCGATGGGAAATAGCGCTGCTAACGAAGTACTACTGACCCATGCGCGCGCCTATGTGACGTTACTGCAAGAGCACATTCAAAAGGAAGACGATATTCTGTTCCAGATGGCGGATGAAATTATTCCGGAGGACGAGCAGAGAAAACTCCTAAAACAATTCGAAACCCATGAGGCGGAAGAGATGGGCGCCGGCGCTCATGAAAAATATTTAGATATGGCGCAAGATCTTGGCCATTTAATCTAGTTGTGAACCCGGCCGTAATCGGGCAGACCCGCGTTAGCTCACAGGAAAGGACCAATCTCTACTTCACGAATTTCGGCTTGTAGCCGTGCAGTGTTAGCACCGCACAATTGAAAATTGCGGTTTTGGTAATATCGGCCGGTATTAGCGGCTTATATACGAGGGAGTGCGGTGATAGCAACCGTATTACGCTAATAGCTATCAATTCAGATCGATAAGCATGATCGGCGATTATCTTCGCACGATCGAGAGACTGCCTGGGATAAGAGTTCACTTTAAATGAGACCGGCTCAGTCAAATGACGCTGCTTAACAAATCGGCTCGGCGGTGAGACGCCTTGCGGAGCTTATAAGCTCAATGCGGCGCGGATCACCGGGCTTCAACAGTGCGATGTCGCGGACGAGCCGTTCGATTTGTAGCAGATTGAATTTATTCTTGACGGATTTTAGTGAAGCATGAATCCCGCCGAGCAAATAAAGCTCATCCACAAGTGCGACAAACTTCGGATCTTCAGGCTCCATTGCTCCGATCTGCCCGGCGACCTCATACATGCTTTCGTTTAGCAGATCTAGACAGTTTGGGGGTTTCTCATCGGATATATCGCTGCAGTTCATAAAATCTGTCCACATTTTCGGATCGAGCTCCGTAACCACAGTTACCCTTTGCCCGCATAACCCTCGATGATTCTAGGCGCAATCGCGATGCCGACAGTCATCTGCTCAAACCGTGTATTCTCTCATTGTTTTTTGGGTGGTTTCGCCGATCCTTCTCGCATGATTAGGAAAACCTGCTGCAACTTTTTTACATCGGATAACGCGAAACAACATTGGCAAGGCTTTCCGGTCGACCGGCAGTTGTTTTCTATTCGTTGGTTCGCCGAGCGCTTTTCAGGAGACTTTTCACGGACGTGAAACTTTTCACGGCTCAAGAGCACGTCCTTAAGAGATCGCAGCGGTGCGAGGCAGATGAAATCGACCAGATTTTCGAGGGTGAGAATCGCATTTTGGTAATAATTGCTCTCCATTCGCATCACTGCGAACATTCCCACAATGGCAGTTCACTATATTGAGCGATCAACGCGACGCTTGGCACAAGCATTGCGCAAGCGGATTCATTGAAAGTCTTTCCGAACCTACTTCTAGTAATTTTCGCATGGCAGTCGTTCAACCCCGATATCTACCAGTACCTTATCAGGACTCTGCTGAATCAGGCCGGTTGATTCTGCGTGACGGAAGCACCGCTTCTCTCCGTCTGGCCCATCCTGCGGACCGTGAAGCAATGCGGGAGTTCTTTTCTCGGCTCTCCGAAAATTCCCACAGATTAAGATTCTTTTCTTTCTCACCGCCGAGCGCCAAACTGCTCGAGTCTTTGTGCGACGACTCGGATTTTAGCAAATGCCTTTGTTTGATCGTCACGCGATCGCTGCAAGACAGGTCCCGCATTATTGCCAGCGCCAACTACGTGGCTCATGACGAAACGACCGCCGAAGTCGCTTTGGCCGTGGATGATGCCTTCCAAGGCAAAGGCATAGGCTCGCTGCTGCTGGAGCGCTTGACGGTGCTGGCTGCACAGAATGGCTTTCGGCGTTTTTGGGCCATGACACTGCCTGAGAACCGTCAGATGCTCGATGTGTTCCGTGAATCCGGTTTCGAATGCCGCTCGCGAGGAAACGATGGTTGCGTGGAAATCGATTTCGCCATTACGCCCAGCCAAAGCAGTGTCGCGCGCGCCGAATTTCGCGATCGAGTTGCAACCACTGCTTCGCTTCGTCGATTTTTTCAGCCGAGCTCTATCGCGATCGTCGGCGCATCTCAAAACCCAAAGAACATTGGCACGCGAGTCTTCAACGCCGTCATCAGCTCTGGTTTTCGCGGGCCGACGTATCCGGTGAACCCGCGCGGAGATCACATCGGCTCAGCGAAAGCGTATCCGAGCATCGAAGCATTGCCCGAGCCGCCAGAACTCGTGGTTGTGGCGGTTCCGGCTGCTGCCGTGGAAAAAGTCATCGACGACTGCGCAAGCCGGAGCGTGCGTGCTGCGATCGTCATTTCCGCCGGATTTTCCGAGATCGGGAACGAGGGTCGGAATCTCCAGCAACGGTTGCTAGAAAAGATTCGAGGCTACGGGATGCGCATGATCGGACCCAATTGCCTCGGTTTGCTCAACACCGATCCCGCGGTCCGCCTGAACGCGTCCTTCGCTCCAGACTTTCCCGTAGCTGGGAACGTCGCCTTCAGCTCGCAAAGTGGCGCCCTCGGTTTGGCGGTCATTTCTATGGCTCGGGAACGGGGGTTGGGCCTTTCGAGTTTCGTTAGCGTTGGTAACAAGGCGGATATCTCGGGCAACGACCTGCTGCAGTACTGGGAAGAGGACCCGCGCACCAAGGTCATACTTCTGTACTTGGAATCCTTCGGCAACCCGCGCCGCTTCGCGCGCATTGCCAAACGCGTTGGCCGCTTGAAACCCATCATCGCTGTAAAAGCCGGCCGGACACGCGCCGGACGCCGTGCTGCCGGTTCGCACACCGCTGCGTTGGCTGCCGATGATGTCGCCACCGACGCGCTCTTTCAACAGACCGGTGTCATTCGCGCCGACACTTTGGGCGAAATGTTCGATTTCGCCCTCGCAATGAGCAGCCAACCCCTGCCGCGCGGGCGGCGCGTCGCTGTACTGACCAATGCCGGCGGCCTGGGCATACTCTGTGCTGACGCATGCGAAGCCAACGGGCTCACCGTCCAGGAACTTGCCGATGAGACCAAGACGCGCTTAAGAGCATTTTTGCCAGCGGCCGCGAGTGTCGGCAACCCTGTGGACATGATTGCATCTGCGGGTCCTGAAGAGTTCGGCCGGGCTGTGGAGATTTTGCTCGGTGCAGCTGAAATCGACGCGCTCATTGTGCTTACGATCAACGTCGGCCTTGCGGATCTCGCGGAGGTTCGCGGCAACATCTGCTCTGCCGTGTGCGCGGCACGGTCAAAGCGTGGCAGCGAGAAGCCGGTGCTTACCTGCATCATGGATCAAGAAAACGTGGCCCATCTCGTCCCGCCTGGCGGCGAAATCTTGCCCAATTGCACGTTCCCTGAGGACGCCGCCCGCGTTCTGGCCAACATGGTGCGGTACGCGGAGTGGCGCAATCGGCCCCAAGGCATGATTGTCGACTTCGAAGATATTAGGCCGCGTGACGCACGATCGATCTGTAAGAATGCGCGCTGCGACCGCGGCCCGGGTTGGCTCTCCGGCGAGGAGACGCGCACGCTGCTATCCGCGTTCGCGTTGCCGATTCCGCCCGGCGGCATCTGCGCAAACACGGAAGAAGCCGTGAAAATGGCGCTTCAGATCGGCTTTCCCGTCGCGCTCAAGCTCGCTTCGCGCACAATCGTGCACAAAACTGAGTTCGGCGGCGTGCGGCTGAACATAGCCAATGAAGCGGCCGTGCGCCAAGCTTTCCAGGAAATCCGTGAGCGCATCGCGCAGGCCAACCAACTCGCGGAAATGGACGGCGTATTAGTCCAGCCAATGATTGCGGACGGTATCGAAGTCATGGTGGGCATGACGCAGGATCGGCTGTTCGGGCCGCTCATTGGTTTCGGTCTCGGCGGCATTCATGTCGAAATCTTGAACGATGTTTGCTTCCGGGTCACGCCGCTGACCGACCAGGACGCCGCAGAGATGGTACGCACCATCAAGGGCTATCGCCTGCTGGAAGGCTACCGCGGTACTCTGCCCGCCGACATTCCCGCAGTCGAAGATCTACTGCTGCGCGTGGCCCGCCTCGTGGAGGAAGTCCCGGAGATTTCCGAGCTGGATCTAAACCCCGTTATGGTACTACGGCCCGGCCGAGGCTGTCAGATCATCGACGCGCGAGTTCGCGTTGGCCCGTGATCGCCAATCAGCAACTCGACCCACACAGACGCGCTGCCTTTCCATTTCCTATTTGACATTCTCAGCGTAGGCCGGCGAGTTCCTGTAGCAGGCGCCAATTTTGCAGCCGCTCCTCCTCGGTTTGTAACAATACTCCCGAAGGATTTCCTTCGCTGTCGAACTGCTTCGCGAAACGTCCTTCAGTTCGGGCAAAGTCAATGAACGTTAGCGGCTTTTCGCAGTTCGGCGGCGCCCACCAATCGTCTTTGTGTGCCGGATTTCCGACCAGGCTCAAGCGCTCGCGAATTTTCTTCCCCCTCCGCGGATCGAACGTAAAAATCGGGAAGGCCCTCGATTCAACGGCACGCTTTGCCTGGTGCGTCGAATTACAATCCGGCACGCCATGCTCGGGCTGGCAAGTCGTATAAACGTTGATCACCGCTGGACCGAGATATTCGTTCGCCTCCATCACTGCTTTATAAAAGTGGTTGATGTGTGCTGCGGTCGTCTGTGCGACGTACACTTCCGGATGCATGAGACAGATCTGCGCCAGCTCTTTTCGCCGTTCGCATTTTCCCGCGGCAAATTTTCCGAATGCCGCCATCTTCGCCTCCTGCGCACCAAAGGTTGCCGTGGATGCCTGCCCGCCGGTGTTGGAATAGACCTGAGTATCGAGCACCATAACTTTGATGTTCATGCCGCTTGCCAGCATCCGGCTGAGACTCTGAAAACCGATGTCGTACATCGCGCCATCGCCGCCGATCACCCAGAGTGCTTTGTCTTTCCAGCCGCGCTGATCCCAGCGCGCGCGAATCCCCATGGCATCGGCGGGAGCGTTTTCAAAGAGTGAGTTAGTCCACGGCACAACGTACGGATTATAAGGATACGTTGAACCGTAAACCGTGTTGCAACCGGTGGAAGCGACGATGCCGATGTTTTCCGGACCATGGACGAAACCCGTTGCCGCAAGCATCATGCGAATCGCCGTTGCTTCGCCGCAGCCCATGCACGAGCCGGCGCCCCCGACGTAGAGCAATGACCGCTCTTCCGCCAGCATAAAATCCGCCAGCGCGCGCTCATTGATGTATTCTGGCGGTGTCGGGCCGATTTTACGGAACACATCGAAGGCCCAGCGATAGCGGGGCAGCGTGGTTTCATCTTTTTTCACCATCTCGAGCGCGTGGTAATCCAGCTCGTCGCAAACTTGCACGCATTCGGCGCAGCCTTTACACTTGGTCGGATCGATAAATATCCCGAACAGCGCGCCTTCGTTTCCTTTCTTTTGCGGCAGATCAAAATATTTGCGCGTACGCGCCCAGTGCGAACCAACCCATGCCCGCTCACTGCTATCTTTGATGTTTTCGAGTGCCGCTTCGACTTTGCTCGCTGGAATCGCTTTGCCGAGAATCGCCGTGTCGGGACACAGTGTCACGCAACTCATGCAGCCGACACATTTCTCTAAGTCGAAGCGGGGAATTTCCGGTGCAATATAACTAAAATCGCGTAGCGCTCCGGTGCCGGCCGGAATGAGGCTGCGTGCCACACCCAGATCCGCTGGCAACTCCGCCGAGGCTTTACCCTCCTGGTATGCGCCGATCACTCGGCCATTGAAGTCATCGACGTATTTCTCGAGATCGAGCTCAATCAGATGGCTTTCGGCGAAGGTCGCTTCATGGGTTTCCATCGGCGCGCCGGGCAGTTTGATGCCAATCACCTCGGGAAATTCTTGGGTATTGCTTTCCAGCGGATTGAAGGCAGTTTCTGTTTCAGCCACAATCACGCCTCCGATTTCGTCTGCTCGCCGACATGCCGGGCCAGATCCGTGACGGAAAGGATGCCGACCGGATGTAGGTGGTATCCCGATTTTTCGACCACGACCAGCCGATGAATGTGTTTCTCAAAGAGGAGTTGCGCCGCTTCTTCGATTGTCGTCTCAGCTGAGACGCTGATCACCGGTTTGGTCATTAAATGTTGCGCGCTCAAGCCGCGCCAGTGCTTCATGTACGGCGCGATAAAACGAGCTTTGACCAAATCGGTGCGAGAAATTACCCCAAGTGCATCGCCATTTTCATCAACCACCACCAAGGCGCTGATGTCATGCGCATCGAGTTTAGCGGCAACGTCGGTGACCGGAGTTTCCGGGGCACAGGTGATCACGCCACGCATCCAATCCTGAACTTTGTTCTCGTTCATAAAATTTCTCGTTCAAGCTTCAGCACTCAAATCTCAACAGCTTTCACGATTGAACTTGGAACGCCTCTAAGCCGCCTCAACCATGACGTCCCATGGAATTTCCACGACCTCACTTCTGCCGCGGCGCACCGCCATCAAATTTTCCTGTACGATCTTTTCACCGCGCTTGCCGAAAAATTTGCGCAATGACTTTTCGACAGCCGCATCGACTTCACTCTCGCTAAAGCCCCGCTTTTGCACAAAAGGCGCAACTCGCAAAAATATGCCGAGCAGAACAATGCCCTGCATGCGTTGCGCCAATTCGCGCTGGCTTGCGACTTCCTGCGCAACTTTAATTGCATCCAGCGCGAGCACCCGGATTCGGTTTGTTTGAATGAACTTCCGTGCGTTGACTGGAATACTCGACCAAATTTGTCTGGCATCACGGCTGGAATGTTGGATGAAAACCGTGCCGCCTAAAACCAAACCGCTCAAGGGATTACCTAGGTTAAATGCATTGACGTTGTTGAGCGGCACGAAATCAACGTGGCGTAGTTCCGCATGCGCGCCGATCGGCTCGTCAGCGACGGTGAGAAAATAGGTCGTGGGGAGACCTTTCTTTTCCGAACCGTACATCGGATAGGCTTGCACTTTTAAGCCGAACAAATCGCTCACAATAGTCGCAATCACTTTGTTCGTGGTGATTGAACCATAACCGCCCACTGAGTGACCGCGCATAGAAAACGCGTTTTTCGGACGGACATCCGGCTCATGTTCGACTGGAAGGCTAAGCGGATGCTCGATTCCGAGGACAAAGAAGCGCTGGTTTTTTTTTGCACGCAGATGTTCGATCACTGCGACAAAATCGCCCGGCCGGACGTCACGGCTGCCAAGACCCGCCGAACCGGAATAGACGACCGGCGCTTGATCTATTTTCGGATACCCCGGTGCGCCGGAAAGCGCATCGGCAAACGCCGCTTTGATCTCAGCAGCCAGAGGATTCGATTGGGCGATGGGGTTATCCATCCGCTCCGTCACGGCGACCGCCCTGACATTTTTCAGGGCATCGACGATTTGCGGTCCGGGAAACGGTCGAAAGCTCGTGACGTGCAGTGTGCCGACCTTGGCGCCCTCCTTCTAGCGCAGGTATTTGGCCGTAGCAGTTGCCGTTTCGAGCAAGCTTCCCATCCCGACAATTGCGAATTCCGCATCGTCAAGGCGATACTCCATGACGGGCGCATAGCGCCGACCAGTGAGGCTGTAGAACTCATCCATGACCCTCTGCATGATCTGTGGAATCCGATCGTAAAAATACCGCTGTGCGATCTTTCCTTTCATGTAGCTATCTTGATTTTGAACCACACCGCTCATGATCGGATGCGCGGGATCCATCAAATCGCGCAGCCGGTGCTCACTGTTCGGATCACCGACAAACTGTTTCATCAGTTCCAATTCGGGTAACTGCAGGCTTTCGATGGTATGGGTGGTCAAAAACCCGTCTTGGATATTGAAGAACGGAGTTTCGGATTCTTCCGCGGCACGACGTGCGATCAATGCAAGATCCGCGGCCTCTTGAACATTCCGGGCGAACAGCATGCCCCAGCCACAGTCGGCGACGCCCATCACATCATCGTGACCGGCGTGAATGTTGAGCCCTTGGGATGTAAGAGCGCGCGCGCCAATGTGAAACACCACCGGCAGACGTTTGCCGGCGATCACGTACAGAACCTCCTTCATTAGAATCAGCCCCTGACCGGAAGTGAAATTCGCCACCCGACCGCCGGCAACGGCGAATCCTTCGCAGGTGCTAGCCGAGCTGTGTTCGGATTCCAATTCCAAAAAAGCCAAAGCCTCACCCCACAGGTTTTTCTGTCCACTAGCGACCGCCAGTTGGTAGCCGCCCCCCATGTTGGTGGACGGCGTGATCGGGTAAGCGCACGCGCCTTGCGTGATGTGTGTTTCCACCCAGACGACGACTTCGGAGCCGTCCGCCGTCGCGGGAATACCGGGAAAAAGGACTGCTCCGCTGTTCAATTCCGCGTAGCGTTCCATATAGTTTTGCACGCAGCCGCAAAATCATTGAGACTGCAGACGGGAGTCAAATGCCGACAGTGGTTGTTGATCGCCAAAATATTAAGACAAACATACAACGGCGGTGCTTCCAGCGGAGTAAAATCAGGATGATTGTCATACTCAGCTTTCTCGATCAGGAAAGCTAGCCTCTCTACCGGCGCGTCCCTACCGTCATCGGGAAAGGTTTTATTTCGCGGAGCGCGAATGTCTGTATTCTTTTTCATGACCGTTGACCAATCCTTTTCGTTGTCATCGATGATATTTTCTACGCAACGCGAATGCCATCAAATCGAAGCGAAATAGAGCGCAGTTCAGCGTCCAATTTCGCAAGCTTGAAAAAAATTGCTGCTTCAATTGCGCAAGTGAGAAGACTCGATAATTTTGATGAAACAAAAAAAGACTCGCGGTTTCGGCCGCGAGTCTTTCTCTGTGATCACCCGGCGCGCTCAGTTGCCTTATCCCATATAAAAGCGGAGAAAAGGCACGCCGATCAGCAACAGCGCCGCGAGATAGATGGCACCAAAGATGAACCCGAGAGTCCAGAAATCTTTTCGGCTCACATAGCCACTGCCGTAGTAAATTGGGCCAGGGCCGGTTGCATACGGAGAGATGATACCCATCAAACCGAGCGTGTAGCAAAAGAGAAGCGAAATCAGTCTAACCGGCATCTCCGGCACCGCCATGGCTGCGGTAAGAAGCACCGGTAGTAATGCCGTTGTGTGCGCGGTCAGACTCGCAAACATGTAGTGCACGACGAAGTAGACCACCGTCAGCGCAACCACGATCGTCATCACCGAATAGCCACCTAATGCTCCCGCCGCTCCGGTCGCGAACCATTTAAGAAACCCCACTCTATTTAAACCATCCGCCAAGGTGACCAGCGTGGCGAACCAAACCAGAACGTTCCATGCCTGCTTGTTTTCGAGCACGTCATCCCAGTGGACGATACGGCACATCACCATCATACAGAGCACCAAGACGGCAACGGTCGTGGCATTGATGAATTCACCGCCAAAGATCCACAACCCCAGTGCTAAGACGGCAAGCAGCGCCATGCCGACTTCTTTCGCGCTGATGCGTCCCATCTTGTTGAGCTCGTTACCCGCCCAGATCGGCACATCGGGACTGCTCTTCAGCTCAGGTGGATAGATTTTATAAACCATCAGTGGCAGGAAGATGAAGAGCAACACACCGACAGGCATAATTCCCATGAACCATTCAGTCCAGCTGATGTCGATCTTGGCCGTGGTCTTGACCAGTGACAGCGCCAAAAGATTCGGCGCTAGACCGGTTAGAAACATTGCGCTCGTCAAACACGTGGTCGCGAACGCCGTCCACATGAGGTACGAGCCGATCTTACGCGCGGTCGGACCCGGCTCAGAGCCGTAGAGCGGCGGAATATTCTTGATCACCGGAAAAATCGTACCGCCGCTCCGCGCGGTGTTCGACGGTGTAAACGGCGCGAGCGCGAGGTCCGCCAACGCCACGGCATAACCGAGTCCGAGAGTTCTCTTACCCAGCCATTTCACCAGATTCAACGCGACCCGCCTGCCTAAGCCGGTTTTTTCGTAGCCCAAGGCGAACATGAATGCCACGAAAATCAGCCAAACAGTGCCGTCCTGAAATCCTGAGAGCGCCCACTTGAACGAGTCTGCAGGTTTAGCCGCAACCCAGGGCGTTATGGTCGCAGCCGTAACACCGATTAAGCCCACGGCTGCCGCCGGGATCGGCTCGAGGATCAGCGCGATGATCACCGCAACGAACAACGCAAAGTAATACCACGCATACGGCTTGAGCCCTTCCGGAACCGGCAGCAACAATAGGAGTGCTCCCGCTGCAATCGGGATTAGCGCTTTCCAGTAGTTCCCTAACGGCTTCGTTTCTTTCTCTGCGTGCACGACGCCGCCGGAAATGATCAATCCAGGATTTGCCATCGTTTTGCTCATAAACCACCTCCGGTTCTGTCAGCTCGGTAACGCAACGCCTGTACCGTAAGAAACGTGCCGTATTCACTGTGTTTTTGGATATTCTCTTAGCACCCGTGCAAAAATTCGAGTTGGCCTTTATCGCGATTCACAGTGGCAAGCAGCGTGGCTGAGTGAGGCAGACTATTTTCTGGCCCGTGCACTCATCCGTGGCTTAAGAAGAAATCAGACCCACGGAAACCATTTTTCTTCGAAGGAAGGCTATTTGAGTGGAGAGCGGCAGGTTTTTGAACAAGCATCATGACAGCCGAGCAACGTCATGCAGCCGAACACACCGCTGTAGTCTCCGATCAATTCGTAAGAACGCTCATCGCTCCCTTGATCGCGCGGATCGAGGCGAAGGCGGTCGACCTTGTTCAAAGCCA
>Ga0310810_10003182_pt1 | contig 17820 bp, 19 predicted proteins | sample NCmetagenome_FD_207641 | JGI IMG/M metagenome (GOLD analysis project Ga0310810, IMG submission 207641) | Soil microbial communities from experimental microcosm in Duke University, North Carolina, United States - NC | ecosystem: Engineered > Artificial ecosystem > Soil microcosm > Unclassified ...
GGAAATCAAGTAAACTGGGAATTGCCGGACCCAGGGGCGTAGGTTTAACGGCAGACCAGCGGTCTCCAAAACCGCGAGTGGGGGTTCGAATCCCTCCGCCCCTGCCAGCTTGAATGCCGGCAGGAGTGATACAAGAGCCGGGCGTAGTCCTCGCTGCCCCGGAGCGATCCACCGCGAGAAAGACGAATATGGCAGGCGCGTTAGAGAGTTTCAAAGAGTGGCCCAAAGCCACGAAAGATTATATCGGCGAGCTGCAGAACGAGATGAAGCGCGTAACGTGGCCCAGCAGCAAGCAGGTGCAGGCTACCACCGCGGTCGTCATACTGACGGTCTTCGCTTTCGCGGCATTTTTTCAGGTGGTCGATTCGCTCATTTTTCAGACCATCACAAAGTTTTACGATGTGATGACAAAATAAAGGGGGTGCTCCCATGGATGAGGAAAAGGAATTCCCGGATGAACACCCGCAGTCTGAAGTGATGGCGGAAGAACATTCCGGTGCCGACTCTGCGGTCGCCGAAGCCATCGCTCCGGAAACCGAACCCCCGGAATCCGAGCCCCTGGAATCAGAGTCCGCGGAATCAGAGGGTGCTGAGCCGCCAAAGGCTGCGGCAAGAGCGTCAGAGGCCCACACTGCAGAAATCCACGCTTTAGAAAACCAGGCCGGGAACGGACCCGCTGTTGAAGGCGATGGGCAGGCGCCGCCAACCGCAGAAGTGGATGACCTGAAAAAGTGGTTTATCGTACACACCTACTCGGGATTTGAAAGCAAGGTGGCGGAATCGCTGCGCAGCCGCGCAGAGGCGTTCGGGTTCGCGGACAAGATCGGGCAGATTCTCATTCCGACCGAGGAAGTGGTCGAGCTGCGGGGCGGCAAGAAGGTAACCAGTAAGCGGCTGGTCTATCCCGGCTACGTGCTGGTGCAAATGGAGATGAACGACGAGCTGTGGCACGCGGTGAAGGCAACGCCGCGCGTGACCGGCTTCGTGGGCGGCGGAACGAGTCCGGTGCCGCTGAGCGCCGATGAGGTAAACCAGATTCTCTACCGGCAGGCGTCGTCAGCCGAGCGGCCGCGGCCCAAGATGAATTTCGAAAAGAACGAGAACGTGCGCATCATCGACGGTCCGTTCGCCAACTTCCAGGGCAAGGTGGACGAAGTCAATCCCGAGCGCAATACCCTGCGCGTGCTGGTGACGATTTTCGGCCGTGCGACGCCGGTGGAGTTGGATTTTCTGCAGGTGGAAAAGGTTTAGAGATCATTTCAGCGCAGAGGCACAAAAGACGCCGGGCAGCGATAATCACTGAATTTCCCCGGCGTCCCGTCTCGGCACTATAGAGAGAGTTTTCTAATGGCGAAGAAAGTTACAGCGCAGGTGAAATTGCAGATTCCCGCGGGGAAAGCCACGCCGGCGCCGCCGGTCGGAACGGCGCTCGGCCCTCAGGGCGTCAACATCATGGATTTCTGCAAGGCGTTCAACGCCAAGACGTCGGCGAAAGACCAGGAAGGCCTCATCATTCCGGTCGTGATCACCATCTTCTCGGACCGCAGTTTTACCTTCATCACCAAGACGCCGCCGGTGCCGGTGCTGATTAAGCGCGCCGTGAACCTGGCCAAAGGGTCGGCCGAGCCCAACAAGACCAAGGTGGGCAAGATTACCGAGCAGCAGGTGGAAGAGATCGCCAAAATCAAAATGCCCGACCTGAACTGCTTCACGCTGGAGTCGGCGATGAAATCGGTGCGCGGCACCGCACGCAGCATGGGCGTGGACGTGGTCTAGCCGCAGCCGACCGCCTCAGGAGCCGGCCCAACGCTGAGCACTACCCGCGGTGTGGGACGGCTGGTCACGCGAATGAAAACCGCAGCCTTTCGTGGTCTGCCGGTTTTGTTTGGGCTCTCTTTCCGTGGGCGACCGCCCTTTCGTAACTGCGTATCTCATCTCAAGCGCACACACCTCGCGCAGCTTATCCACCACCCGGCGACGCTGGTTGTTCTCGTCGGACTTGCCTTTGGCACCCACGCAGCCGGACTGTCGCCGAAGTGAAACCCAGCGCTGTGCTATCCTGCCAGATCGCGAAAAAAATGCAACCGCAATCCGCAACTCTTCGCATCGTCACCATGCACCCGTTCACGCCGGCGGAGATCGACCAGATCAAAGCCGCGGCGCCGCGCTCTGACATCGTTTTCGCGGTTTGCCAATCGCGCGAGGAATTCGATCAGCAATCGAAGGACGCCGAAGTCATCTACGGCGACATTCGCGGCGAGGCGCTGCGGTCGGCGTCAAGACTCAAGTGGGTACAGGCGGGTGGCGCGGGTCTGGAAACGCTGGACCCGGCGCTGCGCGAACACCCCGCCGTTTTGACCAACTTTGCCGGTACCTTCGCGCCGGCAATTTCGGAAACCGCCATCGGCATGCTGCTGTGTCTGACGCGCGGGATCAGCCAGTACTACATGCCGCAGTTCCGTCGGCGCGAGTGGAAGCCGGTGGGTACGGTCAAATCGGCAGATCATGTGGAGATCTCCGGCCGCACGATGGGCATTGTAGGATTGGGCGGCATTGGCGCGGCAACCGCGCGGCGCGCGCACTACGGTCTCGATATGCGCATCGTCGCCACCGACGCGAAGCCCATCCACAAACCCGGGTACGTCGCCGAACTGCGCGATCCCGGCTGGTTCCGCGAGATGGTTCCGCAGGTCGACGTGCTGGTGGCCGCCGCGCCCCACACGCCCGAGACCGAGCGCATGTTCAACGAGCCGGTCTTCCGCAGCATGAAACGAACCGCCTATTTTCTGGCGCTCTCGCGTGGCAAGCTGTTTGACGATATGGCGCTAGTGCGGGCGCTCAAAGAGGGCTGGATCGCGGGCGCCGGACTGGACGTCTTTCCGGAGGAACCTCCGCCCGAGGACCATCCGATATTTGACTGCCCGAACGTGGTCACGACCGCGCACACGTCAGGCTGGAGCCCGGACAGGCAGATCCGGCTGGTCGAGCTGTTCGCCGAGAATGTCCGGCGCTACGCCGAAGGTCTGCCGCTAATCAACGTTGTCGACAAGAAGCTCGGCTACTGAGACGCGGAACAAGCCATCCAGTTGACTTCAGGTGCCGCGACTGAAAAAATGAATTATCGACGTGCGGATGTGGCGGAACTGGCAGACGCGCATGGTTCAGGTCCATGTTCTCGCAAGGGAGTGGAGGTTCAAGTCCTCTCATCCGCACCAAACCCTATTTTCCTGCCGTAACTTATAGAAAACATGTCAAGGAGGCGCAGCCTCCCACCGCTCTAGGGATCCTACTGAGAGGGCGAGTATCTGAGTCTGATTCACACCTGCGAGCTCTGTGGGGCGAACCCGTTCGACTATCTCACCGAGTTGCGGACGCACGCCGGCGAGCTGGCGCGGAGTCCGGCGGAGTGGATGCCCTGGAACTACCACGCGACGCTGGGGCGGCCCCGCGCCAGCGCGGATCCCCAGCTACATTATTATGAATCTCCCTGGCCGAAAAGGATAATATCCGGCCAGCCCTCGCTACACTCCGGGAATGCTCAAAAAACAGGCTTGTCCGAAGTCTCCCTCGCACCAGGGTTTTTGGCCACCCCCTTCGAGTGTGCCTTTATGCCCGCGTTTCGACGCTTCACCAACAGACGCTGCCGTTGCAGATCCGTGCCATGCGCAAGTACGCGTTCAAGCGCGGCTGGACCATCGTCGCGCAGATCAAAGAGGTCGGCTCCGGCGCGGCGCAGCGCCGAACGGCGCGAAGCTCTGCTTGCGGTCGCTCATCGGCGCAAAGTCGATGTCGCCTTGGTGTGGCGTCTGGATCGCTGGGGCCGGCCCATCGCGCATCTGGTTTCAACGCTGCAGGAATTGCAGCACCTCGGCGTGGGTTTCGTATCGTTGACCGAAGCACTCGATCTGACCACGCCCGCAGGTCGCGCCATGGCCGGACTGCTCGCGGTGTTCGCCGAGTTCGACCGTGACATCCTGCGCGAGCGCGTCCGTGCCGGCCTAGCTCACGCACGCCAACAAGGCATCGTGACCGGCCCGAGCGTCTCCTTCTTCGTGCGCACACGTCGGCCGTTCGCGTCCGTCGTCCAGAGATGGAAAAACCGACCCAGACTTCTCCTTCGCGGCGTTCGATTCTCTTCAACCAGCCCTCAGGTGCCTCCGTTCGGGGAGGCGACGCCCGAGGCCTTTGATATCGAACGCAAGAGGCTCGCCAAGCGGACTCGGATCGGTCCCGAGCGCGTAGCTTGAACCGAAAGGCGCGGTTACGTTCTCTGCCATGGCCGCAGTATACGCACCTCGATTCGCCGAGCAACTCGATGTGGGTGGGGAACTGGGTGGGTTGTTTTTGCGCCTGCCGCTTGTAAGTTATTGAAAGAATTGGTCGGGGCGAGTGGATTCGAACCACCGACCTCCTGGTCCCGAACCAGGCGCTCTAGCCAGGCTGAGCCACGCCCCGAACCAATTCAGTGTAGACTGCTATGACCCTCATAGCAACTGCCTGCAGCGTCGTGACGCTATCCTTCGGGATAGCTGCGGCTATCCGAAAAGATAGTCCTGGCCATTCCGTCGCTGCATCCAAAGGAGTTACGGGCTGGCCGTCGGCGTGCCCTAAACTCGATGTGAGCGCCGTCTCCAACAACGACCCCAATCCTGAACTGATGCGCCGTATCGCTGAGATCTCGTCACTGAAGGAGCAAATCGAACACACCGTCGATTCACTGGTAGCCCGGCATGGCGAAACGAGCGATTCTGTCGCCCCCGCCAAGGCGCTGGCGGCCTCGGTGACCGCGCTGAAGCGCGAACTCCTGAAGCAATATTTGGAATGCTGCATTGCGGAGGCGGAGCGGGCCACCAACAGCAGCAACAACTGACTTCCTAAACGCTGCGGAGGTGAAAGCCGCCGTCTACGTCAATGACCTGTCCGGTGGAATAATCGAGCAGCCCATCGGCTATGGCGCGGACGGCGCGCGCGACGTCCGCAGGATCTCCCATGCGCCGTTGCGGGATCAGGCCGGCGGCAATCCGTTCCTCATAATTCTTCGCCACCGCCGCGATCATATCGGTGCGGATCACGCCCGGCCGGATTTCGAAAACGCGTATGCCTTCCGCCGCCAGGCGCTGCGCCCAGACCGCTGCCGACATGCTCAGACCGGCCTTGGATATGCAGTATTCCGCGCGATTTACCGACACCGCGTACGCGGAAATCGATGTAATAAAGGCGATGCGGCCGGCGCTTGCCTGCGGTTCCCCGTGAGTCCGCTCCATCCAGCGCGCGGCTTCCTTGGTCAGGAAATGCGGGCCTTTCAGGTTGGTCGCGATCAGCTCATCGAAACTCTCTTCGGTTGAGTCGAGCACGTCGCGGCGTTCCTTCGGTCCGATACCGGCGTTATTCACCAGCAGGTCCAGACCAGAGAACCTGCGCTGAGCGAACGCCATCAATGCGGCTCGCTTTTCGCGCGATGAAATATCGCACTCGAAGATCTCGACGCCGGATTCTTCTTGCAGACTCTGCGCAGCATCGCGGCGGTTCCGATAGGTTGCGATCACGTCGTGCGTCCGCGCGAGTTCAATTGCAATGGCGCGTCCAATTCCACGGCTGCCGCCGGTGACGATCGCAGTGGGCCGTGGCATCAGTGGCCGGCCAGCGCTTCTTCGATCGACTGCGAGATGTCTTCAAACGAGAAATGTTCGATGAACGGCTTGCCGCCGATGAAGACGGTCGGCGTCTTGGCTACACCCCGCGCGACGCCGTCCTGAAAATCCCGTTCCACGAGCGCGGCCAGCCGCTGATCGTCCAGCGCAGCTACCGCCTGCGCGGGATCGATTCCATTGTCTCGCGCGAACGTGGAAAGCTTGTCGTTGAAATTATCGGCCCGGGTCTCCTGGATGGAGGCCATGATATGCCGGCGGTATACCAGGCCCAACTCGGGCTTCACGCCGTCGAAGTACCGGGCGGCGATGGCTGCGTTACGCGCCCAGGCATGCTTCGCCAGCGGGAAATCGTGGTGTATGAAAGCCACACGCTCGCCATAACGCGGTAGGAGCTTCTCGTCCATCATGCGCCGGAATGCCGCGCAGTCAGGACATTGCAGATCTTCGTAGATGAGTACGCGCACATGGCTCTCAGTGCGTCCCTCCACCAGCGGTTGCTCCGCTGAAACGGCGATGGTAGAAGCGAGAAGCCCCACAAGCAGGCGTCCGCTCATAGGCGAACCGGGTATTCGAGCGTAAACGTCAGGCGCGTCTCAGACGGAATGTGTACGCGCTGCCCCTTGGTGGCTACTTGCGCGGCGGTACCCACGCCGGCACCACTGGCCGCACCGATGGCCGCTCCTTTTCCGCCACCCGCGAGCGCACCGATGATTGCGCCCAGCGCCGCGGTTCCACCGATCACCTTTTCACTCCGGCCCGTCCGTGAGCTGCTTTCCCGCGAAATCGATTGGGTGTTCACATCCACGATCTTTCCGTTCACAAAGACGGAAACCAGATCCAGCGTAAGCTCCGTCTTGCCGCTGATCTTACCGGATTGCTTGTCATCCACCAGCTTGACCACGACGTCCGCGCCGCGCGGAATCACCTGCTCATTGCCCACAACCACAGGCTCATCGATGCTGGCCCGGAAAGTCTCGCCCACGCGGCTGACTTGGGAATCCACCGGATCGACCATGCGCACCGTCAAAACGGTGCCTGCCGGGAGTTCCATGCCGGAACGCGAGGCTGCAGTCTCACTCGACGGATCGGGGCGGAACACGTTGCCCCTTTCCCGCGGCTGGGACCGAGGCGGATCGGCTGGAGGCGGATCGTCTGCGCGCGCGGACGGCGCCGCCGTTTCCGAGCCGAATTGAATCCCTGAGATACGATGAATCTCGAACGTCTGTATGCTGTCGCCGACTTCGATACGGACCTGGCGCGAGTTGCCGCCGAGATAAGTTCCGTTAATCGTACGCCCGTCCTTAAGCGTAAGCGTATCCGCAATCCCGGTAGCCAGCAGGCCGAACGCCACTGCTGCACAACCCATATACTGGTAACTCATAGATTCTCCTTGCCTATGAGCAGGTCAATAGCCCGCCACTACGTCTTTGGATTATGGCAACACCAATTGCGTTTCGCCGGGAAGTTAATATTTTTTGTGCGGTTTACGCCGCATTGCCGCTCTTGATCCCGCGCAACACTAACTCGACTATACCTTTACCTCGCTCAAAAGCTACCTGATACGAGTTCCGGCGCTCAGCGCTCGAAAGCCCGTAGCCCAGGCGGTGAAGACGATCCAGGCCGAGACCCGCGACATAGGTTCCGGCAAATGCGATTGCGCCCTTGGGGATGAGGCCGCCGCCGAACGGAATCTTGCCGACGAGTTCGCGCGCCAGCGCCCGCCATCCGAACGCGCCGGTCACGATGGTCGCGATTTCAGCCTTTTGTAAAGAATAGCCGATCGGTTTATCGCTGGCCGCCGCGATCAGGAACGCCATACGGATTTGGTTAATGGTGAGGAATGCGGTATCGCTGGCGAATTCCCCGATCGACCAGGGCAGCTGGAGAATGCTGGGAACCACGTCCGGAAGCGCGGTCACCACGGAGAAAAGAGCATTTTCCTTCGAAACGTTATGAATAATGCGATCCACCACCGGCTGGCGGAATGGAGGAAAGTTGCGCGCCAGAGCGAGGCCCAGTTCATCATGCGCCGCCAGAATTTCGTAGACGGTTTGCTGCGGCTCGCCGCCATAAAAAGTGAATCCGCCTTGCGGGCAGGGAACGCCCTGCTCACAGAGAATCAAGTCGAAATGACCGGGCCGCTCCGGGCCGGCGGCGCTGTCGAGCATGGCGGCGCCTTCCGCGCGTTTCAGTTCAGAAACCGTTGCCGAAGGGAGAAGAAACTCCTCCATGGCTGCGAATCCGCGTTCGGTCGCCGCCAAAATGCCTATGCGCAAGGGACGTTCGGCGGCCGCCTGGACTTCCGCCGGATCGAGGTTCGCTACAGCCGCCCGGATTTCTTTAAACACATGCAGAGACATACACCGTCATTCTACGCCGTGAATATGGGCGAATGCACGAACGGCACTGCCTGAAACGTACCTTTTCAGGCCGTATCCACGAATATTGGCTTCCATTTTCAGGCCACGGGCGAGGGATATCGTCAGGCGGGCCGGCGGGCGCCTTGCAACCGGAACATCACCTCCAGCCCCCGCCGCCAATGGACGCCGAGGCCGATGCGCTCGACTTCGATGGCTGGCGAGAGATACCCCAGAATGCTTTCGGTGCTGGGATGAAATTCAAGCGCGGGCGCCACCAGCATCAGGCGCGGCGGATCTTGTCGCAGTGCGACGCCGGGAAAGTAGCCGCATTCGCCGAATGTTTCGCGCGCGAGATGCAAGTTGACGCGCATCCAATAGTCGAGCGCTTGCAGCGGCAGATGAAGGTCGGCGGAGGCCTTCAATTCGATCACGGCAAGCCTGCCCGTGCGGTCCACGGCCAGCAGATCGATAACGCCACGGTCGCCGGCTGCAAACGCGGGCACCTGCCCGTAGATCGGAGCCGGCAGGAGCGAGGAGTCGATCGTTTCAATTTCCGCGCGCACCTGCGATTCCAACCAAGCCTCGGGATGGCGCAGGTAGAGATCGCCGCCATTCGCCTCGGGACGTCGCATGGAGGCCAGATGGCGCGCGAGCTGTTCGATTTCCGAAACCCTGCCGCCCCGAACGGTGGCCTGATCTCCAAAGCCGAACAGAATCGTTTCGCCCACCGTGCGCGCGAACTCCATTCCCCGAACCCGCAGGCTGATTTCGCCGCCACTGGTTTCCAGTTTCTCGACTCCGGGGATGGCGAGCAGCCGGGAGAGAGCCTCGCGATGGATTCCCAATGGTTGGCGGCAGACTTCCAGTTTCGAATCCAGGTTGCCGGCATCGCCAAGATCGACGCGCGCGGTGTGGTCCTGGCCAGAAAATGTGAAAACCTCGAACCGGGCCAGCCGGTGATCGAGGAAACTCACGCGCAGGGACGTCGTTTTCCCCTGCTCGGCAGGCAGAAACAATACCAAGCCTTCGATCGTGATGCGCTGCTCGCGCTGGCGCAGATAATCGAGCCAGATCAGGCCAAAACTCAGCACGCCGGAGGAATGCAGCGAGTTCGGCGCCGCGGCCATAGCAGCCAGCCCGGAAGTTCCGTGTTTGAGCAAGGCGCGTGGATAAGCCGGCGAAAGCGTGTGTTCCAGGTCCGCTTCGGTCGAGAGTTCATCGATTTTCCACGCGGGAAATTCGCGCGACAGAAACTGCCGGAACCGCTCGCGAAAGACCAGGCGCGTACCCCGGCGCTCCCAACTCTGGCTGGCCGGGCGCGCGAGGTCCAAAAGAAAGAGCGCACCACGCTTGCCCGCGAACCGTTCGGCCACCAGTTCCAGCCGTCCCGGCGTGCTTTCGCGAATATCGACCACGCGCCGCACTACGTTGCGCCGGTCGTCCCAGGCTTGCAGCATCAGGCGCGAATTGCGCGCCTCCACTACAAAATTGCCGGCGAGCGGAATCATCTCTTCGCCGGGTTCGAGTAGCGCGGGTTTTTGGGAGGCTTTGAGGAAACGCTCAACTGCCGCCTGGAGCTCCTCAGCGCTGCGGCCGGAAGCCCGCCGGGTGGCGGTCTTGCTCACAAAGTCTATTCTAGCGGGGTTTGCGTCGCTTGCGCAGACGGAAGGCGGCTGCTATTTTTACGGCATGCGGCGCTTCGTGTTGTCGAGTTTCTTTGTGCTTACCCTTTGCGCGTCCGCGTATGCGGACGACACGATTCAAGGAAACTACGTGGGCGATTGGAACGGCGCTGCCGGCGCCGGTGGCAAGTTCAAACTTTCGGTCGCTCCGGACGGCGGAAAGCGCAAATGCACCGTGAGCTTCGAGTACGCGGGCCAGGAAGTGTCGACCAACGTGACGCTCTGCAAGATCGAGGGACCGAAAATCGAAGCGCAATACGATTTTGATCTAGGCGGCAACCGCTTGCAATCGACGATTCATGGGGATCGGAAAGGAAGCGCGCTCGAAGGAAAGTATTTGACCAAGGCGCTGGACAGCGGGTCCGCAGTGGACGAAGGCGATTGGAAAGCGACGCCCGCGCAATAGCCGCTGTGAGCTTACGCGAGCGATTGGCGCAGGTGCGAGACCGCATCGACCATGCGGCCGCTCGTGCCGGTCGTGACGCTTCCACCATCACGCTGGTGGCGGTGACCAAGGTATTTCCCGCGAGCGTCATCCGCGAGGCGTATGAGGCCGGCCTACGCGACTTCGGCGAAAATTACGTGCAGGAGTTTGAAGCCAAGGCGCCCGAAGTCGCCGATCTCGCAGGCGCGCGCTTTCATTTGATCGGACATCTCCAATCCAACAAGGCCAGGAAGGCCGCCGAATTGTTTTCCGTGATTCAGACGGTGGATTCCGTCAAGCTCGCCCGGCGCCTGGATGAGGCGGCCCGGCCGCTCGACATCATGCTCGAAGTGAAGATCTCGCTGGAAGAGGCCAAGAGCGGCGCCGATCCCGCCGAGCTGCCGAAGCTTATCGAGGCCGTGCGCGCGACCGTTCACCTAAACCTGATCGGGCTGATGACCATGCCGCCATGGTCGGACGACGCGGAACCGTCGCGGCCTTACTTCCGCCGTCTGCGCGAGCTGGCTTCGCAGTTCAAGTTGCCGCATCTTTCAATGGGCATGTCGCACGATTTCGAAGTGGCGATCGAAGAGGGTGCAACGTTTATCCGCGTAGGCACCGCCCTGTTCGGAAAGCGCAAGAAGCCGTGATCGTTGGATTTGATTCGCCGCTGCCGCCGTCACGCACCGGTGTCGCCGATTATTCCGCACGCCTGCTGGCTGCGCTGCGGTGCCGCGGAACCGTCGAGGTGAACCCGGCGCGCGCCGACGTGTGGCTCTACCATCTAGGCAACAATCAACTGCATCGCGCGATCTACCGGCGGGCGCTGGCGAAGCCGGGTGTGGTGGTGCTGCACGATGCGGTGCTGCAGCACTTTTTGCTGGGCTCGCTCACCGAACGGGAATATGTGGATACGTTCGTCTATAACTATGGCGAATGGAATCGCGCGACGGCCCAGGAGCTTTGGCGCGGACGTGCGGGCTCGGCATTGCGCGAGCGCTATTATGCGTACGCGATGTTACGGCAGATTGCCGAAGTTTCGAAAGCCATCATCGTGCATAACCCCGCGGCAGCCCGCATCGTGAGAGAGCATGCGGCGGGCGCGCGCGTCGTTGAGATCCCGCACCTGTTTGCGCCTCCCGACCCCATCTCCACGGGCGAAATCCTGAGCTTCCGCCAGGAGCTCCATCTATCCACGCATCATTTTGTCTTCGGGGTGTTCGGCTACCTGCGCGAATCCAAACGCATCATGAACATCCTGCGGTCGTTCGATGTAATTCACCGCTTGCTGCCGCACACGGCGCTACTACTGGCCGGCGAGTTCGTTTCGAGTGATCTGGTGCGCGCCGTCGAACCATGGCTCGAGCGCCCCGGTCTTCTGCGCATGGGCCATTTGCCGGAGCAGGACTTTTGGATCGCGGCCGAGGCCGTGGACGCGTGCATCAACCTGCGCTATCCGGCGGCCGGAGAGACATCCGGCATCGCCGTGCGCATGATGGGCATGGGGAAACCTGTGATGGTGACTGACAGTGAAGAAACCGCGCGGTATCCCGAAACCGCGTGCTTCCGGATCGCGCCGGGAGTTGCCGAAAAGGCGAGTTTGACGGAACATGGTATTTTAGCTGCGTCATTTCCGCAGACCACCCGTGAGATCGGGGCTAGGGGAGCCCGGCACGTTCGTTCGTCTCATGCTCTGGATCGAGTCGCGGACGAGTATTGGGAAACCTTGTGCGCCTATGGCCGCTAGTCCTGCTTGCGTGGTGTAGTCTCGTTCAGTCCGCCTCCACGCCGGAAATCGTCAAACGCCTGCACGTGAGAGTTCCGATGCGGGATGGCGTGCAGCTTGCCGCGAACATTTTCCTGCCGTCGGATTCCGCCCGGTTTCCCGTAATCCTGGTGCGCACGCCTTACAACAAAGGCGACGATCTGCTGCCGAATTACCGCTTCTTTGTGGATCACGGTTACGGCATGGTGGTCCAGGACGTGCGCGGGCGGTACGAGTCCGAAGGCACCTTCGATTCCTTCACACAGGAACCAGGGGACGGCGATGACACGCTGAACTGGATTGCGCGGCAGCCCTGGTCGGATGGGAAGATCGGAATGCTGGGCGGATCCTACGTGGGCATCGTGCAGTGGAAAGCGGCTTGGCTCAATAACCCGCATCTGAAGGCCATCGCACCAGTGGTTTCCGGATACGACGATTACCTGGATCGTTTCTACTCAACCGGCGGAGCGTTCCAGCTTGGCCACCGTCTGCTTTGGATGTCGGAGAATTTGCAAGCTCCTGGTTTCATCCCGCCGGATTTCGCGAGCTTCGTGCGCACGCTGCCGCTGCGCAACGCGGATTTCGCAGCCACGGGCCAGCGGCGCGAAATTTTTCAGAAGGCGCTCGATCATCCCGGTTACGATGGGTTCTGGCGGGGCGCGAGCACGCGTGCGCGCCTGGATCAGCTTCACGTGCCCGTATTTTCGGTCGGGGGCTGGTACGACAGTTTCGTCGAAAGCGATCTGGCGGCGTTCGGCGCGCTACGGCGCAACTCCGGCGTGCATCGTATTGTGATTGGCCCATGGCCGCACAACATGTCGTTCAAATTTGCGGATGTCGATTTCGGGCGGGAGTCGGGCGCCCCCATCCGGCGCATGCAGCTCGAGTGGTTCGACCAGTGGCTGAAATCGAAGGATACGCCGCTGATGTCGCGGCCGCCAGTGCGTGTTTTTGTCATGGGGGCGAACCGTTGGCGTGACGAGCACGAATGGCCGCTGGCCCGCGCGCGGATGACCTCGCTCTATTTTGCGGGGAAGGGAAGGGCGAACACGCTAAATGGCGATGGCGCATTGACGGCCAAGCCCCCGCGCAAAGCCGTGCCCGACCGCTACGAGTTTGATCCGCGCAACCCGGTGCCCACCGCTGGAGGCGCGGTCTGCTGTAATCCTAAAATCTTCCCATGGGGACCCAAGGACCAGCGTCCGGTCGAGCGCCGGCCCGATGTACTGGTGTTCACCACGCCGCCGCTGACGGCGGATCTGGAAGTGACCGGGCCTGTCAACGTTGTGCTCTACGCCGCGACTTCCGCATCCGACACGGATTTCACCGCCAAACTGGTGGACGTGTTCCCCACGGGCGAAGCGCGCAACCTGACCGATGGCATTTTGCGGATGCGTTATCGCGGTTCACTCGAGAAATCGGAACTCGCCCGTCCGGGAGAAATCTACAAGCTCACCATCGATGCCGGCGTAACCAGCAACGTGTTTCTCAAGGGGCATCGCGTGCGGCTCGAAATCTCAAGCAGCAATTTCCCGCGCTTCGACCGCAACCCGAATACCGGCCGGCCAATCGCCGATGAAACCGTGCTGCGCAAGGCATCGCAAACCGTCTATCACGACCGCGAACATCCATCGCACATTGTCCTGCCGGTGATTCCAAACTGAGCGCACGCCGCTCGCCAGCGTACGAATTGACTTCACGCGCCAAGCCGCGCTATGTTCCAGATAGTACAACCTGCCATGGGGCGCGGTAGCCAAGTGGTAAGGCCAAGGTCTGCAAAACCTTTATTCGTCGGTTCGATCCCGACCCGCGCCTCCAACTTAATCATCATTTTCCAGCAACAAAACTAGAGCGCATTCTATGGAGAAAAACGCGAAGACTGTTTATCGCCCGGCGGAATCGCGCGTGATAGTCATCCGTGAACACAGCGGGACGTTGCTCGGCAATGTCACCGGTGTCCAAGGGGCGCACGGAACCGCCCCCGTGGAGGCACAGGGCGTGGATGCGCGACCTCATCCCCTTAGGTATTTGTTGAAGAAATCGAGTGTGCGCTGCCAGGCAAGCTTGGCGGCCACTTCGTCATAACGGGGCGTCGTATCGTTGTGGAAACCATGATTCGCGCCTTCATAAGTGTAGGCGGTGTAGGTCGCGTGGTTTGCTTTCAGCGCTTCCTCATAAGCCGGCCATCCGCCGTTGATACGCGTGTCGAGGGACGCGTAGTGAAGCAAGAGAGGCGCTTTGATCTTGGCAGCATCCGCGGCGGAGGGCTGCGCGCCATAGAAGGGAACTGCCGCGGCGAGGTCCGCGCCCATCCGCACCGCGAGCGTGTTGGCAATGCCACCACCAAAGCAGAAACCAACCACGCCGACCTTGCCGGTGCAATCGGCACGCGCCTTCAGCCAGCGAGGCGCCCCCAGGAAGTCTTCGGTCATCTTTAGCCGATCGATCTGTCCGAACAGCTTTGCACCTTTCTCGTCATCGCCCGGATAGCCCCCGGCGCTGGTAAGACCGTCGGGCGCGAAAGCCATAAAATTCGCGGTGGCCAAACGGCGCGCCACGTCCTCGATATATGGATTGAGGCCTCGATTTTCGTGCACCACCAGCACTCCTGGGAACTTTCCACTGGCGTTCGCGGGACGAACCAGGTAGCCCCGGATGCTTCCATTGCCTTGTGGCGAGGATACGGTCGCAGACTCGGCCTTGATTCGGCTGTCGTCTTTCGAGACCTGTTGCGCCCAGGCGTAATTGGGGCGGAGGCTCTCGTAGATCGCCGTGGCCGTCAAGCCGCCGGCCGCGAACTTTTTCGCGCCGTCCAGGAATTCGCGGCGGCCGATATCGCCGTGAACGTAGCGGTCAAAGAGATTCAGCAACTCCTGAGGGAAATCGGTCGCTTTCATTCGCTCCATGCAGCGTGGCCCTTTCCGGCGCAAAGGATAGCACATCATCGATCCGGGATCACGCTGCAACCGTGCTACACTATTCAACTTCGCCAAATTTGTGATGACTCGTCGTTCGATTCTGGAAAACGCGGCGCTTACCCTCGCTGCGCCGATGATCAATCGCGGCCAATTCGCCCTCTTCGCCCAGAGCAAAACTGAATATTCGACGCGCACCTTGGACTTGATTGGCAGGTCTACGGTGATCGATATGCTGGGTTTGCTCACGTTAGACTTCCAGAAACTGTACACATGGCTGCGGGAGCCGGAGAGTTTCCAGGTTTCCGATTTTCAAAAATTGAAGGACTCGGGCACCACGGTTTTTCATCCAGCCGTGGGACACCGTGGGAACGACATATACGCAAAAACGCTGAGAGACATCACGCTTTGGAACAACTTTGTTTCCCGGCACAGTGACTATTTCCTGCGTATCGACGATCCAGCCGATCTCGTACGCGTTAAGCCGTCAGGCAAGATCGGCATCCTGATCGGCGAGCAAAACTCGGAGCACTTTCGATCGGTCGAGGATGTGGATCTGTTCTACAGATTGGGCCAGCGGGTTTCCCAGCTTACCTACCAAGGCAACCGGATTGGAAGCGGAGCCGGCGACGACGCGGATGGAGGATTGAGTGAATATGGGGCCCGGATCGTCGGGCGCATGAACAAACTGGGTATGGCAGTGGACGTCTCGCACTGTGGTGACCGGACCACGCTAGATACCTTTGAGGCGTCCCAAAAACCTGTGCTCGTCACCCATTCGAATTGCCGCGCACTCGTCCCGAACCGACGTCGCTGTAAGACGGACGAGGTGATCAGGAAAATGGCGGTCAAAGGCGGGGTGATGGGGATCACCCTGATCCGCAGTTTTGTCAGTGCACGGGGAACGGCAACCATAGAAGACGCGCTGAACCATATTGATCGTGTGGCAAGGCTATCCGGCGTGGAACACATCGGCATTGGAACCGACGTCGATCTTGACGGGCGGGCCAAACTTCCGTCGGAAGAATTGAAGGCACGGCAAATCAATCCCGCAACGACTGATCTGGACCGGCTCAACTATCGCAAGAAAATTTACGATCTCACCGAGGGTCTGGTCCGGCGCAAGTATACCGATAGAAACATCGAACTCATCCTGGGCGGGAACTTTCAGCGGGCCCTCTGCCAAATCTGGACCGCATAAGCTGCGTCGGGCTTTGCCAAACGCCCATCACGGGTTCCTGGTTAACTTCGGCGCTTTCTGAATCTCGACAAATTGCCAGCCGAACCGCCCCTTGATACAGAGGTTGCCGTGCGTAACGGAGTGGTCCGCCGGTGACATGACGCGTACGATCTGGCCATCTTGCGCGTGAACCGTTAGATCACAGCCCACGCCGCAATAAGGACAGATGGTATCGGTGCGGGTCTGGCGGGACTCGTCCCACGAGCCCGCATGGCGCATATCGTATTCGCTCTTAAACATCAGTGCGCCGGTGGGACAGACTGCGATGCAGTTTCCACAATAAACACAAGCGGAATCCGGCAAAGGGACATCGTACTCGGTGGCGATGTGGGAGGAAAAGCCTCGTCCGGCGACGGCGATCGCGAAGGTGTTCTGCGCGTCCACGCCGCAAGCCTCCACGCACTTGTAGCAGAGAATGCACTTTGCGTAGTCTCGCACGTAAAGATCGTTATCGATCTTCGGCGGCTGGGCAACGGTGGCGGCGGAGGAACCGAAACGTTCGGGACGCGCGGCGTAGCGCTCCATAAAGGACTGGAGCGCAGGAGCGGTCGACACGTCCACCGAGGAAGCCAGAAATTCGAGAACGACGCGCCGGCTGAGCCGGACACGCTCGGAATCCGTCTGGATCACCATGCCGGGTTCGACTTGGCGAGAGCAGGCGGGAACCAGCGTGCGGGATCCCGCCAACTCGACAACGCACACACGGCAAACATTCACGGGTGTGAGACTCTCCAGAAAGCAGAGCGTGGGCGTGTCGATGCCCAAGGCGCGGGCGGCATCGAGGATTGTCGATCCCTCAGGAACCGAGACTCTTTGCCCATCGATCTGGATTTCGATCTGGCCGCGGGCACGCGGCGGCGGAGCCTCGGGGACCGGTCCGCGAGGGATCGGAATCAATGGCGATGGCGCCATGGCCTGCTCGCTCATGGAAATAATCTCCATCGATGAAGAGCGGATTCGAGGGCGCTTGATGCGGTCTGACCCAGACCGCAAATGGACGCGTCGCGCATGGCTTGTCCCATTTCTCGCAGGGTGACGATCTCCTCGGCTACGGAATGCAAAGGCCGGCCCTCAATCAGGCGCTCAATCGCCTCCTGCTGGCGAATCGCGCCGATGCGGCAGGGAACGCACTGACCGCAGCTTTCATTACGGAAAAAGGAGGCGATCCGGAGCAGGATCCGTCGGAGGCTGACCGTATCGTCGAACAGCATGATGACCCCGGAACCGAGCGTTGCGCCGATGGCGCGCGTGCCTTCGAATGTGAGTGGGGTGTCGAGCTCCCCGGGAGAAACGAAAGCGCCGGCCGCGCCGCCCAGCAGCACCGCCTGGAGCCGCCCGTTGCCTCCGACGCCTCCGGCCAGATCGATCATGTTACGGAGCGTAGCGCCGAAGGGGACTTCGTACACACCCGGACGGACTACGTGGCCGGAAAGACAAAACAGACGGTATCCGGCGGAATTCCCAACCCCGATGCGCGCATAGGCAGCACCGCCGCCACGGATGATTTCCGGAATGTTGATTAGCGTCTCGACGTTATTAACAATGGTCGGCTGGCGGAACAGGCCGGCCTCGGTCGGGAAAGGCGGTTTGTTGCGCGGCTCGCCCCGGTAGCCCTCAATCGAATTGAACAGCGCGGTCTCTTCGCCGCAAATGTACGCGCCCGCGCCCCTGCGCAGCTCGATGTCAAAGTGAAGGCCGCGGCCGAGGATGTTATCGCCCAGCAGGCCGTGTCCACGAGCTTCTTCGATGGCGTGAACCAGCCGTTCAGTGGCCAGCGGATACT
>Ga0310810_10003184_pt1 | contig 17818 bp, 18 predicted proteins | sample NCmetagenome_FD_207641 | JGI IMG/M metagenome (GOLD analysis project Ga0310810, IMG submission 207641) | Soil microbial communities from experimental microcosm in Duke University, North Carolina, United States - NC | ecosystem: Engineered > Artificial ecosystem > Soil microcosm > Unclassified ...
CCAGGAGCCGGCCGAGCCTCCGGCGTAGAACGTCTTGCCGGTCGTCTCGGCTTCGTCGAACACCAGACTGAGGAACGCACTCGCGCCGAGGAACAGAAGCCCAACGCCCGTGAGTTTCGTGTACGCGGCCTCAGGCGCCTGACACCAGAAGTAGTGCCAGCCGGCGATGGCGATCACCGCGGGGATGAGGAACGCGGCGTAGCCGAAAAGTTGGAAGGACGCTTCGGAGAGGAACGCGCCGACGCGGCCGACGAAGTTTACGGGCGGATGACCCGTGCCCGTGGTGAAGAACCACACTGGATCGGTCGGCTCGTGCGTAACGAGCGAGATCAGCCAGATCAACGCCAGCGCGAACAGCGCGACGCCGACAAACTCGCTGATGCGCCTCGAGAGCGTGGACTCGGTCACGGTTCAGATCTCCATGAGCACGGGTAGCACCAGCGGGCGGCGTCCCGATCGTTTTTTGAAAAAACGTCGCAGCTCGACCCGTAGCTTCTCGCTCATCAATCCCTGGTCTGTGCGTTCCTCGACTCCCGCAGACGCGATGCATTCGCCAATCACACGGCCAGCGTCGGCGAAGAGGGACTGCTCTTCGCCCTCGTTTACGACGAACCCGCGCGCTACAAGCTCGGGCGTTCCGGTCATGGCACCGGTGTGCCGGCTGATGGCGACCACTGCAACGACCACACCATCACCTGCCAGGTGTCTGCGGTCCCGCAGGACTTCGTCGCCGACCTCACCCACACGCGTTGTATCAATCAAAACACGCCCGGTAGGTGCCTTATCCGCGATGCGCGCGCCTTGAGAGTCGAACTGGATGATGTCACCGTCTTGTGCCAGTAACACCTGCACGTGACGGTTCGCGCCCTGCATCACCCTCGCTGCGATGCGGGCGTGCAGCGACAGTTGGCGGTACTCGCCGTGGATCGGGATGAAGTAGCGCGGCCGGACGAGTGACAGGACGAGCTTCAACTCTTCCGCTGAGCCATGGCCCGATACATGGACGTGCTTCATGTCCGGCGAGATCACGTGTGCTCCGCGCCGCGCGATGTGGCTCATCGTGCGCGCGATGGCCTTCTCGTTGCCGGGTATCGATCGCGCGGAGAAGACCACGGTATCGTCTTCCCCGAGCTTGACGAAGCGATGATCGTCGATAGCAATACGCGGCAGCGCGGCTTGTGGTTCACCTTGTGACCCCGTGGTGATGCAGAGCACGTCCTGCGACGCGTAGTTCTGCACCTCGGAGTCGCGAATCTGCATGCCGCCGGGAATACGAAGGTAGCCGAGCCGCTGAGCGATCTCCGTGTTCTGGATGACGCTGCGGCCGACGAAGGCGACCTTGCGCTCGAATTGCGCCGCGAGGTCGACGAGGATCTGCATCCGGTAGATGCTCGAGGAGAACGCCGCAACGACCAGCTTGCCGGTCGTTGACGTGAAGAGCTCTTCGAAGGCGTCGATGACGTCGATCTCAGGCCCGGTGAATCCGGGACGATCCACATTCGTGCTGTCGGCAAACAACGCCAGCACGCCCTCGGTGCCGAGCTCCGCGAACCGGTGAAGGTCGAAGTGCTCGCCGTCGATCGGCGTCTGATCGATCTTGAAATCGCCGGTGTGCACGACGATGCCGGCCGGCGTGGTGATCGCGAGCGCGACGCAGTCGGGCATGCTGTGCGTCACGCGAATGAACTCGATCGTGAACGGCCCGACGGTGACGCGCTCCCGTGGCTTGACGGTGCGGAGCCTGTCGCGAGCATCGATGCCGTGCTCTTCGAGCTTCGGTTCGATGAAGGCCAGCGTCATCGCCGTGCCGTAGATCGGGCCGTCGAACAGTTCGATCACGTGAGGCACGGCGCCGATGTGGTCCTCGTGGCCATGGGTGAGCACAAGTGCCTTCACCTGGTCGCGCCGAGCCTCGACGAAACTCATGTCGGGGATGATCAAGTCGACGCCAAGCTGGTCGGGCTCCGGGAACATGACGCCCGCGTCGATGAGGATGGTGGTATCCCCCCATGACATCGCCATCATGTTCATGCCGAACTCGCCGACCCCCCCGAGAGGGACGACTTCGAGCGGCAGGCGCGATGAAGCAGACTGATCCATTCAGATCCCAGCGTCGAGACGTGGACCACCAATGCGGTCCGAAACCCTTTGTTTTACGACCACGACACCGGCCCTGGCAGGACGGCAACGCGGGGGTTCGCTGCGATTCCACGCACCGAACGATCAGGCCGCTGGGAGCGCCTGAACCCTCGGCGCGGTCGGCGTGAGCCGATAGCGACGAAGGGGCAAAAAGCTGGCAGGTACAACGACTTCCGGGGAAAAACTATAGCACAGCCAGCGACAGCCTGGCCATGTCGGCGAGCGATAGAGTCTCTGGTCTCCGGCTGCCATCGAGCTGCGTCCGCTCCAGGATTTCGGCGGCCGATCGTCCGAACGATGCGGCGACTGGTTTGAGCGCGTTGGCCAGTGTCTTTCGTCTCTGCAGGAACAATCCGCGGACCACGCGTTCGAAGACGTCGAGTGCCCCGACGTCAACGCGTGGCGCTCGGAAACGGAGACGCACGACGGCCGAGTGCACTTTCGGCGGCGGGCGAAATGCGCCGGGCGGCAGGCTCAGCACGCGCTCGACGTCTGCCAGCAGTTGCACCTGGATAGACATCGCGCCGTAGTCGGCTCCGCCGGGTTCAGCCACGATCCGATCGGCCACCTCCCGTTGCAGCATCAACGTTGCGTCGCGAAAGACCCGACCCTCATCCGCGGTGTGCAACAGACGAAACAGAATCGGGGAGGCCACGTTGTAGGGAAGGTTTCCGACAACCCGAACCGGCAGGCGCTCGTCACGAAGCAGGCCGACGGGGTCAACGTCGAGGAAATCGGCCTGCACGAGGCGTACGTTCGGCGGAAGGCGCGGCGAAAGCGTCGTCACCAGATCGCGATCGAGTTCGACCGCGACGATCCGGCCGGCTCGCTCAGCCAGTTGAGTCGTCAGGACACCCCGGCCCGGTCCTATTTCTACGAAGGTCTCATCGGGGGCAGGGGCGATACTCGCGATCAGGCGGGCAGCCCAGGCGGGCTCGAGGAAATGCTGCCCGAATCGTTTGCGCGCCCGCGGGAACCCGGGCGTCCGCCGTTCGGTCAATCCTCGTCCTCGGTGAGCGTTTCACCGCGCCAATAGCGCTCTTCGATCTCTTCGATCTGCTCTTCGCTCATGCCGAAGTAGTGCCCGACTTCATGAATGAGCGTCTCGCCGATCATCGCGCGCACCTCGTCCTCGTCCTCGCAGTCTTCTTCGATCGGCTGCTGAAAGAGCGTGATGCGGTCCGGGAGTTGATTGCCATATTGCCAGGAGCGCTCCGTCAGCGGCGTTCCCTGGTAGAGGCCGTAGAGGCTGTCCGGCGGTTCGATCTCCATCTCCGCGAGGAGCTCGCGGCTCGGCTCATCCTCGACGACGAGCGCGAGATTCTTGATCTCGCGACGAAAGCGCTTCGGGATGAGCGCGACGGCTTCAACGAGCAGACGTTCGAACGCGGCGCGGGTCACGGGCTTTGGCTCCGGCTTGCGGTTTCGTCTTGGTCGTCTTCTTCGCCGGGGGCTTGCGATCTTCCTCTTTCGCGACCACATGCGCGTAGTAGTCGCAGTCGTCGCGAACCGAGCATGCCTGACACAGTGGCTTGGGCCGGCAGACGCGACGGCCATGGAGAATCTGAACATCCGACGCGAGCGTCCACATCGCGGGCGGAAGCGCCCGGGTGATCTGCGCCTCGACTTTTACCGGATCATCCCCCTCCGCGATACCGATGCGATTGGAGACGCGAAGCACATGCCGATCCACCGGCAAGCCCGGAACGCCGAGCGCATGGCCGAGAACGACGTTCGCTGTCTTGCGCCCGACGCCGGGCAGCCGCGTCAGTGCGTCCATGCTGGGAGGAACCTGGCCGCCATGTTCGGCGACCAGGGCTTGCGCCATGCCGAGCAGCGCCTTCGACTTCTGGCGGAAGAACCCTGTCGAGACGATCTGTTTTTCGAGAGCGGATGGCTTCGCGCGCGAGAGCGCCGGCGCATCCGGATACTTGGCGAAGAGCGCCGGTGTCACCATGTTGACGCGCACGTCGGTCGATTGCGCGGAGAGGATCGTCGCCACGAGCAACTCGAACGCATTGCGATAGTGCAGCTCCGTGTCCGCGTTGGGATGCTGCTCGGCGAGCATCTCGATGATGCGACGTGTGGAGTCCGGAGACTTCATGTCATGCAGAGTTCAGAATGCAGAATGGGGAACTGCAAACGATGCAGTCTTCTGCATTCGGCATTCTGAATTCAGAATCAGTGGATGGGCCCGCCCTTGGACCAGCCGACGTTCGCGTAGGTCTCGGAGAAGACGCGCATGTGGTCCTGCAGCGCGGCGATCAGGTTCGGCACGAACTGCACCGGCACCACGACGCGCGCGCGCACGGGCGCTTTCACGACCTGATTCTGCTCGGCCTCGCGAACCGCTTTTTCCGACAGCGGCATGACCTCGCAGAATGTCAGCGTGAAGTCGAATGGCGTGTGCGCGATGGAGCAGAAGTTGGCGTAGGTCCGCGGCTCTCCGGGCTGCTCGTCCGGGACGATGGTGAAGTTGATCTGTTTGCGCTCTGGTTGATCAGACATAAGGGTTCAGTATTTCCTCATTACTCCCACAACAACGCCTTGCACCTGCACCTGATCGGCCTCGAGCATGATCGGCTGCATGGCCGGGTTGGCCGGCTGCAGGCGCACGCGTCCGTTCTCACGGTAGAACTTCTTCAGCGTCACGTCGAGCCCACCAACGAGCGCGATCACCATCTCGCCGTTGTCGGCCGACTTCCGATCTTCGACGATGACGAAATCGCCGTCACGAATCTGTTCGTCGATCATCGAGTCGCCCTTGACGCGCAGCACGTAGCTGTCGCGTTTGCCGGCGAGCGTCTCGGGCACCGAGATTGTCTCGGAACCGGCAACCGCTTCGATCGGCGCGCCGGCCGCCACGTACCCGAGGAGCGGGAGTTCGACGGCTCGACCCGTGCCGCGGGTGGGAATCAACTCGACCGAGCGGCTGCGGTTCCACGCTCGGCGAATGAACCCCTTCTCCTGGAGGTTGCTGAGGTGTTTGTGAACCGTTGCCAAAGACGAGAGGTTGAAACGTCGCCCGATCTCTTCGAGGCTGGGCGCATAGCCGTGCTGCTGAATGAAGTCGTTGAGGTAGTCCAGAATCTCGCGCTGGCGCTTCGTGAGAGGGAGCACGGGCATCCTCCGATGGTTTCTGGGCTGGAAACTGGGAAGACTATATGCGAACATAAAGCGAAGATCAACGCCCCGGTGCTACACTCCGATTCAGCCAGCAATCGCCTCGGAGGTCGCTTTATGTCCTCTCGCGCCAGCCTTTGGATTTCGCTTCTCGTCTGTGGTGTGGGACTCGGCGTCCTCCAGGCCGCCGCACTCTCCGAGCAACAAGCCGACTCGTTCAGCCGGAAGATGGCGATCGTCACGCAGCAGGGCGGTGAGACGTCCACGAAAGGCGCCGCGCAGGGGCTGCGCCGCACGTCGTTCAGCGAGGCCGAACTCAACTCCTGGTTCACGTATCGCAGTCAGGAAGTCCTGCCCCCCGGGGTCAGCGAACCACGTGTCACGATCGTCGGCGACGGGAAGTTGAAGGCGGCTGCAACCGTAGATCTCGAAACCATCGCCAAGCAGCGCTCGTCGGGTGGCGCCCTCAATCCATGGACGTATCTCGGCGGACGTCTGCCGGTGACGGTCAGTGGGGTCCTTCGGACACAGGACGGGATGGGACGATTCGATCTCGAAGAAGCTGCAGTCTCGGGTGTGCCGATCCCCAAGTCGATAATGCAGGAGATCGTCTCCTACTACTCCAAAACCGACGAAACGCCGGCGGGCGTGCGCCTCGATGACGGCTTCAAGCTGCCGGCGAAGATCAAGCAGATCGAAGTCGGCCAGGGGCAGGCGGTCGTCGTCCAATAACGCTTGAGCCTTGACCTCTCCACGCCTCTCCAATTTCTGAAGGGTGTCGGGCCGCGCAAAGCGGCCGACCTCAAACGTGCCGGCCTCGTCACCGTCGAAGATCTGTTGTACCGCCTGCCGTTCCGCTACGAGGATCGCAGCCGGATGCAGCCGATTGCGACGTTGCGGCCGGGCGCAAAGGCCGCGGTGCTCGGCGAGATCAAGAGCGCGAACCTGGCCGTCACACGCCGCCGCGGGTTTCGCATCTTCCACGCGATAATCGCGGACGCCAGCGGATCCATCCGGTGCACCTGGATGAACCAGGCGTTCCTCACCGACATCCTGAAGCCTCATCTCCAGGTCGTTGTCTTCGGCGACGTCAAGCTGGATTCCACCGGGTTGCACTTCATGAACCCGGAGTACGAACTCGTGTCTGAGGATCTCTCGAGCATCAAGACCGCGCGGATCGTGCCGTTCTATGAGAAGACCGGAACGGTCACGCCCAACATGCAGCGGCGGATCGTGCGTCAGGTGCTCGACCAGTTGCCTCCGGACATGGTCGATCCGCTGCCACCGGCATTGCGCGAACGGCTCGATCTCGTGCCGCGCCGCGTCGCGGTGGAGCAGTCGCACTTTCCCCTCAACGAGGCATCGGTCGACGAGCTGAACGCGTTTCGCACGGCCGCTCAGCGCCGCCTCATCTTCGAGGAGTACTTCCTCTTCCAGTTGGGGCACGCGTGGCGTCGCCACGAGAGCAGCGTGGAACGCAAACCGTGGATCCCCACGGTGGACGATCGCATTCGTCAGTCGGCTGCCCGGGTGCTGCCGTTCCGGCTCACGCCAGGGCAGCGGCAAGCCGTCAAAGAGATCGTGGACGACATGCTGTTGCCGGCGCCGATGCACCGGCTTCTTCAGGGCGATGTCGGAGCAGGCAAAACGATCGTGGCGTTGCTCGCGGCGATCGTCGCGATGGAAAACGGGCTGCAGGTCGCGTTCATGGCGCCGACCGAGATTCTCGCCAACCAGCACTTCGGCAACATCGCGCGCCTGCTGGCCTCGTCCCGGTTCCGCGTGGACCTGCTGACGGGAAGCACGCCAGGGCTGCAGAAGCACACCGTTACCTCGCACATCGAGCGCGGCACCACGCACATGGTCGTCGGAACGCACGCACTGGTGCAGGAAGGCGTCACATTCCACAAGTTGGGACTGGTCGTCATCGACGAGCAGCACCGCTTCGGCGTCGAGCAGCGGGCGATGCTGCGCGACAAGGGGCTCAAGCCCGACGTGCTGCTGATGACTGCGACACCGATCCCGAGAACGCTGGCACTGACGGACTACAGCGAGCTCGAGGTGTCCAAGATCACGGACCTGCCGCCAGGGCGCAAGCCGGTGCGGACGCTGGTGAAGCCGGAGTCGCGGCGTGATGAGGTCTTCGATCTGATTCGAGACGAGCTCGATCGCGGGCGCCAGGCGTACATCATCTACCCGCTGGTCGAGGAATCGGAGAAGGTCGATCTGCGATCGGCGACCGAGATGGCCGACCATCTCCAGGCGGAGGTCTTTCCTGCGCATCGCATCGCACTGCTGCATGGACGCATGAAGCAGGAGGCCAAGGAGCACGTCATGCACGCCTTCGTGTCCGGCCAGATCCACGTCCTCGTCTCGACGACCGTCGTCGAAGTCGGCGTCGATGTGGCGAACGCGACGGTGATGGTCGTCGAGCACGCGGAGCGATTCGGCTTGTCGCAGCTCCACCAGTTGCGAGGGCGGGTCGGCCGCGGTGACTGGGAGTCGGTCTGCGTGCTGATCTACCAGGCTCCCTGGAGCGACGATGCGAGAGAGAGACTCAAGACGATGGCCTCGACGACTGATGGCTTCGTGATCGCCGAGCGCGACCTCGAGCTCCGCGGCCCAGGCGATGTCTTCGGGACCCGACAATCCGGACTCGCCAAGCTGAGAACGGGTGACCTCGTGCGCGATCGCGACATCATGGAGTCGGCCCATCGTGAAGCGCGGCGGCTGGTGGACGAGAGCGGTCTCACCGAGGAACTCAAGTCCTTCGTGCAGCAGCGATGGCAGGAGCAGTTCGGGCTGATCGAAGTCGGATAGAAATGTTCCAGCAGGCTGGCCTCGAGTCCACCTTGGAGTTGACGTGCGGGTGATAGCAGGCCGATTCAAAGGCCGCCGCTTGAAGACACCGACGTGGGACGGCGTGAGGCCGACCTCCGACAAACTTCGCGAGACGCTGTTCAACATCCTCGGATCGCGTGTCGTGGGAGCGCGCGTGCTCGACGGCTACGCCGGCACCGGTGCGATCGGTCTCGAGGCGATCAGCCGTGGCGCCGCCCATGTCACGTTCGTCGAACGTGACAGACGTACTGCGGCGCTCATCGAGGAGAACCTCACGATGTGCGGCGTGGAGGAGGGCTATACTATCGCCTGCGGAGACTTTCTCACGTCGCGAGTGGCCGTCGCGGGTGGCTTCGATCTGATCCTGCTGGATCCCCCGTACGACATTGGAAACATCGATCGAGTGCTCGATCGGGCGGCAGGTCTGCTCGCGACGGATGGCCTGCTGGTGCTCGAGCGCGCCACTCGTCAGGCTCCGGATGTACCGGCGACACTCGAGCGGATCCGTGACGTCAAGTCTGGCGACAGCACGTTGACCATGTTCATCAGGAGCCGAGGCGCATCGCATCCACCAGAGACGTTATGAGCCCATCAGAGCCACCCAACGGGCGCCTCGCGATCTTCCCTGGCTCCTTCGATCCGATCACCAACGGGCACGTGGACATCATCCTGCGGAGCGCGCACCTGTTCGAGCGCATTCTCGTGGCGGTGCTCGTCAATCAGGAAAAGAAGCCGCTCTTCACGCCCGACGAGCGGATTCAGATCATTCGGGATGTCTTCTCCGAGTATCCCAACGTCGAGGTCGATACCTTCGATGGTCTCCTCGTGGATTATGCGAGACGTCGCCGGGCGAGCGCGATCATCCGCGGCATTCGCGCGGTATCGGACTACGAGTACGAGTTTCAGATGGCGCTCATGAATCGGCATCTCGAACCGTCGCTCGAAACCGTGTTCATGATGCCCGCAGAGCAGTACACGTATCTGAGCTCGCGGCTGATCAAAGAAGTCTTCAGCCTCGGCGGTGCTGTCACCGGCCTCGTGCCGCCTGCGGTCGAGACGTGGATGCGGCGCAAGCACGGGAGTCGCGTGTGACCGCGTTTGCGAAACGGCTCGCGCGGATCTCTGCGTCGCCGACGCTGCAAGTAGCCGCAGAGGCCGACCGGCTCCGGCGCGCCGGCTTCGACGTCGTGGACTTCAGCGCCGGCGAGCCCGATTTCCCGACGCCGGCCCACGTCAAGCAGGCCGGCAAAGCGGCGATCGACGCAAACTTCACCCGCTATACCGTCGCCGCGGGCATCCCCGAATTGCGTGAGGCGGTCTGCGCGCGCTACCGCGCGGACTACGGTGTGAACCTCACCCCGTCGGAGGTCCTGATCACGGTCGGTGGCAAACAGGCGCTGTTCAACGCTGCGCTCGCGCTGCTGGATCCGGGCGACGAAGTCATCACGCATGCGCCGTACTGGCCCACGATTCCCGAGCAGGTGAAGCTGATGGGAGCCACTCCCGTCATCGTCACCACCAAGTCAGACGATGGCTTTGCGCTGAGCGCTGACGCGGTCGTCTCCGCGATCACGCCGAGAACCAAAGCCATCATCCTGAACTCGCCCAGCAATCCCACCGGTGCGCTCATCGACGAGGACACCGTGGCCGCGATTGCGGATGCAGCAGCCGCACGAGGGATCTGGGTGATCGCCGATCTCTGCTACGAGCAGCTCATTTACGATCCGGTCGCGCACAACCTGCCCAAAGTCCTGTTGTCGAGGCATCGCAGTCGCACGGTGCTTGCGGGCTCGGCATCGAAGGCGTACGCGATGACCGGGTGGCGATGCGGCTGGTCGATCGCGCCGCCGGACGTCACTGCGGCGTTCAACGTGATTCAGGGGCAGTCCACGTCCAACATCACGTCGATTACACAGAAGGCCGCGATCGCCGCGCTTAACGGTCCGCAGGACGCCGTCGCCGAGATGCTCGACGAGTACCGGAAGCGGCGCGACAACATCCATGCGTGGCTCACGGCTCACCCCGGGATTCAGTGTCTGAAGCCGCGCGGCGCCTTCTATCTGTTCCCGAACGTGTCGGGTCTGCTTCAGCCCGGCGGGCTTCGGACCTCTGCCGAGTTCGCCCAGGCGCTGATCCAACGCGAGCATGTCGTCGTGGTTCCGGGTGAGGCATTCGACGCACCGGGGTATGTCAGGATTTCGTACGCGACCTCGATGGATCGACTGCGTGAGGGAGCGACGCGCATCTTGCGCTTCGCCGAATCGCTGTGTGCTAGCCAGCTTTCGTGAGTCGGTTGCAGGGGCCGTCGGCTCCGAGTTCGTCCGCGATGACGAGGCGTCGCGGCAGGCGTATGCGGCCGACGCCCTTGGACAGGGCCATCCTCCAGACCTCGTCGTTCTCCCCAAGACCGCAGCCGAGATCGCCCATATCGCTCGCCTGTGCACCGAACAACTCGTTCCGCTCGTTGTCCGCGGCGCGGGTACTGGATACACCGGCGGGGCAGTGCCCACGATGGGCGGGATCGTGCTGTCGCTCGAACGGATGAACCGCATCCTCGAGATCGACGAGCTCAATCTGGTCGCCGTGGTCGAGCCGAACGTCATCAACGGCGATCTGCAACGCGCCGTCGAGCGCGTCGGCCTGTTTTACCCGCCCGATCCGGCGAGCCTCGAGTCGTCATCAATCGGGGGCAACGTGGCCGAGTGCGCCGGCGGGCCGCGGGCGTTCAAGTACGGCACCACCAAACGCTATGTCCTGGCGCTCGAGGCCGTCCTCCCAACGGGGCAGATCGTGCGAACCGGCTCGAAAGCCGTGAAGAACGTCGTCGGCTATGACATCACGCAGCTGCTCGTCGGTTCCGAAGGGACGCTGGCGATCATTACCGAAGTGACATTGCGGCTCATCCCGAAGCCGACTGCGCGCGCGACGCTCTCCGCGGCGTTTCCAAGCGCCCGCCATGCGGTCGACGCCGTGACCGCGTTGATCGCTCGTCGCGTCGTGCCGGCCGCGATCGAGCTCATCGACGCCGACTCCCTCCGCGCCGTTGAAGCACACGTCGGGAAAACCGTGGTTCCTGCCGGATCTGCAGCGCTGGTGATTGTCGAGTGCGATGGAGTCGCCGCTGCAGTTGACGAAGAGATGCGCCTGGTCCAGGCCGCGTGCCGCGAAGCGGGTGCGACCGATTTGCATCGTGCAACAACCGACGCCGAACGCGATGACGTGTGGCGCGTCAGGCGGGAGTTGTCGCTCGCCCTTCGCGCGACCGGCCTCCTGAAGATCAACCACGACGTCGTGGTACCTCGCGGCCGTGTGCCGCAACTGCTCGACACGCTAGAAGAACTGGCCCGCCAGTACGATCTGCGCGTCGCCTCGTTTGGACACGCCGGTGACGGGAACATCCACGTGAATCTGATGGTCGACCGCAACAATGCCGACGAGCTGAAGCGCGCGCACCAAGCCGAGCGCCAGCTCTTCGAACGGGTTGTGGCCCTCGAGGGCTCGATCAGCGGCGAGCACGGGATCGGCTTTGCCAAGGCGCCGTATCTCAGCATCGAGCTCTCGGACGACGAGATCGCGCTCATGCGGCGCGTCAAAGCGGCGTTCGATCCGGCAGGCATTCTGAACCCGGGGAAGATCTTCCCTGCGATAATCCCGATATGAGCAAGAGCGTCGCGGTCGTGGGTGCGTCGAGCGACCGGCACAAATACGGCAACAAAGCATTGCGTGCGTTCATCGCCGAAGGCTTTACCGTCTTCGCGATCAACCCGAACGAGGAAGCCGTCGAGGGCCTGAAGACCTACGCGTCCGTGCTGGATGTGCCCGTGCCGATCGACATGGCGACCGTCTATGTGCAGCCCGAGGTTGCCGAACGGCTGCTGCCGGAGTTCGAGCAGAAACAGATTCCCGAGATCTGGATCAACCCCGGTGCCGAGAGCGATCACCTGATGGCTGAGGGGGCGCGGCGCAATCTCAACCTGATTTACGCCTGCAGCATAATCGGGATCGGCCGAAGCCCGAGTCAGTTCTGACGGATCACCGTCCGGCTAAAGCCGGACACGACGATATGGTCACTATCAGATTGCGCCGAAACGGTCCGTACGTGATCGAGAGCGATGACGTCAGGATCGTCGACTCTGAAGGAGTCGAGTATCAGGTCGATCGCCATCCGATCGCGTTGTGCCGATGTGGCGGCTCTGCGAAGAAGCCGTTTTGCGACGGAACGCACAAGACGATCGGATTCGATGGCGGACCGGGCGCGCAAACGGTCAAGAGCACGTCCGAGCCCTGAGTTCCGGAGAAACCCGGAACTCGGGACTCGGAACGTCCGGTCACCTACTGGACTTCGACGCGCACATCGAACGGCGACGACAATGCCGTCGTCACATCTGAACCGGCGGCCAACACGACGTCGCGGCCGCGCGTCGCCAGGACGGCACCCGCACCCGCCGCTCCGCCAAGCGCCGCTCCCTTTGCCGCGCCACTGCCGCCGCCGACGATGCCGCCAATGACGGCGCCGATGCCGGCACCCGCGCCAACCTTGGTGGCGTCTTCGCTCTTGGTCGCGTCGCCCTCGAAGCTGACGCTGTCGGTGCTGATCCGATCGCGTTGGTCACTGATCGTCACCTCGGTGAACCTGAAGGCGAGGTGTGCACGTCCACGGACGCGCCCGGGCCGTTCCACTTCGGTGACCGTTCCATGAAAGGTCGAGCCGGCGGGAAACACCGTCAGGCCGTCAACGACCACCGGACGTCGCAACCGCGCGGTCACCGGTGATTCGATCTGGGCGGTCTCGGTCGAGAGCGGCGTCGTCAACTCCAGCGACAACTGGGTGCCGACGGGCGCTGAAACCGTACGGAATCGAGGCTTCCGCGGCGCGGCCGGTCGAGGCGCGTCTGACGCGGAGGAAGTCGTGGCTGCCGCGGGCGCGACTCTCGGCTTCGCGGCTACCGCTGGCGGCGCTTGTCGCACGGTGTTCGAGGCTGCCGGCGTAGAAGACGCCGCCTGAGGCGCCAATTCCGAGGCTTGAGCCGACGCAGCCGCTTCCGGGGTGTCGGCCGACTTCTCCGCGCTTGCGGTACATCCAATCGTGAAGACGGCGCCAAGCAGCACGGCGACAATCGATCGGTTTCTCATGGTGTCCATCCCTCGGGCGACCGGGGTTTCAAGGACCGGGCCTGCCGGAATTCCGGGCCGAGGCGTGCAGTTATGGGGCGTCAGACCAGCAGATCGCCCACAAAACTGGGCGTTGTCCCACGGTTCGTGCGGCCGTAGGAGGACGTCAGCTCATCACGTCTGCTTATTTTGTCGGAACGACTATCAATTTGACTGATGTACGCCGGCAGTGCACACTGGGTCATGGCCATGCAGCGAACTGGTGCGCAGATCATCTGGGAATGTCTCGTCCACGAAGGAGTCAGCACGGTATTCGGCTATCCCGGCGGGGCAATCCTCCCGGCGTACGACGCCATGCTCGACTACCCGGTCAAACACGTGCTGGTTCGCCACGAACAGGGCGCTTCGCACATGGCAGACGGATACGCCAGGGCGGGCGGCGGCGTCGGCGTGTGCATGGCGACGTCAGGTCCTGGCGCCACGAACCTCGTCACCGGCATCGCCACGGCGATGATGGACTCGGTTCCAATGGTCTGCCTCACGGGGCAAGTGCCGAGCAAGTTGATCGGCTACGACGCGTTCCAGGAGACCGACATCACCGGCATCACGCTGCCGATCACGAAGCACAGCTACCTCGTGACGCGCGTCGAAGACATCATGCCGGCGATGAAGGAAGCCTTCGTTCTGGCGAAGTCGGGACGGCCGGGCCCCGTGCTCGTCGACATCACCAAGGACGCGCAGCAGGCGAAGATCGATTGGGCGTGGGATCCCTCGCCGGTGAAGCTGCGCGGCTATCGTCCCAAGTTGACGGTGCCGCAGTCGGAGATCAGCACGGCAATCGACCTGCTCTCGAAATCGAAACGGCCCGTGATTCTTGCCGGGCAGGGCATCCTGCACAGCGGCGCAATGAAGGAAGTTCGTCAGTTCGCGGAGCGCATCAACGCGCCCGTCGCCATGACGCTGCTCGGTCTGGGCGGTTTCCCAGCCAGCCACCCACTGCACATCGGGATGATGGGCATGCACGGGGAGTCATGGGTCAACCACGCGATCCAGGAAGCCGACCTGCTGATCGCGCTTGGGATGCGCTTCGACGATCGCGTGACCGGCAACATCAAGACCTACGCCGTCAACGCCAAGAAGATTCACATCGACATCGATCCCTCGGAGATCAACAAGAACGTTCAGGCGGATGCCGCCATCGTGGCTGACCTTCGTGAGGCGCTGAAGGACCTGCTCGATGTGGTGAAGCCGGCCAATCACGAGCCCTGGCTCAGCTACATCGCGTCGATGAAGGGCACGTCCGCCGTCCACGACATCCAGTCACTCCCGGACAACGGTCATCTCTACGCTCCCCACGTCATCAACGACATCTGGCGCATCACCGAAGGCAAGGCCATCGTGGTCACCGACGTCGGTCAGCACCAGATGTGGGAAGCGCAGTACTACCATCACGAGACACCACGCACGCTCATCACGTCCGGCGGCCTCGGGACGATGGGCTTCGGGCTGCCAGCGGCGATTGGCGCCAAGATGGCGCGCCCTGACGCCGAAGTGTGGGCAATCGTCGGCGATGGCGGTTTCCAGATGACTCAGGCTGAGCTCTCCACGGCAGCGCAGGAAGGCGTCAAGGTCAACGTGGCGGTGATCAACAACGGCTATCTGGGCATGGTGCGCCAGTGGCAGGAGTTCTTCTACGACCGCCGCTACGCGGCAACACCGCTGCGCAGCCCTGATTTCGTGAAGATCGCCGAAGCACACGGCCTTCTGGGACTGCGTGCGGAGAAACGGCCGGAAGTGCTCGACGTCGTCCAGCGCGCACGCCAGGCCGAGGGCACCGTGCTCATCGACTTCCGCGTCGAGCAGGAAGACAGCGTCTACCCGATGGTGCCGGCAGGAGCGGATCTCGACGCGATGATTCGCCGGCCGCAGCAGCCATCTGTCCTCGTGGAGACCGGCGCGGATCCTATCTAGGAAGAATTGCGATGCATCACACTCTCGTAGCCCTCGTTGAAGACAAGCCGGGCGTGCTCAACCGAGTCGCCTCGCTGTTCCGTCGCCGTGCGTTCAACATCGAGTCGCTGACCGTCGGCCGGACCGATGTGCCGGGCATTTCGCGGATGACGATGGTGATCGACAGCGACCAGGTGAGCGCCGATCGTGTCACCGCCTATCTCTACAAGCTCGTCAACGTGCTGCAGGTCGAGGATCTCCGTGAGGTGCCTGCCGTCGCGCGCGACCTCGCGCTCGTCAAGGTCGCCGTCGCCGGGCACGATCGCGCGCATCTCCTTCGCGTCGTCGACGAAACCCGCGCGCACATCGTCGATTCCGGCGAGCAGACGATGACTCTGGAAATCACCGGCGAGCCGCCGCATGTGGACGCCGTCATCTCCCGCCTCGAGCCACTCGGAATCGTCGAGATGGTGCGGACCGGGCAAGTCGCGATGCGCCGCGGCGACACGACGTTGTCGGCGGCACAATACTCGTAATCTCGGAATTGTTGATTTCGGATCTTTGATTGTTGATTCGTTGATGATGGTTGATTCTTGATTGGTGATTCAATCAAGCGATCAACAATCCGAGATCAACAACGAATCAATGATCAAGCATCGTCAAATCAACGATTCAGTCAGTCTCACACGCACTGAGGAGCAGTCATGGCCACGATGTTCTACGACAAAGACACCGATATCGACCTCATTCGCCAGCGCAAGGTGGCCGTCATCGGCTACGGCTCGCAAGGGCACGCGCATGCGTTGAACCTGCAGGACAGCGGTGTCGAGGTCGTGGTCGGGTTGCAGGCAGGAAGCAAGTCTGCAGAGAAGGCAAAGGCTGCCGGTCTGCGGGTTCAGTCGGTGGCCGACGCGTCGAAGTGGGCGGACGTGATCATGGTCCTCATCCCCGATCAGCACCAGGCCAAGGTCTACAAAGCCGATATCGCGCCGCATCTCAGCGCGGGCAAGATGCTGATGTTCGCGCACGGGTTTGCGATCCGATTCAACTGGATCGTGCCGCCCGCCGACATCGATGTCACGATGGTCGCGCCCAAGGCGCCCGGCCATCGCGTCCGCGAGGTCTTCAAGGAAGGCGCCGGCACACCCGGACTCCTGGCCGTGCATCAGGATGTGACGGGGAAGGGGCGATCCACGGCGCTCTCGTACGCCAGGGCCATCGGTTGCACCCGGGCGGGAGTGATCGAAACGACGTTTGCCGAGGAGACGGAGACAGACCTGTTCGGCGAACAGGCGGTGCTCTGCGGCGGCACGAGCGCGCTCGTGAAGGCCGGGTTCGAGACGCTCATCGAAGCCGGTTACCAGCCCGAGATCGCCTATTTCGAGTGCCTGCACGAGCTGAAGCTGATCGTCGACCTGATGTATCGCGGCGGCCTTCAGTACATGCGTTACTCGATCTCAGACACCGCCGAGTACGGCGACTACGTCGGCGGCTCGCGCATCGTCACGGCTGAGACCAAGGCGACGATGCGGCAGATGTTGAAGGAGATACAGTCGGGCGAGTTCGCGAAGAAGTGGATCGACGAGAACGAGAACGGGTTGCCCAATTTCAAGAAGCTGCGCGAGCAGGATCGCAACCACCCGATCGAGATCGTCGGGGCGAAGCTGCGGAACATGATGCCGTTCCTCGATCCGGTGCAGCTGCCGCAGCCCGCAAGCGTCTAGTGACGGCGGGTCCCAAGAACAGGACCCGCCCTGCGTGATGGAGGCAGGACCCGCCCTACGCACCCCGTAGGCCGGGTCTTGTTCTTTAGACCCGGCATGACTCCTATGAACAAATACTCCTCCCGCGTCACCCAGCCACGCAGCCAGGGCGCGTCGCAAGCGATGCTTTACGGCGTTGGTCTCACCGATGCCGACTTGCAGAAGCCGCAGGTGGGCATCTGCAGCATGTGGTACGAGGGCAACACGTGCAACATGCACCTCGACCGGCTCGCCGCGAACATCAAAGAAGGCGTGTCGGCCGCCGGGCTCGTCGGCCTTCGCTTCAACACGGTTGGCGTGAGCGATGGTCTATCGATGGGCACCGAAGGCATGAGCTACTCGCTGCCATCGCGCGACCTCATCGCCGATTCCATCGAGACCGTCGTCGGGGCGCAGTGGTACGACGCTCTCATCACCGTGCCCGGGTGCGACAAGAACATGCCGGGCAGCGTCATCGCGATGGCGCGCCTCAACCGGCCCGCGCTGATGGTGTATGGCGGGACCATCCGCGCCGGCTTCGCACAGGGCAAGCCGCGCGACATCATCTCTGCGTTTCAGTCCTACGGCGAATATCTCGCCGGCACGATCACCGACGAACAGCGCCTGGATATCGTCCGCCATGCCTGTCCCGGTGCGGGCGCGTGCGGCGGTATGTATACGGCCAACACGATGGCGGTTGCGATCGAGGCACTCGGCCTCTCGCTTCCGTTCAGCTCGTCGCTTCCTGCCGAGGACGCAGGGAAGGGCGACGAATGCCGGCGGGCCGGTGCTGCCATCCGCGTGCTGCTCGAGCGCGACTTGAAACCACGCGACATCCTCACGCCGCACTCGTTCGAGAACGCCATGACGATGATCATGGCGTTGGGCGGATCGACCAACGCGGTGCTGCA
>Ga0310810_10003185_pt1 | contig 17815 bp, 15 predicted proteins | sample NCmetagenome_FD_207641 | JGI IMG/M metagenome (GOLD analysis project Ga0310810, IMG submission 207641) | Soil microbial communities from experimental microcosm in Duke University, North Carolina, United States - NC | ecosystem: Engineered > Artificial ecosystem > Soil microcosm > Unclassified ...
CAGCAGCAGCCCCGGCGTGATCCGGAAGCTGAACGCGATCTCGCTGAAGTTGGCCCAGTTGGTGGTGCTGGTCACGATCCCGTTCATCGGCAGCGCGAGCAGGCAGCCGACGATGCCGCCCACACCAGCGATCACCGCCGACTCCGCCAGGAAGCTCGCCAGGATGCTCCTGGGCCGGAAGCCGAGCGTCAGCAGCACTGCGATCTCCGGCGCGCGCGACGCCACGGCCGCGTACATCGTGTTGACCGCCCCGAACACCGCGCCCACGGCCATGATCCCGGTGATCATCACGGCGAGGATCTGGAGGAGGCGGCTGAGCAGCTCCGACTGCTTGGCGTAGAATGCGCTCTCGCGGTAGACGTCCACCGTCACGCGCTTGTCGGCCTCGAGCACCCGCTTGGCCTCGTCGAACGAGGCCGGGTCGGCCAGGCGGAACGCGAGCGACTGGAAAGCGTCCCGGCGCATTGCCGGCATGATCTGCTCGTTCTCGCCCCAGATCTCGGACTCGAACGCCGAGCCAGCCGCGGCGAAGTGGCAGGTCACCGTCCACGGCCGGCCGGCGAACCGCATCGTCTGGCCGATGCCGGTGCCGGGAAACCGGCCGACGAGCCGCCGGCCCACGCAGATCTCGCTCTTGCCCGTCGCGGGGCGAGTGCCCTCGAGCAGGGTCACGTTGTTCCGGACCTGCCAGGCCTCCTGGCTCACGCCGCGGACGACCACGTTGGCGAGCTGGGTGGTGTCTCCCATCCGGCCGAGCGGGACCACCACGTACGACTCGGCGCTCGCGAGCGACCGGCCGTCGGCCCCGCGCGCCACGTGGGGCGAGGCGGTGAGAATGCTGACCGCCTCACGGTCGAGCCCACTGGACATCTCGGAGTCGGCGCCCTTGCGGAGGACCAGCACGTTGCGGTCCGAGCCGGTGCGGGTGAGCGCCGCGGCGAACCCGTTGGCCAGCGCGAGCATGCCGATGAACACGGCCACCACCAGCCCGATCCCGAGCGCGGTGAGCGCGGTGGACACGGGGCGCTGGCGGACGCTGCGGAGGTTGTAGGTGAGCGGGATCTTCATCGATTGTGACCTTGCCGACGGTCATCGGCTCCGAGGTTGCCTCGCCCTAAAAAGAATTCACCACGGAAGCACGGAGGCAGCACGGACAAAACAAGGACTTTGTGGTGTGCTGTTAACCCTCAAGCTGTTTTCCGTGGCTGTTTCCCTGGTCTTCCGTGCTTCCGTGGTGAACCTGTTCCCTATTCGACGTTCCTCAACGCCGCCACCACCGGCAGCCGCGCCGCCCGCACCGCCGGCACGATGCCGCTCGCGAGCATCAGGAGCAGCGCGATCACGGCGCCGATCGCGAGCGTCGCCCCGGTCACGTCGAAGCCGGGGAGGAAGCCGGCCGCGTTGAAGTTGGTGGCCTTGTACAGCACCTTGGCCGCTCCGAGGCCGAGGACGGCGCCGGTCACGGTGATGAGCCCGGCCTCGAGCATCACCAGGCCGAACAGCCGGCGGTCGGAGAAGCCGATCGTCTTGAGCACCGCCAGCTCGCGGGTGCGCTCGCGGGCGCTCATCATCATGGCGTTCGCCGCCACCAGCAGGATGGCGAACACCACCGCCATGCCGATGGTGTTCATCAGCAGGCTCACGTTGCCCCACATGGTGGCGAAGCTGGCGTTGAACGCCTGCTCGGTGCCGGTCTTGGTGGGCGCGCTCGAGTTGCGGAACAGGTCGTCGATCGCCTTGCCCACGACGGGCCCGTTCTGCGGGTGGTCGATCTGCATGATGTACCAGCCGGCCAGCCCGCGGCGTCCGGAGCGCTCGTCCAGATATTCCCAGTGAAACATCATCGCGTCGTCGTTGATCACCGGGTCGGTTGGGGTGTAGACCCCCCGCACGGTGAAGGTCCAGTCGCCCGGGTAGATGGTGCCCCGGAGCGTCACGTTCTGGCCCACCTTCCAGCCGAACAGGTCCACCAGACGGGCGCCGATCAGCGCGCCCGAGCGGTCCTGCAGGAAGGCCTCCTTCTGGTCGGCCGGGACCGACATCTCGGGATACAGGTCGAGGTAGCTCTTCGCGTCCACGGCGAAGTTGGCGAAGAACCGCTTGCCGTCGCCGTACTGCCCGCCGAACCAGTTGGCCCAGGTCACCTTCTCGACGCCCGGCACGGTCGCGAGCCGCTGGGCGTACGCCACGGGGAGCGGGAAGATGAGGCCGCTGGCGTTGGTGGACACCAGCCGGCGCGCGCTGCCGAAGTCGGCCGCGGCGCGGAGCGTGGTGATGACGGTGCGGAGCGAGGCGAACAGGAACAGCGCCAGCGCCACGCTCGCCATGGTGAGCAGCGTGCGCCGCTTGTGGCGGCCGAGGTAGGCCAGGACCAGGGGCACGAATCTCATGGCGCCACCTCCGCCATCGCCGCCTGGTTCTGCTCGACGAAGGTCCCCTTCTCGAGGTGCAGCTGCCGCTTGGCGCGCGCCGCGGCGTGCGGGTCGTGGGTCACCACGATCACCGTCTTGCCGAACTCGTCGTTGAGCCGGCCCAGGAGCGCCAGCACTTCCTGCGAGCTCTTGGCGTCGAGCTGGCCGGTGGGCTCGTCGAGCAGGATCAGCGTGGGGTCGGCCACGACGGCACGGGCGATCGCCACCCGCTGCTCCTGGCCGCCCGAGAGCTGCCGCGGATAGTGTTGCAGCCGGTCGTCCAGGCCCACGACGCCGAGCGCGATCTTGACCCGCTCCTCGCGCTCCTTCTTCGAGAGCCGGGTGAGCAGCAGCGGGAGCTCGACGTTCTGGAAGGCGGTGAGGACCGGCAGCAGGTTGAACGACTGGAACACGAAGCCGACGTTTCGCGAGCGCCACTCCGCGAGCTGCGCCGCCGTCATCGTGCTCACCTCGGCGCCGCCCACCCGCACGCTGCCGCTGGTGGGCTTGTCGAGTCCGGCGATGAGGTTGAGCAGCGTGGACTTGCCGGAGCCGGAGGGGCCCATGAGGGCGGTGAAGGTGCCCTGCTCGATGTCCATCGAGAGGCCGGTGAAGACCTCGATCCGCTCGGCGTCGCGCTGGAACGTCTTGGTGACGTTGCGGATTTCGACCAAAGCCATGGATCGGTGCTCCTCAGCAGTGAATGTCCGCCATCGCCTTCATCCCGAGCGCAGCGAGGGACCTTGCCCGGGAATGGCTCGAGCGAGGGAAAGTAGGTCCCTCGCTGCGCTCGGGATGAAGGCCGTTCATCGCTCATTCGGCTTCACCCGCATCCCTTCCTTCGGCTCCTCGACTCCGCCCGTCACCACCCGCTCCCCGCCCGAAAGTCCCTTGGTAACTTCCCGGAAGCCTCCGCTCACCGGCCCCGCCGCCACCTCCCGCGCCTGGAGCCGCCCGTCGCGCACCAGCCATACGACGCTCCGGCCCCCGCTCTCGCGCACCGCCGCCGCCGGCAACCGGAACCGCGCGGGCCCGGCCGCGGAAGGGGCCGCGGCCGTCCCCCCAGAATCGCTGGCGAGAAAGTCCACCCGCGCGCCCATCTCGGGCAGAATCCGCGGATCCCGATCCGCGATGCTCACCTTGACCTGCACCGTCGCCCGCTGCCGGTCCGCCGTCGGCACCACCTGGCGTACCTCGCCCCTGAATGAGGTGTCCTGGTACGCGTCGAGCGTGATCCGCGCGGGCTGCCCATGGTGCACCCGCGCGATGTACGCCTCGTTCACGTCCACCTCGACCTCGAGCGATGCGAGATCGGCCATCGTCACCACGGCGCCACGGGTGAGCCCGCCTCCCACCGACGGCGCCACCACCTCGCCAACCTCCGCTTCCTTGCGGAGCACCGTGCCGGTGAACGGGGCCCGGATGTAGGTATTCTCGAGCGTGGCCTCGGCGAATCGAAGCGCGGCCTGGGCGGCCTCGATCTTCGCCTGAGCGGAGCCGGCCCGAGCCGCCGCCTGCTCGGCACGGCTCATGGCACTCTCCGAGTCCTGCGCCGAGACCAGCTCGGGGTGCTCCCCGTGGATCTGGGCGACCCGATGGGCCTCGCGCGCCGACTGGTCCCGCTCGGTTGCGGCCTCGGTGAGCTGGGCCCGGGCGCTCGCCACGTTGGCCCGGGCCTCCCCGACGGCGGCGGCGTAGTCGGCGTTCTCGAGCTGGGCGATCACCTGGCCCCGCCGCACCTCGGAGCCACCATCTACCGTGAGCGAGGCGATGCGGCCGGGGATCTTGGCGGACACGGCGGCGTGGGTCCGGGCGACGACGTAGCCGTTGGCGGTGACCGAGGTGGCGCCCGCGCCGCCGGCTCCGCCTCCGCTTGCGATCGGCGTGGCCACCACCGTTTCGGCGGTGACGGTCGAGCGGCTCCGGACCCAGAGGACCGCGCCGGATGCCAGCGCGGCGGCGACGCCGACGAAGGCCAGCGTGCGGCCGAAGGCCCGCCGGACCTCGGGTGGAGGGTCGCGGTCGATGCGGAGCTTGGAGAGGTCGTGGGTAGGCGAGGTCACGGAGCGAATATATGCCGAAGGCGATACTGCGGTAAGCGGGAGGCGGTGAGGGAAGCGGTGAGCAGGAAGCGGCGAGCGGGAGCGCGGTGGCTGAGTTCGCCTGCCGCTCACCACTCACCGCTTTTCGCCCTCAGTACTCGTCGTGCCGCCGCCACCACTGGTATGGCTGGGTCTGCGGCCAGCCCTCGGGCGAGTCCTCCCACTCCTCCTGCCGCCCATAGGGCGTGAGGTCGAGCAAGGTCCAGACCGGGCCCAGCGCCTCCACGCCGCGACCGTCGGTGAAGTAGCTCCGAAACACCGCATCCCCGTCGCGCAGGAGCACGCTGAGGCCGAAGGTCTCGCTGCCCGAGCTCGAGAGGCCGAAGTCGTCGTTGAAGTCGCTGTCGGCGGAGGAGTACCACGGCAAGTTCCAACCCATGCGCTCCCGGTACGCCTGGATCCTCGCCAGCGGCGCGCGGGAGATCAGTGCGAGCGACACGCCGCGCGCATGCAGGTGGGCCGGATGACCGATCTGGTCCACGAACATCGAGCAGCCGGAGCAGCCCGCCGAGGGCCAGCCTTCGACGCTGGGCGCGAACATGAAGTGGTAGACGATGAGCTGCCGGCGCCCCTCGAACAGATCGAGCAGGCTCGCCTTGCGGGCCGGGCCCGCGAAGCTGTACGGCTTCTCGATTCTCACCATGGGCAGCCTGCGCCGCTCGGCCGCGAGCCGATCGCGGTCGCGGGTCGCCTGCTTCTCCTTCGCGAGCAGCTGCTGCCTGGCGGCTTGCCACTCGGCCTGGGTGACGATCTTGGGAAGGCGGGGCGGACTCTGGGTGGTCATGGCGGAACTCCTGAAGGCACGGTCGTCGGTTCTCGCTCCAACCCAGTGAGTCTATTCGCGTCCGTGGAGCGCCGGTAGCGCCGATTCTGGTCCGGGCTCCCAGTCCAATCACCCTCGAGGTTCGTCATCGAGCGTGCACGACGTCGGGCAGCGGCTGGTCGGTGCGGGTAGCTGGATGGCCGGCACTGCGGTCACGAAGCGTAGGCGGGAGAGTCAATCGCCGAGGAGGGTAGGGGCGTAGACATAGCCGAGCACCCGCCCTTCCAGGGCCACACGCCACCAGCCACCACGCAGCGAGTCGGCCAGGACGGTGTCACCCGGAAGCAGGACCGCGACCAGGTCGCCCTGCACGCCGCGGCGGGCGTGAACCTTGGTCCAGGTTCGAGCGACGCGCGGCCTCGCCTCGGCACTCGGCGCCGAATCCGACACCGCGGGCATCACCGGCGAGGCGGCGGCGTGGGCCGTATCCACCGCGACCGGCGTCTCGGCCGGCAGCTCGACCGACGCCGTCACCTCCGGGCTACGGGACCCGCCTCGCAGGACCAGCAGGGCGACCAGCCCGACAGCCGCCACAATGAAACCGGCGAGTGCCAGGGGGTGGAGCCGCGCGGTCTGCTGAGGCGCCTGCCGCTGGATCGGCTGCGAAAGAAGCTCGTGGCCGCACCGGGGGCAGCGCGTGGCGATGCTCAACGCGCGCTTACCGCAGGCGGGGCACTCCCGGTAGGTCTTTCCCATCCTCGACAAGTTGTGACGGGGTACACGAGCGGGCCAGGGTCACGGCCGCAGTCGGGCACCGGTGGATGCAAGCTCCAGGCCCTGTCCCGGGCCCTCATCAGGCAGGGCCTTCGCCGATCCCGCGCGCAGCCGCCACCAGGCGCTCCGACAACCGCTTATCCCCCAGGCGCGCGTCCCACGCCGCCCAGCCGTCCCCCGGCCCCCGCCACCTGATCTGCTTCAAGTCCTGAAACACCGGCGCGTCGGTTTTCAGCGTGGCGAGGTGCTTGAACAACAGGGCCTGCTGGCGCGCCTCCCCCAGAACGTTAGCCGGAAACGCCTCGATCGGCCCGTAACGGTTGAGCAGCCGGGCGGCGGTGGCTCGCCCGATCCCCGCGATCCCCGGGTAGCCGTCCTGGGGGTCGCCGACCAGCGCCAGCAGGTCGGGAATCAGCGCCGGCTCGACCCCGAACTTCCGGCGCACCCCTTCCGCGTCGCGGATCTCCTTCGCCCGCCGGTCCACCTGCACCACCCGGCTCCCCTGGACGCACTGCGCCAGGTCCTTGTCGTTGGCCCAGATGCACACTTGCTCCACCTGCCCGTCCTCGGCGGCGATCCGGGCCGCCGAGGCCAACCCGTCGTCCGCCTCGAGCTCGACCATGGGCCAGACCGCGACGCCCATGGCCGCGAGCGCCTCCTCGAGCGGGTGGAACTGGGACCAAAGCGCACGCTCGATCCCGTCGCCTGTCTTGTAGTCGGGCCACAGGTCGTTTCGAAACGACTCGATCACGTGGTCGGTTGCTACCCCGAGGTGCGTAGCGCCGCCCTCGATCATCTCGAGCGCCGTGTGAAGCACCCCGGCGACGGCGCCGAACGGCTGGTCCTTGCCCTTGTTGAAGCGGCGCTGGCCATAGAAGTGGCGGAACAGCTCATAGGTGCCGTCGACGAGGTGGACTATCATGGTCATCCCGAGCGCATGGTCATCCGCGCATGGTCATCCCGAGCGCGTGGTCATCCCGAGTGCAGCGAGGGATCATGCCCTGGCCTCAGAGCACCACGTAGCGTCCGCCCCCCGTCGTCGCGATCACCAGGCACATGACAATGAACAACAGCTCGTAATGCCAGCCGTCGGTGCCGTGCTTGCCCCAGAGCCCCGTATGCCAGACGAAGATCTTCTTCTGGATCGCACCGAGCATGACGAGGATCAGGCCGAGGGCGGCCAGTTGGGTGAGGATACCCAGCGCCACGCCGAGCCCGCCGGCCACTTCGGCGACGCCGAGGAACCGGGTGATCCCGGGCGGCAAGCCGATGCTCTTGCCGCGCGCCACCGGGTCCTTCAGGTGACTCCAGCCACTGGTGACGAACACCGCGCCGACCAGGAGGCGCATCAGGAGCACGGCGACATCGGCGTAGGGGAGCAGGTGGGGAAGGAGGACGGGTACGGGGTCGGACATCGCGCCACTCCACGTAAGCGAGGTGCTCCCAACCTACACCGTGGCGACGATAGGGCGACAGACCGCGGCGCTCCCCGGAGAGCTACCCTGAAGCGAAGCGAAGGGGGCACGCCTCGAGGCATGCCCCCTTCGCTTCGCTCAGGGTGACCCAGGGCGGGCCGCCCCGCCCGTCCTCACGCCGGCCCGATCGGATCGGTCGTCGCCAGGTGGTTGATGATGTCGATGTGATCGCCCCGTCCCGGATTGTCGAAGCAGGTCGGGTGCTCGAACCCCGTGAGATGCCCGTCGGTATCGAGGATCAGGTTGTCGTCCGCGCCCCCATCGCCGACCCCGGCCGGGACGTTGTCCAGATTGAGCGCGTGCCGCAGCCGCCAGGCGATGATGTGGTCGGTACACGAGGTATCGCCGCTCAGGCCGATTCCGCCCACCAGCGTCCCGTCCGAAGCGTAGAGCGCCAGACCGCCGCCGAATACGTTGATGCCGCCCATCCGCTTGCCCGTGAGCGGATCGTTGGCGGTGCCGTAGAACTTGGGGTTGCCGTCGTAGGCCACCTGCGGGTCCACCGGATTGCTCTCCTGCAACCCGAACAGGCTGCCACCCGGCTGGGTCGGCGCGTACAGGTTGCCGCTGGACAGGGCGAAGTTGTCGAGACTGAAGGAATTCGCCGTGTTGGCCTTCTGCGCGGCGATGGCCCGGCTGCCCGGCCACTCGCTGTCGCGGTCGTTACCGCTGAAGAGCACATCCACCACGAACCCGTCGCGGTCCACGATCGCCGCCCACATGTTGAATCCCAGCCCGCCGTTCTGCCCCGCGACGATGGTCTTGAGGGCATCCCGCATCTGCGCATAGCCCGGGAGGTTGTGCTGCAGCTGGTCCGCGCTGGTCGGCGCGACGCCCGGCGCAGTGGTGTCGTCGCCGCAGGCGGCGACCGCGAGCAGGCAGGCGGCGACGGCGGCCGCCCGCACTCCCTGGAAACCGGTGTGGTGTCGCATGGCAAAGCTCTCCTGCGGGTGCGAGGAGCCCGGCGTGATCCCGCGGCTCACGCTGGGCGGCCGGTCGGGAGCGGGTTGCGCTCGCGCGTTTCGACCGGTAGGCTAGTGAATTCTCACTGCACCCGGTTATCGAATCGTTCGTCCGCCCGCCATCCGGGCGGTAACGGGCGATAACCCAACGCGGTTTCGTGTCGTCGAGGCCTGCCGTGCTCAGGCTCATCACCCTGGGCCGTCTGCAACTGCTGCGGGACGGTCCGCCGGACGAATTCATCCACCTCCAGCCCAAGCGCCTCGCGCTGCTGGCGTTCCTCGCGCTGGCCGCGGGTGACGGCTGCCAGCAGCGGGACACGCTGCTGGCGCTGTTCTGGCCGCGCTCAGACCGTGACCACAGCCGTCGCTGCCTGCGTCAGGCGCTGTTCCATCTGCGGAACGAGCTGGGCGACGGCGTGATCCTCAACTGCGGACGCAACGGCGTGACGCTCGCGCCCGGCCGGCTCTGGTGTGACGCGGCGGCGGTCGACATCGCGCTCCGGGGGCAGCGGCGGCGTGACGCGCTCGACCTCTACACCGGTGACTTCCTGCCGGGGCTGTTCGTGGATCAGGACGGAGCGGAGCTGGACGAGTGGGTGGAGCGGACCCGCCGCCGGCTGCGCGCGGCCGTGGCGGCTTGCGCCTGGGAGCTCGCCGAAGAGGAAGCGCGGCACCAGCGGATCGGGTGGGCGCTGGAGCTGGCGCATCGGGCGCGCAGCCTGTCCCCCGACGACGAGCGGGGGCTTCGCCGCCATATGGCGCTGCTCGCCCGCGCCGGCGACTCGGCCGCGGCGCTCCGCGCCTACGCCGACTTCAGCCGGCGCCTCCGCCGGGAGTACGACGCGGAGCCGAGCTCGGAATCCCTGGCGCTGGTCAGCGCGCTCAAACATGGGGGACTTGGCGGTCAGTACGTCCAGGCGGTGCCCGCCGATGGCATCGGGGCCCTGGCCCACCCTCGGACCTCGAGTCGCCGACGCACCGATACCCGCCCCCGGCTGGGGCGGCTCACCGCGTTCGCGTTGGCGCTGGCGGCCGGCCTCGTGCTGACCGGGCCGGTGGCCTGGAGTCCCATGGGCCACACGGCCGGCCGCCTCGTGCTCGCCGAGTTCAGCAACCACACCCGCGACTCGCTGCTGGGTGTGGCGGTGACCGAGGCGGTGCGGGCCGAGCTGAGCAAGATCGCCCGCGTAGACCTCGCCGGCGCGCGAGCCGTGCAGCCGGCCTCGCCCGCGATCCCACTGGCGCCGGGCCAGGTCCTGGTTCTGGTGACCGGCGACGTGGCCCCCGTGGGCTCGGGGTTCGCGGTATCGGCGAGGCTGGTCTCGGCCGGGAGCGGCCGGCTCCTGGGCGTGATCCAGGAGAAAGCGGCGGATACCAGTGCGCTGCTGCCGACGGTGAAGCGCCTGTCGCAGCGACTGCGGGGGAGCCTGCTCCAATCGCTGGTCCCGCCGGTCGAGAGCGGGGCGCTCGAGGGGCGCGGCCGGGAGTCTACCCTGGGCGGTCCAGGGTCACCCTGAGCGGCCCAGGGTGACTCCGCCAGGGTGACTCCGCGAACTCACCCCTTCCCGGGAGGGATGTTCTGGTTCATGCGGAACAGGTTGGTGGGGTCGTAGCGCTGCTTGAGCTCAACCAGCCGGTCGTAGTTGGGTCCGTACGCCGCCCGCACGCGGTCGCCTTCGTCCTGAGTCAAAAAGTTCACGTACACGCCTCCGGTCGCGAACGGCGCGGCCGCCCGGAACAGGTCGCGCGCCCAGCCGATGCAGGCCTGGTCCCGGTCGGGCTCGGTCCACCGCCCGTGCACGTTCATCACGAACTGCGCGTCGCGGTGTCCGTACGCGGTGGCGTTCTGTGGTACCCGGGAGGCCAGCCCGCCCAGCTGCGCGTACGCGATCTCCGTGTTGGGATCGGGGATGCGCCCGGCGTACTCCAACAGCACGTCGATGAGCCCGTCGCTCAGCTCGCGGAAGTCGTGCGACTTCCAGTAATTCCGGAACCCCGGCGTGAGCAGCGGGTCCAGCGCCGTCTGCCAGTCGGCGTACGGGTTTGGCCCGACCACGTCGGCCAGCGGCTTCCCGAACCCGCGGAGCGGCGCGGCCACCCGCTCGCCCTCGGCGAGGTCGCCCGACCAGCACATCGCCAGCGCGAGGATCGGCTTCCCGTGCCACTCGGGCGCGAGGAACGGCAGCGGCGGCGCCTGCCGCAGTACGAACCAGCAGGAGAAGGCTTCGGGCGTCGTCGGGAGGAAGTCGCGGTAGAACCGCAGCACGTCGCGCGCGGCAGCAAGCGGATGCACCACCAGTCCCGACAGCACCTGCGGTCCGACCGGATGGAGCTGGAACTCGAACGACGTGACGATGCCGAAGTTGCCGCCGCCGCCGCGGATGGCCCAGAACAGGTCGGGGTTCTCGCGCGCGCTGGCGCGGACGATCTCGCCCTCCGCCGTCACCACCTGAGCCGAGAGCAGGTTGTCGACCGTGAGCCCGAGCCGGCGGCTGAGCCAGCCGAAGCCGCCGCCGAGCGTGAGGCCGGCGATGCCGGTGGTCGAGTTCACGCCGAGCGGCGTGGCCAGGCCGTAGCCCTGGGTGGTGCGGTCCACGTCGCTGAGCGTGCACCCGGCACCGACCTGGGCGACGCGCTCGGCCTGGTTCACCCGGACCGACCGCATCGGCGACAGATCGATCATGAGCCCGCCGTCGCACACGGCGTTGCCCGCGATGTTGTGCCCGCCGCCGCGGACCGCGACGAGGAGGTCGTGCGCGCGGGCGAACCGCACCGCGCGGGCCACGTCCTTCGCGTCGGCGCACTGCACGATGAGGCCGGGCCGCCGGTCGATCATCGCGTTCCAGATGGTGCGCGCCTCGTCGTAGCCGGGCGAGTCGGGGGTCAGAAGCGTGCCGCTGAGGTTGGCCAGGTGCTCGCCGGCGTCGGGGTCGAGCACGGCCGGTGAGCCGCCGGAAGTGCGAAGGGTGACCATCATGAGACGACCTCCAGGGGACGATCGGGTGCAGCCGGGTCCTGCCGGGTCTCGGAGCGCGCTCCGGGGTGCGGCCCGGCAGGGTCGAAACCGTGCTGTGTGGTGAGCTGCTGGGAACGGCGGGCGACAATCTAGGAAGGGGGGCGCGGCTCCGCCCCTGCCAAAGGATGGGGGTGCCTATCTGCCGGAGGTGTGGGTCGAGCGGGTCGGCGCGTCGGCGTGCCGGCACCGGTGCGAGGTCAGGTTGGCCCGCCCTCTGCGCGTGGAGGTCGGGGGCTCCTCACGAAGTGCGAAGAACGGATGGGGCGGTCGGAGTCGCGCCCGGCGCGACGCGGATGCAGGCCGCTCCGCGGCGCTACCCCGGAAAGAACCGCTGCTTGAGGAAGTCCAGCACCGATGGGTCGAGCCCGGGCGGATCGAAGGCTACCGCGATGTCGCGCCCCGCGTGCCGGACCACCCGCCCGCACACCTCGATCGCGGTGTCGGGATCGAGCTGGAGCGCGCCTTCGATCCGGCTCCCGACGCCCGGCGCCGATTCGTAGCCGGTGAGCGCGTAGCGCAACCCCACCGCGCTGATGTCGCGGAGCGGCGTGTGCCGGCCCGTGGCACCCGCGGCCGGCGCGGGAATGGGGAGCCGGGGAGCCGCCCGGCGCTCGCGGTGCCGCTGCAGCAGCGCCCGGCGCTCCCCCTCGATCTCCACCGCGCTGGGCCACTGGCCGCCGTCGGGGAAGAAGGCGAGACCGGCGCGATCGATCCGGCCGATCCGGGCGTCCACGGCGACTCGCTGCCCGGTTCTGAGCACCATGGTCCCGCTCACCTCCTGGTCCAGGCTCCACGCGCGGCTCCCCGGCGCGGGCTCGACCCGGAGGCCGCCGAGTCCCAGGTCGCGCACGGCGCAGCGAAGACCGTCGAGCTCGAGCAGCGCCGGGGCCGTGCGCCGATACTCGGCGCGCGCGAGCGCGCGACGGTCGAGGTGATGGGCCGCGGTCCAGCGACCGGATGGAAGAGTCATGCGACGACGGTGAAGGCGGGCATGGCGGCTCCCAAGGGAAAGGCGGCGGGGTTCTCAAATCTGGCGACCAAGGCGGCTCAGGGCCACTCCCCGTCAGCTGCAGGATGGTGTGCGCCACGACTACCCGGATGCTGGGCCTCGGCGGCGCACTCGAACCGCAGACCACGCTGCGGCATGCCGCAGAGGTCCGGCCGCCGAGGCCTATCGGGGCAACGCTCCCCGGGTCGCCACCAGGATCACCAGCGCTCCACCGACCGCCACCACGTCCTCTGCGAGCGCCACCAGGTGATCCGGCACGCCGAGCGCCGGGACCAGCCGGCGCCGGGCCGTGTAGCCTCCGAGGGTGCCGGTCACCGCGCCGAGCGCACCGAGTACCGCTCCCGCGACCAGCGGGCCGCCAGCGGCGGCGGCGAGGGCTGCCCCGGACAGCGCGCCCGACACGATCCGGGCCGCGAAGGGTCCTGGCCTCGTCCGGTTCGGCGTCTTGGGCAGCTTGTCCGCGATCAGCTCGCCGACGGCCAGCGCCGTAAGCAGCCACGCGGCCACGGCCGAGCCCAGGAAGGAGAGCATCGTTCCGTCGAGCCGCAGCCAGCCGAGTCGCGCGCCCCACGCGACGAAGGCGGGCGCGGTCATCGAGCGCAGTCCGGCAATGACGCCGATCAGGAAGGCCAGGGCCGCGATGGTGGTCGTCGCCATAGGCCCGAATCTGGACTGGTCCGAGCGGATCGGCCAGCCGGGCCTCAGTAGCCGCTCCACTGCCGACCGCCGTGATCGCCCGCCGGGGAGGTCGCGGGGAGGCGCCCCGCCGGCTTTCGCGGTGGGGATTGCACGGTAGGTTTGAGCCCATGCCCTCCACATACCGCGACGTCTACGCCCACTGGCGCACCGCCCCCGAAGCCTTCTGGGCGGAGGCGGCGGAGGCGGTGCACTGGTACCGCCGGTGGGACGCCGTGCTGGATGGCTCGCGCGCCCCCTTCTACCGCTGGTTCCCCGGCGGCCAGGTCAACAGCTGCTACAACGCGCTCGACCGCCACGTCGAGCAGGGCCGCGCCGATCAGGCCGCCCTGATCTACGACAGCCCGGTCACCTCGACGGTGCGCACGTTCACCTACCGCGAGCTGCGCGACGAGGTGGCCCGCTTTGCGGGCGCGCTGGCGGGGCGGGGCGTCGCGCGCGGCGACCGCGTCGTCATCTACATGCCGATGGTGCCCGAGGCCGTCATCGCGATGCTGGCTTGCGCCCGAATCGGCGCGATCCATTCGGTGGTATTCGGCGGGTTCGCCTCGCCCGAGCTGGCCAGCCGGATCACCGATGCCCGGCCCAGGGTGATCCTGAGCGCGTCCTGCGGCATCGAAATCGGCCGCGTGGTGCCCTACAAGCCGCTGCTCGACCGCGCCATCGAGCTCGCCGACTTCAAGCCGGACTGCTGCATCGTGCTCCAGCGCCCCCAGGCGGAGGCCACGATGGTGCCGGGACGGGATCACGACTGGTCCGACCTCGCCGCCGCCGCGGCTCCCGTGGACTGTGTCCCGCTCGAGGCCACCGACCCGCTCTACATCCTCTACACCTCGGGCACCACCGGGAATCCCAAGGGCATCGTGCGTGACAACGGCGGCCACCTGGTTGCGCTGACCTGGAGCATGCGCCACGTCTACGGCGTCGCGCCCGGGGAGGTGTACTGGGCTGCGTCCGACCTGGGCTGGACGGTGGGCCACTCGTACATCGTCTACGCTCCGTTGTTCAACGGCAACACGACCGTGCTGTACGAGGGCAAGCCGGTCGGGACGCCCGACGCGGGCGCCTTCTGGCGGGTCATCGCGCAACACGGCGTGCGTGCATTCTTCACGGCACCCACGGCGTTCCGCGCCATTAAGCGCGACGACCCCGACGGCGAGCACATTCGCCGCTACGATCTGCGCTCCCTCCGCACGCTGTTCCTGGCCGGCGAGCGCTGCGACCCGGCGACCCTCGCCTGGGCCGAGCGACAGCTCGGGGTTCCGGTGATCGACCACTGGTGGCAGACCGAGACCGGGTGGCCGGTCGGCTGCAACTGTGTGGGGCTTGGCCTGCTCCCGGTCAAGCCGGGGTCGTGCGCGGTGCCGGTGCCGGGCTACGACGTGCGGGTCCTGACCGACGACGGCGCCGAGGCGCGCGCGGGTGATACCGGCAACGTCGTCATCAAGCTCCCCCTCCCACCCGGCTGCTCACCGACCCTGTGGAATAACGACCGCGGCTATCAGGACACATACCTGAGCGCCTATCCCGGCTACTATCTCACCGCGGACGCCGGCTTCAAGGACGAGGACGGCTACCTCTGGATCATGAGCCGCACCGACGACGTGATCAACGTCGCCGGCCACCGGCTGTCCACCGGCGCGATGGAGGAAGTACTGGCGGCGCACCCGGACATCGCCGAATGCGCCGTCGTGGGCGTCAATGACACGCTCAAGGGCGAGGTGCCGCTGGGCCTGGTCGTGCTCAAGGCGGGAACCCATCGCGATCGCCATGAGCTCGTCGCCGAGCTGGTCGAGCTGGTCCGGCAGCGGATTGGTCCGGTCGCGTCGTTCAAGACCGCGACCCCGGTCAAGCGGCTGCCCAAGACGCGCTCGGGCAAGATCGTGCGGGGCACGATCAAGCGCATCGCCGACGGCGTGGCGTACAAGGTCCCGCCCACCATCGACGACCCGGCGATCCTCGAGGAGATCTCGGCCGATCTGGCGGCGATCGGCTATCCACGGGCGGACGGCCGAGCGCCGGCCCGGTAGCTCCGGTTTTACGCCCCCGCGGTCACCGCGCGGGGCCGAAACTCGGCCGCGTTGTCCGCGTAGCCCCACAGGAACGGCGGCTCGCCGCCGCAGACGCGGATGAACGCGGTCAGCTGCCCGCGGTGGTGGACGAACTCGTCGTTCATGACGTGGAAGGCGACCGCGCCGGGCCAGGAGGCCCCCCAGGGCGTTGGCACCATCGCCGCCAGCTCGGCGTCGCCGATCCGCTCGACCGCCGCATTCGCCCGGTCGAAGCTTTCGCGCGCAAAGGCGATCAGCGAGGCCTTGTTGCCGAGCTCGGCTGCCAGCCTGTCCTCCGACCCCTCGTCCACCGTGATCCGTCCTTTCGCCACTCCCTCGGCGATGTCGCGAACGCAGGTACTGGAGATGTGGACCGCCAGCTCCGCCGGGGTCCGCATGCCGGGGACGGGATGGCTGGCGTAGCGGTCCGCGGGGATCGCCTCGAGCACACGGAGAAAGACGCCGTATTTCTGGCGGAACTGGTCCCACATCTGGTCGAGCGCTTGCTTGTTCACCATGCCCTCCTCGGCGCGGAGACGGACTGTCACGGGGATGTTCTCTTGAATGGGGCAGCCCGGCGCGAATCTAGGGCTGGGGCCGGATCATCGCCAGCAGGCTTATCGGCCTGCCGCCGGCTCGTCGTGCGCTGCCGGCGATCACCTGCTCGTGGGAGCCGCCCGGTCCCGGCGGTCATCAACTGGCCCATCTGGGCCGCGAGCGAGATCGACAACGGCGGTCTGACGCTGGCCGCGGATGGCACCTGTAGCGCGCAGGTAGACCCCATCGTTCGTGGGGCCTGGCGCGGGAGGCAGGCGCTGGTGCGCCGGGAGCGGGGCCCGGGAGGGCGCCCCTCGGGGGCCACACATGCGGGGTTTCCGATGCCTGCTGCCCTCTGCATCTGCCTCCCGGCTCGGGACTTGCCTCCAGGTGACTTCAGGGTGACTTCCCCAAGACTCCGCGGTGAGACCGGCTCGTAGGTTGGCCTCCGTCGCCGGTCGGCTCAGGGCCGTTCGGCAGCGTCAACCTCAACGGGACCCCGGGTTCCAGGAGCACCCCATGCCGGCCCGCACCACGCCGTTCAGCGTTTACCCGATTGTCCTCGCTCTTGGCCTCGCCGTCGCCGGCTGCGACGGCGGTGACAACCCCCTCGCCCCCGCTGGGGCCGACCCGGCCACGCCGGGGAGCTCGGCGCCGTCGTCCGAGACCTCGATCACCGTCGACGCCGTGGGGCCCGAGTTCCTGACGGCCGGCAGCGGTCCGAGGATCCTGTTCTCCTCCTCCCGCTCGGGCTTCTGGGATCTGTATCGCATGGCCCCCGACGGGACCGGGGTCGTGCGCGTGACCAGCTTCTCGAGCCTCGAGGGCGCGCCGGCCTGGTCACCGGACAACAAGCGCATCGCCTTTTCCCGGCTCAGGCCGGACGCTTCGAACGTGCTGCACCGGGACATCTATCTCATGAACGCGGACGGATCGGGCAAGCGGTGGATCGAGCCCCAGCCGTCGAGCGCGAGGATCATGAATCCGTCCTGGTCCCCGGACGGCACCCGCCTGGTGGTCTCCGTGGAGATCCCCGACGTTCCGCAGCTCATGCTGATGAACGTCGCCACCGGCGCGATGTCGTTCATCGTCGGAGCGCAAGGCACGGTATCCGGCAACTACCCGTCGTTCGACCCGACCGGCAAGAAGATCGTCTACCTTAGCTCGAACTACTCGAGCATCGAGACGATCAACGTGGACGGCTCGGGGCACGCGGTCATCCTGGCGGGCGCGCCCTACGAGTTCCAGACGCCACGATACTCCCCCGACGGCAAGCGGCTCGCGTTCGCGCGCAGAGTCGGCGGCAATGAGGACGTCTATGTGAGGACGCTCGCGACCGGCACGATCAAGCGCCTCACCTTCCACACGTCGGATGACTACGCGCCGACCTGGTCGGCGGACGGGTCACGGATCGCGTTCAACAGCTTCCGCGCGGGGCCGAGCCAGATCTTTACGGTGAGCAGCGCAGGCGGAACCCAGACTCGGATCACCCACACCACCACGCAGGAGGCCGAGCCGGCGTGGTCGCACTAGACGCGGGTGGCGCTCGAGAAGCGGACCCCCGGTATACCGAGTCCCGATGGGATGGCCCATCGGGACTTGGCATGTCAGCCGACTCGTCATGGCTCCCTTCGGGCGCCACAGGAGCCGCGACTACCAGCGCCGCTGGTACCCGACGCCTGTGTGGCGGCTGTGGCGGCCCGGCGCGCATGTCGTCGGCGGCCACGCGCCAGCAGGTGCACCGCGACGACCGCCTTGCGACGAGCGCCCCTCGCAGCGCGGATACCGCCAGCTACCCGTCATTGCGCGCCGAGGGTATTTTCCGGCGCTCCGCCACCCACAGCCCAGGGCTCACGTGTCCGACCTGCGCGCGCAGCTCGAAGCCGGCCTCGCTGGCCAGTACGCCCTTCTCCGCGAGCTCGGCCGCGGGGGGATGGCGACCGTCTTCCTCGCGACCGACCTCAAGCATGACCGCCCCGTTGCCTTCAAGGTGCTCCACCCCGACCTAGCGCAGTCGCT
>Ga0310810_10003186_pt1 | contig 17810 bp, 17 predicted proteins | sample NCmetagenome_FD_207641 | JGI IMG/M metagenome (GOLD analysis project Ga0310810, IMG submission 207641) | Soil microbial communities from experimental microcosm in Duke University, North Carolina, United States - NC | ecosystem: Engineered > Artificial ecosystem > Soil microcosm > Unclassified ...
GGACTGCGCCGCCTGCGCTTACGACGAATGCAGTTCGTCCGCGAACAGTTCTTGCTGGCAGCGTGTGCGCAGAACATCAAGCGACTAGTGCGTTTCCTCAGCCAGCCAGCAGTACCGCTGGTTGTCACCGCCTAGAAAAGCGGAAGAAGACTCCGGCAGTCCCGCCTGCCAGCACAAAGATCGGTTCCGATCGCAGACTTTTTCAACAGCCACAGGCGTTATCACAAGTTTGCGCTGTTTGTTCGCCTGCAAACCGTGTGAGGGTCCATTTTGCCGGGTATATACACCACCCCGTCAAACCAGCGCCGGACAGAGATAGCTGACAAATGCTCTTAGTCGGAAGCGAGAACTTGTAACAGTTCGTTGCGGTCGGAGAGCAATTTGAGTCGAGCGCGATTACAACCTGAAGGAGTCGGGATCAGTAGTCGCACGACCTCGGGAAGTGCGCGTTCACGAAGTTCCAGGTCCTTTAACAGCGGCGTCGCTCTGTCCGCGTGTTCGTGCAATGCACCCTGCGCAACAAGCATGTACTCTCCGTATCGATCAATGTCCTGTTGAGTCGGGGGCAGGTTTTCGGGGGCGGGAATCCCCAATTGTTCGTAAACGGCCCGCGGGTCACTGGCCTTCCGCAGTCTCTCGAGAAACTGATTTCCGATTGCGTACTCGACGCCCCACGAGATTCCCCAATCAAAGCCGTCGTCTGGCAAATGTTTGATAGCGTCGTACAAAGCTTTCTTCTGCGACAGTTGCAATTTGCCTTGCTTCGCTTGCGCTGTAATGGCCTGGAAAGTGTCCGCCAGCATGGCGCTCGCCGCCAAGGCCAGGATAATGGGTCCGCCGCGGCCGACGTCCTGCGAAAAGCGAATTCCCGAGAGCCAGGTGTTCACGGCCGCTTCGCTATTGCCCTTCGCTAACTCACGGATTCCTTCGACAGTGTTGAGGCGTTCCAAACCGCGTGCTCGCATTAACATTTCAACCGGCGTGCTCACTCCCAAGTGGTAATCCAGACCCCAGTTGCATTCAGGTAGCTTGGCGCCTCGTTGCATCGCTTGAACCGCGCGCACGTTCGCGTCCAGGATCGGGCCAAGTTTGTTTTCATCCCACGCCATCTCGCCTTTGATCGTTGCCGAGAGCAAGTTTTGCGTGATTTCATCCTCGCTGATTGTGCTGCGCATCTCGGCTAACGCTGTCCAGTAGCGCAAGGCGGCATTGTCCGAATCTGGGAGAAATTTCGCTTCCGCGCATGCCCCGCCATTTACGGACAGCACGCCCGCAATTGTGATGAGAATTCGGAGCGCCGAGAGCTTCATAGCTCCAATTCTCACAATCGGGCGACAACGTGGCAACATAGCAAGCGGACAACGTACCGAGGGTATCAGCCACTTCGCCGTGCGGTTTTTGGCTCGATCCGCCAATCAAACCAGCGCCGTAAACACACTTTCACTTCCGGCCGAAACAAAGGTAACTAAAACCCTTTCCCTCTCCTGCCGATATCAAGAGCGGCAGAGCACCCTGCCGCAAACCCTATGGCTCGAAAGCAGCTTTGGATTCAGTTTGCCCTGATCTTGTTGATTGCGAATGTTTGCCGCGGTCAGACAGCGCCCGATTCGGACCAGCAGATCATTCGCGAACTGGCGCAGCAGGTTAAAGAATTACAAGAGAAGGTCGCTGTGCTACAGAGCAAGCTGGAGGCGAAGGGTGCGCAGCCGGCTGCCGCGGATATTTCGCCGGCCACGCCGCAAGAACCCCCAACGAGCGTTTTCGACGGCCACGGCTTTCATGGAATTCAGTGGCGCGGGTTCGGGGAGGTTAACTACAAGGTCTTGGATCAGAAAGTTCCGGAACTGGCAACGTCCGGGTTTGTGCCTGGCTCTGCTGGGAATTTTTATGCCGGCGATTTCGACCTGCTCCTCACGTCGGCAATCACTGACAAGGCAAGCGTGTTGGCGGAAGTCGTGGTTGGCGAGGACGATGCCCAGAGATTCGATGTGGATCTTGAAAGGGGCTTATTCAAGTACGACTACAACGATCATCTGAAAGCTTCGTTCGGGCGATACCACACCGGGATCGGCTACTACAACACGGCCTTTCATAGCGGAAAGTGGCTGCAAACTGCAACTGACCGGCCGCTGATCATGGAATTCGCAGCTCACGGCGGATTGCTGCCGACCCAGGCAATCGGGGTTTCGTTCACCGGCTGGATTCCCTCCGGAAGCCTGGGCCTGAACTACTTGATCGAGTACGGGTCGAGCGACACGATACGCCCCGAATTCAATGAGCAGGGGAGGGGCCCCGACGACGAAAACAACGGCAACAGCATTAACTTCGGATTGTTTGCCCGTCCCGATGGGGTGCCAGGCCTGCAAATCGGCGGCTCGGTTTATCACGACCGAATCAGCAACTTTCAGAAAGGCCCCACCGTGCGCCTGGGGCAGACGATCGTCAACGGGCATGTGGTTTACGTCACGCACAACATCGAAATCCTGAACGAGGGCTACCTCATTCGGCATGCATACGAACACGGGGGGCCGATCTACGATATGCCGGCCTTTTATACGCAGTTCTCGAGGCAGTTCGGGCGCATCAGCCCGTACTTTCGTTATCAGTACATCAATGCGAACCCGCAAAGCATGTACGACGACGTGAAGCTGCGGCATGGACCGTCATTCGGCGCCAGATACGATTTCAACGCCAATATCGGTTTCAAAGCCCAGCTCGATCATACGTTGCGAAAGAATTTGCCCGATCTGAACGGTCTCCACTTGCAACTGGTGTTCGCGTTTTGATACCGCCGCAGAGTGTGAGAATTCGCGCCTTAACGCTGCTTCTTGCAAGCGGAGTGCTCGGCTTCGCCTTGCTCGTTTGGGCGAAACCGCCGGAGGCTGATATCGCAGTGGTTGTTAATCAGGACAATCCGGTTGAAAAGATCTCTTATTCAGATCTGCGAAAGATTTTCGCCGGGGAGCGCCGTACCTGGGCGGGAGGAACGGTGGTGCGGCTTGTTGTCCGGCCGCCTGGGACGCGAGAGCGGGAGGCGTTGCTGCGTTTACTGCAGCTGGATGAAACTGACTATGAGCAATACTGGACAGCCAAAGTTTACCGCGGTGAGGCGCAGTTCCCGCCTGTCGTTTTGTCTTCGGGGGGAATGACTCGCGAGGCCATCGTTACCTACCCGGGTGCCGTCGCCCTGATCGAGGCAAATGAAGTGAAACGCGGCATGAAGGTCCTCAAGATTGATTCACATTTGCCCGGCGAATCGGGATATCCACTGCACTAATTTGGTGGCGCTAAAGAAGAGCTGTGATCCGCTCGCGAATGTCGGCGGGCAGGGCTCGGGCCTTCCGAGCGGTCGAATCGATGCAAACCCCAACGATAACCATGGTCGCGGCAACCTCGCCGGTCTGGTCGTTGGTCATCTCATGACTGAAGCGGATTGACTTGTCGCGCATTTCCAAGATGGATGAGCGGACGGTAACCAAGTCTCCCGCACACAGCTCGCGTTTGTATTCAATGTGCTGCTCCACCGCGACCAGTCCAAAGCCTTCACTCTGCATTCGCGAAGGCGTGGCACCGGCCTTTGCGAGAATGTGCCACGTCCCCTCGTCGAACTTGCCCACGTACCACATCACATTCATGTGTCCCATGTGGTCGCAGTGCCAGGGATAGACAGTGCCGCGGTAGGTGATGAAAGGTTCGGGCATGTGAAGTTTGACGCATTGATTCTAACCAGGGATACAAAAAAGCGGCGAAACACGTTCCTGGTGGTGTATACCCATAGGCCAGAGAACATCGCCATGCGGAGGGGAACATGCTGACTCGCCGTCGTCTGATGCGAGATTTTGGTTTGTTCGCGGTCGCGACTCAGGTTGCAAGCGAGCCGTTGCTGGCTCGGCGGCTACGCTCCCAAGCTTTGGCCCCCGAGGTTCAACAGGCAGCAGCACCTCACGAAATCGTCTGGCTGGACTCAAATGAAAATCCTGCCGGACCGTCGCCGTCGGCGATCAAGGCCATGGCCGACGCGGCCGCTGCAGCCGCGCGATATCACTTTGATGAGTTCCCTGCTTTCACTAACGCCATCGCTCACAGCGAAAACGTTAAGCCGGAGCAGGTGCTGTTTGGGGTTGGTTCAACGGAAGTCATCGATGCGGCGATCTGCGCATTCACGTCAGAATCAAGGCCACTGATCAGCGCCTCTTCCACGTACGACATTGTGATCGATCTCGCGCGCAGCCTTGGCAAAAAGGTAGCGCAGGTCCCTCTGACTGACGCCTGGGCCTACGACGTCCGCAAGCTTGCAGAGGAAGCCACCAAGGCTGGCGGCGGCTTGATTTACGTTTGCAATCCCAACAACCCAACTTCCTCAATCACCCCAGCCAGGGACATCGACTGGCTGGCCGCAAACCTGCCGCCGAATACCGTGTTGCTGATGGACGAGGCCTACATCCATTTTGCTCAGCCCGGCGAAATCGAGAGCGCGATGAAGCACGTGCGCGAAAACAGAAACGTGATCGTGACGCGGACGTTTTCGAAAATCTACGGCATGGCGGGGGCGCGCGCCGGGTTCGGTTGCGCACCGGCGGAATTGGTCAAAGCACTCAATCCATTTATGGATAAAGTGATTCCGGTGATGGCTTTGCGTGGCGCCATGGCAGCTTTGGCAGAGCAGGATACGCTCGTTCCCAGACGGCGAGCTGAGCTCGGAAGAATTCGCAGCGAGTTTTGTGATTGGCTACGCGGGAAAGATATTCCTTACATCGAGCCGCACGCAAACTTCGTGATGGTGGACATCAAACGAGACGTGAAAACTTTCGGGAAGCAAATGCTGGGGGCCGGAGTAGCAGTTGGGCGTCCGTTCCCCCCGCTGGATGGAATGCTGCGGGTGACGATGGGCACGGACGCCGACATGCGTAAGTTTCGCGACGTGTTCTCAAAGGTCTATGCAAGCGAACCGCTTGCCGCGGCGGCCGCATCCTGAGATCATTCGCCTAGTTCGGATCTTTCTTCGGCCTTACGTCCTCGGGGTAGGCTTCGACGATTACGTCCACCTCGGCGCCGGGCTTTAGTTCCACTTCGCGGCCGTCCTCGTCTTCCAGTGAGTTTTCGATGCGGATCTCCCGGTAAAGCGGATCGGCACCCTCGACGGCGATCTCGGCTTTTTTGGGCTCAGCCGGACGCTCAATGATTTTCTGTACTACCCCAGGCAAAGTAACGGTTGCTCTCTCAGCCATACCTTCTCCTCCCTTTTTTTCAATCAGCGAGTCGCCTCGCACGGCTTGGTTCCAGGCAGCTATGAGATCAGCCGAGACTTCGCGAATGCACTTGAGCCGCTCCTCGTGCTGCTCCAATTCCTTTGCGTCGAACTTGATGAAAGCCTGATTTTCGAGGCTATCGCTCTGTTCCTTCATGAGACGGCAAAGTTTGTCGCTGAGCGCTCGGATGTGCTGGTCATCTAACGGGCTGTTCTCGTTCGCCATCGACCCTTTTTGGCGCAGTGATGTCCTTGCGTACAGGAAACGTCACAATACGCGGTCGTTGCGGCGTTTGTTGCTTTGGACTTTTTTTCGGGCGACTCGGAAACGAGCTGTCTGGATTGCGAAAGGCGCTGCCAGACCTTCAGAGTCGTCCGCTTCTTCAAAGGCCGACATAAGCATGACTAAAGTGAATGCAAGGCGCTATACGAAGTTTGCTGTAGGCGCGACTAGGGGGAGGTAGATCAGGATGCTGCAGCCGGGCTCAGATCTACGGAGAGGGTTTTCGCGTGGCCAAGATGAGTTCTGCCGAAACCTCGCGTATGCGATTCAGCCGTTTCTCCTGCCGCCGGAGTTCAGCGTCGTCGATTCCCATAAAGGACTGCCAATCCAGGCTGGCAATCTGTTCTGCCATCAGTCGACCGAGTTCCTGCTTAAGTTCCGCGCCTGATTCCTGGGACGGGGTGAGTGCGTTGTTTGGCTCGCAAGAACTGCAGGCTTCAGCGAGGGTGGCTGTTTCGAGGACGAGCGCGTTCACAAAGTGGCTCCGTGGATTTAGTAACGGTTTGGATGCCTGGGAGCCTACTTAACATACGTACGGGAAGTTCTGTAGTTTCTAGATCGATGGATCTCTATTTCTTTAGTTTGCGGGCGATTTCCTGCATCAGTTTGGGCTTGAGTTCGGCGAGCACACTGTCGACGATGCTGGCGAGGGCTTCGCCTTCCAGGGCGGAAGAGCCGGAAGGAGAAGATTGGGCTACCTCTGTCGAAGTGTTCGCTTTCGCCTGTGTTTCAGGGGCGGACTCAGGGGCCGGGGACTGAGTAACGATTTCGCTTTCCGAATTCGCTGCCGGTTCCGAAAACGCTGGAGCCGCGGCTTGCGTTATCTCGACGACCGACTCCGCAAGGGCGGCGGTGGTCTGCGGGGTCATGACCGAGTCGCGAATGTGTTGCCAGTTCTCCCAGGCCGCCGCGGCTTCGGATGGCCCTACGGGTTCTTCAGCAGAGATTGAGGCTGTGCCGACCGCCGAATTCCCCGCCGCGGCCGCGGCTGCGAACGCTGATCCTGCAGCTTCCGGCGAAGGCTGTTCTGTTGCAACTTCTGAACTCGGAACTGGATCGCTCGACGGCTCTGCAACGGTTTCCGGCGATGTTGACGCGCTGACGGCTGCCTGGGCTGCCTGCATTTCACGTTCGAGCTCGAGCGAAGCTTCTTCAGCAGAGAGCGCGACGTTTTCGGCCACCCAGCGGGACTTGGTTTCGACAGGTGCGGTCGCCTCCGGCGCAGGCACACTAACCGCGTCAGTAACCTCTGGTTCCACCGGCAGGTAGGAGTCAACTGCGGCCGTTGACTCTATCTGATAGTCCACAGCCGATGTTTGTTCGACGCTGAATTCGGGAGCAGGAATCTCTGGAGAAAATGGCGTTTCAACCGACCCGGAAGCCAAAGTCGCAGCTGCTGGTTCTCCTTCCTGAGTAGTCACAGGAATTTCTGGTGCACTCGTGACAGGCGCGACCACGGCTGCCGGCGGTTCGGACAGACTCGTGGAGACTCCGGCCTCGGCCCGCTGCTCATCAGTAGATGGATTCTCAGACTGACGCTTCTTCACTTCGGCGAGATAGGCGATCTGCTCGGTATTCGAGTCGTCAAAATTTTTGGCGGGATCTTCGCTGTGCCACATCCGCGCTTTTTTCGGTTTGCTCTTGCCGCGACCATCAGACGCCGGAACAATTCTGTCTTCGAGCTTGGTGAGCGCGGCCAGCAGTTCACCGGCGTCAAAGGGTTTGACGATGTGGGCGTCGGCCTTTACACGTTTGGCCTCGTCGGTCTTGAACGGTTCCATCTTGCCGACGGTCAGGAGTACCGGAATCTTCTGGGTTTCGGGGTTTTCCTTGAGCCGCTGACAGACTTCAAGTCCGCCGTATCCGGGCATGTACACATCGAGCACGATGAGGTCGGGCTTGCTCTCATGAATTTTTTTGAGTGCGGCGGAACCGTTGTTAACCGTAATGACTTCGTAGCCGGCATCCATGAGAATGCGGCGGCCCATGTTCTGGGCTGTCACGCTGTCGTCAGCAAGCAGTACTGTCCGCGCCAAGGTTTGTCCTTTGGTCGAAAAGGGGAGACATCACCGAAGGTAACTTGGGCGCAGCCCTAAGTCAATGAAACGACGGGGTTACTGAGGTTACGAGCGGCCAATACGCCGAGTGCACTTCCTATTTTCCGGGCACCGGGATGATTTTGTTCAGGCCCTTCTTTTTCTTACGTTTGCTGGAGGCAATGGCGTTGTCGTCGGCCAGATCCTGGTCCGATGAGCTGGCCTTGTGGTTACCATTGGTGCCGGCTTGATCGCCGCCTCCGTTGCCCGATCCACCGAGATCGTTGACCTGGGATGGAGCGGCATCCGGCTTGGGATCAGAGTTCACCTGCAACTCGTTAGGATCGGCAGCGGCTTTGGGATCCACGGCTTTAGAGTCGGCGTTCTCGGAAGTAGGTTTGGGATCGTTGGTGTCGGACGTTTGTCCGTTCGCATTCGCGTCCGCGGATGCCGGCTTGGCATCGGTCGCATTTTCAGCGGCGGGCGTGTCGGAACGCGGCGCAGGTTGGTTCTCCGGAGGTGCATCGGTTCCGGTAGTCTGCACAGTGACGGAGTGCCCGCCGCCCTTGGAACCGGCAGCAATTTCTGATTCCCGCTTCACGAATTCACTACCGCTCAACGGCTCAGGATCGTTCAACTGGGGATCGCCGACCTTGGTGGCCACACTCGTGTCTGGGTGCCGCGAAACCATTCCCATAGCCTGCGCCAGCATAGTCTGCTCGCCACGGCTCGCCTCCTCCGCTTTGTTCTGAGCAAGCATGGCCTTGGTCGGACGCGGTATGGGCTGATGCATGGCGATAAGGCGCGCTTTGGCATCATCGGAACGTTCCATCACGGGATAACGCGTAAGAATTTTCTTATACGCGTTGGCCGCATTCTTGGTGAAGTCGTCCGACATGCGCTCACGGGCAAGTTGGTTGGCCTTGAGTCGAGCTTCGTTGATCTTGCCCTCATGGAGCAATTGCTGATCATTCAAATCCATCTTGTGTAGCGCTGCAATTTCGCCTTCGTAAGACTGACCTAGGAGGTATAGTGTCTCATCCGCTTTGCTGTATAACGGATAGCGGTCACTCAGCGACTGCAGACGCGCCCACGCCGCCGGGTACGCCTGTCGCAAGAAGTAGAAGCGCCCAATGCGATACTCGCGCTCAGCAATTACTTCCTGCACCTGAAGCAGCCGCCGCTTGGCTTCGACAACCATTTTCTGGTTGTCGGGATATTGCATGATCACCTGGCGGTACTCCTGCTCGGCGCGCACTGCGTGCGTGTAGTCGCGGTCGGGTTTCTCCATCTGCTGATAGTGAATGTTTGCGATCTTTACCTGCGCCTCAGCCGCCTCAGGCATGTTGGGGAAGAAGGTGATGAAGTCCTTGTATTCCTGCTCAGCCTGTGCAAGCGATGCTGTGCCGCCTTCCGCGTACCAAGAATCGGCCAGCGCCAATTTCGCGCGCGCGATGAACTCTGAATCCGGATAGGTATTGATGAGCGTCTGCATCTCGAGCCGAGCCATGTCGAAGCGGTTGTGCTTCATGGCGTCCATGCCGCGATCGAACAGAACTTTATCGGGCTGCTTGGAATCAACCTTGGCCAGCGGATTGTCGACTTTCTTATTGGTACACGCAGTCGTGAGCGCCAGCGTCGCGGCCAGAGCAAGCACGGGAGTTCGGGAGAAATGCATCATTACCTCGGAAATTCAGTTGCTAGTGGTTAGTGGCTAGTGATTAGCAAAACCTAGCCCGAAGATTTCTGACCAGCCACTAACCACTAGTCACTAATCACTAGCCACTAGACCTTTTGCAGCGTGGCTTCCGTCGCTGCCTTCAGCAAATTTTGGGCGTTAATCATAGGATCGCCATGGCTGAACACCGCGTTGCCTGCCACCAGAATTTCTGCCCCGGCCTGCACTATCCGGGCCACCGTGTCCAACGCGACTCCGCCGTCGACTTCAATTCTATAGTTCAGCCGCCGCTGTTCGCGCAACTCTTTCAATCTCCTCAACTTATTTAAGGAATTGGGGATAAACGATTGCGCTCCGAATCCAGGGTTCACCGACATCACGAGCACATAATCCACAATGTCGAGCACCTCACTCAGCAACTCGGCCGGGGTTGCGGGATTGATAACTACCCCGGCGTGGCAATTGTGGCTCTTGACCAGATTCAACGTGCGATCGAGGTGCCGCGTGGCTTCCTGGTGGACCGAAATCCAGTCCGCGCCGGCATCGGCAAACGCCGGAATGTACTGGTCAGGATTTTCAATCATCAGGTGGCAGTCGAGCGGGAGCTTGGTGGCCTTACGCAGCGACTTGACCAGCTGCGGCCCGAGGGTGATGTTGGGGACGAAGTGCCCATCCATCACGTCCACATGGATGACTGTGCCGCCGCCCTCAGCCGCCCGCGTTACCTGGTCGGCCAAATGGGCAAAATCCGCCGAAAGAATGGATGGCGCTAACTCAATCAATAGTGCAGACCCTGGGTCGAGCAACAATGGCTCGGGAGAACGCGCAGAGGAGATTTTAACACGCTGTCAAAAGCATAGAGGGCAGGAGATTTCAGGCAAATCGCCGGATAGGAGCGTCCGACCCACATGGGTCTGCATGCTACTCTGATCGATCCGAATGACCTTTTCGACGCCGATCCCGTCCGCCGTTTACGCCGTCGGCACGGTTTGCTGCTGGGGCGTGAGTGACTTCCTCGGCGGATACGTTTCGCGCCGGTTCAACTCTTTTCTTTTGGCCATGCTCGGCCATGCCGCCGCGTTCAGCATGGTGCTTGCGATCGCGGCCGGGAACCACCTCTCTGTTCCGCCAACTCGGGGAATGCTTTGGGCGATGCTGGCCGGCGCTTCGGGAGGGACCGCTCTGGCCTTGTTCTATCGCGCGCTGTCGCAGGGCAACATGGGACTGGCGGCCCCGGCCTCGACTGTAATCGGAGCTGCGATTCCCGCGGTGTTTGCGATCTTCACCGAAGGACTTCCCCGTCCGATCGCAATCGCTGGCTTTGCCCTCGCACTGCTTGGAATTTGGCTCATTTCGCGTCCCGAGGAGTCAGGCGCTCCACAGGGGATCGGGCTCGCGCTCATTGCTGGTTTCGGATTCGCTGGGTTTTACATCTGCATGAAACTGGCGGGAAGCGGCGCCGCGCCGTGGTTCGCAGTTTCATCTCGTGGAGCCTCATTCCTCCTGACTGCGATCATCACTGTTGCCGGCAGAAAGTTTCAGCCGTTCTACGGCGCGGGTGCAATCATCGGTTTGTTTGCCGGATGCCTCGACGTGACCGGCACCATGCTGTTCATCCGCGCCGCGCAGACAGGCAGGCTCGATACGACAGTTGTGCTCACGTCGTTGTACCCGGTGATCACAGTACTGCTGGCGCGCGCGATTCTGAAGGAGCGATTCACGCTGTTAAAGACCGCCGGCATGGCGGCGGCGCTGGCGGCGGTGCCGATGATTGCCAGAGGATAGCTGGCGTTACAATCTCCGCAATGAAAACCCTCCTGAACGAGTTCGACCGTGAAGAAATTCTTCGACGGGGGGTACGATCCGCCCTGAGAGCCCCGGAAGATGGGGCAAAATGTCGGCGCCGCAAATGATCTGCCATCTGGCGGATTCACTTCGTGTTGCCTTGGGCGAAATTGTACGCGAGCGCCGATGTCACTTTGGTTAAGCGGACGCTAATGAAGTGGACTGCACTGTGGATGCCGATTCGCTGGCCGCACGGCATCAAGACCGCCCAGAGGTGGACCCGCAGGCAGCGGGAACGCGACCAGCGCAGTTTGAAAACGATGTTCGGGAACTGACTCTACTCTCATGTGGTCTCCGTCACGCAGGAAGAAGATGGCTAAAATGAGAATCAGGAACGCCCAGCCCAGCAGCAGCGCAGCGCTGGAGAGATAGCGATCTGCGATTGGGACAGATGTTGGGCCACTCGTATCCGTACAAGAGAAGAAAACTACAGTCTTGGGTTTTACTTGCTGCCTAATCGCTGTTCGCAGCGTGAAATGCCAACGCAGCTGGCACGGATAGTTGAACCTCTGTGCCTGTCGCTGGGCTGCTGGAAATTTTCAGTATCCCGCCGATCCTTCTTGCTCGCTCGCGCATTCCGGCCAGGCCCCAGTGTCCGTCACGACCGTCGCGGAGGACATCGGGACCGATTCCACAACCGCTGTCGCAAATCCGCATGCGAAAGTCGGATCCGGCATATTCCACTTTGAACTCGACGCGATTTGCTTTGGAGTGGGCAAAGGCATTGATCAGAGCTTCACGGCCGATCCGGTGAATCTCATGCCTGATGAGGGGTTGCAGCGGCCGTTCGCTGCCGGCGACGCTCACGCGAAAGTCCACGTTTGAGCTAACCCCCAGTTCCTGCTGAATGCTCGATAGAGCTGCCACCAGATCGAATGGCTGAAAATCGGTACAACGAAGGTCTTCGATGGTATGACGGCCCTCTTCGATCCCCTGCTTCATGATCCCGAGGACTCGATCTAACCGTGGCTTAACCGGGGACTCCGGAGGCACTCCGTCCACCGCGATACTGAGCTGCATAGAAGCGCTTAAGAAGGTCTGCAGAAGGGTGTCATGGAGTTCCTGGGCGATGCGGGTCCGCTCTTCCAGGCGCACGTTTTCTTTGCGCACTCGCTCTTCTTCTTGTTTTCTGGACTCGATCTCAGTGGCCGTTCCTAACCATCGAATGACTGAGCCATGCTTGATCAGCGGAGTGAATCGAAACAGGAACCAGCGGTAAACACCATCTTTGCCGAGCAATCTGCCTTCGTGTTCGAATTGCACATGCTCAGAAAGCGCGCGCTGCCGAAGCGCCCTCACCTCATCGACATCATCAGGATGTACCGCTTTGGTAACAGTACCCGCTGAGCGGAACTCCTCAAGCGTCATCCCGGTGTACTCCCGTGCCACACGGTTGACATGAATAAACCTGCCGTCCGGATCCAGAACCAACACAACTTGCGGCATGAAATCGACGAGCTGGCGGAGTTCTTCCTCGGCGCGCTTGCGCTCGGTGACATCGATCACCGTGCCGACGAATTCAGTCAATTCGCCCGACCGGCCCAGAATCGCGCGCCCGACGGCGTGAATGTCACGAATTCCCTTGCTGGGATGGACCAGCCGGTACTCCATTTCAAAATCCGCCTTTTCGCGGACCGCTCTTTCGAATCTCTGCCGCACGTGAGTTCGGTCACCGGAATGAACCCGCGGCATAAACTCTTCAAACGACGGAAGCGGGCCTTGAGGATCGAACCCCAGCATGCGGTAGCACTCTTCCGACCAATATCGAATGTCTCCCGTCTCCGGCTTCCATGCCCAACTGCCGGTCTGGCTCAGTCGCTGCGCCTCGGCCAGATAGGCTTCGCTTTCGCGCAGCGTCTGTTCCGTGCGCTGGCGATGTGAGCGCTCTTGAGCTTCGCGCAACGCTCGACTGACCGAAGGCACGATTTTCGAAAGCCGTGACTTGAACACATAGTCAGTGGCCCCCATCTTCAGGGCTTCAACCCCTCTTTCATCGCCCAGAGTCCCGGAAACGAAAATGAAGGGCACTTCGGGCAAGACTTCTCTTGCCATCTTCAATGCTGACATGCCGTCGAACGAGGGAAGGCTGTAGTCCACAAGAATGAGATCAAAATTACCCCGCTCAAGGAATTCCCGAAAGGCGGTCTGGGTGTCAACCCGCGTCACAGCACACGCGATGCCTTCCGTTTCCAACGTTTCCTGGATTAACTCCGAATCGCGGGGTTCATCCTCCAGATGAAGGATTCGGAGCCGCAAAGCACCATCTGATCGCAAAGATGGTGCGGCCGTTTTTTGTTCATTGAAACCCGGAATAGTAAGCTTCTCCAACAACGCTCTCACTTCTTTCTTATGCTCCCCGGCGGCGGCTCATTAATGATGGCCCAAAACACACCGAGTTCCTTAATGGCATTGACGAACTCGTGGAAATCCACCGGTTTGACGACGTACGCATTGACACCAAGCTTGTAGCTGGCCACCATATCACGCTCTTCGCGCGAAGAGGTTAGTACAACAACCGGAATCATTTTAAGGTTGCTGTCCGCTTTGACCGCCTGAAGGACCTCGAGGCCGTCAACCTTGGGCAGTTTCAAATCCAGTAACATGACGGCCGGGTTCTCGCCGCTTCGCCTTTGAAATTTGCCGCGATGATAAAGGTAATCGAGAGCTTCCTCGCCATCGCTGGCAACCACAACCTCGTTGCTAAGGTTATATTCCTCGAGCGCGGTCATGGTGAGTTCAGTATCCTTGGGGTCATCCTCTACCAGCAAGATGCGTCCTATGCTTTCCATGATCTCCTGCTCCTACGGCCTGGGTAATGAAAGATAAAAAGCTGCACCGCCACCCACGTGCCCTTCTGCCCAAACTTTGCCGCCGTGACGATGAACAATGCGTTGAACCGTCGCCAGCCCGATCCCGGTGCCTTCAAACTCGTCGGCTCGATGCAAGCGCTGAAATACTCCGAACAGTTTGTTCACGTATTTCATATCGAAACCGACGCCGTTGTCTTTGACAAATACCACGACGCCGTCAGACTTCGCATCGTTGGATCCTATTTCAATCTCTGGCGCGGGCCGCGTGCGCGTGAATTTGACCGCATTGGAAACCAGGTTCACTAATACCAGCTTGAGCATCGACCGGTCGCCGTAGAGATCGGGCAGTGTCCCGATCTTCCAAGTCAAGTTGCGCCCTTCGGTGTCGTGCAGAAGCTCGCTCTGGACTTCCTTAACAAGCTGGTCCAGGCTGACCATGGTTTCGCGAGTTTCGGCGCGCCCGATCCGCGAGAAGGCCAGGAGATCATCGATCAACGTGCCCATTCGCTTGGCCGCTTCCAGGATCATCATCATATATCGGCGGCCTTTGTCGTCCGTAGTCGGGGCTGCGTGTTTCTGCAGTAATTCGGTGTAGCCGACCATGTGGCGCAGTGGAGCGCGCAAATCGTGCGAGATGGAATATGCGAACGCCTCCAGTTCCTTATTAGTGCCTTCCAGTTCCGTTGACCGCCTCGCCAGCTGCTGGTTTAGCCCGCGAATCTCGTCTTCCCGGCGCTTGCGCTGGGTAACGTCATTTTCCGATTCCAGAATCGCGACTGGGTTGCCGCTTGGGTCACGATCCAGCGACCATCGGCTCGCCACAGCCAAATGCGTCCCGTCGGCCCTGCTTTTCTCCAGTTCTCCCTCCCATCGCCCTACCCGCAACAATTCGGACTGAATCTCCTCGAACGGCATGGGAAACACCGTCCGCATCAGGTCCTGCGCACGCTTCCCAATCGCTTCCTCCGGGCTCCACCCATAGACTTCCTGCGCTCCCCGATTCCAGTACGTGATGACACCCTTGAGATCGCGAACAAAAATCGGGTCGTGAGTGAGATTGAGAAGGTTGGCCTGTTGGGTGCGGATCGCCACTTCGCGTTGTAGTTCGTCGCGAGATTCCCTCAGGTTTCGTTCCACGCGGCGACGGATCGCAGCAAACCATGTGATCAGCAGAGCAAACAAGATGAAGACGACATAGTAGGGAAAATCAGCCCTGTTTACATAAAAGGTGAATCTCGGCTCAGTGAAGAAGTAGTTGAAGGTGAGTGACGCCAGGACAAGCGCGACAATGGCCGGCCCTACGCCCGCGTACCAGACGGTCACGGCTACCGCGATCAGGAAGACGGGAAACTCTACGCCTTCGAACTTATTGTTGTATAGAGAAAGACTGATTCCGAAGGCGACGGCGACCGAGGATATGGCAAGTCCGTAGCGCTGAAGAACCAATGGGATCTTCGGCAGGAAAAGGTTGGCTCGCGTCATGGCTGGCTCGCGACAGACGGGATGCGTTTACTAGGGCACTCATAATAGCGCATTTGTAGCCGCTTGACTTGCATCCTGGGTGGTGGGGGCCGAAATCAAAGCGTTTAAACGTAGCTTAATGCAAGGGTTACAGGATCCGAGTTTATTTGTTGCAACGATTGTCCTCGCAACGCATCCAAATCGATGAAGGAAAAGGGCCAGAGGCCGTGCGCATAGAGGCGGTAGTAGCGGGCTTGAGTTCGTCTTTATATATCGTTGAGGAGTTTCTCTCGACGGGAGATCACGGTTTTTGGAATACAACTTGTGGGCTAGGGGTTTTTCCGGCAGCAGGGAGGCGCGGAGGAATCGGAGCCGGCAGACCGGGCGAGTGAAAGAATAAATGGGAAACATGGGCAAGCGACGCTACGGATCTCGCGAAGAGGATGCTTTTCTCGATCTGCTGCGCACGTGTGATCTGCTGACCCGGGGCTTGGCTCATCTTCTAAAAGCAGAGGACATTTCGGCGACACAGTACAACGTCCTCCGCATTCTGCGGGGATCGCCGGCGGGTTTGCCATGCGGAGAAATCGCCAGTCGCATGATTACTCGGGATCCTGACGTGACTCGTCTACTCGATCGCCTTGAACGGCGCGGCCTCATCTCGCGCTCACGTGATGCTAAGGACCGTCGCGCAGTGATGACGCGTATTTCACCGGAAGGGCTCAAGCTTTTGGAACGCCTGGATGGCCCGATTCAGGAAGGCCATCGCAAGCAGTTGGGCCATTTGGGGCGAGAGCGTCTGGCGGAACTCGCTGATTTGCTTGCAGTTGTCCGCGGCAAGGAGGGATAATTTTTTGAACCATATATTCGTTGCAACGACTATCGTCTGAACGCATCAATATGAAAGTGAACAGGCCAGAAGGCCGAAAGGATGGACACCATGAGCACTTTAACAATCCCGCAAACCGCAATCTCGACTTGGAACATTGACCCGGCACACGCAACCGCCGAGTTCAAAGTCAAGCACATGATGATCGCTAATGTGAAGGGGCACTTCTCCAAAGTTACGGGGGTCCTGCACCACGCCGAGGGCGATCCGGCAAGCTCGAGCGTGGAGGCCACCATCGAAGCCGGCTCGATCGAAACCCGCGAACCTCAGCGTGACACTCACCTCAAGAGCGAAGACTTCCTGCATGTTGAGAAGTTCCCGACTTTGTCGTTCAAGTCCACCGACATCAAAGTTGCAGGCGATGGCGAACTCAAGGTACAGGGCGACCTGACCATTCGTGGTGTCACTCGCAAAGTAATATTCGCGGTTGAGGGTCCGACTCCGCACGCGAAAGATCCGTGGGGCAATACGCGAATGGCGATCTCGGCGACGACCAAGATCAACCGGAAAGACTTCGGCCTGGTCTGGAACGCCGCGCTTGAAACTGGCGGCATTCTGGTCGGCGACGATGTGACCATCACACTGGATGTTGAGTTCGTGAAGGCCTAAGAGGTTAGAGTCCGGCCAGGAGGCCTCGGCATCTGATCTGGAAAGGAGCGCTTATGTCACTGCGCCCAGTGAAACAGATTATTCAACCCAAGCCGACCCTCGAAGGAGCGGGAGTCAAGCTGCAACGCGCCTTCGGTTTCGGCAAGACCAAGGAATTCGATCCATTTCTTTTGCTGGACGATTTCCGCAACGACAATCCGTCCGACTATCTCGCCGGATTTCCCTGGCACCCGCATCGCGGGATTGAGACCATCACCTACGTGCTCGCCGGTTCGGTCGAACATGGCGACAGCCTCGGGAACAAAGGCAAGATGGGCGCCGGCGACGTGCAATGGATGACGGCCGGCAGCGGAATCCTGCATCAGGAGATGCCGAAAGGCGATAACCGCGGCCGCATGCACGGCTTTCAGTTGTGGGCGAACTTGCCGGCATCGCTGAAGATGACGGACCCGCGCTACCAGGACATTCCGTCGGCGGCGATTCCGGAGGTCACTGACGATGACGGCACGAAGGTGCGGATCATCTGCGGCGAGTTCTGGGGGAAGCGAGGGCCAGTGGAAGGCGTCGCCGCCGATCCGAACTATATCGATGTGTCGGTTCCTCCCGGTCAAAAGAAGCGGTTGAAAATTGAAACGGACCGCAATGCTTTCGCATATGTTTTCGCCGGCTCGGGAAGCTTTCGCGATGCCTCCGATCCCCGCGCCGTTCTAACTGAAGATGCGAGGGATTCGAATGCGATCGCGAAATATGAAGCCGGTAATCGCTCCCTGGTGCTGTTCGACCGCGGAGACGAGATCGTGGTTCAAGCAGGCGACGAAGGCATGCGGTTCCTGCTGGTGTCAGGAAAGCCGATTGAAGAGCCGGTCGCGTGGTACGGGCCAATCGTGATGAACACGCAAGAGGAGCTGCGTCAGGCGATGACTGACCTGCAAACCGGGAAATTCATCAAGC
>Ga0310810_10003188_pt1 | contig 17805 bp, 13 predicted proteins | sample NCmetagenome_FD_207641 | JGI IMG/M metagenome (GOLD analysis project Ga0310810, IMG submission 207641) | Soil microbial communities from experimental microcosm in Duke University, North Carolina, United States - NC | ecosystem: Engineered > Artificial ecosystem > Soil microcosm > Unclassified ...
CGCAGCCGCCGGGAACCTCCTCCGAGGCCTTGATGATCAGCGAGCAGCCCGCGGCCAGCGCGCCGGCGATCTTGCGAACCGGCGTCAGCGTCGGGAAATTCCAGGGCGTGAAGGCGGCAACGACGCCGACCGGCTCTTGCAGCACGATCTGGCGAACGCCCTTCTGACGGCCCGGCACGATGCGGCCATAGGCGCGGCGGCCTTCTTCGGCGTACCAGTCGATGATGTCAGCCGAGGTCAGCACCTCGATGCGCGATTCCGGAAACGGCTTGCCCTGCTCCTGCGTCTGCACCTTGGCGACATGCTCGGCGCGCTCGCGCAACAGGTCGGCGGCCTTGCGCATGATCTTGGAGCGGTCATAGGCCGAGGTCGCCTTCCAGACCGCGAAGCCCTTCTCGGCCGCGGCGAGCGCGTGGTCGAGGTCGGCCTTGCTGGCATGCGGCAGGTGGGCCAACACCTTGCCGGTCGCCGGATTGATGACGTCCTCGCCCTTGCGGCCTTCGCCGGTGAGCCATTTTCCGTCGATGTAGAGAGCGAGGTCCGTGTACATGCAGCACTCCATTTTGCGAGGACGAAATTCGGCCGCTGGATTAGCATTTCCGGAGGTGCGCGGCCACCCTCATGGGCCGTGTCCCGGACGCGGTGCAGCGCGCTAGCGGTGTAGCGCTGATCCGGGACCCCGATTTGAAGCGGGCCCCCGGGGACAGCGCACAACCTCGTGCTGCGCTGCGCCCGGGGAACGTTCAAGAGCCGTGGTACGCCCCGCCATTGGCGTGGATTGCCTGGCCGGTGATGTAGTGGGCGGCCGGGGTGCAGAGAAAATGCACCAGCGCCGCCACGTCCTCCGACGTGCCGCGCTCGCCGGTAATGGTGCCGTGGGTCAAATGGTGCGCCGGGCGCGCGCCCGCCGCCCGGGTCGTGTCGATGGCGCCGGGCACCGCGCAATTGACCGAGATGCGGTCGTCGGCCAGGTCGTGCGCCAGCCCGCGGGTAAAGCCGACCAGCGCGGCCTTGGCGGCGATCACGTGCGCGCGGTTTTTCGAGCCGATATGCGCGCTCATGCCGCCGATATTGACGATGGCGCCACCCTGCTTGCGCAAGCCTGGCAGGCACGCCTTGACGCAATGAAAGGCCGAGTCGAGCGTCACGTCCATGACCTCGCGCCAGTCGGCGTAGCTCATGTCGGTTATCGCCTTCTCGCGACGCACCGCCGCATTGTTGACGAGGATGTCGATGCGGCCGAAGGGTTTCAGCGCCCCGTCGGCCAAGGCCGCCGCGGTCTTCGGATCGGCAACGTCGCCGATGACGCTGATCGCCTTGCCGCCGGCTGCCGCGATCTCCTTGACGACGGCATCCGCCTCGGCCGCGTTGGCGCGCGCATTGACGACGACGGCCGCTCCTGAGCGCGCCAGCCTGAGTGCGATGGCCCGGCCGATATTGCGTCCGGCGCCGGTGACGATGGCGACCTTGCCGGCGAGTTCGTGTTCGCTCATTGACTAACCTCTTAACGATCGCAGATCGATCGGCCCTTTGTAAAGTTTCGCCAGCAGCGTCAGCGCCGCCTTTGCGCGCGCCGCATCCCAGCCGCCGTGGCGGGCGTTGAGCGCGAACTTCTCTTCGATGTCCTGACGCGTCAGCGGCTCGTTTGCGCCGCCGCGGAAATGCGGCTGCCGCTCTTCGACAACGGACCCGTCATTGAGCACGGCGCGGATGTGGCCGGTGAAGGCGCGCGGGTAAGGATTGTCCGGGTCGATCCGGTAGCGGACCTTGGCGGCAAGCGCGAGCACGTCCGGATCCTTCACGGCATCCGCCGTGAAATCGCCGAGCCCGACATTGCCCTTCACGAATCCAGTGGCGAGGATGAACGGCGTCGCGAATTTCGCCGCATAGCCGTTCGGCGGCCGCTGCTTGGCGGCGAGCGGCTCCCAAAGCCGGTGCACCGTGCCTTCGCCGACGTCGCAGACCATTTCCTTCACGTCCGACGCCGTGATGCCCTTTGCCGCGAGACGGCGCGCGCAGTCGATGTAGGGATGCGCCATCGTCCCGCACGGGTACGGCTTGAAGGCGAGGGTCTCGATCACCCAGCGCTCGGCGAAGCCGCCGATCAGCGCGTCGTAATCACCTTCCGTCGTGTGGGCAAAGCCGTGAAAGAGGCCGTGCACGCCCTCGAACACGGTGCGCGGGCCGAGGAAGCCGGCGCGCGCAAAGAGCGCCGCGCGCAGGCCCGATTGCGCCGCCCAACCCGGGTGCATGCGCTTGGTCCACGTGCCCTCGGCGAGATATTCGATGATGCCGGAGGCCATCGAGCCGGCAATGCCGAGGGCGTCGACGATCTGTTTCTGATTGAGCCCAAGCGCGGCGCCGACGCCGGCGGCCGCGCCCATCGCGCCGAAGATCGCGGTCGGGTGGAAGCCGGCCTTGTGCACCGCCTTCGGCACGACGGTCGACAGCCGGCACATCACCTCGCTGCCGACGGCGATGCCGACGAGCGCGTCGCCGCCGCCGCGGCCATGCCGCTCGCAAGCGGCGAGCACCGCCGGCACGATCACCGCGCCGGCATGCACCGGACCGCCTTCAAAGGTGTCGTCGAAATCCTCACCGTGACAGGCGGTTCCGTTGACCAGCGCCGCTCCGGCCGACGTCAGCGTCCGCGCGTGGCCGATCGCGGTGCACGGGCCGTCATCGTCGAGCCCTTCAAGCGTCGCCGCGACGTAGTCCTCGTTGCGCGCGGTGAGGCAGAGACCGACGACGTCGATCAGCAGGTCCTCGCACTTGGCGCGCACGCCGGGAGGCAGCGTATCGGCGCGCAGCGCTACGATGCGCCCGGCCAGGTTTTCGGCGAGGGAGATGTCGGGAAGCTTGGCGTCCATGTGTGCTTTTACGTTCTGAAGCGGACCGTGCCGAAACCGGGGATCCTGTTGACGGCGATGACGACCGCAAAGGTGATGATGAGCATGCCGAGGCCGATCACGGAGATGGCGCCGAGATCGCCGCTCTCGTTGAGATCGTAGATCAGCACCGATATCACCTTGGTCTCGGAGGTGAACAGGATGATCGCCGCCGAGAGTTCGCGCATGACGCCGACGAAGATGAAGCACCAGGTGGCGACGACTCCGGTGCGCAGCAGTGGCGCCGTGATCTGCCACAGCGAACGCAGACGCGTCGCGCCGAGGATGCGGCTCGCGTCCTCGAGCTCGGGATGGATGGTGCGGAACGCCGCCTGGAGCTGCTGGTAGGCCGAGGGCAGCGCGATGGTGACGAAGGCGATCAGCAGGATCCACAGCGTGCCGTAGAGCACGAAGGGCGGCCGCGTGTAGGACAGGAACAGGCCGACACCGAGCACGATGCCGGGAATGGCGATCGGCGCGGTGGCGAGGAAACCGAGCACGCGCCAGCCGGTCACCGCCTGGCGCGCCGTCACATAGGCAATGACCAGTGCGATCGCCATGCCGGCCGTGGCCGCGGCGGTGCCGAGGATGATCGTGTTCTTGAGCGCCAGCGTCATCGCCGACAGCTCGAACAGCACGAAGTGCACGTTCTGCCAGGTCGCGTTCGAGAACGTGACGAAGGTGGTCGCGACCGGCGAGAACGCCGCGTTGAGCAGCGCGTAATAAGGCAGGAACACCGGCATCATCAGCATCAGCAGGCACAATGCGAACGCAACCCAGCGCAGGCCGTGCAGCGGTATGAGGCGCGGCGCGCCGTATTTGCCGCCGACCACCGAATAGCTGCGCCGGCCGAGGATCATGTGCTCGGCGCGCAGCAGGAACACGGTGAGGAACAGCAGCGGCAGCGAGGCCGCCGCCGCGAGCTCGGGCTTCGGCGGAAACTGGAACAGGCTCCAGATCTTCGTCGTCATGGTGTGGAAGCCGGCCGGCAGGGCGAGAATCGCCGGCGAGCCGAACAAAGTCATCGCCTGAAGGAACGCGACGAGACCGCCGGCAAGAAGCGCCGGCAGCACCAGAGGGATCGTCACGCGCCGCGCGGTGTACCAGCGGCCGCCGCCGAGGATCGACGAGGCGTCCTCGAGCTCGCCGGGCGTGCGGTCGAGCGAGTTGGCGACCAGCGTGAACACGTAGGGGAACGTGTAGCAGGAGATGACGAAGACAATGCCGCTGACGGTGTAGATGTTGAACAGGTGAACGTCCTGATCGGCGCCGGTCAGGTCGCGGAACAGCTTGTTGAGCAGCCCGCTGTTCGGCGCGGCCAGCAGTTCCCAGGCGATGGCACCGAGGAAGGGCGGCGTCACGAAAGACGCCGTCACCAGCGCGCGGATCGTGCCGGCGAAGGGCAGATCGGTGCGCGCGACCAGCCAGGCCATCGGCGCGGCGACGACGCAGCAGATCGCCGCCGACGAGACCGATATGATGAAGGTGGTGGCGAGCGGATCGTAGAACGAGGACTCGGTGAACAGCCGGTAGAAGTTGGCGAGCGTGAGAGCCCCGGTCTTGTCGGTCAGGCTGTAGACGAACAGCCAGGACAGCGGCAGCACGATCAGCACGCACAGCACGGCCGCGAACAGATAGAGCACCGGCTTCGTCAGGTCGAAGCCGAAGCGGCGCGGTGCGCTGTTGGCCGGAACGGCGACCGTCATGGCTGGGCCTTGTTGGGACGCATCGCCGCTCACACCTTGAAGTACTGCGAATAGCGTCGCTTGACCTCGTCGGCCGCCTTTTCGACGCCTTCCGGGTCTTCCCGCATCAGCTTGATGTCGGAGAGCTTGCGCACGCCGGGCTTCTCGACCGCCTGCGCATGCGGCGAATACTGCCGCGCATAATCGATCAGCAGTTGCTGGCCCTCGCGGCCGTGCATCCAGGACTGAAACAGCTTCGCCGCGTTCGGATGCGGCGCGGCCTTCATCATCACGCTCGGGCTGGTCGCGACCGGCGTGCCCTCGGACGGATAGATCACGTCGACCGGCTGGCCGGCCTCCTTGTTGCGGATGACCAGGTAGCCCGCGCCGTCGATCATGACCGCGCGTTCGCCGAGCGCGATGCGCTTGGGCGTGTCGGTCGCGGATTGGACCTGCATGACGTTCTGCTTGACGAGCTTCTCGAAATACTCCCAGCCAAGGTCGCGCGCGATCTGGAACGTCGCGTTCATGATCGTGCCGCTATAGGCGGGATGCGCCTTGACCATCTTGCCCTTCCATTTCGGGTCGAGCAGGTCGGCGAAGCTCTTCGGCGCGTCTTCCATCTTGACGAGATTGGTGTTGATGCCGAACGGCGACACCAGAACCCGTGTGACGATGGCGAGGCCGTCGGGGTCGTAATATTTCTTGTCGTAGAACTTGACGACTTCTTCGGGCAGATAGGCGGCCAGCCAGCCCTGCCGCTTCCAGAAGATCACGTGCGACTGGTCCGCGGTGTTGACGACGTCGACCGCGTGGATGTTGCTCTGGTACTCCTGGCCGATCCGCTGGAACACGCGCTCGGCGCCGGAGCGTTCGACACGCACCTTGATGCCGGCAAACTTCTCTTCGAAGACGCGGCCGAGCCGCTCGGCGAAAGCGAGGTCCATCGCGGTGTAGAAAGTGACCGCGCCTTCCTTCTTCGCCGCCTCGATCAACGCCGGCGTGACCGCTTCCGCCGGAGGCGGCGCGGCGCGGAGAGGCGAGGCGAACACGCCCGCGACGGTCAGCGCGACGCCGCCCTTGAGGACATCGCGCCGGTGCATCGTGGTCTTGCCCATGCTCGCCTCCCCTCCTCGTCCTAGACGTGGAACAGCTTGACGTAATGCTGCTTGATCTCGTCACTCATCTTCTCGACGGCGGCGGGATCGTCCTTCATCGTCTTGATGTCCTTGAACGGCGTGCGGCCGGCCTTTTCCTTGGTCTGCGGATGCATGGAGCGCAGGCCGCCAATGTCGATGATGAGCTGCTGGCACTCCGGCGAGAAGCTGTAATTGCAGAACAGCTTGGCCGCGTTCGGGTTAGGCGCGCCCTTGAACATGCCGGTCGGCCCGACGATGAGCGGCGAGCCTTCGGTGGCGTAAACCGGCGCAACCGGCCCGTTCTTCTCCATGATCTGGAAAATGTTGTATTCGTTGCCGTCGGCCATCACGGCGCGCTCGCCGAGCGCCAGCCGCTTCGGCGGATCGGCCGACGACTGCACCTGCATGATGTTCTGCTTGGCCAGCTTCTCGAAGTAGCCCCAGCCGAGATCACGCTGCATCTGATAGGTCGCGGTCATGATCGTGCCGCTGTAGCTCGGATGCGCTTTGACGATCTTGCCCTTCCACTTTGGTTCAAGCAGGTCGGCGAAGCTTTTCGGCGCGTCTTCCTTCTTCACCAGGTTCGTGTTGTAGGCGATGATGCAAACCCAGACCCGGAAGCTGGCGAAGGTGCCGTCCGCATCCTTGTGCTCCGCCGGATAGAACTTGGCGACGTCCTCAGGGACGTAGGCCTCGAGCATGCCCTGCTTCTTCCAGACGATGAAGTGAGCAGCGTCGGAGGAGTTGGCGACGTCGACGGCGTGGATGTTCGAACCGTATTCCTGGCCAATGCGCTGGAACACGCGCTCGGCGCCGGACCGCTCGACGCGCACCGCGACGCCGGGATACTTGGCCTCGAACGACTTGGCGATCTTCTCGGCAAGCGGCAAGTCGACCGATGTGTACCAGACGACCTTGCCTTCCTTCTTCGCCGCCTCGATGAGCGCCGGCGTAACGGGACTTGCCGCCGGTGCGGCGGACAGCACTTGCGTCGAGAGCATGCTGCCGGCCGCGAGGGCGCTCGTGCCAATCATCAGATCGCGGCGTGAGATTTTGAACTCTGTCATCGCGTGTCCTCCTGGTTTCCTCGATTTTCGTTTTATCGTTATTGGCTACCGGCGCAGAGCCCGGCAACGTTCCGGTGGCAGATTGAGCCAGACATCGGTCCCTGTCGGGATGTTCTCCGACGCCCCCGTCAGGACGCGCATCTGCGCGCCATCCTTCGTTTCGACGACGTAGTCGCGCGTCCCTCCCAGGAAGACCTGCCGCGTGACGACCGCCGGCACGATATTGCCGTCGCCCTGAGGCCGGCCGGCAGAAAGGCCGACGTCGTGGGGTCGGATCGAGATGGCCACATCGGCGCCCGGGGCGATCGCCTCGCCGACGCAGGCGAGCGCAACCCCGGCGAATTCCGCGCGCGCCGCGTCGAGCCCCTTGCCGCGGATGACATTGCTGCCGCCGATGAAGCGGGCGACGAATTCCGATTGCGGGCGGTCGTAGATTTCTTCGGGAGAGCCTGCCTGCTCGATCTTTCCGCCGTTCATCACCGCGATGACGTCGGCCGTCGTCATGGCCTCGGACTGGTCGTGCGTGACGTATACGGTCGTGTAACGGTATTCGTCGTGCAGGCGGCGAATCTCGAAGCGCATCTCCTCGCGCAGGTTCGCATCGAGATTGGACAGCGGTTCGTCGAGCAGCAGCGTCTCCGGCTCGACGATCAGCGCGCGAGCAAGCGCGACGCGCTGCTGCTGGCCGCCCGAGAGTTCGCCCGGATAGCGCTGCGCCAGCGGCGCCAGCTTGGTGGTGGCAAGGATCGCGTCGAGCTTCCTGGCGATCGTCCCGCGATCGAGCTTGCGCAACTTGAGGCCGTAGATGATGTTCTCGGCGACCGTCATGTGCGGCCAGAGCGCATAGCTCTGGAAGATCATCGACATGTTGCGCCGCTCGGGCGGCTGCGTCTGCGACGGCGACGATAGGACACGGTCCCCGACGCGGATTTCGCCGGCGCTTGGCTCGATGAACCCCGCGATCAGCCGCAGCGTCGTCGTCTTTCCGCAGCCGGAAGGGCCGAGCAGGCAAACGAGATTGCCGTGCGCGATCGTCAAAGAGACGTCGTCGACCACGGCGGCTTCGCCATAGCGTTTGGTCAGCGAACGCAGTTCGACAGAAGCCACCCCTTGTCCTCCCACCCGCCGCCGATTGCCTCGGCGTGCTGCTTTTTTATCTTATGAAAACCGGCCGCTCGCTCTTATCGGCGCGCTTGCCAGCCTATCATGATCCCGTGAACTTGGGCTTGCGTTTTTCCATGAATGCCGTGCGGCCCTCGGTGTAGTCCCGGCTGGCGAAGCAGGCGCTGACCAGGTCGGCGCATTTTTGCAGGTCGCGCTTGGATTCATCGACAAGCACCTGGCCGACGATGTACTTGACCGAGTCGATCGTCAGCGGCGCGTTGCCGCTGATCGTGTCGGCATAGTTTTGCACGAAAGCTTCGAGCTCGCCGTCCGGCACGACACGATTGACGAGCCCCATGCCCTGCGCCTCAGCGGCGGTGAAGTGCCGCGCCGTGTAGAAGATTTCCTTGGCGAAAGACGGGCCGACGACATCGACAAGCTTCTTGACGCCTTTGAAGCCGTAGCCGAGGCCGAGCTTCCCGGCCGGCACGCCGAATTTGGAATTATCGGTGCAGATCCGCATGTCGCAGCAAAGCGCGAGGCCGACGCCGCCGCCGATGCAATATCCGCGAATCATGGCGATGGTCGGCTTGGGGAATTCGGCGAACGCGTTGTAGGCGCGATCGACGACGACGTTGTAATGGTCGATCGCCTCTTTGGTGGAGCGCTCCTTCTCGAAACGCGAAATATCGGCGCCCGAGACAAAGGCCTTGCCGCCGGCGCCGCTGACGACGACGACGCGCACGGACGGGTCGTCCTTGAAATCCTTCAGGTAGTGCTCGCCCGCCTCCCACATATCGAGCGAAACGGCGTTGTGCCGCTCCGGATTGTTGAAGGTCAGGTAGCCGACGCTGCCTTCCTTGCGGGCCAGCATCTTTTCAGTGAGGGGCATGCGTCGCTCCGCTTGTTACGCCGTCACCCTGAGGTGCGCACCGAAGGTGCGCCTCGAAGGATGCGGCGCATGAAATGTTGGCCGCCACCCTTCGAGGCGCGCTTGCGCGCGCACCTCAGGGTGACGGATCGCTTACACCGCCTGCGCTTTGTGCAGGTCGGCGATCTCGCCGTCGGAGAAGCCGAACTCCTTCAGCACCTCGTCGGTGTGCTCGCCCTGCTTCGGCGGCACCGCGGCGATCTTCGTCTGCGTACGCGACATCCTGAACGGCTGCGCCACGAACAATTGCTCGCTGCCGTCGGCCTTGCGGCCCGGTATCGCCGCGCCGAGATGCTTGACCTGCTCGTCGGCGAACACCTGGTCGATCGAGTTGATCGGTCCGCACGGGACGCCGGCCTTGTTGAAGATGTCGATCCACTCGGCGCTGGTCTTGTTCACCGTGATCTTGTTGATCGCTTCGTTCACGGCGACGCGGTTCTTCGACCGCAGCGCGCCGGTCTTGAAATCCTCGCGCGCGAACATCTCAGGCGCGTCGAGCGCCTGGCACGTGCGCTCCCAGATGACCTGGCCGGCAGCGGCGATGTTGATGTGGCCGTCCTTGGTCTTGAACACGCCGGTCGGGATCGAGGTCGGATGGTCGTTGCCGGCCTGCTTGGCGACTTCCTGCATTTGCAGCCAGCGTGCGGCCTGGAAGTCGAGCATGAAGATCTGCGCCTGAAGAAGCGACGTCGAGACCCACTGACCTTCGCCCGAGACTTCGCGCTCGAGCAGAGCGGTGAGGATGCCCATGGCGCAGAACAGGCCGGCGGTGAGATCGGCGACCGGAATGCCGACGCGCATCGGGCCGCGGCCGGGCTCGCCGGTGATCGACATCAGCCCGCCCATCCCTTGCGCGATCTGGTCGAAGCCGGGACGGTCGCGATACGGGCCGTCCTGGCCGAAGCCCGAGATCGAGCCGAGCACGATGCGCTTGTTGATCCTCTTGAGGTCCTCGTAATTGATGCCGAGGCGATCCTTCACGTCGGGGCGGAAGTTCTCGACGACGACATCCGCCTTCTCCACCATGCGCCGGAACGCAGCGAGGCCCTGCTTCGACTTCAGGTCGAGCGTCATCGAGCGCTTGTTGCGATGGAGGTTCTGGAAGTCGGCGTTTTCGCGCGGACCTCCGGGGCCTTCACCCTTTTCCAGATGCGGCGGCGTCTCGATCTTGATGACGTTGGCGCCCCAGTCGGCGAGTTGCCGCACGCAGGTCGGTCCGGAACGGACGCGGGTGAGATCGAGCACGGTAAAGCGGGAAAGGGCCTGGGAAGCCCTGGGAAACGACATTTTCAACGGCTCCGGGTAGAAAGACGCGAGTGTCTAATACTTTGGGGGCACGACAATCCCCCATCCATTCGGCCTTGTAAATCGGGCTTCCGGCATGCCTGGGGCCGGAAAACACGCGAAACGGGGGTATTCATTCACCCTGAGCGGAGCCCGGCCGTCTCTCGCCTTGAAAAGACCACCGATCACTGCCATATGGTCGCCAACGGACGATTCGACCTGATCTCACATGGGTCGCGGGCCGCGTGCACGAAGCTCGCTTACACGAATTTCGCCCCGCTCTTCCGTTCTCCGAACCGACCGACAACCCTGGCAACGCGGGATGTCTCAAAACCCCGCGATTCCGCCGCCCACAGCCGTGGGACGGCCGCTTCGCTATATAAGAAAGAGTCCTTTTGACTTCGTTCAACGACTTCGGCCTCGCAGAGCCGATCCTTCGCGCCCTCGCTGAAGAGAAATACGTCACTCCCACTCCGATCCAGGCCCAGACCGTCCCCCTCGTGCTTTCGAAGCGCGACGTTATCGGCATCGCCCAGACCGGCACCGGCAAGACCGCGGCCTTCGCGCTGCCGATCCTCCATCACCTCTTCAGCAACCGCCGCCGGCCCGAGAAGCGCGCCGCGCGCGTTCTGGTGCTGTCGCCGACGCGTGAACTGTCCGGCCAGATCGCCGACAGCTTCCGCGCCTATGGCCGCCACATCCGCCCGCTCGACATCGAGCTCGCCATCGGCGGCGTGCCGATCAACAAGCAGATCCGCGCGCTCCAGCGCGGCGTCGAAGTGCTGGTCGCCACGCCCGGCCGCCTGATCGACCTCGTCAACCAGCGCGCTATCACTCTCAACCAGCTCGAAGTGCTGGTGCTCGACGAAGCCGACCGCATGCTCGACATGGGCTTCATCCACGACATCAAGCGCATCATCGCAATGCTGCCGAAAGAGCGGCAGACCTTGTTCTTCTCGGCCACCATGCCGCAGGAGATCACGCGCCTCGCCGACCAGATGCTGCGCGATCCGGCCAAGGTTTCCGTGACGCCGCCGGCCTCGACCGCCGAGCGCATCGAGCAGCGCGTCATCCACGTCGACAAGCCGGCAAAGGCTTCGCTGCTCGCCGAGGTGCTCAAGACCGAGACCATCGACCGCGTGCTCGTGTTCACGCGCACCAAGCACGGCGCCGACAAGGTCGTGCGCACGTTGCAGCAGGCGGGCCTCGCCGCCGAAGCGATCCACGGCAACAAGTCGCAGAACCAGCGTGAGCGCGTGCTCGGTGCCTTCCGCTCCGGCGCGCTGCGCACCCTGATCGCCACCGACATTGCCGCACGCGGCATCGACGTCGACGGCGTCAGCCACGTCGTCAACTACGACCTGCCGAACATCCCCGAGAGCTACGTCCACCGCATCGGCCGCACCGCGCGCGCCGGCCGCGACGGCGTCGCCATATCGTTCTGCGACCACGAGGAGCGCGCTTATCTGCGCGACATCGAGCGGCTGATCCGCATGTCGATCCCGGCAACCGACCGCCGCACCGGCAAGCCGGTCGCAGCGCAGGCCCAGCCGCAGCAACAGCGGCAGCAGCCGAACGGCCGCAACGGGCAGAACCACCGTCGCGGCGGCAAGCCGAACAACGGTCACAACGGTCACCGCAACGGACATCACTCCGCCCAGGGCGAACCGCGCGGCAACCGTAACGGGCACCATCCCGCCCAGAACGAGACCCGTGGCAACCGCAACGGCCATAACGAGCACCGCCAGCACGCCCAGCCCGATCACGGGCGGGGCGAGCCAAAGGACTTCAGAAGTGTTAGTTTCATGCAGCGTCAGGGCGACGCGCCGCGCCGCAACACCGGTCACCGCGCGCCCCGCTGAGGCACGATCCTGACTTTATCCCGCCTTCGGGCTTGACCCGGAGGCGGGAACCGGTTTTCGAGATGCACGGCGCGGCCGGAGGCAGGCCGCTTTGGAGACGACTGGATGGCGAAGGAAGAACTGCTCGATTTCGACGGCACCGTCACGGAAGTCCTGCCGGACGGCAACTTCCGTGTGAAGCTCGATAACGGACACGAGGTGCTGGCCTATACCGCCGGCAAGATGCGCAAATTCCGCATCCGCACCGGCGTCGGCGACCGCGTCATCGTCGAGATGTCCCCTTACGATCTCGGCCGCGGCCGCATCAGCTTCCGCCATAAGGGCGATGCGCCGACGACCTCGCCGCAGCAGCGCCGGCCGAACTTCCGCCGCCGCTAACGGCTGTTTCTAAGGGCCGGCGCCATGCCGGCCTTCGCGGCGCTCGGGGGAGATTTCACCGCAGGAGACTCGGCGTGCCCACGAACCTCGTTCCGCGTCTGGCGCTGCTTCTTCTCCTCCTATGCGGCGTCGGCTCCGCCCTCGCCCAGCCCAAGCCCGACCATCCGCCACGCGAGACCAGGAGCGAGCAGCCAGCCTCGCCGAACGGCAAGGGCGTGCTGCGGCTCCTGCCGGCCGACAGCGTCACCGAGAAGAGCGTCGATACCGCGCAAGGCAAGATCGCCTATACGGCGACCGCCGGCACGCTCCCCTTCTACGACCAGTCCGGCGAGCAGAGCGCGGCCGTCTTCTACGTCGCCTACATCGCCAAGGATCGCGGGCCGAACCGGCCGCTGACCTTCGTCTTCAATGGCGGGCCGGGCGCGGGCTCGGCCTTCCTCAATCTCGGCCTCGTCGGCCCTCGTCATCTCGCGCTTGGGCCGGAAGCCAAGGACGCGGCGAACGCCAGGCTCGTCGACAATCCCGATACCTGGCTCGCCTTCACCGATCTCGTTCTGATCGATCCGGTCGGCACCGGCTGGAGCCGCGCCGCCAAGGGCGACGACGCCAAGAATTTCTGGAGCGTGCGCAGCGACGCTAGCGCCATGGCCAAGGCGATTTCACTCTATGTGAGCAAGAACAACCGCGACGGCTCGCCGCTCTATCTCATGGGCGAGAGCTATGGCGGCTTCCGCGCCGCCAAGATGGCGCGCGCGCTCACGCGCGAACAGGGCATCAGCATCAACGGCATCGTCATGCTGTCGCCGCTGCTCGAGGGCTGGCTGACCTTCGGCGACGATCAGTCGGCGCTGCGCTCGGCGCTCATCCTGCCGTCGCTCGCGGCGACGCATCTGGAGGCGACCAACAGCTTCACGCGCGAGGCGCTCGCGGCGGCGGAGACGTTCGCGCTCGGTGACTATCTCACTACCCTCGCCGGCCCTGCGCCGCAGGGCGAGGCTGCACGCGCCTTCTACGGACGCGTCGCAAAGATGACCGGACTGCCGCTCGACATGGTGACGGCAGCGCGCGGATTCATCACAGAGGCGTCGCTCAAATCGCTTCAGGCAGGCAAGATCGTCAGCCATTACGACGCGACGTTCTCGGTTGACGACCCCTTTCCCGAGCGGGCGGGCGGACGCGGCCCCGATCCGATCCTCGACGGCGTGGCGCGCGCCTATGGCGGCGCGTTCGCGGCCTATGCGCGCAACGAACTCGGCTTCAAGACCGAGATGACCTACACTTTGCTCGCCTCCGACATCTCCGGACACTGGGACTGGGGCGGCGGCGGACGCGGCCAGGCCGGCGTCGATGAGGAGTTGCGCGTGCTGTTGGCGTTCTCGCCGACCTTCAGGCTCTTCATCGGATCGGGCGTGTCCGATCTGGTCACGCCCTATGCCGAGACGCGCTACGTGCTCGACCACCTGCCGCCGGCGAACCCGCCCGGCCGCGCCGTGCTCAAGACCTATCGCGGCGGTCACATGCTCTATCTCGATCCGCAATCGCGCAAGGCGTTCACGGCGGACGCGGCGGCGTTCTACAAGGCAGCAGTTCGCTAGCCGGCGAACTCCAGCACGTCGAAGCCGACGTGGCGGTCGACGATATAGATCAGCCCGCGTTCGTCGAGCATCACGTCATTCGTCTGCGGTGCGGCGCGCCCACCCGCGGGTTCGGGAATGAAGAAACCGACTTCGCGCGGCGCCGCCGGATCGGCGACGTCGACAATGCGCAATCCGGCGCTGAACCAGACGGCATGCACCAGCGTGCCGGTCATGCGCTCGTGGAACTGATGCGCGCCGAACCGCGCGCCGGGCGTGCGGGCAAACGGTGAGTCGAGCTCGCTCACCTCGAACAAAGCCAGCGGCTTCACATCGCCGTAGTTGCTCACGTCGTAAGTCGACATGCCGGCATGCACACGGCCGCGCCGCGCTTCCTCTTCGTTCGCGCTCTGCGCCTGATCTTCCTCATCGATCGCCAGCGCGATGCGGCGGCCGCGAATGAGGTCCGGCACCGGCATCGCAGTGTGCGTCGGCTCCGGAAACGGCGGATGATAGTTGTAGGAGGCCACGGTCTTCGGATTCGCAATGTCGGAAATATCGACGATGCGGAAGCCGCCGTGCCAGCAGCTCGCCCACATTTCGTTACCGAAGCGCAATGCGTGGTGCAGCCGGTGGCGCTTGCCCGACCATGCCGGCTTCTCGCCGGCCGCGATGTGCTGCCCCGGCATCCACCAGCGCGAGACTTCCTGCGGCGCTCGCGGATCGCGGATGTCGTAGATGACGAGGATGTTGCCGACGAAGCCATCCATCTCGGTCGAGATGTAGGCGTAGCGCGCATCCATGTCGAAGCGATGCACGCCGATGCCGCCCGTAAGATGGTGATGAATGAACTTCGGCTGCGCGGGTTTGGAGACGTCGTAAAGCCGGAAGCCGCCGTTGCGGTAGGGCTGCTTCTCCGCCGCCTCGACCTCGCCGAGATCAGCCTCAGTAATGCTGAGCTTGGCCGCGAGTTCGGCGCGCGTCGGCGGCCGCCCGAGCGCATCGGTCAGCTCGCGGCGCACGCCGGGCAATTGCTCGGCGCGGCGGCCGACAGGCGTCGGATTCCGTTCGTGGTTGACGATCATCAGGTCGCCGACGACGCGGACCTTGTGGCTGTGCGAGGTCGGATCGTCGAGCGTGACGGTCGCAACGAGTCGCGGATTGGCCGGATCGGCGATGTCGACGATTGACGTGCCGAGGTTCTGCTTGTTCGGGATGTGGCCGACATAGGCGTGCCGGCCGCTGACCGTCACCTGGCCGGCGCCGGGCAGGTCGAGATGTCCGAGGCGGCGCACCCTGCGCGCCAGCGCCCCGCCCGACCGTTCGATCTTGCTCATGCGTTCAGTGACTCACCGTTGCGCCGGACGCCTTGACGATCGCGGTCCATTTCGGAATCTCGGACTTGATGTAGGCGTCGAATTCCGCCGGCGTGTCGCCGACAATGTCGACGCCCAGGCGGCCGAGCGAGGTCCGAACGCCGGCGTCCTGCAAGGCCTTAACGGCGGCCGCGTGCAGCTTCGCGATGACGTCGGGCGGCGTGCCGGCCGGCGCGACGAGGCCATGCCAGGTGCTCGCTTCGAAGCCTTTCAGCCCGGCCTCATCCATCGTCGGCACATCGGGCAGGATGGCCGTACGCTTGAGCGTCGTGACTGCCAGCGCCCGCACCTGCCCTGTCTTGATATGACCGACCACCGACGCTGCCGTCGCAAACATCATCTGGTCGTTGCCGGCGATGACGTCCTGCAGCGCCGGCGCCGCGCCCTTGTACGGCACGTGAACGATGTTGACCTTGGCCTCCGATTTGAACAGCTCACCCGACAAATGCGCCGCCGCCCCGTAACCGGACGAGGCGTAGTTGATCTTGCCCGGCTCCGCCTTGCACAGCGCGATCAGCTCGTTGAGCGAGTGCGCCGCCACCTTCGGATTGACGACAAGAATGTTCGCCTGCGAGCCGATCAGCGTAATCGGCGCGAAGTCCTGCTGCGGCTTGTATTTCAGTTCCTTGTAGAGGCTCTCATTGGTAGCGAGGATGCTGTTGTTGCCCATTAGCAGCGTGTAGCCGTCGGGCCGCGCATGCGCGACGTATTCGCCGGCGATGTTACCGCCCGCGCCCGGCTTGTTTTCGATGACGAATGGCGCGCCGAGAATTTCCTCCATCTTCTTGCCGACGATGCGCGCGAGCACGTCGCTCGGGCCCCCCGGCGTGAAGGCCACCACCAGCGTGACCGGATGATCGGGGTAAGCGGCGAGCGCGGCACGCATCGGCATCAGCGGGGCCAGCACACAAGCAGCGACGAACAGGCGCAGAGCGTAGGCGCGCGACAATCGCGGTATCATAATGGTTTCCTCCGCACTGGCGCCGGCCGTTGCAGGCCAAGGCTTTTTCTAATGCGGAAAACGCGACCGTTCGCCGCCGCGGCACTGTGCACGCGGCCCGTTACGACCTCAAGCGGGGTCGCTCCTCAGGCGGTCTTCTGCTCGGCAAGCCCGAGCTCCGCGACCATTTGCTCGCGCATCATGAACTTCTGCACCTTGCCGGTAACGGTCATCGGGAAGGCGTCGACGAACTTGATGTAGCGCGGGACCTTGTAGTGGGCGATCTGGCCCTTGCAGAAGGCCTGGATGTCTTCGGGCGTCGCCGTCATGTCGGGCTTGAGCTTCACCCAGGCGCACAACTCCTCGCCGTAGCGCACGTCCGGAACGCCGACCACCTGCACCGCCTCCACCTTGGGATGGCGGAACAGGAATTCCTCGATCTCGCGCGGATAGACGTTCTCGCCACCGCGAATGACCATGTCCTTGATGCGCCCGACGATGTTGACGTAGCCATCCGCATCCATGGTCGCGAGGTCGCCGGTGTGCATCCAGCGCGCCGCGTCGATCGCCTCGGCGGTCCGCTCCTCGTCGCCCCAGTAGCCGAGCATTACGGAATAGCCGCGCGTACAGAACTCGCCGGGCACGCCGACCGGCACGATGCGGCCGTCCGAGTCGACAATCTTGATCTCGACATGCGGATGCACGCGGCCGACCGTCGCGACGCGGCGCTCCAGCGGATCGTCGAACGAGGTCTGCGTGCTGACCGGGCTTGTCTCGGTCATGCCGTACGCGATCGTGACCTCGCTCATGTTCATCTCGTTGACGCAGCGGCGCATCACCTCGATCGGGCACGGCGAGCCGGCCATGATGCCGGTGCGAAGGCTCGACAGATCGAAGCGCTTCATGTCCGGATGCCCGAGCTCGGCGATGAACATCGTCGGCACGCCGTAGAGTGCCGTGCACTTCTCGGCTTCGACCGTCTGCAAGGTGGCGAGCGGATCGAACCCCTCACCGGGATAGACCATGGCGGCGCCATGCGTAATGCACGCCATGTTGCCCAGCACCATGCCGAAGCAGTGATAGAGAGGCACCGGGATGCAGACGCGGTCGGCTTCGGTGAAGCGCTGCGCCTCGCCGATGAAGAAACCGTTGTTGAGGATGTTGTGGTGCGTCAGCGTCGCGCCCTTCGGCGCGCCGGTGGTGCCGCTGGTGAACTGGATGTTGATGGCGTCGTCGAATTGCAGTTTCGGCTTGAGTTCGGCAAGCGTCTGACGCTCCGCAGCGCCGCCGAGCGCGGCGACATCGTCGAAGCGCATGAAGCCGTCGGATTTGTCGCGGCCGATGCGGATCACCGTCTGCAAGGACGGGATACGCGCGGATTGCAGTTCGCCCGGCCGGCTGCCGGCGATCTCGGGCATCAGCTCGCGCAGCATGCCGACATAGTCGCTGGTCTTGAAGCTGTCCGCGGTGATCAAAGCCTTGCAGCCGACTTTGTTGAGCGCGTAGTCGACCTCGAAGGTGCGGTAGGCGGGATTGATGTTGACCAGGATCAGTCCGGCCTTGGCGGTGGCGAACTG
>Ga0310810_10003189_pt1 | contig 17805 bp, 15 predicted proteins | sample NCmetagenome_FD_207641 | JGI IMG/M metagenome (GOLD analysis project Ga0310810, IMG submission 207641) | Soil microbial communities from experimental microcosm in Duke University, North Carolina, United States - NC | ecosystem: Engineered > Artificial ecosystem > Soil microcosm > Unclassified ...
CTCTCGCGCATCGTCATCGATCCGATGCATCCGCTCTCGTTCAAGCGCGAGAAGGACACGAACTTCCGCGACACAGTGGTGACGCTGCTGCTCGACAATTCCGGCTCGATGCGCGGCCGCCCGATCACGGTGGCGGCGACCTGCGCCGACATCCTGGCGCGCACCTTGGAGCGCTGCGGCGTGAAGGTGGAGATCCTCGGCTTCACCACGCGCGCTTGGAAGGGCGGGCAGTCGCGGGAGTCGTGGCTCGCCGCCGGCAAGACCGCGAACCCGGGCCGGCTCAACGACCTGCGCCATATCATCTACAAATCCGCCGACGCGCCGTGGCGGCGCGCCCGCAAGAACCTCGGCCTGATGATGCGCGAGGGGCTGCTCAAGGAGAACATCGACGGCGAGGCGCTGGATTGGGCGCATAAGCGGCTGTTGGCGCGTTCCGAGCAGCGCAAGATATTGATGATGATCTCCGACGGCGCGCCGGTCGACGACTCGACGCTGTCGGTGAACCCGGGCAACTATCTAGAGCGTCACTTGCGTTGGATCATCGAGGAGATCGAGACTCGCTCGCCGGTCGAGCTGATCGCCATCGGCATCGGCCACGACGTCACGCGCTACTACCGCCGTGCGGTCACCATCGTCGATGCCGAGGAGCTCGGCGGCGCCATGACCGATAAGCTCGCCGAGTTGTTCGAGGAGCACGCTGCGGCGGAGGAAATGAACCGTCCTGTTCGCCGGCCGGCGCGTAAGCTGCATTCGTAGCGACGGCGGACCACCATTTGTGCGGTGGAATCCGGGCGCGTCGCGCCGCCCCGGAGTGACGGGGAGAGGTCACCACTTGCATCCGCGCCTGTCCCGCCTTGCAACTCTGTTTTTCCTGCTGGTGCTTGCGCTGATCCCGGCGTCAGCGCAAGCGCCGCGCACCCCAGGTGAGGTCCAGCGCATCGATATCCGGGTACGCGCGATCGAGGCGTTCGATCCGCGCGAATCCTCGCGCACCCGGTTTGGCGCGCTGACGTTTCGCGGCGGCCTCGTTCTCAACTCGACGTATCGCGAGTTCGGCGGCCTGTCGGGACTGCGGGTCGCGGCCGACGGGACGCATTTTCTTGCCATCACCGACAAGAGCTATTGGCTGCGAGGGCGCATCGTCATGCGCGGCAAGGCTCCGGCCGCCATCGCCGATGCCGAGATGGCGCCGATGCTCGGCCCGGACGGACGGACGCTGAAGAGCCGCGGCTGGTACGACACCGAGGCGCTGACCGAAGATGCCGGCGTCGTCCATGTCGGCATCGAGCGCGCCAATCAGATCGTGCGCTTCGATATCGGCAAGGACGGCCTGCGCGCGCGGGGGCGTCCCATCGCGGTGCCGCCCGGCCTCAAGCGCCTGCCTTACAATAAGAGCATCGAATGTCTGGAGGTGGCGCCCAAGAACGGTCCGCTCTCGGGCGCGCTGGTTGCGATCTCCGAGCAAGGCCTCGACGCCAATGGCAATCTGAAGGGCTTCCTGATCGGGAGCCCAGATAGCGAGGTCACGAAAGGACTGTTCTCGCTCAAGCGCACCGACGATTTCGACGTCAGCGACTGCGCGGCGACGCCGGATGGCAGGCTGCTGGTGCTGGAGCGGCGCTTCTCATGGCTGCGCGGCCTGGCCATGCGCATCCGCAGCGTACCATTCGCCGCGATCAAGCCGGGTGTGCTGGTCGATGGTCCGCCGCTGATCTTTGCCGACATGGGCACCGAGATCGACAACATGGAGGGCCTGTCGGTGCACCGTGACGCTGCGGGCGCGCTGGTGCTGACCCTGGTCTCCGACAACAATTTTTGGGGGTTGCAGCGGACCGTGCTGCTGCAATTCACGATGGATTAGATGCCGCGTCATTCCTGGTTCGGCGCTTCGCGCCGCCCCGGAATGACCGCGGTGAGTCAGCCCGCCTTGGCCTGCTTCTTGGCAATCTCGCGCTTGAGCTCGCGCGCCTTGGGCGCCAGTGCGTCGTCCTTGGCGGCCATCAGGTAGGCATCGAGGCCGCCGCGATGATCGACGGTCTTGAGCGCATTGGCCGAGACCTTGAGCTTCACCGACCGGCCGAGCGCATCGGACATCATCGTGACATTGAGCAGGTTCGGCAGGAACCGCCGCTTGGTCTTGATATTGGAGTGGCTCACCTTGTGTCCGACCAGGACGGACTTGCCGGTGAGGTCGCAGCGGCGTGACATAGGCGGTACCCTTCACTGACGGGGCGCAAGCTCTTGAAGCCCTGGCGCCGAAATCGCGTTGAAATGGACCGCGGACGTATAGTGATGCGGCTTTCGAGCGTCAAGGCGAGGCGGGCCGGGTTCCCGATCATCAAAACGACTTAATCCCCCATGCAATGCCTTGATTGGGACGTCTCCGCTCGTCAAACAATGCTGCGGCGTTCGAGGAGAATGGCAATCGTGTCCTGGACTGCGTTTCGGTCGGCGATCGGCGTCGCGGCTACGGTCCTGGCATCCGCGATTGCCGATCCAGCGTTGGCTCAGGGCCGCTTGGACGCCCGCTATTCGGTGACTCTTGCCGGGATTCCGGTTGGCCGGGGCGCCTGGGTGATCGAAATCGCCGACAATCAGTTCACCGCCGCGGCCAGCGGCGCCACCGCCGGCCTGTTGCAGGTGTTTGCCAGCGGGCAGGGCTCCGGCGCTTCTCGCGGCAATATGGTTGGCGGCAACCTGGTGCCGGCGACGTTTGCTGCCAGCATCACCTCCTCCAAGAAGACCGAAGAAATCCGCATCAAGCTCGGCTCCGGCGATGTCAAGGACTATGCCATCACGCCGGAGGTGCCGGACGATCCAAACCGGGTTCCGGTGACGCCCGCGCATACTCATGGCGTGAGTGATCCGATGACCGGCTCGCTCATTCGGGTGCCGGGCACCGGCAATCCGGTTGGGCCGCAGGCCTGCCAACGTACCTCGCCGATCTTCGATGGCCGCATGCGATTCGACCTGCGCTTTGCCTACAAACGCATGGAAGAGGTCAAGACTGCCAAGGGGTACGAAGGCCCGGTGGTGGTGTGCGCGGTGTATTTCACGCCGATCGCGGGATTCGTGCCGCACCGTCATTCGATCAAATACCTGGCGGATCAGCGGGACATGGAGGTCTGGCTGGCGCCGGTCGCCAATACGCGCGTACTGGTGCCGTATCGGGTCTCGATCCCGACCCCATTCGGGATGGGCATAATGCAAGCCACCCAGTTCGTCTCGGCGGCGGGTTCGCGCGCGGCCGCGGTGGGCTCGAAGACACAGTGATGCTGCTACTTGGCAGGGCCGCCGCGTTGCGGTTATGCACAGGGTTATCCCCTGGATCGACAGATCGATGGGATTGACTCTCGACCGGCGGTGCGGCCGGAGCGCGTTAACGACAGGAGGCCCTTGAGGAACGCGACCGCAGCGTTCGACTACCCTCTATTGTGGGTTCGGGCATTGCCCCAGCCACATATCGGGGTGAACAAAACCGTACTGTGGCGGAGTCAGCGATTCGGGCGCGGTTCGTTCCAGACTCGTTCGCTTCGTTACCCGGTGCGCCCGCCGGCCGTCGCATTGTGATACACCACCCCGTGTCCGCGGGCTGAAAGCGGGCCTCCCAGCCTGGAACAGGAATGACACTTTCGTTTTCGTCGCCCGTGAACCGCGACGGCCGCCTGCGTGGTGCCGGCGTTACCGCCGTGCTCGGCCCGACCAACACCGGAAAGACCCATCTCGCCATCGAACGGATGCTCGGGCATTCGTCCGGCATGATCGGGCTGCCGCTGCGCCTCTTGGCGCGCGAGGTCTACAACAAGATCGCGGCGCGGGTGGGGGCCGACAGCGTCGCCCTCATCACCGGCGAGGAGAAGATCAAGCCGCAAAACCCGCGCTACTGGGTGGCCACCGTCGAGGCAATGCCGCGCGATCTCGATCTCGCCTTTGTTGCCATCGACGAGGTGCAGCTTGGCGCGGACCTCGACCGCGGCCACGTCTTCACTGACCGCATGCTCAATCGCCGCGGGCGTGAAGAAACGCTGGTGTTGGGCGCCGCGACCGTACGCCCGATGGTCGATCGGCTGTTACGAGGCGCCAATATCGTGCAGCGCCCGCGGTTGTCTACGCTGATCCATGCCGGCGACAAAAAGCTGTCGCGACTGCCGCGGCGGAGCGCCATCGTCGCGTTCTCGGCGGATGAGGTTTACGCCATCGCCGAGTTGATCCGCCGCCAGCGCGGCGGCGCCGCTGTGGTGATGGGTTCGCTGTCACCGCGCACGCGCAACGCCCAGGTCGAGCTGTTTCAGTCCGGCGACGTCGACTACCTGATCGCAACCGACGCCATCGGTATGGGGCTCAATCTCGATGTCGATCACGTCGCGTTTGCCTCCGACCGTAAGTTCGACGGTTATCAGTTCCGCAAGCTCAACACCTCCGAGCTGGCGCAGATCGCCGGCCGCGCCGGGCGCGCGCAGCGCGACGGCACCTTCGGCACCACCGGCCGTTGCCCGCCGTTCGATCCGGAGACGGTGCGCGCGCTCGAAAGTCACTCGTTCGAGCCCATCAAGGTGCTGCAATGGCGCAACACCGATTTGGAATTTTCATCGATCGGGGCGTTGCAGGCGTCGCTGGCGATGACGCCGACCGAACAGGGACTGACCCGCGCGCCGATCGCCGAAGACATCCTGGTGCTCGAACATGCTGCACGCGATGAAGAAATTCGCGGTGTGGCGGCGACGCCCAATGCAGTCGAGCGATTGTGGCAGGTCTGCCAGGTGCCTGACTACCGCAAGATCGCGCCGGCCACGCACGCGGAGCTTGTGGTCACCCTCTATGGATTCCTGATGCGGAAGGGTAAAATCCCGGACGACTGGTTCTCTGCCCAAGTCGCGCAGGCCGACCGCACCGATGGCGATATCGACACGCTCTCCAACAGGATCGCGCATGTGCGGACCTGGACCTTCGTGGCGAACCGCCCCGACTGGCTCGCCGATCCCGAGCATTGGCAAGCGGTCGCTCGCGGCGTCGAAGACAAGCTCTCGGATGCCCTGCACGAGCGTCTCATCGAGCGCTTCGTCGATCGCCGCACCAGCGTGCTGATGCGGCGGTTGCGCGAGAACACCACATTGGAAACCGAAATCAAAAAGACCGGCGAGGTGATGGTCGAAGGCCACGACATCGGCCGGCTCGACGGTTTCACATTCGTCGCCGATGCCTCGGCGGAGGGCTCGGAAGCCAAGGCCTTGCAGGCCGCGGCGCGTTCGGCGCTGGCCGGCGAGATCGACGCCCGCGCCATCCGGTTGACGCAGGCGCCGGACCGCGAGTTCGTGCTGGCGACGGACGGTATGGTGCGCTGGACCGGGGCCGCGGTCGGCAAGCTGGTCGCGGGCGACGACGTGCTGCGGCCGCGGCTTCGCGTCATCGCTGACGAGCAGCTCACCGGCGCCTCCCGCGATACGGTGCAGGCGCGGCTCGATCTGTGGCTGCGCAATCAGATCGAGCGGCTGCTCGGTCCGCTGTTTGCGCTGGCCGCGGCCGAGGACATCACCGGCATCGCGCGCGGTGTCGCGTTCCAGTTGATCGAGTCGATCGGCGTGCTGGAGCGGCAGAAGGTTGCCGAAGACGTCAAGGGTTTGGACCAGCCCTCGCGCGCAAACCTGCGCAAGTATGGCGTTCGCTTCGGTGCTTATCACATCTATCTGCCGGCGCTGCTCAAGCCCGCGCCACGCAGCCTTGCCGCGCAACTCTGGATGCTCAAGCACGGCGGCCCGGACGACAAGGGGCTCGATGAATTGCAGCGGCTGGCTTCGAGCGGCCGCACCTCGATTCCGGTCGACAAGGGCATTCCGAAGCCGCTCTACCGCACCATCGGCTATCGCGTGTGCGGCGAGCGCGCCATTCGCGTCGACATTCTGGAGCGGCTCGCCGACTTGATCCGGCCGGCGATGGCCTGGCGTGAAGGCGCCAGCGGCGCCAAGCCTCCCGGCGCATTCAACGGCTTTGGCTTCACCGTCACCGGAGCGATGACGTCGCTGACCGGGGCATCCGGTGAGGACTTCGCCTCGATATTGCGCTCGCTCGGCTACCGCATGGACCGGCTACCGAAACCGCCGGCGCCGGAAACGCCGAAGCCAGCGGAAGCGGAATCGCAGAAGCCTGCAGAGTCGGAGTCGCCGGCGGTGCCGGCGGAGGTGCAGCCGCAAGACACCACGGCGGATGTAGAGCCGGCGGCAGCAACCGTCGAGCCGGTTGAGCCGGCGACGCCGCAAGAGCACGCGCCGACGCTTGCGCCGGAGGCGGAGCCTGTCGAGGAAGTCGCGGTCCCTGAATCACCGGCGGCCTCCTCGTCTGAAGTAGCCACCGACAGCGCCATGCCGTCGCCAGCCGATCCACCCTCGGTTCCTTCGGAAGCGCTTGCCTCAGCCGAAACAGGGGCTGGCGCTCCAGCCGACGCAGCAGTTCCAGCCCCGCCGGAGACAATCGAGGTGTGGCGGCCCGGCCGCCCCGCCGGCGAACGCCGTCCCCGCAGCGAACAGCGCGGTCGGCGGCGTCGTCCCGAGCGTCCGGTCGTTCCCGCCGAAGGCCAGGCTACAGGCGAGGCGCCGGCTGGCGTCGCCGCCGACGGCCAAGTTGCGGGTGCCGCGGCACCGGTAGAAGGTGGACCGAACGGCGAGCACAAGTCACGCCGCGGACGCAGGCGTCATCGCCGCGATGACGATGGCAAGACGATCGAGGCAAAGGGGTCCGAAGCAGCCGCAGACGGCAAGGCCGAACAAAGAACCGATCGGCGCGAGCGGGAGCCGCGTCAGGGGCGCCAAGACCGGCAGGCGCGTCGCGACCGTCCCGAACGTGGTGAGCGGCCAGAGCGCGGGCCGCGGCGTGACCGCGACCGCCGCGACGACAACCGGCCGTCGCGCAGCTGGAGCTCCGATCAGCCCAGCCGCGGCAACAAGGAGCCGGATCCGAATTCGCCCTTTGCCAAGTTGCTGGCCTTGAAGGAGCAACTGCAAGGCAACAAGGACACTTGAGTCCGAAGGTATGCGTCCATAGGAATGGACCGCCAGCGCATCGATAAATGGCTGTGGCACGCGCGGGTGGTCCGCACGCGCTCGACTGCTGCGGCGCTGGCCGACGCAGGACTGGTCCGCGTCAACTCGGTGCGGATTGACGGCTCAAGCAAGCCGGTGCGGCCTGGCGACGTGGTCACCATCGCGCTCGACCGCCACGTCCGGGTGCTCAAGGTGAAGGGCTTTGCCGAGCGGCGCGGCTCGGCCGAAGTTGCGCGCGAACTGTTCGATGATTTAACGCCGCAGAAGCCTGCCCAATCGCCCCCAATCGCCGAGCGCGAGGAGGGCGCCGGCCGTCCCACCAAGCGGGAGCGGCGGGAGATTGACCGGCTCCAGGGATTTGACGATTGGGACGAGTAGCGGTGCGCTGCCCTCATGGCCGCATGGTGGCCGCGGGGTTGCAGAGGCCTGCACCATGCGGTACGCAGCCACGTTCGGAGTGATGAAATGACGTACATCGTCAACGACAGCTGCATCAAGTGTAAGTACACGGACTGTGTCGAGGTCTGTCCGGTCGATTGCTTCTACGAGGGTGCCAATATGCTCGTCATCCATCCGGACGAGTGCATCGACTGCGGCGTATGCGAGCCGGAATGCCCGGTCGACGCGATCAAGCCCGACACCGAGCCGGGGCTGGAAAAGTGGCTCGAACTCAACGCCGAGTACGCCAAGACGTGGCCGAACATCACGGTCAAGAAGGACCCCCCGCCGGACGCCAAGGAATGGGACGGCAAGCCCGATAAGATCAAGTTGTTCGATCCCGAGCCGGGCTCTGGCGACTGAGTGGACCGCGAGATCGGCCGGCATTACCGGCATTAACCAGCCATAACAAAATTTCACTGCTTCAAGTCCGGAAATTGGGCTTTTTGCAGTGCAATAACGCTTTGATTCTGACGGAAAATGTGCTACACACGCGATAACGTGGATTTGTACCGGAATGCTCCCCGTGGGGAGCATTATTTTTCGGAACCAATACCCATATAAACCCGTGTAGGGGCGTGCCAAAGGCACGCATAAGCTGTGGCAGGGAAGATGCGTCAGAAGACCAAGAAGGGCTCGTCCGGCGTCAGCCGGCGCGCCAAGAAATCCGCCGCTGGACCCGTCCGGCGGTCGTCGCAGGCCTCACGCGGTTCCGCCCGCCGTGCCGCCTCATCTGTGGCCAAACCGGGCCGCAAGCCAGAGCAGGGAGCAGTTCCTGGAATGACCAAGAAGACCACCCAACGCCAGGGCTTCAAGACCAACGAATACATCGTTTATCCGGCCCACGGGGTCGGCCAGATCGTCGCCATCGAGGAACAGGAGGTGGCGGGAGCAAAGCTTGAGCTGTTCGTCATCAACTTCGTGAAGGACAAGATGACTCTTCGGGTGCCCACCGCCAAGGTGATGGCGGTTGGCATGCGCAAGCTCGCCGAGGGCGGGCTGGTCAAGCGCGCGCTCGAAACGCTGAAGGGCCGAGCCCGGGTCAAGCGCACCATGTGGTCGCGCCGCGCCCAGGAGTACGAGGCCAAGATCAACTCCGGCGACATCGTCGCCATTGCCGAGGTGGTCCGCGACCTGTTCCGGTCGGAGAGCCAGCCCGAGCAGTCCTACTCCGAGCGGCAGCTTTATGAGGCCGCGCTTGACCGGCTGTCGCGCGAAATCGCGGCGGTGCAGCACATCACCGAGACCGAAGCGGTCAAGGAGATCGAGGCGGCGCTCGCCAAGGGCCCTCGCCGCGGTCCGAAGCCGGCTGACGCCGAGGAGGTTGTCGAGGAAGAGGCGGCGTAAGCCACGTTCGTCGATACGAATTCGAAAGGCCCGGTCTCGCACCGGGCCTTTTGCTTTGTGAGGCTCACTTTGCGGCGGACGGCGATACCGTGCCACCGATCGCATCGCCTCTCGGCCGCTCCGCATCGAGTGGTACGCCCTGCACGATGTAATAGATGGTCTCGGCAATATTGGTGGCGTGATCGCCAATGCGCTCGATGTTCTTGGCGCAGAACAGGAGGTGGATACCAGACGGGACGGTACTCGGGTCCGCCATCATGTCGGCCAAAAGCTCGACAAACAGCGCCTTGTTCGCTGCATCGATCGCTTCATCGCCATTCCACACGGCTAGCGCCTTCCCGACGTCGCGTTGCGCGTAAGCTTCGAGCACTTGACTCAGCGCTGTCACCACCAGGTCTGCCATGTGCTGCAATCCACGGACGGCGGCCGCCGGTCCAATCTGCGCGCCGGTTGCGATTACGCGTTTGCTAATGTTCTTGGCATAATCCCCGACGCGTTCGAGCCCGGTGGCTACGCGCAGCGATGCCACGATCTCACGCAGGTCGACCGCCATCGGCTGACGGCGAGCAATCGTGAGAACGGCGTTTTCCTCGATCTCACGTTGGAGCCGGTCGACATCGGCGTCGGCGGCGATGACTCGGCGCGCAAGCTCGACGTCATGGTGGGCCAGAGAGCTGACGGCATCGCCGATCTGCTTGACGACGAGCGCGCCCATCTCCGTGATTCGCCGCGTGAGCTCATGCAGTTCGGAGTCGAAAGCTTTGACGGTATGTTCGGACATGGGATCAGCTCGCTTATCTCCACTCGCGACCGGATCAACCGAAACGGCCGGTGATGTAGTCCTGCGTGCGCGGGTCGTGCGGGGCAGTGAATATTTTCGTCGTTAGATCGAATTCGATCAGCTCGCCGAGATACATGTATGCGGTGAAATCGGAGACGCGCGCGGCCTGCTGCATGTTGTGAGTGACAAGCACGATCGTGTAGTCGTCCTTGAGTTCGCTGATCAGCTCTTCGATCTTCGCGGTAGAAATTGGATCGAGAGCGGAACACGGCTCGTCGAGCAGAATAACTTCGGGATTCACCGCCAGCGTCCGTGCAATACACAGCCGCTGCTGCTGCCCGCCGGAAAGGCTTAAGCCGCTGGCTGACAGCTTGTCCTTCACCTCATCCCAGAGCGCGGCATGGCGCAGCGCCGATTCGACCCGTCGATCCACTTCGCCGCGCGGCAACCGCTCATAGAGGCGAATGCCGAAGGCGATGTTCTCGTAAATCGACATCGGAAACGGCGTTGGTTTCTGAAACACCATCCCGATGCGAGCGCGAAGGAGATTGACGTCGAGATCGCGAGCAAGAATGTCTTGGCCGTCCAGCAACACCTCGCCCTCGGTCCGCTGATTTGGATACAAATCGTAGATGCGGTTGAGCACGCGCAGCAGCGTGGATTTTCCGCATCCGGAGGGGCCGATGAAGGCGGTCACGTGCCGGGCGTAAAGCGGCACGGTAACATCGCGTAGCGCCTGGTTCTCTCCATAGAAGAAGCGCAGATTCCGGATGGAAATTTTTTCCGTCTGGCCGGCGCGCACCTCGGGTGCGTAATCTAGCGGAGCGGCGATTGCAACGTCTATCATGCAGATTTCCTAGCGCCCGCAAGGGCGCGCGCGGCGATACTGAGCGCCAGAACCGCCAGCGTGATGATGAGCGCACCGGTCCAAGCGAGTTGCTGCCACTCCTTGTATGGGCTGAGCGCGAATTGGAAAATCACCATCTGCAAGCTCGGCGTTGGCTGGCTCAAGTCCAGATTGAAGAATTGGTTGTTTAGCGCCGTGAACAAAAGCGGTGCCGTCTCGCCGCTGATGCGCGCAATGGCGAGCAAAACGCCGGTCAGCATGGCGGCGCGGACGGCCCGATAGACGATGCGCCTGATCACGACGGAACGCGGCGTGCCGAGCGCGGCCGCCGCTTCCCGCAGCTCCTTGGGAACAAGCAACAGCATGTCTTCGGTCGTGCGCACGACGATCGGAATGACAATCAGGGAAAGTGCGAGAGCGCCGGCATAGCCGGAGAAGTGCCCCACCGGCGCCACGACGAGCTCATACACGAACAGGCCGATGACGATCGACGGCGCGCTCAGCAGGATATCATTGAGGAATCGCACGACCGGCGCGAGCCGGCCATAGCGTCCGTATTCGGCCAAATAGGTGCCGGCGAGGATGCCGAGCGGCGTTCCGATGGCAACGGCAAGCGTCGTCATCAGCAGACTGCCGACGATGGCGTTGGCAAGGCCGCCCTGCGCTCCGGGCGGCGGCGTCATCTCGGTGAAGACCCTCAGGGAAAGCCCGCCGACGCCTTGCCAGATCAGCGCGCCAAGAATGAGCGCCACCCATGCCAGCCCAAATACCATTGACGCGAGCGACAAGCCAATCGCGATCTGGTTACGTAGGCGGCGCGAGCTATAGCGGCTCATGGTCAATGTCCGGCCTGTCGCTCGATCCGCAGCAGCAACAGGCGCGCCGCGGCAAGCACGATGAACGTGATCATGAACAGGACAAGCGCGAGCGCGATCAGTGCGGAGGTGTAGAGATCTCCCACTGCTTCGGTGAATTCGTTGGCAATGGTCGCCGAAATGGTGGTTCCAGGCGCCAGTAATGAGCTCGATATCCGGTGCGCGTTTCCGATCACGAAAGTAACCGCCATGGTCTCGCCAAGCGCGCGGCCAAGCGCAAGCAGCACGGCGCCGACCACGCCCACACGCGCGTATGGGACCACCACATGACAAAATACCTCCCAGGTGGTCGCGCCGAGACCGTAAGCCGCCTCTTTCAGCACTGGTGGAACCAGCTGGAAAACGTCCCGCGACACCGAAGCGACCAATGGCAATACCATGATCGCAAGAACAAGCCCCGCGGTCAGAATGCCGATGCCGTAAGGCGGTCCGGCAAACAGGTTCGCGAGAACCGGCACGTCGCTGAAAGCATCGATCAAGACCGGCTGCACCGTGCTTTGCAAAAAGGGCGATAGCACAAACAGGCCCCAGATGCCGTAGATGATGCTGGGGATACCGGCGAGCAGCTCGATGATGATCCCAACGGGACGCCGCAGCCATAGCGGGCAGATTTCGCTTAAGAACATCGCAATGCCGAGACCAATCGGAACCGCAATTGCCATGGCGATCAACGACGTGACGAGCGTGCCGTAGATCGGCGCCAGCGCGCCGAATTGCTCGGTCACCGGATTCCAGCTCTCGCCGACCAGAAAACCCCAGCCGAAGGTGCGCAGTGCGGGCATGGCGCCCGCTAGCAGCACAACCATCACGCCGCCCAGCAGCGCGAGCACTGTCCCCGCCGCTGCGAGCGTGAGCACGCGGAAGGCGGTGTCGCCGGCGCGCAGCCGTCGGAGCACCTTCGCGTCTGGGTTTTGACTTGCTGCCAACGGCAAATTTACCGTGAAGGTGGAACCCGCTCCTATCGTACTCTCAATCGTCAACCGGCCGCGGTGGCGGTTGAGGATATGCTTGACCAGCGCGAGTCCAAGGCCAGTGCCGCCTTCGGCGCGGCTTAGTCCGACATCCACCCGGTAGAAACGCTCTGTCAGGCGCGGCAAGTGCTCCGGTGCAATACCAGGCCCGTAATCGCGGACCGAGATTTGAGCTTCGCCGCCGTCAGCGTCCTGCCCTGGCACGGTTTGCAGGCTGATATCCACGCGCTTGCCGGATGCGCCGTATTTCAACGCGTTCTCTACGAGATTTTCGAACACCCGGATCAGCTCATCGCGGTCGCCCCGTACGAAAAGCGGCTCTGCGGGCGCCGCAACTGTGACTTCGACACCACGCTCCTGCGCCACAGTCTGCAACGCATCGATGACCTGGCGAATGATGGGGCCGAGTTCGGCCTGCGTATCCGGATTGATGTGCTCGCTCAGTTCGATCCGCGATAGCGATAAAAGATCGTCAATGAGGCGAGCCATGCGGCGGGCTTGGGATTGCATGATACTGAGGAAGCGTTCCCGAGCGTCCGGATCGTTTCGCGCGGGCCCTTGCAGCGTATCAATGAATCCGGACAAGGCAGCGAGCGGTGTGCGCAGCTCGTGACTGGCATTGGCGACAAAATCGGCCCGCATCTGCTCTATACGGCGATGCGTGGTGAGATCGTGGAACGTGAGCAACAGGAGAGGGGACCGGCCCGGCGGGCCAGCGGAAAGCGAGACGGGAATGACATGCACGTCGTAGCAGTCGTCCGCTCGCATCGTTTCGGAGAATTCGGCGCGTTGCGCTTTGCCGGTCGAAATCGCGCGCTCGACCGCCTCGACAAACACAGGGGCGCCCAGCGTCACCGATACAGGCAGCTGTGCGCGTAGCGCCGGCGCAATAGTGCGCGTCTTCTCGTTGAAGGCAACGACAATGCCCGCAGAGTTAAGCGCAACCACGGGGTCCGGGAGCGCATCGATAATAGTTTGGAGCTGCGACCAGTCAGTGCTTTCCGCGGGTGCCGTCCGGCTGGCGAGCAGTGCAATTGCAAAGATGACGAAGCCGAGGACGCCCAGCAGCGGCGAGAGACCGCTCCAAATAAGCAGGATGGCAATGATAAGTGCCGCAGCGATGGCCCAACGAATACCCCACAGCCTGTGTGCCCAAACTGCCGGTCCGATCGCCTTGGCACCGCCGCCTCGCCAGAACGTCATGGATGGCGTGCTTTGGCCGCGGCTGTCGCACCTGCCCGGGGTTCAGCCATTTTTCTGATCGTCTTTGTCGTATTGCTCGTCAAAGGCATAGCCGGAGCCACGCACCGTCCGGATAGGGTCCGGCTCGCGCGTGGCGCTGAGCGCCTTGCGCAGACGGCCGACATGCACATCGACGGTGCGCTCATCGATGTAGACGTCGCGGCCCCAAACCCCGTCGAGCAACTGCTCGCGCGAAAATACCCGGCCGGGGCTCTCCATCAAATATTCCAACAGCCTAAACTCTGTCGGGCCAAGCTCGATCTCACGTCCGCCGCGAAAGATGCGCCGGCGCTCGCGATCGATCTCGATATCGCCGGCGCTCAGAATGGCGGCAACGCGCTCGGGCTTGGCGCGCCGCAATAGGGCGCCGATGCGGGCGAGCAACTCCGGCACTGAGAACGGTTTGACGACGTAATCGTCGGCGCCTGTCGACAAGCCGCGCACGCGCTCGGATTCCTCGCCGCGCGCGGTGAGCATGACGACCGGCAACTGCGCGGTCGCCGGCTGCGCGCGCAGTCGCCGGCAAACCTCGATGCCGGAAACCCCGGGCAGCATCCAATCGAGCACGACGAGATCCGGCGCGTTTTCGCGCAGCTTCAACTCGGCTTCGTCGCCGCGCGCAGCGCACTCTACTATATAACCAGCCGCCTCCAGATTGTAGCGTAGCAGGAGCGCCAGCGGCTCTTCGTCCTCAACGATCAGAATGCGCAGGGGCATGTGAACCGAAACTCCAAGCGCGCGCGGATGCCGAGCACTGTCAGGGTGCACCGCGATCCGCTCCAACGCCATAGCATCCTTGATCAATGCGAGGCGGCGAATAGCGGCTTGCCATTCGCGTCTTTGATCTCACTTGCCCACATTTTCTGCACCGCGGTGACAACGGGAGCCGGCATGGGGACGTAATCGAGTTCCTCCGCCATGCGGCCGCCGTTGGCATAGGCCCAGGCGAAGAACTTGAGCGCTTTCGCGGCAGTAGCCGGATCGCGTGGTTGCTTGTGGATCAAGATAAACGTGGCGCCGGCAATCGGCCACGCTTCGGTGCCCGGTTGCTGAGTGAGGATCACCGCAAAACCCGGCGTCCCGCTCCAGTCGGCATTTCCCGCCGCCGCCTGAAATGACTTCGCCTCTGGCGCAATTACGTTGCTCTCCTTGTTCACGAGCTTGCTGAAATTCAGCTTATTTTGTTTCGCATAGGCATACTCAACATAGCCGATGGCGCCCTTGGTTTGCATGACCATGTTCGCGACGCCTTCGTTACCCTTCGCGCCGATTCCGACGGGCCATTGCACAGCGGTGTTGGCGCCCACTTTGCCCTTCCAGTCGGCGCTGGTTTTTGACAGATAATCGGTAAAGATGAAGGTCGTGCCGGATCCGTCCGATCGATGTACGACAGCGATTGCCTGCGCCGGAAGCTTGGCTTTGGGATTGAGCGTCTTGATCGCCGGGTCGTCCCAGCGCTTTACCTCGCCGATGAAGATTTTGGCGATGGTCGGGCCGTCGAGTACCAATTCGCCGGCGGCCACTCCGTCGATGTTGATTACCGGCACCACCCCACCGAGCACGGTCGGAAACTGGACAAGACCGTTCTTGTCCAATTCTCCTGACGTCAATGGCATATCGGATGCACCGAAAGTGACAGTCTTTGCCTGAATCTGCTTGATGCCGCCGCCGGAACCGATCGACTGATAGTTCAGCCCGATGCCGGTCTCCTTCTTGTAGGCGTCCGCCCATTTGGCGTAGATCGGATAAGGGAAGGTTGCGCCGGCGCCGGAAATGTCGGCGGCGAACGTTGCCCAGGTCGACGCGGCCAGCGTGGCTCCTGCTATTGCAATCAAATTCAAAATCTTCACAACTGCCTCCATCCGCGCGTTTGATTTCTGTTGCGCTGTAAAAGGCAACTAGCCGCGGTAGGCCACAGTTCTATGACTGTGGCATGACAATCAGATGACATAGTAAGCCATTGATTCGGCTTAGATTGATGGAGCGGGGCCAGTCGTCACCATCCGCGCCAGGACATCGCCCCACGATCAGCGCGGCTTCAACCGCCAGCCATAGCGCGGCACCGCCGCCATGTACTGCCTGTAGGTCTCGCCGAAGCGGCGCTGGAGGTAGCTCTCCTCGCGGAGCACGACGCCGTAGTGCATTACCATGGCGGCGGGCATCAGCATCAGCATCGATCCTTCCGAGCGCAGCAGTATGGCGATGCCGAGCACCAGGATGAGAAGCCCCTGACACACCGGGTTGCGCGTACGGGCGTAGATGCCCTGCGCGGCGATCACGCGGGCCGGCCGCCACGGCTCGGACGGCGTGGCGGTGCGGTTGAAGACCACGGCGGCGCAGCCGATGTGCCAGCCGCCGACGGCGATAAGCAGCAGCCCCGCGACGTTGCAAATCCAGGGTGCCACAAACTTGAACATCGCAACGGCATGCAGCGCGTCGAAGCCGAGACCGAAGGCCAGCGCAGCGAAGGCGATCCATGGACCGGTGGCGACGATTGAAGGAATCTCGTCGCGGGCACGCTGCGACTGGTCCGTCGCGGCGGCGGAGGGCAATCCGGTGGACGTGTCCATGGCCCGCTCCCCGATCGAAACATGACTTTATCTGATTCGTGACCGGCGGAGGAGGACTGGGACGCTACAAGCTGTGCCGCCTCGCGCGGCAAGGATGCTAAATCGCGACCGCCGTGGCATCGTAGGCATAGAGCCATTCCATCCGCTCGCGGACGCGCTCCTGCTGCCATTCGCGCGCGACTTCCGCGGCCACCGCGCCTGGCTTTGCGAGCCCCGGGCTGAACGCCGACCGCCGGTTCTCGTGCGCCTTGCGCACCACGGACGCGGTGCGGTCGCGCCGGATTTCCTCGTAGCGGGCAAACGCGGTCGACGGATCGTCGAAGTATTTCGCCATGCACGCAGCGACGATATAGCCATCCTCGATCGCCATCACGCCGCCCTGGCCGAGGAACGGCAGGGTCGGATGGCAGGCATCTCCGAGCAACGTGATGCGGCCCTTGCTCCAGTGCGGCATCGGTCCGCGCACCATCATCGCCCATTTGTAAGGCGTCTCGATGCGGCGAATAATCTCGTGCACATCTGCATGCCAGCCCCTGAAGTCATTGGCGAGTTCGTCGCGGGTGCCCTGCGTCACCCAGGACTCGATCTGCCAATCGTCGCGCTCGACGAAGCTGATGAAGTTCATAATCTCGCCGCGCCGCACCGGGTAATGCAGCACATGGCCGTGCGGGCCGAGCCAGTTGACGCCCTGCATCTGCCGGATGTGCGGCGGCAGCTCGTCCATCGGCACCAGGCCGCGCCAAGCCACCGCGCCGGTGAACTCCGGCTTGTCGGCGCCGAACAGGCCTGCGCGCACCTTGGAATGGATGCCGTCGGCGCCGATCACATAGGCGGCGCGCACCGTCGCGCCGTCCTCGAAGCGCACTTCGGCGTGGTCGCCGGAATTTTCGATCGCGGCGCAGCGGCGGTTGAGCTTGATCGCATCGGGTTTGGCGGCGCGGACCGCATCGGCCAGCAGCCCGTGCAGGTCGCCCCGGTGCAGCATGACGTGCGGCGTGCCGTAGCGCTCGCGGGTGACGGCGCCAAGCTCGAACCAGTTCCAGGTCTCGCCGGTGGACCAATGCCGGATCACGCGCCCGGACGGCAGCACCTGCACGCGCTTGAGCGCGTTTTCGAGGCCGAGCGCGTACAGCACCCGCGTGCCGTTGGAGCTGATCTGGATGCCGGCGCCGACCTCCTTCAGCTCGGGCGCCTGCTCGTGGATCTCGACGTCGAGGCCGCGCTTGAGCAGCGACAGCGCGGCGGCGAGCCCGCCGATGCCGCCGCCGATGATGACGATTTTATCAGTCACAGACCCTCTCCACGTCATTCCGGGGCGCGCTGAAAGCACGAACCCGGAATCCATAACCCCTGTCTTTCTTCTATCAGCACGACCGTGGTTATGGATTCCGGATAGCCTCGCTTTGCTCGGCTTCCGGAATGACGCTGAGAGGACGCCATTCTCACTGAAGCTTCACGCCGGTCGATTTGACGACCGCATTCCAGCGTGGCGTTTCCTCCGCGATGAATGTCGCGTAGTCCTGCGGCGAGCCGATTTTGGCATCCATGCCGAGCTTCGACATCGCTTCCTTCATCTCGGCGGAGCGCAGCGTGTCGTTGATCGCGGCGTTGACCTTGCCGACGATCTCCGGCGGCGTGCCGGCCGGCGCGAGAACGCCGGCCCAGAATTCGAGCGTGAGGTCCGGCATGCCGACCTCGCG
>Ga0310810_10003190_pt1 | contig 17801 bp, 13 predicted proteins | sample NCmetagenome_FD_207641 | JGI IMG/M metagenome (GOLD analysis project Ga0310810, IMG submission 207641) | Soil microbial communities from experimental microcosm in Duke University, North Carolina, United States - NC | ecosystem: Engineered > Artificial ecosystem > Soil microcosm > Unclassified ...
ATGGCCGGCGCGACCATCTCCGAGGTCTACACCGGCATCGCGGGCGAGCACGTGCAGGCGATGACGTCGAAGGGGATCGTCGCCGTGAGCAACGACGAGATCGCGAAGTCCGACGTCGACCGCGCGAACGAGGTCGCGCGCGCGCAGGCCATCCCGCAGGACCGCGAGCTGCTGCACGCCATCCCGCAGGAGTACACCGTCGACAAGGACACCGGCATCCGCGATCCGATCGGGATGAGCGGCACGCGTCTCGAGACGGAGATGTATCTCGTCACGATCGGCTCCTCGCCGGCGATCAACCTGCGGAAGAGCGTCGAGCGCGCCGGTTACAAGGTGCGCGAGCTCGTGCTCGAGCCGCTGGCGAGCGCGCTCGCCGTGCTCACCGAGGACGAGAAGGAGCTCGGCGTCGCGCTCGTGGAGATGGGCGCCGGCACGACCGATCTCGCCGTCTTTCACGAAGGGAAGATCCGGCATCTCGGCACGGTCGCCTTCGGCGGGAACAACGTGACGAGCGACATCGTGCACGGCCTCGGCGTGACGCAGGCGGACGCGGAGCGGCTGAAGGAGAAGTACGGCTGCGCGTACGAGCCGCTCGTGGATCCGAGCGAGATCATCCAGCTCCCGAGCACGGTCGCGCAGGGCGACCGGCAGATCCCGCGCGAGCTGCTGGCGCACATCATCCACCAGCGGATGGACGAGATCTTCGATCTCGTGCAGCGCGACGTCGCGTCGGCGGGGTTCGCCGGGAAGCTCGCGGCGGGCTGCGTGCTCACCGGCGGCGCGGCGGCGATGCAGGGGAGCGCCGAGCTGGCGAGCGACGTGTTCGGCACGGGGGTGCGCGTCGGCACGCCGTCGGAGCAGATCGGTGGGCTGAGCGACTCGGTGGATGCGCCGAGGTTCGCGACCGTGGTGGGTCTCGCGCAGTACGGCGCGCATCGCATCGCGCTCGGTGGCGCGACGGCGACGGCGAAGCGGATCAAGCTGCCGTCGAGCGGCGGGATGGACAAGCTCGGCGAGAGGATCCGCTTCTGGCTGCAGGATTTCTTCTGATCGGGACGCCGCGGCGCGTGCGGATCGGAGCACCGCGTCGCGTGTCGTCACTCACGTGAAATCATAAAGCTGTTGTCTGCAATGTCGCTGTGGAAAACATGACGGCATTGCATCTGTAATCTTTTGCATTCTCACTCGTCATTCAGCATCGAGACAGGGCTGGCCGGATTCGAGTGGCCGGTTATATTGCCCATCGTTTCACGGGCCTCCGGTTCTCGATGTTCCTCCCGCGCCACCGTGGCAGTGCCCAGCAGCTTCCGCCTTCCAGTCTCACCCTCGCACACCTCGTCGTAGGGGAGTGTCGTCTTCCATGATCTTCGAATTCGAAGAGAGCGCGGCGCAGAACGCTCGCATGAAAGTCGTCGGTGTCGGGGGCGGCGGGGGAAACGCCGTCAACCGGATGATCGACGAGCATCTCGAGGGCGTCGAGTTCATCTCGGTGAACACGGATGCGCAGGCGCTGCTCTCGTCCAAGTCGGACATCAAGATCCAGATCGGCAAGAAGCTGACGCGCGGGCTCGGCGCGGGGGCGCGACCGGAGGTGGGGCGGCAGGCGATCGAGGAGAGTCGCGAGGAGATGGCGAAGGCGGTCTCCGGTGCGGACCTCGTGTTCATCACCTGCGGCATGGGCGGCGGCACCGGCACGGGGGCGGCGCCCGAGATCTGCGCACTGGCGCGCGAGGCGGGGGCGCTCACGGTCGGCATCGTGACGCGCCCCTTCCTGTTCGAGGGACGCAAGCGCATGCGCCAGGCGGAGCAGGGGATCGCCGAGATGCGCAAGCACGTCGACACGATGATCGTCGTGCCGAACGAGCGGCTGCTCGCGGTGGTCGGCAAGGGGATCCCCTTCCAGGATGCGCTCAAGAAGGCAGACGAGGTGCTGCTCCACGCCACGCAGGGGATCTCGTCGCTGATCAGCGTGACGGGCCTCGTGAACGTGGACTTCGCCGACGTCCGCACCGTGATGCAGAGCGGCGGCTCGGCGCTCATGGGCACCGGGATCGGCCGCGGCGAGAACCGCGCGATGGAGGCGGCGCAGCAGGCGATCGCCAGCCCGCTCCTCGACAACATCAGCATCTCCGGCGCGTCGGGCGTGCTCGTGAACATCACGGGGGGCGCCGACCTCACGCTCGGCGAGGTGCACCAGATCAACGAGATCATCCACGACGCCGTGGGCGACGAGGCGGAGATCATCTTCGGCGCCGTGCACGAGCCGGCGATGCAGGGTGAGATTCGCGTCACCGTCATCGCGACCGGCTTCGACAAGGCGGTGCAGCCCGGTCTCGTCACGCCGGCGCACGACAGCCCCGCCGTGGCGGTGCCCAAGGGCGCGCCCGTGATCCCGTTTCCCGGCACGCGTCCCGCCCGCGTCGGCGGCATCCCGCCGCGCGCCGCGCCGGAAGCACCGCCGCGCGCGCCGCGCGCGCCCAACGTCACGCCGCCGCACGGCACGGGCTCGCAGGATCTCAGCGACATGGAGATCCCGACCTTCATTCGGAGACAGATGGATTGAAGAACTTCGGCGTTCGCGCCACCACCTCCCTGGTGGTGGCGCTCCTTCTCGTTCTCGCTCTCCGGTACACGCCGGAGATCCCGGACCGTCGGCCCGCCGAAGTCCTCCAGCAGGCAACCCCGCTCGCCGTCGCGAGACCGAGTCCCGCGGCGCCGCGCGCGCCGCTCGTCGCGCGCACCGAGCACCTCGCCCGCGGTGAGACCCTCACCGCGCTGCTCATGCGCGCCGGCATCTCGGAGGACGCCGCGCTCGAGGTGATCCGCGCCGCCACCGCGTCCGCGCTCAACACGCGCTACCTGCGCGCCGGCATGTCCGTCGACGTCCGCGCCGACAGCGCGGGCGCCACGCCGCGCGAGCTCGTGCTGCACCTCGGCATCGACCGGCTGCTCCGGCTCCAGCGCTCCGACTCCGGCTGGTTCGGCAAGGAGGAGCGCCTCCCGTGGACGACGGACACCGTGGTCGTCGGCGGCACGATCCACTCGAACCTGTACCAGGCGATGGACGCCTCCGCGGAGACGTTCTTTCCCGGACACGCGACCGACGAGCTCACGTGGGCGCTGGCCGACATCTTCGAGTACAAGGTCGACATGAGCCGCGACCTGCAGGACGGCGACAGCTTCCACGCCGTCGTCGAGCGCGAGGTCGCGCCCACCGGCGTGACGCGCGTCGGCAAGGTGCTCGCCGCCTCGTTCTCGCTCTCCGGCTCCGACGTCTCCGCCTTCCGGTTCGAGGGCAAGGGGTCGAGCGCTCGGTACTACGACGCGAACGGCAAGTCGCTGCGCGCCCAGTTCCTCCGCGCGCCGCTGGAATTCCGCCGCATCTCGAGCACCTTCGGCGTGCGTTATCATCCGATCCTCGGCCGCTGGAAGGCGCACAAGGGGACGGACTACGCCGCGGCGCCCGGCACGCCCGTGCGCGCCATCGGCGACGCGACCGTCGTGCGCGCCGGCTGGTCCGGCGGCTATGGCAACCTGCTCGAGCTGAGGCATCGCAACGGCTACGTTACGCGGTATGGACACCTGCGCGGGTTCGCCAAGGGGATCCGTGCGGGGGCGCACGTCACCATCGGCCAGACGGTGGCGTACGTCGGCACCACGGGACTCAGCACCGGCCCGCACCTCCACTTCGAGGTGCTCGTGGGCGGCAGGCAGCGCGACTCCCGCGTCGCCCTGCGCTCCATCGCCGGCGAGCCGCTGGCCCGCGGCGAGCGCGCCGACTTCGACCGGCTCCGCGACCGGCTCCTCGCGACCCTCGACGACGCGCCCGGCGTCGTGGAGCTCGCCCAGCAGTGACGATCGCGCGGTTGCGAGGGCGCCTCGCCCCGGGGGGGGCCCGCGGCTCGCCTCCCCGTTCGTGCGCACCGCCGGCGTCGCGCGCCCAGCACGACCGCTCCGGCGCGCGTAGGCGGGCAATGGCGCTCTGGCTCATCGCTCTCCTGCTCGGCCTCGCCGCGGCGGCGCTGCAGTACGGCTCACGCGCGCGTCGTCCGCGCGTGCTTCCACTCGCGGCGCTCCGCGCCCTTGCCGTCGCCATCGTCGCCGCGCTCCTGCTCGGCGCACCGGGCGGGCGCAGCGCACCGCTCGCGGCCGACGTCGCCCTCGACGGCTCCGAGAGCTGGCTCCGGGCCCGCGCCGCCGGCTGCGATCCGTGGCGCGCCGCGCTCGATTCCGCGGCGCGGGCCGGCCGCGCCGCACGGCTCCGGTTCGGCGATTCGCTCCGCGCCGACGCGAGCGACGCACCCCCCACCGACCGCGCCTCGCGGCTCCGGCCGGTCGCCGACCACGCGTCGGGCTCGGGGCATCCGGTGATCGTCGTCACCGACGGAGAGCTCGACGATCCGGAAGTGCTCGACGCACTTCCGCGCGGCTCGCGCGCGATCGTGATCGGCTGCCCCGCTCGTCCCGACCTCGCCGTCACCGCGCTCGATGCGCCGCGCAGCCTGCTCGCCGGCGACACGGTGACCGCCCGCGTGACGCTCGCCGCCGGTGGTGCCGGCGCTCCCGCCGGATCGCTCGCGCTCCGGCTCGACGACCAGTCGCTCGCCACGGAGAACGTGCCGGCGCTCGGCGCGTTCGGCGAGCAGAGCGTCGTGCTCCGTGGCGTCGCCGGCGGCGTGGAGCGCGCGGCGGTGCTGCGCGCCGTGTTCACCGGCGCCGGTGACGCGGAGCCCAGGAACGACACGCTCGCGCTGGGCGTGGACGTGTCGCGCGCCGCGGCGGCGGTGTTCGTCTCCACCGCGCCGGACTTCGACGCCCGCGAAGCGGTGGCCGCGCTCCGCGGCGTCACCTCGCTGCCGACGCGCGCGTACTACCGCGTCGCCCCGGGCGCGTGGCGCAGCGACGGCGCCCTCGCGCGCGTGGGCGAGGACGAGGTGCGCTCCGCGGTACGCGATGCGCCGATCGTCATCCTGCACGGCGACACCGCGCTGTTCGGCGCTCCACGCGCGTTCACGCGCGGCGCGCTGCTGCTGTTCGCGCCCCCCGCCGGCGATCAGGGAGACTGGCTCGCCGCGGCAGCGCCCGCGTCGCCCCTCGCGCCGGCGCTCGCGTCGCTCCCCTTCGACAGCCTGCCGCCGATCACCGTGGCGCCCACCGTACCCCGCGGCGAGTGGCAGGGGCTCGTGGCGCGCGAGCCCGGGGCGGGGGGCGAGCGGCGCGTCGTCCTCACCGGCACCGAAACGCCGCGCCGCGTGGCGGTGCTGGGCGCATCGGGCTTCTGGCGCTGGCGGTTCCGCGGCGGACTTCCCGCCGACGCGTACGGCACGCTGTTCGGCACCCTGTTCGACTGGCTCGCCGCGGGCCGAAGCGACCGGCGCGCCGCGGTGCCCGACGCCGGCGTCGTGCGGGCCGGTGCTCCGCTCCGCTGGCGGCGCGGAGCGCCCGCGGATTCGGTGGTGACGGTCGTGCTGGCGCGGCGGGGTGCTCCCGCGCGCGTGGATTCGGTGACGCTCCGCTTCCTCGGCGGCGCTACCATCGCGGAGTCGCCGTCGGCGCCACCTGGCGTCTACGACGTCCGGGTCGCCGGTGGGGCGACGGTGATCGCGGTGAACGAGTCGGCCGAGCTGCTGCCTCGGCGCGCGACGGTCAAAGGCGGGCGCATCGGCGGGAGCCCGAGCCTGGCCGATGCGCCGCTCGCGCGCGACCTCGGCTGGCTGTACGCGCTCGCGGTCGGGGCGCTGTGCGCGGAATGGCTGCTCCGGAGGCGCGCCGGCTTGCGCTGACGGCCGGCGGTCAACGGCGTGCCGCACGCCCGCGCCCCTCACTAGACTCCACTGGATGCGGATCCTTCGTAAGGCGGGCGACGTTCCGAAGCGTTCGCTCTGGCAGAAGATCAAGGACGTGGCGCTCACCGACGTGGGCGTCCTGGTGCGTGGCGGGGTCGCGCCGGGCAACCTCGAGCGGCTCGAGGAGATCCTGCTCGAGGCGGACATCGGCGTGCCGACCACGTTGCGGCTCGTCGAGGAGGTGGAGCGGCGCGCGCAGCGCGGCTTCGCGAAGACCCAGGACGAGTTCCTCGGTGCGCTACGCGACGGGATCACCGAGGCGTTGAACTCGGGGCGGAGCGATCCCTCGCTCGCCCGAGCCGCGTCGCCGCCCACGGTGATCCTCGTCGTCGGCGTCAACGGGGCGGGGAAGACCACCTTCATCGGCAAGCTGGCGGCGCGGCTCGGAGGCGAGGGGGAGCGCGTCGTCGTCGCGGCGGGCGACACCTTCCGTGCGGGGGCGATCGATCAGCTTCGCCTGTGGGCCGAGCGCGCCGGCGCGGAGTTCATCGGCGCCGATCCCGGCGCGGATCCCGCCTCCGTCGCCTTCGACGCGATCGACGCCGCCGTCGCGCGCCGCGCCGACGTCCTCATCATCGACACGGCGGGGAGGCTGCACACGAGCGAAGGGTTGATGACGGAGCTCAAGAAGGTGGCCCGCGTGATCGCGAAGCGGATGCCGGACGCGCCGCACGAGACCCTGCTCGTGCTCGACGGGACGATCGGCCAGAACGCGGTGCAGCAGGCGAAGCAGTTCGCCGCCGCCGTGCCGATCACGGGGCTCGTCGTCACGAAGCTCGACGGCACGGCGCGCGGCGGCGTGGTCGTCGCCGTGCACGAGGCGCTCGACGTGCCGGTCAAGTTCCTCGGCGTGGGCGAAGCGAGCGACGATCTGCTCGTCTTCGACCCGGCGGAGTTCGCGCAGGAGTTGCTGGGCGAGGAGTGAAGCGAGCCGCTCCGCGCCAGTCGCGCCTCCGGCTCGACACGCCGGTCACCTACCTCAAGGGGGTTGGTCCGGCGCGAGCCGAGGCGCTGAAGCGGCTCGGCGTGCTCACGGCGGGGGACCTGCTCTACCACATCCCGCATCGCTACGAAGACGCGAGCACCGTCGCGCCGATCGCGTCGCTCGAGACCGGGATGCAGGGCACCGTCGTCGGACGCGTCGTGTCGAAGGGCGTGCTGCCGACGCGCAAGGGACTCCGGATCTTCCAGGCCGTGCTGCGCGACGACACGGGGATGATCGAGGTCGCATGGCCGGGCCAGCCCTTCCTCGATCGCACGATCGCCAAAGGAGATCTGCTCCTCGTGAGCGGGAGCGTGCGGTTCTTCCACGGCCGCCAGCTCCAGCCGCGCGAGTTCGTGAACCTCGGCGACGAGAGCGAGGGGCTCGCGGAAGGGATGGTGCTCTCGGTGTATCCCGCCACCGAAGGGCTCTCGTTCAAGGTGATCCGCGGGATCATCGACGCGCACCTCGACGAGCTGCTCGCGCTCGTCACGGAGTATCTCCCTGGCGACGTCCTGCGGAGCGCCGCGCTGCCGTCGATCACGGACGCGCTGCGCATGGTGCACCGGCCCGCGTCGCTCGGCGAGGCAATGGAGGGACGCGCGCGGCTCGCCTTCGAGGAGCTGCTGTTCGTGCAGCTCCTCCAGCAGCGCGCGAAGGCGCTCGCCCGCGAGGCGCGGCGCGGCATCCGGTTCGAGAACCGCCGCCAGCTCACGACGCGGCTGCGCGAGGTGCTTCCGTTCACGCTCACCGGCGCACAGACGCGCGTGCTGCGCGAGATCGTCGCCGACATGTGCAGCGATCGGCGCATGCAGCGCCTGCTGCAGGGCGACGTCGGCAGCGGGAAGACGATCGTGGCCCTGTTCGCCGGGCTGCTCGCCATGGAGAACGGCTTCCAGGCGGCAGTGATGGCGCCCACCGAGCTGCTGGCCGAGCAGCATGCGCGGTCGATGACGCGGCTGCTCGAGCCGCTCGGCATCGAGCCCGTGCTCGTGACCGGAGGGCTGCGCGCGCGCGAGCGGCGGGAGGTGGCGGCGCGGCTCGCCGATCCCACGCCCGTCCTCGTCGTCGGCACGCACGCGCTCGTGCAGCAGGCGACGGAGTTCGCGCGGCTCGGCCTCGCCGTGGTCGACGAGCAGCACCGGTTCGGGGTCGAGCAGCGGAAGGCGCTCGGTGCCAAGGGTGAGGCACCCGACGTGCTGCTCATGACGGCGACGCCGATCCCGCGCTCGCTCGCCCTCACGCTCTACGGCGACCTCGATCTCTCCGTGCTCGACGAGCGGCCGCCAGGACGGCTTCCCGTCACGACGGCGCTGCGCCCGGAGGCGGCGCGCGAGCGGGTGCTGCAGTTCATCGATCGCGAGGTCGCGGCGGGGCGTCAGGCGTACGTCGTCTACCCGGTCATCGAGGAGTCGGAGAAGTCCGACCTCAAGGCGGCGACGACGATGTTCGACGTGCTCTCCGAGGGTGCGTTCCGCGAGCGGCGCGTGGCGCTGCTCCACGGGCGCGTACCGGCGGACGAGCGCGACGCGATCATGCGCCGCTTCCGCGACGGCGAGATCGACGTCCTCGTCGCGACCACGGTGATCGAGGTGGGGATCGACGTGCCGAATGCGACGGTGATGCTCGTGGAGCATCCCGAGCGCTTCGGCCTCTCGCAGCTCCATCAGTTGCGCGGACGCGTGGGTCGCGGCGCCGAGGCGTCGTACTGCATCCTGCTCGGCGACGTCAGCCCGGAGACGAAGCAGCGGCTCGACGTGTTCGTCGGGAGCGACGACGGGTTCGAGATCGCGCGCGAGGACCTGCGCCTGCGCGGCATGGGCGATCTGTTCGGCGAGCGGCAGAGCGGCGTCGCCACCTTCCGCGTGGCGGACCCGCTGCGCGACGAGCTGCTCAACGAATCGGCGCGCGAGGCGGCGGACCGCATGCTCGCCGAGGATCCGGAGCTCGAGTCGCCGGCACATGCGCCGATCCGGCGCGTGCTCGGTGAGCGCTACGCGAGATCGCTGGAGCTGTTCGGCGTGGGCTGAGCGCGCGTCGGCGCGCTACGGCTTGGGACGCGCGAGGCGTCGCTTGATGCGCTCGAGCTCCGCGTTCGCGCGCGCGAGGTCGTCGCGGAGCCGCTGGAGCTCCTCGTCGCGCGCCTTGTCGTCGGGGCGGGCCACCGCGGCCGCCGGCTGCGCGGCGAGCGTCGCGGCGCGCGCGTCGAGCGCCTGCTGCAGCCGGAGCAGCGTCGCCGCCTCGATGCGGTGCAGTCCGGGCACGCTGTCGGCCAGATATCGCTGGAGCAGCGTCACCGCCTCGCGGTTGCCGGCCACGTTCGTGGAGTCGAGCTTCAGCAGCGCGCGCCAGTACGGCACCTCTCGCGATTCGGCGCTGCCGGGGTAGCGCTGCGCGAAGGCGAGGAGCGCACGGTCCGCGGAGTCGAGCTGGCCGGCGCGCGCGGCCGCCATCGTGACGACGTACGTGGCGGGCCACTCGCTCGCCGCGGTCGGCGGCGCCGGCGGCTGCGCGACGTGGCGCGGCGGCACGCACGCGGCGAGCGATCCGACCGTCGCGAGCGCACGGACGAGGCGCGACGTGCGGCTCACGACACCGCCTGGAGCTCGGCGATGCGGTGCTGGCCGGTCCGGCGCCGCGAGAGGACCTCGGTGGGAAGGAGCAGCGTGAAGGTGGTGCCGTGTCCGACCGTGCTGTCGCATCGGATCGTGCCGTGGTGGGCCTCGACGATCTCCTTCGCGATCGCGAGCCCGAGCCCCGAGCCCGACGCCGACGCGGCGCCCTGGTTGTCCGCCTGGTAGAACTTCTCGAAGATGTGCGGGAGCTGGTCGGGGGGAATGCCCGCGCCGCTGTCGTGCACGCGAATCTGAACGTGGTCGTCGGAGGGAGCGGCCGAGAGCTCCACGACGCCGTCGGCGCCGGTGAACTTGAACGCGTTGGACAGCAGGTTGCCCATCACCTCGTTGATCCGGTCGGCATCCCAGTGCACCTCCTCGGGAAGGCCGTCGGCCAGGCTCACGCGGAAGTCGACGCCGCGCTGCACGGCGAGCACGTGGAACGCGCGCTCGAGCTCCTCGAACAGCGTGGCGAGACGCACCGGCCGCGGCTCGATGCGGCCGCCGCCCGCCTCGAAGCGCGTGACGTCGAGCAGGTGCGCCGCCAGCCGCGCGAGCGTGCGCCCCTGCGACTCCACCGTCGCCAGTATCTCGGCCTGCTTCCCGGAGAGCGGCCCGTAGATCCCTTCCTGCATGAGCTGAAGATAGCCGAGGATGACGTTGATCGGCGTCTTGAGCTCGTGGGAGGCGACGGAGACGAATTCCGCCTTGAGCTTGTCCAGCTCCAGGAGCTGAGTGCTCATCGTGCTGAAGCTCTCGGCGAGTCGCCCGAACTCGTCGCGTCGAGCGGGGGAGAGATCGAGCTCGTGCTCGAGCTCTCCGTCGGCGACGGCGCGGAGACCGCGTTCGAGGGCCTGGACGGGACCGCTGATCGAGCGCGTGAGCCAGAGCGCGATGAGCGTGGCGACGGCGAGGGCGATCGCCAGGGCGGCGACCGAGAGCCGCTCGGCGTCGGTGAGCGCGCTCTCGGCCCGATCGACCTTGATCGACGTCGCCACGCGCAGCGACCGCTCGATCGGCTTGAGGAGCCGTTCGGTCTCCTCGAGCGCGGGCGCCATGATGCTCGTCTCGATCGAGTCGGCCTCCGCGTCGCGGCCGGCGCGCCATGCCTCGTACTCGCTGTCGGCGGTGGTCTCCATCAATGCGAGTCGCGAGCGGATCGGCGCGGTCGCACTGTCGGCGATGGTGGTGGCGAGCGAGTCGGCGTGTGCGCGCGCCGAGCGGATCGCCTCGAGCAGCTGGCGGTGCACGGTGTCCGACTTGACGATGCCGAGCGCCACCTGGCGTGCGCGCACCTCGCCGAGGGCGTCGCGGAGGTCCCCGAGCACGAGGGAGGCTCTGAACTCGCGGTCGCGCACCGTACGCACGTCCTCGTGCAACCGCTTCATCGACGCCTGCACGATGAAGAGGGGGACGACGAGGACGACGGCGATGATGGCGAGGCCGAGCGCGAGCCTCGCGCGCAAGGTCATGTGCAAGGCGGGTACGTGCAGGTGGTGAGACGCGTCGCGGTGAGCCCGCCGTCGAGGCCCTTTGCTCCGTCGGCACGGGCGTATAGCATTGTCTGCTCAGCCCGAGACGCGCTGCCGTCGAGTCCGTACCGGCGGACGTGCCCGCTCGGGATTCTAGGCGTGGCGCCGCGCCCGCGCCACTCGCCCGATTCCCGCGACATGCCTTCCGCTCCAGTCGTACGCATCGCCGAGCTGCCGGCGCACGCCGGCACGATGGTCGTCGTTCGTGCGTGGGTCACGCATCTCCGCTCCTCCGGCAAGATCGCCTTCGCCGTGCTTCGAGACGGCACGGGGATCTGCCAGTCCGTGTTCGTGAAGAGCCAGCTCCCCCCGGCGGTCTGGGCCCGGTTCGCCGAGCTGACCACGGAGACCTCGGTGGAAATCACTGGCGAAGCGCGTGCCGAACCGCGCGCGCCGGGCGGGGTCGAGCTCGGTGTGACCGGACTCACAGTGATCGGGCCGAGCCCCAGCGACTACCCGATCCAGCCGAAGGAGCACGGGATCGACTTCCTGCTCGACAACCGGCACCTCTGGCTGCGCTCTCCGCGCCAGCGAGCGATCGCCGTGATCCGGAACGAGGTGGAGCAGGCGATCCACGATTTCTTCTACGAGCGTGGCTTTCTCCGCGTGGACACGCCGATCCTCACCGCGGCGATCGGCGAGCGCTCGGGACTCTTCGCCACGGAGTACTTCGAGGAGGGGAACGCGTACCTCGCGCAGACGGGCCAGCTCTACGGCGAGGCGGCCGCGGCGGCGTTCGGGAAGATCTACACCTTCGGTCCGACGTTCCGCGCCGAGAAGTCGAAGACGCGGCGCCACCTGACGGAGTTCTGGATGATCGAGCCCGAGGTGGCGTGGAACGACTCCGACGCCAACATGCGGTTGCAGGAAGAGTTCGTCTCCCATCTCGTGCAGCGCGTCGTGGAGCGTCGGGGCGCCGAGCTCGCGGAGCTCGAGCGCGACGTCGGCGCGCTGCGCGGCATCGTCCCTCCATTCCCGCGCCTGAACTACACCGACGCCATCGCGCTGGTGCAGCGCAAGGGAAGCGCGACGCAGTGGGGCGAGGACCTCGGCGCGGAGGACGAGGCGCTCATCGTCGCCGACTACGACACGCCGGTGTTCGTCTTCAATTATCCGAAGGAGGCGAAGGCCTTCTACATGAAGGAGAACCCGGACGATCCGCGCACGGTGCTGTGCGACGACCTGCTGGCGCCCGAGGGGTACGGCGAGATCATCGGCGGCTCACAGCGCGAGGACGACTACGACAAGCTCGTGGCGCGCATCGCCGAGGAAGGGCTGCCGCGCGCGGCGTACGAGTGGTACCTCGACCTGCGAAAGTACGGCACCTTCACCCACGCCGGCTTCGGCCTCGGTCTCGAGCGGACGATCGCGTGGATCTGTGGCATCCAGCACGTGCGCGAGGTGATCGCCTTTCCGAGGATGATGCATCGGCTAAGGCCTTGAGGGCGGTGACTTCGTGACTGAGGACTCGGTGACTTGCGATGAACCAGTGACTTGGTGACTTGGATCGTTCGTGACTTGGTCGGTGACTTGGGCCTCGGAACGGCACCGGCCAGCGACACCCAACCAAGTCACGCGGTGCGGACTCCAGGCTGGTTGGGCGCCGGGTCGAGCTCGGGAGGAAGGACAGCAGCAGCGGGGCCTGTCATCTGGATGCACGCCCAGCGCCCGCCCGCCACACAACCACGGTGACTTGGTTCAACTGCTCAGTCGAAGTCGCCGACCAAGTCACCAACGAGCCAAGTCACCAAGTCACGGGTTCATCGCCCCTTCTTCACTTCCTCCCACAACCCGTCCAGCACCGCCAGCCCCGCCGTCTTCACGTCGATCCCGCGCGCTCGCGCGAGCTGCTCGATGGACTGGAAGCGGGTGGCGAACTTGACGTTTGCCTTGTCGAGGGCGAGCGAGGGGTGCACGCCAAGCTTCCGGCAGAGGTTCACCACCGCGAACAGCAGGTCGCCGAGCTCCGATTCGAGCCGCTCGTCGGGGACGCCGTGGGCGTTCGGCGTCGCGCCGCGCGCGACCTCCGCGCGAACCTCCTCGAGCTCCTCCTCGACCTTCTCCGCCGGCCCGCCCGCGTCGGGCCAGTCGAAGCCGACGCCGGCGGCGCGGTCCTGAAGCCGGAAGGCGCGGTGCAGGGCGGGGAGGTCGGCGGGAAGCCCGTCGACGATGCTCGTGCGCTGCCGCGCCTTCATCCCCTCCCAGCTCTGGCGCTCGCCCCCCTCGTACAGGTGCGGGTGGCGCGATTTCATCTTGCGGAGGAAACCTTCCGCCACGTCGCCGAAGTCGAATGCACCGCGCTCCTCGGCGACCACGCTGTGAAAGAGGACCTGGAGGAGCAGGTCGCCGAGCTCCTCGCGCAGGAGCGCGTCGTTGCCCGACCGGATCGCGTCGTCCACCTCGTACGCTTCCTCGAGGAGATATGGGCGGAGCGACTCGTGCGTCTGCGCCGCGTCCCACTCGCAGCGGCGGCGCAGATCCTTCATCAGCTCGAGCGTGTCGTCGAGCCCCGGCTTTTCTTGCATCGCTCTCCTCGGGTCCGTATCTTCTTCCGTCTTCACATGATAGCGCACCGCGCCGTCCGATGACACGCGCCTGGGTGGAGGTGGACCTGGCCGCGCTGCGCCGCAACGGAGCCGCCGTCGCGGCGCGCGCGGCCGTGCCGCTCCTGCCGATGGTGAAGGCGGACGCCTACGGACTCGGCGCGCTGCACGCGGCCCTCGCGCTCGACGAGCTCTCGCCGTGGGGATTCGGCGTCGGCACGGTCGCGGAGGGCGAAGCGCTCCGTCGAGGCGGCATCACGCGCCCGATCGTCGTGTTCACGCCGATCCTCCGCACCGAGATCGACGCGCTCCGCCGATCCGATCTCACACCGGCGCTCGGCGAACCCGCGGTGATCGAGTCGTGGGCGCGCACGGGGCGCGACTGGCATCTGCAGGTCGACACCGGGATGTCGCGCGCCGGCCTGCGCTGGGACGAGGTGGCGCGCCACCGCGAGCTGATCGCGCGCGCGCGGCCGTCCGGCGTGTTCACGCACTTCCATTCCGCGGATCTCGACGACGACAGCCGCGATCGGCAGGAGGCGCGGTTCGACGACGCCCTCGCCGCGATGCCGTTCGTGCCGCCGCTGGTCCACGCCGAGAACGGACCGGCGATCGAAGCCCGCGCGCCGTCGCGGTGGACCCTGTGCCGCCCCGGCATCTTCCTCTACGGCGTGGCGACGCGCGAGTCGGGCCCGCTCGTGCCGGAGCCCGTCGCGGCGATGCGGGCGCGCATCGTCGAGCTGCGCACGATCGCCAAGGGAGACACGGTGAGCTACGGCGCGACCTGGCGCGCGCCGGGAACGCGGAGGATCGCGACCGTGCCCGTGGGATACGCCGACGGATACCGCCGCGCGCTCGGCAACCGCGGCGTGGCGCTGCTCGGTGGACGTCGCATCGGCGTGGCGGGACGCGTGACGATGGACATGACGATGCTCGACGTCACCGGTACGGATGCCGCGCTCGGCGACGTCGTCACCATGCTCGGCCGCGACGGCGGCGACGTCGTCACCGTCTCGGAGCTCGCGGCGCTCGGCGAGCTGTCGCCATACGAGCTGCTCACCGGACTTCGCGAGCGACTGCCGCGTGTGCATCGCGACGCCGACACCGAGGAGGCGGCGGCGTGAGGCGGCGGGCCGTGATCCTCGTTCTCGACGGCGTCGGCATCGGCGCTGCGCCCGACGCCGCGGCGTACGGCGACGAAGGGAGCGACACGCTCGGCCATCTCGCGCACGCCGTGCACGGGCTCGCGCTGCCCAATCTCGGCGTGGCGGGACTCGGCAACGTCGCCCCGATCGAGGGGGTGCCTCCCATCGAGCACCCCGAGGGCGCGTGGGGCACGATGCGTCCCGCCTCGCCGGGAAAGGACAGCACGACCGGCCACTGGGAGATCGCGGGCGTCCATCTCGCGCGTCCCTTCCCGACCTATCCTCGCGGCTTCCCGGCCGACGTCATCGATCGCTTCAGCAGCGCGGTGGGGCGTGGCGTCATCGGGAACGTCGCGGCGAGCGGAACGGAGATTCTCGAGCGCCTCGGCGCCGAGCACGAGGCGACGGGGAAGCTCATCGTCTACACGTCGGCCGATTCGGTCTTCCAGGTGGCGGCGCACGAGCGGGTCGTGCCGGTGGACGAGCTCTACGCGGCGTGCGAGACGGCGCGCGCGCAGCTCGTGGCGCCGAACGACGTGGCGCGCGTGATCGCGCGGCCGTTCGTCGGGAGCTCCGGGGCGTACGTCCGCACCGGGAACCGGCGCGACTACGCGCTCGCGCCACCGGAGGAGACGCTGCTCGACGACCTCGCCGCCGCGGGCGTGCCGCGCGCCGGCGTGGGCAAGGTGGACGACCTCTTCGCCGGCCGGTCGATCCGTGCGCGGCACACGTCGTCGAACGCGGAGGGGATCCGGGCGATCCTCGACTGGCTCCAGGGGGGCGAGGGTGGGTTGCTCCTCGCCAACCTGGTAGATTTCGACACGCTGTACGGGCACCGGAACGACCCCGCCGGATTCGAGCGGGCGCTCCGCGAGCTCGACGATGCCCTGCCGGCGCTCCGCGCCGCCCTCCGCGAGGACGATCTGCTGTTCATCACCGCCGACCACGGAAACGATCCGACGACGCCGTCGACCGACCACGCGCGGGAGTGCGTGCCGCTGCTCGTCCTGGGCGAGCCGGTGCACCCCGTGCCGCTGGGCGAGCGGCCGACGTTCTCGGATCTCGGCGCGACGGTGGCCGAATGGCTGAACGTCGGGTTCCGTGGGAAGGGGACCTCGTTCCTCCCCATGCTGGAGCGGGGCCATTGAGCGCGGCGGCGGCGCGGCACGAGCCCGCGCCGGCGACCTGGACGGGGTTGCGGGAGCGCGCGGCGGCGGCGATGGAGCGCGCCTACGCGCCCTACTCCGGGTTCCGTGTCGGGGCGGCGCTGCTGACCGTGGACGGCACGGTCGTGGAGGGGTGCAACGTGGAGAACGCGTCGTTCCCGGCGGGCTCGTGCGCCGAGCGGGTCGCGGTCGGCGCGGCGGTGGCGCGCGGGGCGCGCGAGTTCGTGGCGCTGGCGCTGGTCACGGATGGGGATCACCCGACCCCTCCGTGTGGTATCTGTCGGCAGGTTCTGCTCGAGTTCGCGCCGGAGCTGCCGGTGCTCAGCGCCACGCGCGCCGGAGAGGTGGCGCGCTGGACGCTGTCGGAGTTGCTGCCTCACGCTTTCACCCCCACGTCCCTGGCGCGCCGATGAGCGCGGACGGGAGCGCGGGACGGAGTGTTCGTCTTGGCTGACCGGATTCTGCGGGGCGCGCTCGCGGCGCTCCTGCTGCTGTTCTCCGCTGCGTGCACGGAAGACCTCACGACCTCGCTGGGCTGCCCGCAGGCGTGCGGCGACCAGAGCGCCGTGCTGCGCGACACCACGCTCACCGGCGTGGTCGTGCAGGACTCGGTGCTGCTCGGCTATCCGCAGCTCGGGTTCACGAAGGATTTCCCGATCATCGCGCAGGGCGACAGCGCGGACGTGCGGCTCGTGATGCGGTTCGACACGCTGCCGAACACCTTCCGCAATCCGAACGCGTCGGTCGACAGCACGGTGACGAAGGTGGACAGCGCGATGCTGACGTTCGTCGTCGACACCTCGATCACGCGCTTCTCCGCGAGCGCACCGGTGACGATCGATGCGTACGACGTCGACACGAACACGGTGGACTCGCTGCGGCTCGAGCTGCTGCCGCTCTTCCGGCCCGACCGGAAGATCGGATCGGTCACCTTCGCGTCGCTGGAGATCTCGGACACGTTGCGGCTGAAGCTGAGCGACTCGGTGGTGCTCGCGAAGGCGACGACGGGCGCCCCGCTGCGCATCGGGCTGCAGGTGCGCTCCGCGCAGGCGGCTCGCGTGCAGGTGTCCGGCTCGACGTTCACGCCGCGCGTCACCTTCCGGATGTCGCCGGACACGCTCGTGCCGACGGACACCGTGCCGGTCGTGTCGCGCACGCCGGTCGAGGACGAGGTGCTCGCGTCGGTGTACGGCGTGTACCCGATCGTCGTGTCGGGCGCGCTCCCCCCGCCGCCGGCGGGCGTGAACGTGGTGGGCGGCGTGACGGGCGCGCGCACGTATCTCCGGTTCGACGTCCCGTCGATCCTGGTCGATTCGGTCCAGGTCGTGCGGGCGTCGTTGCTGCTGCAGCAGGTGCCGTCGCGTGTGCTGGCGAACGCCGCGGACAGCATGGCGATCATCGTGAATCCGGTGCTCGCCGGCTCGCAGATCTCCGACGTGTCGACGATCGTGAACCTCTCGGGTCCGGGCCTCTCGGTCGGGCTCGACTCGGCGCGGCTCGTGCCGGCCGACGCGGGGCTCAAGAGCGTGGAGCTCGTGAGCCTGTTCCGCGTCTGGCGGGCCGTGGGGCCGACGAACAGCATCCGCGGCATCGTGCTGCGCGCGAAGCAGGAAGCGGCGAACCCGGCCGAGCTGGATTTCGTCTCGTCGGAGGGGCCGGTGGACCAGCAGCCACGCCTCCGCATCACCTTCGTGCCGCGCCGCGGTTTCGGTCTCCCATGAGCAAGCCCTTCGTCACGACGCTCCTCGCCTCGCTCGCCGTCGGCGCGCTGTCGCTGGCCGCCTTGCCGCGCGCGGCGCGCGCGCAGGGGACGCTGAGCACACAGGGCTTCGGCTATCCCACCGGCGAGATGAGCGCGCGCGCACTCGGCACCGGCGGTGCGATCGCCGAGTTCGACCCGTACTCGGCGACGAACCCGGGGGCGCTCGCCGGCATCGGCGCGACCGCGCTCTACGTGCAGGCGGAGCCCGAG
>Ga0310810_10003191_pt1 | contig 17800 bp, 17 predicted proteins | sample NCmetagenome_FD_207641 | JGI IMG/M metagenome (GOLD analysis project Ga0310810, IMG submission 207641) | Soil microbial communities from experimental microcosm in Duke University, North Carolina, United States - NC | ecosystem: Engineered > Artificial ecosystem > Soil microcosm > Unclassified ...
CTCCAGCCCCAGTCGCCCTCGAGCGCCCCGAACTCCCCGCCTGCTGCGTCGGCGTCCACGGCCATCCAGGCCACGCCCGCGGTGCGGGCGCTGGCGAAGGAACTGGGAGTCGCGCTCGAGTACGTCGTTGGCTCCGGTCCCGGCGGGAGGATCGTGGCGGAGGATGTGCGGCGGGCGGGTGGCTCGGCGCCCACTCCCGCCTCCGCGGCCAGCGCTTCACACTCGGCTCCCGGCGCCTCCAACTCCGGCGCGGTGACGCGGGTGCCGTTGCGGGGGCTGAGGCGGCGGATCGCGGAGCACATGCGGCGCTCGCTGTCGACGGCGGCGCAGTTCACGTTCGTCGGCGAGTGCGACATGACGGCGATCGTCGAGCACCGCGCGTCGCTGAAGGCGAAGGCGGAGGCCGCGGGCGTGCGCCTCACGTACCTCGCGTACGTCTTCCGCGCGCTGCCCGAGGCGCTGCGCCAGTTCCCGCTCCTGAACGCGTCGCTCGACGACGACGCGCACGAGATCCTGCTGAAACACGAGTTCCATCTGGGCCTGGCCACGAACACGGACGATGGCCTCACCGTCCCGATCGTCCACGACGCCGACCGCCTCACGTTGTTCGGCCTGGCGCGCGAGATCGAGCGGCTCGCGCAGGCGGCGCGCGATCACAAGTTGAAGGTCGAGGAGCTGCAGGGCGGCACGTTCACGGTGACGAGCACCGGCGCGCACGGCGGCGTGCTGGCCACGCCGATCCTGCACCACCCGCAGGTCGCGATCCTCGGCGTGCACGAAGTGAAGAAGAAGCCGGCCGTCGTCAACGGGCAGATCGTGGCGCGCGACCTCGCGAACCTGTCCCTGTCGCTGGACCATCGCGTAGTCGACGGCGCGGTCGGCGCCGACTTCCTGTACGCGCTCATCGCGCGCCTCGAGGATCCGAAGCGCTGGCTGACGGAAGGAGACCTGGCATGAGCGAGCCCTTGCTGCAGAAGCTCGACACGGACGGCAAGCCGCTCGGGCCGCTGCCCGACGTCCCCGCGGAAGACCTGCGCCGGCTGTTCCGGCACATCGTCAAGATGCGCGTGCTCGACCAGCGCATGCTGTCGCTGCAGCGCCAGGGGCGCATCGGCTTCTACGGCACGGCCGCGGGTCAGGAGGCGGCGGTCACCGGGTCGGCGTACGGCGTGCGCGACACCGATTGGGTGTTCCCGGCGCTGCGCGAGATGGGCGTGTCGTTGTGGCGCGGCACGACGGTGAAGGAGATCGTGTGCCAGTTGATCGGCAACAGCGGCGACGTGCTGATCGGCCGCCAGATGCCGTGTCATTTCAGCGACGCGAAGGTGCGCTCCGTCGCGTGGTCGTCCGTGATCGGCACGCAGCTCGTGCACGCGATGGGCGCGGCGTGGGGCGCGAAGCTGAAGAAGACGTCGGACGTCATGGTCGGCTACCTCGGCGACGGCGCGTCGTCGTCCTCCGACTTCCACGCGGCCGCGAACTTCGCCGGCGTGTTCCGCCTGCCGGTCGTGTTCTTCTGCCAGAACAACCAGTGGGCGATCTCGGTGCCGCTGTCGAAGCAGACGGCGTCCAGCAGCATCGCCGTCAAAGCTGTGGCCTACGGATTCCCGGGCGTGCGCGTCGACGGCAACGACCTGTTCGCGGTCATCGAGGCGACGCGCGAGGCCGCGGATCGCGCGCGCCGCGGCGACGGCCCGACGCTCATCGAGGCCGTCACGTTCCGCATGGGCGGGCATTCGTCGAGTGACGATCCCACGCGCTATCGCGACGCCGGGCTCGTCGGCGAGTGGGAGCGCCGCGACCCGCTCACCCGGCTCCGGCGCTACATGAACGCGCAGCATCTGCTCACGGACGCCGACGAGGCGACGTGGACCGAGGAGCTGAACGCCGAGATCGGCGTCGCGATCCAGGAAGCCGAAGCGCTGCCGCCGCCCGCGATCGAGACGCTGTTCACGGACGTGTACCGTCACGTGCCGGCGCATCTCGTGGAGCAGATGCGCTACGCGATCGCCATGGGCGAAGGTCAGAAGTTCGAGGGAGCGTTCCCGCTGTGAAGTCCGTGCTGCTCGTCGCGCTCGGGGGCGCGCTGGGCAGCGTCGCGCGCTGGGGCCTGTCCGGTGTCGTCCAGCGCTGGAGCGGCTCGACGTTCCCGTGGGGCACGGCCGCGGTCAACGCGCTGGGCTCGCTCGCCATCGGCTTCGTCGTCGCGCTCGCGCTCGAGCGCGCGCTCGTCCCTCCCGCCGCCCGGCTGTTCCTCGTGACCGGGATCCTCGGCGGCTTCACGACGTTTTCCGCGCTCTCCTACGAGACGTTCGCGCTGCTGCGCGACGGCCAGTGGCTGGGCGCGACGCTGTACGCGGGCGGCTCGGTCGTCGTCGGCGTCGGGCTGGCGTTTGCGGGGTTCGCGATCGGCGCGCGCGTCTAGAGCGCGCCCAGGAGAGTCACGATGAAGATCACCGGACCAGGCATGCTGCTGCGTGTGTTCATCGGCGAGAACGACCGCTGGCACGGCAAGCCTCTGTACGAGGCGCTCGTGCTGAAGGCGCGTGAGGCCGGGCTGGCCGGCGCGACGGTGGTGCGCGGCGTCGCGGGATTCGGCGCGCACAGCCGCCTGCACACGGCGAAGGTGCTGCGCCTGTCCGAGGACCTGCCGCTCGTGATCGAGATCGTCGACAAGGAGGAGCGCATCCGCGCGTTCGTGCCGACGTGCGACGAGATGATCGGCGAGGGGCTGATCACGCTCGAGCGCGTCGAGGTGTTGAAGTACGCGCCGGGCCGCGAGCCCGACGCACCGCGCTAGAGGCGAAGCGGCGGCGCGGCCAGGAGCGCCGCGCCTCAACGACGAACGCCCGACTCGGGGAACCCGGGTCGGGCGTTCGCGTCACAACGCAAGAAGGTCAGTTCTTCGGCAGCTTCAGCGTCTGGCCGGTCTTCACGTTCTCGGAGACCATGTTGTTCTCCATCATGATCGCCGCGGGGCTCGTGCCGTAGGCCTTCGCGATCGAGTACAGCGTGTCGCCCTTCTTGACCTGCACCTTCGCCGGCCGCACGACGGGCGTGCTCGCCTCGCCGGCCGGTGCGGGCTTGGACGACGGGCGGTAGGTCGGGATCGGCGTCGCCGACGGAGCGACGGCCTTGGCCGGCGCTTCCTTGGCGGGCTCGCCGCTCTTCGCCCCGTCCGTCGCCGCCGGCGCGTCGCTCTTCGCGGACGCGTCGTCGGTCTTGGGGGCGCTTGCCGGCGTGGCCGCGTCAGTCGACTTGGTCGCTTCCGGCGTGGTCGTCGTCGCGGACTTCGCGGCCTCCGTCTTCGGACTCTCGGTCTTGATGACCGTGGTCTTGGGCGCGTCGACCTTCGCCGCGGGCGTCGCGACCGGGGTCACGACCTTCGGGGCCGGAGTGGTCGTGGGCAACGGCGGTCCCAGCTTGGACGGCGTGGCCACGGCGCTCTTCGGAGTCTCGACCGGCGTGGTTGCCTTCGCCGTCGGCGCGGATGCCGCGGTCGGCGTCACGGGCACGGTCTTGGGCGCTGCATTGGCCGGCGCCACGGGCACGGTCTTGGGCGCCGCATCGGCCGGCGTCACGGTCTTGGGCGTCGTGTCGCTCGCCGGCTTGGACGTCGTGGCCGGCGCGATGCTCGTCGGCTTGGCGGCCGGCGGCACAGGGCTCGGGGTCACGCTCACCGGCTTGACGGCGGGCGCGATCGCGTTCGATTCGCTCGGCGTCGCCTTGGTCTTGGATTCGGACTTGGCGGTCGTCGCGCGGACGGACGGCTTCGCCGGCGCTTCGGTCTGCGTGCGCGGCGCGGCATCCATCTCCTCGCCCGACCAGTTGAACGCGCCCGGATGGAACGACAGGCCGATGCGGTGCTCGCCGTCGCCGGCTCCACCGCCGACCAGGTAGCCGTAGTCGAACCACATGCCGCGCATGCCCGCGCCCATGCCGAACGTCGGGCCGGTCAGCGCGTCGCTCGAGGAGCCCATCTCACTGCGATAGCCGGTGCGCAGCGCGAGGCGATCCTTCCAGCGCCATTCCACGCCGCCGCGCACGTCGCTGTAATAGGCGCTCGGGAAGTTCGCGTCGAGCGCGAGACGCAGCCCGCTGCCCGGGATCTCGTACGCCGCGCCCACACCGACGTTCGTCGGCATCGGATAAGGCGTCCCACCGTACATCATGCGGCCGCCGAAATTCTGCGCGGCCAGGCCAAGGCCGAGGCCGTTGGAGCGGAACTGCAGGCCGGCGTCGAACGTGCCGCCCCAGCCGCTCACGCTGCCCAGATTCTCGCTGACGAACTTGGCGCCAAGACCGATCGCGACGTGGTCGCCCACGTTCTGCGCGAGGTGGCCGCCGAACGCCATGCTCGAGACGTTGAAGCTTCCGGTCGATCCGCCGAGGGCGTCGCGGCCCACGAACGAGCCGTCGCCCTGATAGAGGCCCGACAGCGCCCAGCGCGTCGCCGTGTGCCCGAGGCGACCGCCGACGGCGGCCCATTCCTGCGAAGACTGATTGTTGAGCCCGGCGTGCGAGATCACGAACTCGGTCTCGTTCAGCTGGCCGAGCGAAGCGACGTTCCAGTTCAGCAGATTGAGATCGCCCGTCGCACCGAGTGACGCGCCGCCCATGCCGAGAATGCCGGCGCCGGCGCCCAACGAAAGGAAATTGGCGGCGGTCGTGCCCGCCTTCTCGATACCCGCTTCGGCGCGGCTCACCAGCGCGAGCGCGAGCGCGGCCACGATCATCCCTGTATTCCTGCGCATGCGACCCATCCTGTGGTTGGTCATGGCACGCGGACCAGGCGAACGCTGTTGTGCGTTCCGCCGGCGATCACCCACGCGCTGTACACGCCAGGCGCGACGAGGCGGCCGGAATCATTGCGGCCGTCCCACACGACGAGCTGGCGCCCGGGAGCAAGGCTGGAAAGGTCGATGCGCCGGATGCGCCGTCCGCCGTCGTCGACGACGTCGAGCACGGCGCCACCGGCGCCGGCGGCCGGGATCACGATCGCCAGATTGACGGGAGACGATCCGCCGCTCGGATTCGGATAGCCCGGCTCCATCGCCCACGCGCCCGTCGCCGTGGCCGTGCTGAAGCTCACGCTCACGGTCGTGCTGCGCGCGCTGACGTTGCCGGTCTCGTCCACGGCGGACACCTGGTACCAGGCCTGATCCGTTCCGGCGGGGACGTTCGAGTCCACGTAATCGGGCGACGCGAGCACCGAGCCGTTGAGCGCGCTGAACGGTCCCGACGCGCTGAGCGCGCGGTACACGTTGTAGCCCGCCAGGTCGGGTTCGCTGTTCGCGCTCCACTGCACGTGGGCGCTCGAGCCCTGGCGCGCGGCGCTCACACCGCTCGGAGCGGCGGGAGGCGCCGTGTCCACGACCCAGTCCCAGCGCAGCACGTTCGACAGACCCGACCAGTTGCCGGCGTCGTCGACCGCGCGGATGGCGAAGTAGTACGTGACCGTGTGATCGAGCCCGCGCACCAACCAGTTCTGGTGCGTGCCCGAGATCGCGGGGTTCGGTCCGCCGCTCACGATCGACGCGGAACTCCAGTTGCTCGCGTCGATCGGCGACGTGCTCATGCGCATCTCGTAACCGGTCGCGGTGCCGACGGCGCCGTCGTCACCCGGCGCGGTCCACGCGAGGCGCACCGAATCCGGGCCCGCGCCCTGGGCGTGCGCCAGCATCGGCGCCATCGCCAGGAGCGCGAGCACTCCGAGGATCGCCAGCACCAGCCGCCAGTCGCGGCCTCTGCGCGGGCGCCGCGTCGGAGTCAGGAACGGGGCTCTCACCGGACCACACTCCGCGTACGGTCGAACGTCGCGAGGTCGGTGTGCCACCCGAACCACAGGAAGCTCGCGACCAGGTCGGTGATCGCCCGCGGCGCCATCGTGTCGGTCGTCGTCGCCGACGGCACGTTGGACAGCGCGGAGACGTTCGCGGCCTCATCGGACGCCTTGATCGCGAAGTAGTACGTGGCCTGCCGACTCAGCGCGTGGACCGTGTACGTCTGCAGCGACCCGGCGGCCTGCGGCGTGGGCTCGCCATTGACCTGCGTCGCGGTCGCCCAGTTCGCGGTCGTGATCGGCGCCGTCGAGTAGCGGATGTCGTACGACGTCGCGGTTCCGGTCAGACTGTCGTCGCCCGTCGCGTTCCAGCTCAGCGTGGCGTTCGTGTCGGACACGGCGCTGACGTTCATGGCGATCGGCGCGGGGCGCGTCACGTCGGGCGCGGCCAGCGTGGTCTTCGTCACCACGTTGGAAATGCCGGACCAGTTCGGGACGTCGTCCGCGGTCTTCATCGCGAAGTAGTAGGTCGTGCTCGGCGTGAGGCCGGTTACCGTGAACGTCTGCGACGTCCCGGGAGCGGTCGGAGCCGGAAGACCCGAAACGGCGGTCGCGGCTCCGAAGTTCGCGAGCGTGATCGGCGCCGTCGAGTAGCGGATATCGAATTGCGAGGCGTTGCCCACCAGGCTGTCGTCTCCCGGGGTGGTCCAGGTCAGCTTCACGCTGGTCGCCGTCACCTGAGCCTCAGCCGTCGAGGCGAGAGTGATCGCGGCCAGCGAAGCCACGAGCGCTGCAATGCGACGAATGATCACGGAGCCCTCCATCCGCCGTCCCTTCCGCCGCGATTCCCTGTCGCGACATCAGGACGACCCGCGTGAAACCGATCAGGATGCAGCGTGCGGCGCCGAGGGAGGGACCAGGACGTCGTGTCCTATTCTTCGGTCCCAGGGGACACCTTGAGCTGTGCGAGCGATGCGTTAAGCCGCGTCGCGACACAGCACAAAACGTGCCCCACGAGCGCACCGGCCCGTTTCTGAAACGGAAAGGTGCTAACTCGCGCCCAAGGCAATGACTGCCTCGGCGGTGCTGGAGACTTCGAACTGATGGCTGGGGAGCCGGGCGGAGCGAAGCATTGGAAACTGCAATTGCTCGCCGGATGGACTGCAACGCGAGGGCGACCTTCCCTGGCAAAGCAGCCTAGTCGCATGGAGGCGAGCGGCTTCGAGACGACCTATCCTTGGGTCTCAATCGGGCGCCGACCCGGTCATCTTGGGCGCACGATCGGGGGCAAGGTGCCAGACGTCCCCCACGCGGCACAAGGAGTTTCGTCCGGCATCCCTGGGCCCCACGACCCAGTGATCTCTCTCGTCTACCTCCCCGGGCCGGGCTCGGTTCCCTCCGAATCCACTCTGTCTGCCCATCCGTTCAGGAAATTCCGACCGGAATCCGGAAGGACGTGCGGCACAGTGACCCGGCTGGGCGTTGACACCCGCCGCTCCGACACCCTATCCTCATCCGTTCAGTCGGGGCGGTCTGGCCGGGGCGACTCTTCCCGACCGAGATTCGCCCAACCCCTTGCACCTGCCACCGAAACGCACGGTCGGCAGTCGTTTAACCGCCCTCCGGCTGCTGAAGCTCCGGACGTCGACCGCAACGCCCGGTCGGCCGCGTCGCCGCGGCCTTGGTCGGAGCATTTTTTCGCCGTCGTGCGTGCAGGTGGTCAGTTCATGAGCAGCGTCGTTCCCCTCGAACGCGACTCGATCCTCAGGCGTGCCGTGGAACTCGGCGCGTCCGACCTCATCCTCACCGCGGGCCAGCCCGTGATGATGACCGTGGCCGGCGTGCTCCAGGCGATGCCCGGCTCCAGCGCGTTGACCGCGATGGACTCGCGCCGGCTCGCCGAGAGCTTCCTGACCCCGGCGCTGCACGAGCGCTTCCTGCGCGACCTCGAGCTGGACACGCGCTTCATGCTTCCCGACGTCGCGCACTTCCGCATCAACCTGTTCATCCAGCGCGGCAACTGGGGCGCCGCGGTGCGCATCATCCCGCTGCGCATTCCGCTCCCCGCCGAGATCGGCCTCGCGCCGCACGTCGTCACCCGGCTCCTCGGCATCACGCGCGGACTCGTGCTCATCACCGGACCGACCGGGGCCGGCAAGAGCACGACGATCGCGTCGCTGCTCGAGCAGGTGAACCAGGGCGGCGCGCGACGGCACATCGTCACCGTCGAGGATCCGATCGAGTTCGTGTTCGAGGCCAGGAACTCGGTGTTCGAGCAGCGCGAGGTCGGTATCGACACCAAGAGCTACGCGCGCGGGCTGCGCGGCGCGCTGCGCCAGCTGCCGCACATCATCTTCGTCGGCGAGATGCGCGACCTGTCGAGCATGGCGATCGCGCTCACCGCCGCCGAGACCGGCAACCTCGTCATCTCGACGATGGCCACGCAGTCGGCGTCGCAGACCGTGACGCGCATCATCGACTCGTTCCCGCCGCACCAGCAGTCGCAGGTGCGCTCGCAGCTGTCGCTGACGCTGCGCGCCGTCGTGTCGCAGGTGCTGATCGCGCGCGCCGACGGCCGGGGGCGCGTCGCGGCGCGCGAGATCATGTTCGTGAACCAGGCCATCCAGAATCTGATCCGCGAGGACAAGATCCATCAGATCCCGAACGTCATCTCGACCAGCCTGCGCGACGACATGGTGTCGCTCGACGACTCGCTGACCGAGCTCGTGGATCGCGCGCAGATCACGTTCGAATCGGCGTATCCTTTCTTCGAAGACACGGAGAAGCGGGCCGCGCTGCAGAAGCGCTTCTATCGCGTCGCCTCGATTCCCGAGCCCGCGGCGCGGAGGTCCACGGCATGAGCCTGTCCTATCGCCTCTCGACGCGGCGCTTCGGCGAGCTGCTCGTCGACCGCGGCAAGCTCACGGCGGAGCAATTGAACCAGGCGCTGCACCAGCGCTCCGATCCGCGCGAGCGCCTCGGCCAGACGCTCATCCGCCTCGGGCTCCTGCAGGAAGGCGACGTCGTCGCGCTGCTCGGCGAGCAGTTCGCGCTCGAGGTGGCCGACGCGAACCGACTGTCCAAGGCCGAGGCCGAGGCCGTGCAGCTGATCCCCGAACACCTCGCCCGCCAGGCGAACCTGCTCGCGCTGCGCCGCGTGGACGACGTGCTCGAAGTGGCCGTCGGCGATCCGCTCGACGTGGTGTCGCTCGACTACCTGCGCGCGCTGACCGGCTGCACGCTCAAGGTGCTGATCGCGCGCCCGAGCGACGTGCGCGAGGCGGTCGAGGAGTTCTATCAGGAGATCCGCGCCACCGAGCAGGTCGGCGCGATCCTCGACACCATCGACCTGACCGGCGCTCACGACGCCGAGGACGACGTCGACCTCGCGGCATTGCGCCAGCAGGTCGAGGACGCGCCCGTCGTGCGCCTCGTGAATCTCATGATCGCGGAGGCGATCGACGCGCGAGCGAGCGACATCCACATCGAGCCGCTGCGCGAGCGTATCACCGTGCGTTTCCGTATCGACGGCACGCTGCACGAGATGATGAAGCCGCCGAAGAACCTGCAGATGGCGATCGTGTCGCGCATCAAGGTGCTCGCCGACCTCGACATCGCGGTCCGCCTGCTACCGCAGGACGGGCGGCTCACCGTGCACCTGCCCGACCGCGAAGTCGACATCCGCGTGTCGACGCTGCCCACGTCGTACGGCGAGAAGGTCGTGCTGCGCCTCTTCGACAAGCAGGCGTTCGCCCGCGAAGTCGACATGCTCGGGCTCGAAGGTTCGGCGCGCGACGCGTTCCTGCGCGCGATCCGCCAGCCGTACGGCATGATCCTGTGCTCGGGCCCGACCGGGAGCGGGAAGACGACGACGCTGTACTCGGCGCTGAGCGCCATCAAGAACGTGTCGCGCAACCTGCTCACCGTCGAGGACCCGATCGAGTACCACATCGAGGGCGTCAACCAGGTGCACGCGAATCACAAGGTCGGCATGACGTTCGCGCGCGCGCTGCGCTCCATCCTGCGCCAGGACCCCGACGTCATCATGGTCGGCGAGATCCGCGACAGCGAGACCGCGGACATCGCGGTCAAGAGCGCGCTCACCGGCCACCTCGTGCTGTCGACCGTGCACGCGAACGACGCGCCCGGCACGGTGACGCGTCTCGTCGACATGGGCGTGCCGCGCTATCTCGTCGGTTCGGCCGTGTCGCTCGTCATGGCGCAGCGCCTCGTGCGCCGCGTGTGCGATCGCTGTCGCGAGTCGTGGACGCCCGAGCCCGAACAGCTCGCCGTGCTCGGCGAAGACGCCGAAGCGCTGAAGGGCAGGAAGCTGTCGCGCGGCCATGGGTGCCTGGCGTGCAAGCAGACCGGCTACATGGGGCGCATCGCGCTGTTCGAAGTGCTCGAGTTGAGCCGCTCCGTGCGCCGCATGGTGCTGGACGGGCTCAACGAGGATCAGATCAAGCAGAAGGCGCTGGCCGAAGGCCTGGTGACGCTGCGTAAGAGCGGCATCAAGAAGGTCCTGGACGGCGTGACCACGATCGACGAAGTGCGGGCGGCCACCCTGGCGGACAGCTTCTGATGCCGAGTTTCTACTACCGGGCACGCGACGGCGCCGGACGGGCGCACGAGGGCATCGAGGTGGCCTCTTCCGAGGAAGAGGTGCTGCGCATCCTCGAGAGCTCGCAGCTGACGCCTGTGTTCATCGAGACGCGAGTGCCGGGCGCCGTACGCACGGTGCCGCTCGAGCTGGTGCGACCGTTCCAGACGGCGGCGCGCCGGATGCGCAGCGGCGTCAAGCCGGCGTCCGTGGCGCTCTTTGCCCGACAACTCTCGACGATGATTGGCGCCGGGCTGCCTCTCGTCCGATCGCTTCGCTCCATCACCCGCGATCACTACGACCCGCGCATGAAGGCGATTCTCGAAGGCGTCGCCGACAGCGTGCAGAAGGGCGAGTCGCTGTCCGCCGCGCTCGGCCGGCACCCGGAGGCGTTCGACGAAGTCTTCGTGAGCCTGGTCAATACCGGCGAAGTGAGCGGCACGCTCGACAAGATCATGGATCACACGGCGGGCTACCTCGAGCGCGCCGAGACGCTGCGACTCAAGGTAGAAGCTGCCCTGCGTTATCCAATCTTCGTGCTGACGATCGCGGTGCTCGTGCTGGTCGGCATGATCGTCGGCGTCATCCCCCGGTTTGCGGTCATCTATTCGCGCTTCAAGGTGGCCCTGCCTCTCCCCACCCTCATCCTGCTGGGCCTCAGCAAGCTGATCGTCGGCAATCTGTTGGGGTTCTTGGCCTTGAGCACCCTGATCGTCGTCGTCGTCTGGTACTGGTCGCAGAGCGAACGCGGTCGCGTGCTGATCGACAGGGCCAAATTCAATTTTCCGATCTTTGGCCCGCTCATTAGAATGTACGCGATCACCAAGTTCGCCCGGACCCTGGGTATCCTGACCTCCAGCGGAACCCAGATCCTCTACGCGCTCAAGGTCATGAAGCCGGTGCCGGGCAACAAGGTTCTGGAAGAGGGCATCGAGCGTGTGCGGGCGCGCGTCGAGGAAGGCACGGCGCTCTCGAAAGCGATGTCCGAGGCTGGCGTCTTCCCCGAGATGCTCGTGCAGATGACCAGCACCGGGGAGGAGACCGGCCAGTTGGACACGTTGCTCATTCGTACCGCGGACTTCTACGAGCAGCGGCTGTCCGCGGCCGTGGATGGTCTGAGTTCTCTCGTCGAGCCCATTGCGATCGTGGTGCTCGGCGGATTGGTGTGCATGATGTTGATCGCGTTGTATCTGCCACTCTTCAACCTGGGCCAGGCGATGCGGCAGGGGTTGTTGGGCCACTAGACGGGCGCGCCTCTGGAGGGCGCGATCGATTCGCAGGGAATCAAACCATCCCCCGAGTCTCGGGTGCTGGAACGGTTGGAGAGCCGAAACCTGAAGAGGAGATGTCCGAATGCGACGCACGGAACGTGGCTTCACCCTCATGGAACTGATGGTCGTCATCGTGATCGTGGCCATCCTGGCCGCCGTGGCGGTGCCGCTCTACATCAACTACGTGAAGGATGCGCAGCGCACTGAGGCCAAAGGCGCGATCGGCGCGATCATCACGGGCGAGCAGGCGTACTACCAGAAGGCGGTCGCGAATGGTGGTGGCGCCACCTTCACGAGCGACTTCACTCAGTTGAACGTCGACCTGACCGACCTGGCAACGAAGTGGACGCTGCCGCCGACCATTTCGGGCGTGAGTGCGACCGGGTTTACGGTCAAGCTGACGAGCGCGACGGACGCGACGATGTGGGTGCAGTGCGTCTACACGCGAGGCGGGTCTCCGGCCTGGACGGAACAGTAGGCCGAGGAACGGATCAACACTCTGAGCCAGGGCCGTACGACTTCGAGGGCCTGCGAGCGCGCGGAAGGCCCGCTCGTTGGGCCCAATGACGGCGGCTTTTCGCTGCTCGAGATCCTGGCCGCCATGGTCATCAGCGTCGTGGCGATTCTGGGCCTGGCGTACAGCTTCAGCACGGGCCGTGTGCTGATCGATCGGTACGCGAATGCTCGTGCGGCGTTGAGCGAGGCGCAGGGACGTATGGAGCGCCTGTCGCTCAATGCTCCTGGCGACACGTCACTCACCATCGGAGCGCACTCGATCTACTTCTTCGTCAATGGGCAGGCCGTGGGCACCGATCGGTGGTTCGTCAGTTGGGTGGACGATCCCATCGACGGAGTCGGAGGCGGCGACCCCAACCCACAGGATCTCAAGCGCGTCCGAGTGAGCGTGGACTTCGGCGCTGGCGCGTTCAGCGACACGGTCTCCCTGACCCGGACGTTCCCGGCCCCATGAAACTCCCCCGCATTCGCGACGCGCGCGGCCTCACGCTGACCGAACTCACGATCGTCATGGCCCTGGCGGCACTCGTGATCACGGGACTCACCGGGTTCTACTTTGCCTCGCAGACGACTTGGCTCAACGGGTCGACCAAGGCGATGGCTCAGCGCGACGCGACCATGCTGACGGAGGATCTCGGCACATGGCTGCACCGCGCCGCGTCCGTGACGGTGGACGCGGGCAACGGACAGTTCAACACGCTGCATCTCTACGATGCCGGCCTGAACGAGTTCCACACGTACCAGTGGCAGGTGGCCGATTCGCTGCTCTATGGCGGTGCGCCTGGTGCCTTGCTCCCGATCGCGAATTCGAAGGTCACGCGCTTCCAGGTAACCTCGATCGGCGACTCGCTGGTCCAGCTCACGTCGCTCCAGGTGAAGTCGGCGGACGGTGACGTCGTCGACGTGGCGTCGATGTACGCCCTCTACGCCCGCCCATGACACGCCGCGCGCCGCATGGCGGGACGCCTGGGGCGCCCGCACTCATGAGAGACCCAAGGAGCGATGCTGGTTTCGTGCTGATCGGCGTCGTGATCTTCGTCCTCGCGCTCACGATCCTTGGCCTGTCGCTCTTCAGCCTCTCGGGATACGAGGCGCAATTCCTCGGGGAGAGCCGCAACAAGCAGCAGGCGTTCTTCGACGCGAGCGGCGGCATCGAGCGCGCGAAGTTCGCGCTGATCTCGCAGGCAACGCTCCCGTCGGTGAAGTCGAACCTCCCCAGGGAAGGCGTCGTCTACGCGCGGGCCATGAACACGGCGACGGGTGACACGACGGGGAACGTCGACTTTACTTCGAGCACGCCGATCGCCATCCGTGTCCTCGCGAACTACCAAGGCGAGCGCTGCATGCTGCAGACGCAGTACGTGCCCAAGACCGCGCCCGACTTCTACAAGCGGCTGGCGACGTCGTTCACGCACCTCCAGTTCAACCAGGCGTATCTCGGCCCGATCCCGCCCCCGCCCCCCAACGGCAACGCGTCGCGCACGCATCTGTTCGGCGAGGTGTGGCAGAACGACGCGCCGCCCGCCGGCACGGCGACCTGGAAGAAGCCTCCTGTCGGCGACATCCCGACTTACGTGCAGGCGCCCGTCGTGATTCCGCAGCCGAACGTCACGTCCGTGATCGATGCGAACTGGGGAGCGCCTGGCACGCAGGAAGTCCATGCAAACTTGCTCTCGAATCCACCTGCCACCATCAACTTAACGGGGCCGCTGAACACGATCTCGTACTACAAGACCACGGACCTGGTCCCATTTGTACCGCCCATCTTCGCGACCGTCTACAACACGACGACGAGCGAAATCCACGTTCAAGGTTACGCGGTTTGGATGGTGCACAACGGGATGCGCTTCGACCAGACGGTCAAGGTGACGGGCAACCCGAGCGACTGCCTGGTCATCCTGTGCGAGTCGGACGGGCTGTTCATACTGGGCGGCGGATCGTATTACAACTCGATCTGGTTCTTCGCAGGACTTCAGTCGGACAAGGTGCCCGTGATCCTCGTCGCCGACGGCAGGGTCGAGATCGAGCAGGACATCTTGGGCATAAGCGTCCCCGCGGCCGTGTCCTACCTTTCGATCTTCGCGGGTGACATCAGCGTCATCGGGCCGTACGACCCTTCGAACCCCAATGGCAACTACTCGATGGCTCTTCAGCACACTCCAGGCTCGGCGTACGACAGTTCGAATCCCAACGCGCTCATCGAGTACCTTTCCTCGCACGGTGCCCTGCCCAACGCGAACACGCGGGCTCAGCTCACGTCGGTGCGCGGAACGTGGACCGAGCTCAATCCCGACAACCCTCCGCAGAACTGACCTCCCGACATGAGAGCTGGCATTCGCTCCCGGCCTTGGGCCGGAATCGACGTGGGTAGTTTCAGCGTCAAGCTGCTCCTGGCGCACGGCGCGGGGCGATTCTCGATCGTCGAGCAGCCGCTGCCTCAGAACGGGGAGTCGACGCCGCCTGACGTCGTGGCACGCGCCATCGGCGACGCGCTGGGCCGTCTCGGGACGACCCCGCGCGGCCTTCGCGGCGTGAGCATGGGGATCTCGGGTCCCGACGTCATCATCAAGCAGATCCAGCTGCCGCTCCTCGAGGACGACGAAATCGGCCCGGCTCTCCGCTTCGAGGCGCGCAAGCACCTGCCGTTCGACCCCCAGAGCATGATCATCGACTTTCAGCTCCTCTCGCGCTCACCTTCGCAGAAGCGGCTCGACATCCTTCTGGCCGCCGTCTCGCGAGAACACGCCGAGAAGCAGTGCGAGCCCCTGAAGTTGCTCGGTGTGGAAGCCGACATTTTGGACGCGGCGCCGCTTGCGTTGACGAACGCCCTGACACAGGGCGCTGACCTGCAGCGTGACGCGTTCCTCCTTCTCGACATCGGGCATCGCACCTCGCACGTCATGCTGTTCCAGCGCGGCGAGCCGTACTTCACGCGCCGCCTGGAATTCGGCGGCCGCACACTGACCGAGGCGATCGCCCGCGACACCCAGGTGCCTTTCGCCGAGGCGGAGGAGTGGAAGCTCGCCGCCGGCTCGGACGAGCCCGGATTTCGTGTGGACTGGTCGTCGCGCGAGATGCAGGCGATCCAGAACTGCTTGCGGCGCGATTTGGTCGAAGAGCTGCGCCGCTCGTTCGCGTTCTACCGTACGCTGGGCCAGCTGCCGGATCCGATGCGCCTGTGGATCTCGGGAGGTTCGGCGCGTCTACCCGGATTGTCGTCCCACCTCGGCGAACTCCTCGGTTATCCGGTCCTGCTCTTCGACCCGCTCGAGAAGCTGCCGAACTCGGACCAGGCCAACGGGCCCGGGCCGCAGTTTGCGCAAGCGTACGGCCTCGCCCTGAGAACCGCGTGAGCGCTCTCTTCACGATCAACTTTCGCCGTGAGACCTACCTCAAGGAGGTGGCGCGTGCCCGGCGTCGCGTGATCGCGCTCGGCGCCTGGGTCGCGTATTTCGGAGTCCTCGGCATCGTCCTCGGTCTCTACGGACTCAACTGCGCGTCGTTGGTGCGGCGTGCGGGCGTGTTGGAGCGTCAGGCGGCGCGGATGCAGGGAGTGGATCACAAGACGGAGTGGAAAGTGCCGGCCGACGAAATGGCGCGTGTGGATCGCTACGTCGCGAATCCCGCGCGGTGGCGCGACCGCCTCGTGCGACTCGCTCAGGTCATGCCGACGAACGCGCGCATCACGTCCCTCGCCGTGAATCCCGACAACATGTCCGGCCCCGACCAGGAGAATCGACTCGTGATCTCGGGTGAGTATCGGATCGCCCCCGGCGTCGACCGGATGCATGGCGTCGTCGCGATCGTCGATTCGCTTCGCCGGGACACCGTCTTCAGCCGCGGTTACGGGTCGATCCGGCTCGTGACCACGAAGATCAGCGAGCAGTCGGGCATGGTCGCCGACTTCACGATCGAGTGCCGATGACGAATCCCGTGCTCAGGGAGACGCTGCGCCGCCAGTGGCCGCTCATCGGCGCCGTCGTCGTCGGCGTCGTCTTCGCGGCCTCCCACTTCCTCGTGTTCCTGCCGGCCGCCGGCCGCTACGAGGCCGCCCTCAAGCGGGCCGGCGACATGGGCGTCGCGTTCGATCCGAGTCAGCAGCGGCAGGCCTTGCCGCCGCGCGTCTTCGCCCTGCTGACGGACAATGCGATGCCGGCGTCCATGCTGGACGCGGGCGCCGCTTCCGGCACGATTACGGCCTCGCTGCTCGACGACCTCAACAAGCGCGTGGGCGCGCACGGCATGGACGTGCTCGTCACCGAGCCCGGCCCCGTCACGCAACAGGCTTCGTCCGTGCAGGTGCGCGCGCACGTCAAGGCGCGCTGCCGCTACTCCGAGCTGACCGCGTTCCTGGACGACCTCGCGCGAAGCGGCTCGCTCATGGCCGTGGATCGGTTTACGCTGCAGCCTTCCGAAAATGGCGGCAGCGAGATCGTCGAGCTGTGGGTCAGTCGGAGCGTTCTGAAGCAGCCGGAGGCCACCCCGTGAAGATGGATGCGCGCAACGTGGTCGCGCCGCTCCTCGCGCTCGTCGTCCTGGCAATGGTGTTCGTGCAGACGAGTGACGCGATGCGTCGTTCGGGCGCCTGGCGCGCCAAGGTGACGAACCTCTCCCGTGCGCACGCGGAGGACCCGTACGTGTCCCTCGATCGACAGATTGCCGAGTCGCGACGCGCGGACGCGGCGCAGACGGCGCGCGACCCGTTCGGCTTCGTTCAGGCCGCTCCCGTCGCGTCCGGCCCCGTCCGGCCGCGCAAGCCCGTCGTGCCGCCGCCCCCGCCCCGCCCGCAGTTGACGGCCATCGTGTGGGACGCGGATCCGCGGGCGCTGGTGCATTGGAACGATCGCGACTATACGATCCGAACGAACGACCTCTTCGACGTGTTCCGCGTGATCAGCATCACGCGCGAGCAAGTCGTCCTGCAGCGCGGCTCCGAATCCGTCGTGCTCAAACGCCCCAATCAAGGAGACTGAGCGTGCCCCTTTCGAAACTGACCCGGCGCCTCGCGCCCATCCTCGCGCTGTGCGCGCTCGGCTTCTGGGCCGGGGCTTCGCCCGCTGCGCCGAGCAAGCTCATCACGCTGGATGCCGAGGACGCATACCTGCCGAGCGTGCTCAAGGTGCTGGCCGAGAAGGGCGACCTGAACATCGTGACCGGCCCGGGCGTCACCGCCGGCAAGCTCTCGATCCACATGAAGGACGTGCCGATCGACCAGGCCGTGAACCTGATCGTGCGCGCCGCGGGCCTGGCCTACGAGCGCATCGGCAACTCGATCCTCGTCGCGGACGCGAAGTCCCTGAAGGACGAGACCGGACTGTCCGCCTACATCGTGGATCTCAAGTTCGCGGACGCGACCGAGACCAAGGAAGCGCTGAAGTCACTGTGCGAGCAGATCGAGGTCGACAAGAGCGGCAACCGGCTCATCATCACGACGAGCCCGCGCGTCATGTCCGAGATCACCGAGATCGTGGGGACGCTCGATCAGCCGGCGCGCCAGGTCATGCTCGAGGCGCGCATCGTCGAAGTGAGCACGGACGATCTGAAGGAGCTGGGCATCGACTGGGGCCAGCTCACGCATCAGCCGTTCCTGTTCGTCGAAGGCAACTACGACACGATCAGCACCCAGGGACC
>Ga0310810_10003192_pt1 | contig 17799 bp, 20 predicted proteins | sample NCmetagenome_FD_207641 | JGI IMG/M metagenome (GOLD analysis project Ga0310810, IMG submission 207641) | Soil microbial communities from experimental microcosm in Duke University, North Carolina, United States - NC | ecosystem: Engineered > Artificial ecosystem > Soil microcosm > Unclassified ...
GAGCGCTTGGCGCTCGGCGCCTTGGCTGGCGCGGGAGCTGTCATCTTACTTCTTCGTCACTTTCTTCTTGCCCGCGATGGCGCGGCGCGGCCCCTTCTTGGTGCGCGCGTTGGTGTGAGTCCGCTGACCCCGCACCGGGAGACCCCGGCGGTGGCGGATGCCGCGGTAGCTGCCGATGTCCATCAGCCGCTTGATGTTCATCGCGACTTCGGTGCGGAGCGCGCCCTCCACCTTGACCGAGCGCTCGATGATCTGGCGGAGTCGGGCGACTTCGGCGTCGGAAAGGTCGCGCACCCGGGTGTCGGGGCTCACGCCCGTCTCGCCCAGGATCCGGCTGCTGGTGGGGCGGCCGATGCCGTAGATGTAGGTGAGGGCGATCTCGACCCGCTTCTCGCGTGGAAGATCCACGCCTGCGATGCGTGCCATGATCAGCCCTGCCGCTGCTTATGCTTGGGATTGCGCTTGCAGATGATGCGGGTCACGCCCTGTCGCTTGACGACCTTGCAGTGCTCGCAAATCGGCTTGACGCTGGAACGAACCTTCACACGCTTCTCCGGGCCGGTTAAGGACTAGCTGCCCAATATACCGACGCCCGGAAATCCATGCAAGCGGGGAGTTTGCCCACCCTACCCGACCACCCGGAGCTCCACCAGCCGCCATCCCTCCTTCCCCAGCTTGTAGCCCAGCAGGAGACTCTGCTGGCGAACGTCCTGGGTGCCCGCCACACGGTACCGCCGCTGCAGCTCGACATAGCCCCGGCCGGTCTCGACCTCCCGGGCCGCCCGGACCAGCGTCTCCACCTCCTCGCCCTGGACCATGAAGTCCGACAGGAGGGCCGCGGCCTGCTCCGGCCCCAATGCAACCGAGGGATCCGATCCGGGGAGCTGCACCAGGAGCCGGGGACTCTCGGCGACCAGGGCCTTGGCATCGTGAGCGTTCCAGGCCCGGCGGGCCTGCTCCGCCGCCCCGGCCAGCTCCGGCTCCTGAGCGGCCAGACGGGCAGGCGCCAGGGCCAGGGCCAGCAGGAACGTCATCAGGAGGACACGCATGCGGCCTCCTCCTGAAGCTCGCGCAGCGCGGCCGCGGGATCGGCGGCCTGGAGCACCGGCCGCCCGACCACCAGGTGCGTGGCGCCGGCCTGTGCGGCATCCCGCGCGCCGGCGACCCGCACCTGGTCTCCGGTCGCCTCGCCGGCCCGCCGGATACCCGGGACCACCACCAGCGCACCCTCGGGCAGGATGTTTCGAACCAGCGTCACCTCGTGCGGCGAGCACACCACCCCCTGGAGTCCGGCCTGCGCCGCGGACCGGGCCAGCCGGGCGACTTCGGCCCCAAGCTCGACCGAGGGACGCCCCACCGCCTCGGCGTAGCCGGCGGAGGAGTGGGAGGTGAGCACGGTGACCCCGACCAGGGCGAGGGCGCCATCCGCCGCGCGGGCCGCGGCGGCCATCATCGCCTCCCCACCGAGCGTGTGCACCGTGGCCAGGGCCACGCCGCTGTCCCGGGCCGCGGCCACGGCGTCGGCCACGGTGTTCGGGATGTCGTGCCACTTGAGATCGAGGAAGACGCGGAGACCCCGGCCGACGAGCGCGCGCACCAGCGGCGGGCCTTCGCGGGTCATCAGGATGGACCCGACCTTGACCCACCTGGCCTCCGGCAGCCGATCGAGGAGCGTGAGCGCCTCGGCGCCGCCGGGGAGATCGAGCGCGACGATGATCTCAGCCATGGGTTTGCTCCAGGTCCTGCACGATCCGTTCCGGCAGCCGCGGATCGGCCAGGGCCGCGGTTCCGATGCCGACCAGCGCCGCCCCGACCCGAAGATACTGCCGTACGTCGTTCGCCGAGCGGACGCCGCCCACCCCGATCACGGGCATGCCGCCGGTGGCCTCGACGATCCGCGCGGCGGCCAGGACGCCGATCGGCAGCAGGGACGGACCGCTCACGCCTCCGGTCCCGTTACCGAGCCGCGGGGCCTCGCCCTCCCCGTACAGCAGACCGGGAAAGGTGTTCACCACGGAAAACCCGTCGGCACCCGCGTCCCTCGCCACCCGCGCCATGCCCGGCAGGTCGGGGATGACCGGCGACAGCTTGGCCAGGAGAGGCAACCGTGTCCGCGCCCGGCAGAGACCGACGATCCGCCTGACGCACTCCGGATCGGCGCCGAATTCGATGCCGCCGGCGGAGGTGTTGGGACAGGAGAGATTGAGCTCCAGCGCCGCGACCCCCTGCGCGCCGTCGAGTCCGCTCGCGACCTCGGCGTATTCCTCCACCGTGAACCCGACCACGTTGACCAGGACCTGGGCGCGCCGGAGGTTGGCCGCGAGCCATGGTAGCTCGTCCCGGAGCACATGCTCGAGGCCCGGGTTCGCGAGCCCGACGGAGTTGAGCATGCCGCCGCGGAACTCCGCCACCCGGGGCGCGGCGTTGCCGTGGCGCGGCGAGCGGGAGACGGCTTTGGTCACCAGTCCGCCGAGACGCTCGAGGTCCACGACCCCGGCGAGCTCGCGCCCGAAACCGGCGGTCCCGGCGGCCAGAATCAGCGGGTTTTGAAAGGAACGGCCGAAGACGGTACGGGCGAGCGCGGCCTCTCCGGTCACGGCTCGAACCGGCGGCGGGTCGCGCCGGGGGCCTGCTGCTCGGTCGGCTGGCGCCGGCCGCCGGGGGCGACCGGCTGCGCGGGCTGACCCGGACCTGGCGCCGGCGCCGTACGACGAGCCTGCGACGTGACGGCGAAGGCCTGGAGTGAATCCTCCAAAGTCTTGTATTCCGGCAACGCGTAGCCCTGCACGTACGCGACGTAGGGACTCGCCGCGTAGCGGGTGTCGAGCAGCGCCCGCGCGCTGTCGGACCAGGCCGGCTCCAGCATGCCGACGGCCAGAAGGGCCTTCGGCGCGTAGGGCGAGTCGGGCCAGTCCTCCGCGATGCGGCGGAAGAGCCAGCCCGCGAGATGTGGCGCGGCGAGTGTGTCGCGCGCGACCTCCGCCGCGAGGAAGAGGCGCAGGTCGGACGCGGTGGCCCGCGCGGCGCTGGAGTCGCTCGCCTCGCGGATCCGGAGCAGAGTCTCCTGGAGCTGGCCCGCCTCACCCGCCCCTTCGCCCAGCGAGTCGAGGAGCTGGATCGGGTGCGCCAGATCATCCACGCTGCGGGTGGCGGCGAGATCCTTCCGCACCAGCCGTACGCGGGCCGACACTCCGGCCGCGGACGTGCCGCCCACCTTCGCGGCCTGCGCCAGGCGAGCGGTCGCGCGGGCGGTGTCGGCGGCTTCCAGCCTGAGCGCGTCGTCGATGAGCCAGCGCGTCTGGCTCACCGGCGGCGTGCCCGGCCGTGCGACGAGCCTATCCACGATGTGCGACGCGGCCAGCGGATCGCTCCGGCCGACCGTCACGACCAGCGTGTCCCAGACCCGGCCGCTGTCGGGGCGGGCGAGCAGGGAGTCGGCCAGCTGGACCGCCTGGTCCCGATGACCGGCGGCCGCCAGCGCGAGGAGTCGCTCGTCGGCGACGCGGTCGCCGTGCAGGCTATCCAGCACGGCCACCGCCTCGGCGGGCCGGCCGGTGAGCCGGAGGGCCTTGGCGTGCACCAGCCGCGCCTGCTGCCGACGGTATTTCTCCTTGCTCCGCAACGGCCGGGCAACGGCGAGCTCGGCCGCGGCGGGGTCGCCCTGCTCGAGGTGACAGCGGGCGAGCGCGAGGTACGCGTCCTCCACCGCGTCGTTCGAGCCCTGGACCTGGGCGACCCGGCCGAGCGGGGCCATGGCGCTGGGACACTGCCCGAGGTGGGACAGCGCGGTGCCCTTCAGCATCAGGGCCTCGTCCACGTACTTGCTGTCCGGATGGCGGGCCACCAGCGTGTCGGCCCGGGTGATCACCTGACCCCAGAAGTTGGTGGCCTCGAAGGTGCGCCCGTCGCGCTCGGCGCTCCGGGCCGAGCCGGCCAGGCGCTTGGTGTTGTACATGCCGTTGTAGTACACGCACCCACCCAGGAGCAGCAGCTCGAGGCAGCACGTCACCACGCGCAGCGGCATCCTCACTGGGGTACGCCCCCGTCCGCGGATCCCGTCTTGCGCTCGTACTCCCGCAGATATTCGACGACGGCGTCGGCGATGGCTGAGGCCATGGCGCGCTGACTGCTCCGGGCCGTGAGGAAGCGGCCGTCCTGAGGATTGGTACTGTATCCCATTTCGACCAGGATGGCCGGCCGCCGTGCGGTGGTGAGAACCATGAAGCCTGCCTGTTTGACGCCCCGATCGTCCCCGGTATGCACGCCCTTGAGGCCCCTCTGGACCAGCTCGGCCACCCGGGCCGACTCCCGCAGGTGCTCGTTGAGCTGGAGGTCCTTCAGGATGAAGTCGAGGCCCCCGCTCATCGGCGCCTCGTTGTCGCCGGTCTCGAACCGGACCGCGTCGTTCTCCATCTTGGCGACCCGGGCGGCATCCTCGGTGCGGGCCTCGGCGAGAAAATAGGTCTCGAAGCCGCGAATCTCGGTGTACCCGCGCCGGCGCGCCAGCGAGTTGACGTGCAGGCTCACGAAGAGATCGCACGCGGCGGTGCAGTACCCGCCCCGGTCGCCGAGCGCGATCAGCGTGTCGGAGGTCCGGGTCATCCGCACGCCGACCCCGCGGCGCTTGAGCTCGTCACGGAGCAGGATGCCGACCTGGAGGGTGACGTCCTTCTCCCGGACGCCCCGGGGGAAGTAGGTCCCCGGATTCCCGGGATCGACCCCGCCGTGTCCCGGATCGATGGTGACGATGTGCCCCGGTTGGAGACCGTTGGCCAGGCGAGGGCCGGGTACCGGCGCGGGGCTGCGGTCACCTACGATCTCCTCCAGCCGCGCCCGGCGCCCGTCGTAGCGGTACCGCTCACCCAGGTAATAGGGAATGATCTCCGACACGAACTGAAACGGGAGGTAGAGCGTGTCGCGGCTCAGCCAGACCGGAGCGGCCAGCGTCTGAAGCTGGCTGCTGAACACATAGAGGGGAGCGCCCACCAGGAAGCGGAAGGGTTGCCGGGCCACCACCACCTCGGCCCATCCCTCTTCCACCCGGATCGAGCCGCCGAGGGCGCCGAGGAGCTGGGGCGCGGGAAGCATCGGGGCGCCGGCCGGACCGGAGCGGACCGGCACCCGGCGCTCGCCACCCGGGCCGGTCACGATGACCTCCCGCGGGGCGGCGAGCCCGAGACCCAGGAGAAGCCCGAGAACGGCGATCACCGGCGACCTTTGATGGAGACCGCCCGCGCCGTTTCACGCTCGGTCACCCGGCGCTTCAGGTCCTCACGCTTGTCGTGGAGCTTCTTGCCCCGGCCAAGAGCCAGTGTCACCTTGGCGCGGCCATTCCGGAAGTAAAGCTCGAGCGGCACCAGGGTGAGCCCCTTCTGCTCGACCGCGCCGATCAGCTTCTCGATCTCGCGCCGGTGCAGCAGGGCCTTCCGGCTCCGGACAGGATCGTGGTTGTAGCGGTTGCCCTGCTCGTAGGGGGTGATGTTCATCCCTTCGAGAAAGACCTCGCCCTTGCGGACCCGGGCGTAGGCTTCCTTGATGGATGCCTTGCCGTTGCGCAACGACTTGACCTCGGTGCCGGTGAGTACGATGCCGGCTTCCCACGTTTCCAGAATGTGGTAATCGTGGGTCGCTTTCGGGTTGCGGGCGACCGACTGGCGGCGCTCGGCGGGCGGGGGGGGTTCGGGGCTCACGTGGGAATCCTAAGCAAAGGATAGGCCACCACTTCCGACGGGTCAACGGGCCGGGTTGACCGAGCTCGGAACTGCCACTAGCTTTGCGCGCTTCGCCGAAGTGGTGGAACTGGTAGACGCGCTGCGTTCAGGGCGCAGTGGGCGCAAGCCCGTGCGGGTTCGAGTCCCGCCTTCGGCATCAGGGGCGCAGCAGAGCGATACAGCACGACCCTCCGACGGCAAGCATCGGGGGGTCGCTTCGTTTGTACCCTGGGCCCAGCGACCGAGCGCCCCCGCGCCTAGTACCTCGCCATCCCCGGTTCGATCCGCGCCGCCCACGCGTCGATCCCGCCGGCCAGGCTCCGCACCCGGCTGTGCCCCGCCCCGCGCAGGATCTCCAACGCCTTCATCGAGCGTGAGCCCTTGTGGCAGTACGTCACGATCTCGGCGTGGCCGTCGAGCTCGGGAATGCGGTCGGGCAGCTGACCCAGGGGGATGAGCCGCGCGCCGCCGATATGCGCGATCTCCCACTCGTGGGGCTCACGGACGTCGATCAGGATCAGCTCGTCATTCTTCTCGGACAGCTCGTCCTTGAGCTGCTCGGCCACGATCTCGGGGCCCTGGTAGGCCGGCGCGGCGCCGATGCCGCAGAAGGCCTCGTAATCGATCAGCTCGTGGATGGTGGGATGCTCGCCGCAGAGCGGGCACTCCGGATCCTTTCGAAGCCTGAGCTCGCGGAACTTGAGCTTGAGCGCATCGAACAGCACCAGCCGGCCGATCAGGGTGTCGCCCGCGCCGATGATCAGCTTGATCGTCTCCAGCGCCTGAATGCTCCCGATGATCCCCGGCAGCACGCCCAGCACCCCACCCTCGGCGCAGCTGGGCACCAGTCCCGGAGGCGGCGGCTCGGAGTAGAGGCAGCGGTAGCACGGGCCTTCCTTGGCGTAGAACACCGAGGCCTGGCCCTCGAAGCGGAAGATGCTGCCGTAGACGTTCGGCTTGCCGAGCAGCACGCAGGCATCGTTCACCAGGTACCGGGTGGGGAAGTTGTCGGTGCCGTCCACCACGATGTCGTATTCCCGGATGATCTCCAGCGCGTTCTCGGCGCTGAGCCGAACTTCGTGGCTCTCCACCTTGAGGTTCGGGTTGAGATCGATCAGCCGCGCCTTGGCCGACTCCAGCTTGGACTTCCCCAGAGTGGAGGTGCCATGGACGATCTGGCGCTGAAGGTTGGTCAGGTCCACCACGTCGAAGTCCACGATACCGATGGTCCCGACCCCGGCGGCCGCGAGATAGAGCGAGAGCGGCGAGCCGAGTCCGCCGGCGCCGATTGTGAGGACACGCGCCGCCTTGAGCTTCCGCTGCCCCTCGACGCCGACCTCCGGGAGGAGGAGGTGACGGGAATAGCGCAGCACCTCGGCGTGGGAGAGCTTGGGCAGCTCGGTCTCCACCGCCGGGCGCCCGCCCGCGATGCTCGGCACGATGGTGAGCACGTCGCCCTCCCGGACCGGGGTTTCGGTGGACGCGAGGTGCCGGATATCGGTGTCGTTGAGGTACAGATTGACGAAGTTCCGGAGGCGCCCGTCGTCCTGCACGAGGTGCCGCTTGAGGCCGCCGTGTGCGGCCAGGAGCCCGTCGATCACCTCGCCCACGGTGCCACCCGCAAGCTCCACCGCGTCGGCGCCCCCGGTAAACCCGCGCAGGGGGGTGGGGATGGTCACAGTCACGGACATGGTCACACCTCGCTGAGCACTTCGAGTGGCTCGGAATGCATGAGCGGCCGGTCGGGATCCAGCGTGTAGCTGGCCGCCTCCCGCGGCTGCCCCTGCTCGATACGAACGATCAGATAACTGTACCACGGCCAGGCGTGGGCCGTGTCGTAGGCCGACGGCACCGCCGGATGATCGGGGTGCGAATGGTAGTACCCCACGATCTCCAGCCCCTCGGCCCGCACCTCGCGCTCCAGCCGGCGGAGGTCGTCCGGCGCGATCAGATAGCGGTGGGGATCGTCGGTCCGGCGGTTGACCGCGGGCCAGAGCCGCACGGCCTCCTTGCCCCCGGCGCCGTTCCCACCGCTCCGTCCCACCAGCGCCCCGCAGCATTCGGCCGGGTACGCCGCGGACCCGTGGCGGCGGATCTCTGCGAGCAGCGCGCTGGGCAGGCGGAGACTCACGGCTCCCTCCACCGGTGCGGCTCGCTCAGATAGCGCGACCCGGTGTCGCACCCGATCACCACCACCTGCGCCTCGGGCTCGCGGGCCACGATGTCGAGCCCGGCGGCGAGTGCCGCCCCGGCGGACCAGCCCACCAGGATTCCGCTCTCCCGGGCGAAGCGGCGCGCGGTCCGGTCGGCCAGCTCGGTCGGAATCTCGGCGATCGCGTCCGGCACCGCCGGATCGTAGAGCGCGGGGGGCGAGCCGGTCGTCGCGAGATGCTTGAGTCCCTCGAGGCCGTGGAACGGTGAGTCGGGTTGGACCCCGACGAGCCGGACGGCCGGGTTCCGCTCCTTCAAGTACCCGCCGGTGCCCATCATGGTTCCCGTGGTGCCCATCGCCGCGACGAAGTGGGTCACCCGTCCACCGGTCTGGGCCCAGACCTCGGGTCCGGTGGTCTCCCGGTGGGCCTGGGGATTGGCCGGATTGCTGTACTGGTCGGCGTAGTAGTAGCGCGCCGGATCCTCGGCCGCGAGCTCGCCCGCCCGCCGCGCGGCCCCCTCGGTGCCCTCGAGACGATCGGTGACGATGACCTCGGCGCCGTACACCTCGAGCAAGGCGCGCCGCTCGGGGCTGGCGTTGCCGGGAAGGCAGATGGTGATCCGGACCCCCGCCGCCGCACCCAGCATGGCGTAGGCGATCCCGGTGTTGCCGCTGGACGCGTCGAGGAGCCGCTTGGCCGGGAGCTCGCCCCGGCGGATGGCGTCGCGCAGAATGGCGCGCGCCGCGCGGTCCTTCACGCTGCCCCCGGGGTTGAGCCATTCGGCCTTGAGCCAGAGCCGAGGACGGCCGCCCGGGTCGGTCACCAGCGGAAAGAGCGGCGTGTTCCCCACCGCCTGCCAGAGCGCCGGCTCCCGAGCCGTGGCCAGATGTCGCACAGCGGTCATGCATGTCCCCCAAAAGAAAAAACCCGACCGGTCAGGTCGGGTCGATGCCGCGCGCTCGGCCGCGCTAGCTCGCCGATGAGATCCCGACCAACTCCTGGACCTGCGTCTCCTGCTTCATCAGGTCGGCCAGGGTGATGCTCGCCAGCAGCTCGTCCACCCGCTGCTGGAGGGCATGCCAGACCGGCCGGATGCTGCAGGTCGAGCCGGGGCTACATCGCTCGGCATCGACCGGGTGGCTGTCGCAGTTGACCTCGAAGGTCTGACGCTCGGACGCGCTCATGACGTCCCGCACCGAGATGGCGCCGGGGTCCCGGGCCAGGAGGTACCCGCCCTTGGCTCCCCGAACGCTCTCGACCAGTCCGGCCCGCCGGAGGCGCAGCAGGATCTGCTCGACGTAGTCGGCCGGCAGCCGTTCGCTGTCGGCCAGCTCACGGGCAGCCACCGGCCCGTTGCCGGAGCGACCGCGCTTGGCAAGATGGATGGAGATGATGAGGCTGTACTCGGTCCAGGTGGTCACCCGCATGAGGGGCAATATCTACTTCTTTTCCGCCGACGTCCAGCGGGCGACCTCCTCGGCGGTCAGGTTGCCGTAGGGCCGGATCCGGGCGTCGCGAAACGAGCCGCCGAGCACGTCGCCCAGGTACTGGGACCAGGAGAGCAGGGTTCCATAGCACACCGGATCATCCGCGTCGGGCGAATCGACTTCGGCCGCCAGCCGTTCCATGAGCTCGTGCAGCACCCAGGCGGGCGCCCGCGTGCGAGCGCTGGGGTAGATGAAGCCATAGAGGACCAGGTGTGACAGCAGAACGCGCCAGTACCGGCCGAAGCGATCCATCAGCCGGCGCCAATCCATCCGGTCGCCGTAGGCGAGGATGATGTGGGCTACGTCCGCGCCGTCGTAACGCTCCCGCTCCATCACGAAGGCCTTGGACCAGACGCTCTCCTCCGCCGGGGCGACCTTGACGATCGTTCCCAGGACTTCGCGCTCGGCGGCATGCTCGAACCACTGGTCGTCCACCACCGCGAAGCCGTTTCCGGAGCTGAAGATCACGTCGATGAACCCGGTCGCGCCGCGGATTTTGGCCAGCCAATGCGAGTAGATCAGGTCGGCCTCGTAGCCGGCCGCGTTGCACGCGTTGAGCAGCGGATGCACGTCCGAAGGGCGGACGAAGATGTCGAGGTCCTTGGTGGAGCGGTCGATGCCGGCCTGGTGTACGAAGGCGAACGTACCGCCGACCAGAAACGGGATGCCCGCACGGGACAGGACGTCCATCGCCTCCCGGTAAAAGGCGCGCGACGGGGTTTCGACCATCGAGTGGGTGGGCGACAGCCCCATCCGGCGCTCCGGCAAAGGGAAGATCATGATACAGTCGCCCGATCGGCGGGAGTGTGGCCGGGATCACCGCCCGTCGGGCCATCCGGGGTGTTGATTCCTGGGACGATGCCCAAATCTTCCGGAGTCGTGCGGATCGCCGCCTTGGGCGACATCCACCTGGGGCGCGCGGCCTATGGCCCCCCGGTGCAGAGCATCTTCACCGACGTGGCCGAGCAGGCGGACATCCTCGTCCTCTGCGGCGACCTGACCGACCGGGGCGAGCCGGAGGAGGGCCGCCAGATCGCCAAGGCGCTCGCGGGGCTCGGCCTGCCGATCGTGGCGGTGCTGGGGAACCACGACTACGAGTCGGGGCAGGCGCCGGAGCTCAAGCGCATCCTGTGCGAGTCGGGGATCCAGGTGCTCGACGGCGACGCCATCGAGCTGCACGGGGTGGGGTTCGCCGGGGTCAAGGGATTCGCCGGCGGGTTCGGCCGCCGGGCCCTCGGCCCCTGGGGCGAGGAGATCATCAAGCTGTTCGTGCGGGAAGCGGTCGACGAGGCGCTCAAGCTGGAGACGGCGTTGAGCCGCCTGCGCACCGAGCGGAAAATCGCCCTGCTGCACTACTCGCCAATCGCGGGGACGGTGGAGGGCGAGCCGTTGGAGATCTACCCCTATCTCGGCTCCAGCCGGCTGGAAGAGCCGCTCACCCGCTACCCGGTGGACTGCGTGTTCCACGGGCACGCGCACCACGGGACGCTGGAAGGCCGGACGCTCGGCGGGGTTCCGGTCTACAACGTGTCCCTCTCACTGCTGCAGCAGCAGTTCCCGAACGGACCGCTCTACCGGATCGTCGAGATGACGACCGGCGCTCCCACGGCCCCCGCGCGTCCGGGCGGGCCGATTGTCGAGGATGGGCGGGAAGAGCGCCGCCGGACGGAACAACCCGATCGCCGAGGCACGAGCAGCGGCGTCCGGCCGGCCCCGACCCAGCACTAGCGCGGGTCAGCCCCCCGCCGGAATCCCCTTCCCGCCCGGCACGCCGAGCTCGGTCATGGCCCGGAGGTCGAGCACCTCCTCCAGCTCGGCGCCCTGCAGCAACCCCTTCTTCACGACGAGCTGCTTGACGGTGAGCCCGCTGGCCAGCGCCTCCTTGGCCAGCTTGGCGGCCTCGGCATACCCGATCTTGGGCGCGAGTGCCGTGACCAGTGCCGGGCTCCGCTCCAGCCAGTAGGCGCACTGGGTCTCGTCGGCCTGGATGCCGTCCACGCAGCGCTCCGCCAGGACCCGGGATGCGTTCCCCACGATGATGAGCGAGAAGACCACGTTGTGGGCGATGACCGGCATCATCACGTTGAGCTCGAGCTGCCCCGCCTCCGCCGCCATGGCGACCGTGGTGTCGAGGCCGAGCGCCTGGTAGCAGACCTGGTTCACCATCTCGGCGATCGACGGGTTCACCTTGCCCGGCATGATGCTGGAGCCCGGCTGCACGGCGGGCAGGAGGATCTCGGCGAGGCCGGTGCGGGGACCCGAGGCGAGCAGCCGGATGTCGTTGGCGATCTTGTTGAGGTCCAGCACGTAGGCCCGGAACGCGCCGCTGAAGGTGGCGATGTCTCCCATGGACTGCATGAGCTGCACCCGGTCGTGGCCCTCCGTGAGCTCCAGGCCGCTCACCTCCTGCAGGTGCTTCACCATGAGCGCGGGGTACTCGGGCTCGGCGTTGATCCCGGTGCCGACCGCGGTCCCGCCGATGTTCATCTCGCGCAGCCAGTCGGCCGCCTGGGTCAACTTGTCCCGGTGCCGGTGGACGGTCCGGCCGTAGGCGGTGAACTCCTGGCCCAGGCGGATGGGGGTGGCGTCCTGCAGGTGGGTGCGGCCGGACTTCACGATGCCGTCGAACGCCTGGCCCTTGGCGAGGAGCGCGTACGCCAGGCGTTCCAGCGCCGACAGGGTGTGCGGCAGGGCGGCCAGCGTGGCGAGGCGCATCGCCGTGGGAATCACGTCGTTGGTGCTCTGCGCCATGTTGACGTGATCGTTGGGGTGCACCGGAGCGTACGACCCGCGGGCGGCGCCGAGAATCTCGTTGGCCCGGTTCGCCAGCACCTCGTTCACGTTCATGTTGTGGCTGGTTCCCGCTCCGGCCTGGTACACGTCCACGATGAACTGGTCCCGGTGGCGGCCGGCGAGCACCTCGTGGGCGGCCCGCACGATCGCGTCGGCCAGCCGCGGCTCGAGCCGCCCGGTCTCCCGATGGGTGAGGGCGGCCGCCAGCTTGATCCACACCACGGCATCTACGAATGCGGGCAGTGGCCGAAGCCCCGAGATGGGGAAGTTCTCCGCCGCGCGGAGGGTCTGGATGCCGTACAATGCGTCGGCGGGGACGGGCTTCTCGCCCAGGGGATCGCGCTCGATGCGGGTGTCGGGCATGGGGCCAGGGGGCTCGGGGTTAGGTCGCTGGGTCGGGATGGGAAAGGTAACGGTGTCTCCTGCGGCGGGTGAGCGGCCCCCTGGTCGTCCCGCGCGCCCTGTTGTCATCCCGAGCGCAGCGAGGGATCTTGAGGGCGCCATGGATCGTTACGTCCGCCGACTCCCCGACCTCGTCTCCTTTCAACCCGGCAAAGGCGCCAAAGCCGACCTGTTCCGGGGCGACCGCCTCTTCGTCGGCCTCAACTGCTTCGAGCCCGGGCAGAGCCAGCCGGCCCACGTGCACGCCGGCGCGGACAAGTTCTACTACGTGGTGTCGGGCCGAGCCCGGTTCGCGGTGGGAGACCAAAGCTTCGAGGCGGAAGCGGGCGCGGTGGTCTGGGCGCCGGCCGATGTGGCGCATGGAGTCGAGCAGGCCTTGGAGCGGACGGTGATGCTAGTCGGGATCGCTCCACCGCCGCGCTAGCCGGCGGAGCGCCGGCCAGCCGTACACGTGCGCCGCGAGGACCACGCCGAGCACCACGCCCAGGCCGTTGGTGTAGATCCGCCAGGCAAGCAGCAGCCAGCCGGAGCGGTCGCCGAGATCGCCGGCGGCGCCGCCAAGGAAGCCCAGCTCCACCGCGCCGGCACCGGAGGGCGTGGGCAGCACCAGCTGGCTATAGAGCAGGGCGAACGAGCCGAGCAGCATCGGCCCGAGCGGCGGCGCCTCCGGCAGGGTGGACGCGAGCACCGGCAGGATGGCGACCCGGGCCGCCAGGTTCACCACGCTCATTGGCACGCTCGCCACCAGCGGCCACATCGGCATGCGCCGCCAGTAGACCAGGGCCCGGCGCACCGGCCGCCGCACGTGGCGCATGGACGGCGAGGCGATGCCGCGCGCGTAGCGCCACGCGGCGATGCTCAGGATCACCACCAGCAGCACCCAGGGCCACGCGTGGGCCGCCGCCGAGGAGAGGCGGGGTCCCGCCACCTCCCACCACTCGGGCGCGAAGCGCCAGACCAGCCACCCCGCGGCCAGGAGGATCACCGGCCAGGCCGCGAGCACCTCGAGGCTGATGCCGACGAACGCGGCGGTCGCCGGGACTCGGCTCCGGAGCATGCCGGCGAGGCGGGCCGGCTCGCCGCCGAGGCGCAGCGGGGTGAGCGCGCAGGCCGCGTCGCCGAAGGCATTCAGCACGAAGGCGTCGGAAAATCGGACCGGATGGTCGAGGCCGCGGAGGATCCACTGAATGCGCCAGGCGCGGGCCACCAGGTCCGCCAGCACCAGCGCGAGGCAGACGAGGTGCGCCTGCACAACCGTCACGCGGCGCCCCCCTGCGCGGACGTCGAGGCGAGAACCCGGCGGCGCAGCGCCTCGTAGGAGATCGGCTGGTGGCGGGTGAGCCAGCGCTCCAGCGTCGGTCCGAGCTCGGCGGCGACGGCGCGGTGGTCGAGGTCCTGGGGGTGGAAGGCGAGGCGCGGGTAGGGCCCCTCGCGCTGGAGGCGCCAGCGTCCCCGGGCCACCACTACCGAGCCCCACGGCCGCAAGCGCCCCCGGCTGCTCCACCGCACCGCGGCCGACGCGAGCCGCCGGCCCCCGGGATAGAAGCGAATCCCGGTCTCGTCCTCGCTGAAGCCGAGTCCCGCGTCGGCGACGGCGGCATGACCTTCCTCGCGCGCCAGCCAGGCGGGCGGAATGAAGCCGACGGGGCGGAGCCCGAGCATGCGGAGCAGCGCCGTGCCCCGCTCGATTCGCTCTCGCGCCGCCTCACGACCGAGGCCGAGAAACTCGCCCTCCTGGTCGGTGCGGCCCCAGGCCCGGACGCTGTCGGTGGGAGTCCGCGGCAGTCCCACCTCGTCGTGCCGCTCGCCGTGGAGCACGATCTCCGCGCCCGCCGCCGCCCGCTCGCGCAGCCAGCGCACGAACTCGGGATGGCTCGAGAGATCCCATTCGCCATGCCAGTTGGGGACCACCAGGAGGGCGGGAACGACGCCGCGCTCGGCGCAGAGCGCCCACAGCCGCTCGACCGCCGGCGCGAGCGACGGGGTCACGTCGTGAATCGAGACCAGCAGACTCACCGCCGGAGAACTCGCCGGTATACCTCGAAGAGCCGATCGAAGACTCCGTCCCAGCCGTGGTGCGCCGCCGCGTAGGCACGCCCCCGCGCGCCGAGCGCCGCCAGGTCGCCCTGGAGCATTGCGACCGCGGTCTCGATCAGGCTGGCGCGGTCTCCCGCCGCGAAGTGACGGCCGCCGCCCGAGCGCTCCACCGTCTCCGCCACTCCGCCGCGGTCGGCGGCGAGCACCGGCACGCCGCTCGACAGCGACTCGAGCGCGGCCAGGCCGAACGTCTCGATGGGACAGGGCGCGACCACCAGCTCGGCGGCGGCGTAGAGGTCGGCGAGGCGGTCCCGGTCGGCCTCGTAGGGCAGCCAGAGCGCGCACTGCCCGCCGCGGCTCCGCATGAGGCGCCGCCGGGCGGGCCCCATCCCGACCAGCACCAGACGGACGCCGGTGCGACGCTCGACTTCGGGCCAGGCGTCGAGCAGGACGTCGAGATCCTTCTCCACCGCCATCCGGCCCACGTACAGCGCGAAGGGGCGATCATCCAGGCCGAAGCGGTGCCGGGTATCGGCGGCATGGGCTCGGCGGGCAGGAGTGAACCGCTCCAGGTTCACGCCGAGCGGGACGTGGGTGACGTTCCGCAATCCGGCCTCGCTCAGCTCGGCCGCCAGGGCTCGGCAGGGCGCGATCGTCGCCTCGACCATGCGACCCAGCCGGCGGACGTAGCGCCAGGCCAGATTGGTGGCGGTGCGGCGGGCCCACCCCGCGTCGCGCGGCTGGGGGGCGATGACCCGGGGGAAGTTGCTGTGGTAGAACCAGACCGCCGGCACCCGAAGCTGCCGGGTCGCGAGGTGGACCAGCCACGGCGCACACCACGCGCTGCCGACCTCGATCAGGTCGGGCCGCTCGTGGGCGACGATCCGGCTGGTGGAGCGGGTCGCGAGCATGAACCGGTAGGGCTTCTGGGTGGGGATGTACGGTCCGTGCAGCCGGTAACAGCGCACTCCCCCGGCTTCCAGGATCTCGTCCCGCGCGCCGGGTACCACCAGCACCTGGCGCAGCGCCGGATGCCGCTGGACGTACTGCGCCTTCTCCAGCAGATAGGTCCGCACCCCGCCGGTGGTGTCGCCGAAGAACTCGGTGATGTCGAGCACGCCGACCGACGCCGCCGGCCGGAGCCGTGGCGGCAGCGCGATCCGGGCGATGTCGAGCGCCGCCGGCGCGGCGCCCGCGATCGGCTCCAGATCGAGGATCCCGGTGGCGGCGCGTTCAGTCAGAGCAATCCCCCAGGGGGTAGACCGTGCCGCAGTTGGTGCAGGGACTCTTGCAGCCCATCGGACGGGTTTCGCGGAGCTCGAACCCGCAGCGCTGACACCGCGGCGTTGGCCCAACCGGCGGCTCCGCCCCGCGGGGAGCCCGCAGCGACCGGCTCACGCCCGGAGGCTCCCGGTGAGCCAGGGATTGGTCAGGCGCTCCACGCCGATCGTGGTCTCGGGTCCATGCCCGCTGTAGACCACCGTGCTGTCGGGAAGGGAGAGGAAGTGGGTCTGGATGCTGGCAAGGAGCGTGGGGTGATCGCCGCCCGGCAGATCGGTGCGGCCGATCGAGCCGTTGAAGAGCACGTCGCCGCCGAAGACGACCCCATCGCCCACGAAGCTGACGCTCCCGGGAGAGTGCCCCGGCGTGTGCCGCACCTCGAACTCGCAGCGGCCGACCCGAAGCCGCTCCCCAGGCTGAAGCTCGTGCTCGGGTGCGGGAGGCGCGCCCACCTGAAGGCCGATCCACTCACCGAATTGCGGCAGCGCTTCGTAGAGCTGCCGGTCGTCGGGATGGAGGTGGATCGGCACCCCGGTCGCCCGCTTCACCGCTTCGACGCCCAGGATGTGATCGATATGGGCATGGGTCAGCCAGATGGCGCGGAGACTCCAGCCCCGGGTATCGAGCTCGGCCAGGAACGTCTCCGGCTCCTCCCCCGGATCGATGATCACGGCCTCGCGCGCGTCCCGGTCCGCGGCGAGGTAGCAGTTCTCCGCGAAGCGCCCGTTGGGCAGAGTGACGATCTCGATGTCAGACACCGACGTTCGCCTTATCCTCGACCCGGGAGCGCCGCTCGGCCAGGTACTTCTCCACCGCGATCGCGGCGGTGGTCGCATCGCCCACCGCCGTGGTGATCTGGCGGGTCAGCTGGACCCGGAGGTCGCCGGCCGCGAAGAGCCCGGGGATGGAGGTCATCATCCGATCGTCGGTGATGATGTAGCCCGCCGGGTCGTGGCGGAAGTGCTCCCGGATCAGCCCGGTGTTGGGGCGGAAGCCGATGAAGATGAAACAGCCGTTGGCGGCGAGCGAGCTGCGCTTGCCGCTGACCGTATCCTCCAGCTCGACCGACTGCAGTCCCGCGGCTCCGCCCTTGAGCTCCGTCACCCGCTTGTTCCAGATCACCTCGATCTTGGGATTGGCGAAGAGCCGCTCCTGCAGGATCTTGGAGGCACGGAACTCGTCCCGCCGATGGATCACGTACACCTTGGCGGCGTAGCGCGTGAGGTAGTCCGCCTCCTCGACCGCGGCGTCGCCGCCGCCGATCACTGCGAGGGTCTCTCCCTTGAAGAACGCGCCGTCGCACACCGCGCAGTAGGACACGCCGCGCCCGGCGTACTCCTGCTCGCCGGGGACCTCCAGCTTGGTGGGGGTGCCGCCCGCCGTGAGGATCACGGCGGGCGCCTCGTAGACGGTCCCGCTCGACGTGGTCACCTCGAACGTCCCGTCGGCCCGCCGCGCGATCGCCTCGACGTTCTCCTGCCGGATATCGGCCCCGAACCGCACGGCGTGATCGGCCATCCTGGCCGCCAGCTCCCGGCCGAGGACGTGCTCGAAGCCCGGGTAGTCGTCGATCCACTCGGTGTTGAGCAGCTCGCCGCCCGGCACACCTCGCTCCAGCACCACGGCCTTGAGCATACCGCGACCGGCATACAAGGCCGCGCAGAGCCCGGCGGGCCCGGCGCCGATGATGATGAGATCGAGCTCCTCCATACGGGTCATGCGGCTCCCCTGCCTCGGTGTGCCCCATGACCGCCCCGCCGCGGACGGGCGGCGGGGCGGTCACCTGCATCGTCCAAATATAGAACGCTCAAGGGTTCCCGCAGCCGCTGCCGGTCAGACCGTCCCGCCCAAGTGCAGCAGGCTCAACGCCCCATGGCACGCCGAGACGGTGCCCACGACCACCCCGATCTCGGCCGCGGCGCCGGCCTGGGCCAC
>Ga0310810_10003193_pt1 | contig 17798 bp, 15 predicted proteins | sample NCmetagenome_FD_207641 | JGI IMG/M metagenome (GOLD analysis project Ga0310810, IMG submission 207641) | Soil microbial communities from experimental microcosm in Duke University, North Carolina, United States - NC | ecosystem: Engineered > Artificial ecosystem > Soil microcosm > Unclassified ...
CCCGGGATCGCGCGCAGGCGGCGTCGCGCGGCGTGGACCTCCTCTTCGTTCCGGACGTCGCCGTGATGTATCCGCCGGGGAGCGAGACCCGCGTCGAGCCCGGCCCCGCCGCCAGCCGCTGGGAAGGCGCGGCTCGCCCCGGGCACTTTGCTGGTGTGCTCACCGTAGTGGCCAAGCTGTTCCACCTGGTCGAGCCCGATGTGGCCTGCTTCGGCCGGAAGGACATCCAGCAGTCGGTGCTGATCCGCGCCATGGTGCGGGACCTCGACTGGCCGCTCCAAATCGTGGTGGTGCCGACGGTACGGGAGACGGACGGGCTCGCCTTGAGCAGCCGGAACGTCTACCTCTCTCCGGCCGATCGGGAGCAGGCGCTGGGCCTGAGCCGGGCGCTCGAGGCGGCGAACCGCGCATGGCTGGCGGGCGAACGACGTGCCGACCGTCTGGAGGCCATCATATCCGACGCGCTCCGGGCGTATCCGGGTGTCAGCGCCGATTATATTGCCGTGTGCGATCCGGCCGGCATGGCGCCCGTGGCGGACGCTCCGGCGGGAACCATTCTCGCGCTCGCCGCGCGGGTCGGGTCGACCCGCCTGATCGACAATATCGTTCTGGGTGAGGAGCCGGCGTGATGCAGCGGCACATGATGAAGTCCAAGATTCACCGGGCCACGATCACCGCGGCCGACCTCCACTACGAGGGGTCGCTGACGCTCGACCAGGATCTGCTGGACGCTGCGGACCTCCTCGAGCACGAGGAGATCCAGGTCGTCAACGTGAACAATGGCGCCCGCTTCACCACCTACGTGATCCCCGGGCCGCGCGGCTCGGGAGCGGTGCAGCTCAACGGCGCTGCTGCGCGCCTCGGACTGCCGGGCGACCTCGTGATCCTGATCGCCTACGCCACCATCGACGACGCGGACGCACGGCGGTTCACGCCGCGAGTCGTGTTCGTGGACGAACAGAACCGGATCGTGCGCCCGCAGCTTCGGGCCGAAAGCTGAGCTCCCGCGAGATGAAGCCAGCGGACGCGGCGCCAGCCGCCGTCCGGCCCACGCTGCCCGCGTGGGCCGTCGTGTCTGAGTCACGGCGGGCGCACATCGAGCGGGTCGCGGCGCTCGCGGCCGAGTGGGCACACGCGATGGGCGTGCCCGCCGCCGAACGGGAGCGATGGCTCCGCGCAGTGTGGCTCCACGATGCGCTGCGCGACGCGACCGAAGCGCGCCTGGCGGAGCTGGCTCCATCCACTCCCGGCCCGTCGGAGCTCAGGCACGGTCCTGCCGCGGCCGCCCGCGCCAAGGCGGAAGGGGAAACCGACCGCGGCGTGCTCGATGCCGTGAGATATCACTCGGTTGGCCTGGCGGAGTGGGACATGGCGGGGCGCGTGCTCTACTGCGCGGATTATCTCGAGCCGGGGCGGGCCTTCGACGCGGCGTCACGCGCAGAGCTGGCCAGTCGGTTCCCGGCGGACCCCGAAGGCGTGCTCCGCGAGGTGGCCGCGCGCCGCGTCGCTCACCTGGTTGAATCGCGCTGGTCGCTGCCGGAACCTACGGTCCGCTTCTGGAACTCCCTGCAGAGCCCGTCCGCCGCCGCATCGCGCTAGTCGTCCTCGGCGGCGTGCTGCTGGTCGCGGCCGGCGTCGCGGTGATCGCATCCCGACGAACGCCCCGTCGTCCGGCCGCCGCAGTGACGGCTGCGGCGGCGTATCCCGTGCCCGGAAGCACCAGCGCACTCAAGATCGAAGTGCTGAACGGCACCGGTCGCGAGGGGCTCGCCCGCGCCGCCACCCGCCAGCTCCGGCAGAGCGGGTTCGATGTGGTGCATTACGGTGATACGCCGGGCCCGGTCAAAGTGAGCCAGGTGATCGGGCGGCGAGTGTCCGCCGGCGCCGCGCGACCGGTGGCGAAGGCCATCGGGGTCGACAGCGTGCTGGCCCGGGCTGACTCCGGCCGCCGGGTGGATGTAAGCGTGTGGTTGGGAAACGACTATCAGCCGCCGCGGGAACTCCATCCCTGACGGATCCCGAGCGGGATCAGCCCGTGCCTGAGGCGCCTGCGGTACCGGATGCGATCCGGATAGCACGCCGCCGCTCGACCTCCACCCTGAGCTGGCCGCACGCGGCATTGATGTCCAGCCCGCGGCTCCGGCGGACCACCGCCTCTACGCCCTGATTCCTGAGCCGCTCGGCAAAGGCCCTGATCCGGGCGCCGGCGGTCGGAACGAGGTGGTCGTCGCCGCCGGGATGGAGTGGCAGGATGTTGACCAGAGCCCGGACGCGCCGCGCCAGCCGGACGAGCGCGTCGGCATCGGCGTCGCTGTCGTTGACACCCGCGATCATCACGTATTCGAACGTCACCCGCCGCTCGAACGCCCGCGCCGCGTTCACCACCGCCTCGAGGTCATACTTCTTCTCGACCGGCATGATGCTCCGCCGCTGCGCACTGGTCGGCGCATGCAGCGAGATTGCCAGCCGGAACTGCTCCGGCCGGCGGGCGAATTCCGCCATGCCCGGGAGGATCCCCACCGTCGACACCGTGATGTGCCTGGCCCCGATGCCCAACCCGTCGGGGCTGTTCAGAATGGTGAGCGTCTGATCCACTGCCGGCCAGTTGAGCAGCGGTTCGCCCATTCCCATGAAGACGATGTTGGTGGGCTTCTCCGCCGGATGCCTGAGCACGATCTCCCGCACCTGGCCCGCGATCTCGAACACCGTGAGGTTCCGGCGGAAGCCCATGCGGCCCGTCGCACAGAACGTGCAGCCAAGGGCGCATCCGGCCTGGGATGAGATGCAGAGTGTGCGTCGCGTCCCGGAGGGGATGAGGACGCTTTCGATGGCCTCGCCGTCCGCCAGCCGCCAGAGGAACTTGCGGGTCCCGTCGGTGGAAAGTCGCTCGGTATCGGCCACGAGGCGCTGGAGCGGGAAGTCGCGATGCAGGGCTGCGCGGAGCGAAACGGGGAGCTCGGTGGCGTCTTTCCACTCCGCCACCGGCGCCACCCAGAGCCGGCGGAGAATCTGCACACCGCGGTAGGCCGGCAGCCCCTGGCGGACCACCCACTCCGTGAGGATTTCGCGCGCGCTCGCGGGGGTGGTCCCGAGCAGATCCTGCGAGTTGCTGTCGATCGATGGCGCCGGCATCCCTCAAACATAACGGGTTCTCGCAGGGCGCTGTGGCGGTTACGTTTACGCCTATGCCATCCCGGCCGGGCCCATGCTGCTGACGGAGCTGCTGACGCTCGAGCGGATCCGTGTGCCGCTGGCCGCACGCGACCGGCGCGGGGTGCTCCGCGAGCTGAGCGATCTCCTCGCCGCACAGTCCGGCGGCGATGCCGCCGAGATCCGGGCGGCGGTCGAGGAGCGGGAGGCGGCCATGAGCACCGCCATCGGGCTGGGCGTGGCGATACCGCATGGACGTGCGTCGAGCGTGGACCAGCTCACGCTGGTCTGCGGCCTGTCTCCGTCACCGATTGGGTTCGACGCCGTGGATGGTGAACCGGTGCGGCTCGTCTTCCTCATCGCAGGGCCGAAGCGCGCCGCCGGGGAGCACGTAAAGGTTCTCGGCCGCATTGCGCGCCTGGTGCGACGGGACTCGGTCCGGACGGCCCTTCTGGCGGCCGAAAACGCCGCCGATTTCTATCGCGTGCTCGCCGATGCCGAGGTGCAGTGAGTCTCCCATTCCCATGGCCATGACCAGCCAGCTCCCCGTCCAGGACCCCTCGCCAGCCGCCACCGCGCTCCGGACCCACCGGGCCGGCAGCCTCACGCGCGAGCAGGCCGACCAGCCGGTCCGTCTCGGCGGCTGGGTGCATCGGCGTCGCGACCTCGGGGGGATCGTCTTCGTCGACCTGCGCGATCGCGAGGGACTGGTGCAGCTGTCGTTCGATCCGCGCTGGACACCGGCCGACGTGATGACACGGGCGGCGTCACTCGGCGCCGAGACGGTCGTGCTGGTGGGCGGGACCGTGGCACTCAGGCCGGAGCCGGCGCGCGACGCCACGATGCGCTCGCGCGAAGTGGAAGTCCATGTGACCGAGCTCGACATCGTCGGGCCGGCCGAGACCCCGGCCATTCCGGTGGCGCGACGCGAGGGGGAGGAGCTGGCCGCGGAGGAGCTGCGGCTGCGCCACCGCGTGCTCGATCTCCGTCGGCCGGAGCTCCAGGCCAACCTCATGCTGCGCCACCGGCTGCTCCAGCGTGCGCGCCGCAGCCTGAGCGACCTCGGCTTTCTCGAGATCGAAACACCCATCCTCACCAAGCCGACCCCGGAGGGCGCGCGGGACTACCTAGTTCCCAGCAGCGTGCATCCGGGCGAGTTCTACGCGCTTCCTCAATCGCCGCAGATCTACAAGCAGCTCCTGATGGTGGCGGGCTACGATCGGTACTTCCAGATCGCGCGATGCTTTCGCGATGAGGATCTGCGCGCCGACCGGCAGCCGGAGTTCACCCAGATCGACCTCGAAGCATCCTTCGTCTCGGCCGAGGACGTGCAGCGGGTGGTGGAACAGGTGCTGGCCGCGCTCTGGGCCGAGGCGGGTGCCGTCGTCGCGACACCGTTCCCGCGGCTGGCCTATCGGGACGCGATGGAGCGGTTCGGCGTCGACAAGCCCGATCTCCGCTATGCGCTCGAGCTCCGCGACATCTCGGCGCTGGCGGGACCGGATGCCGCATCCTTCGTGACCGAGGCGATCACGCGCGGTGAGCGAGTGCGCGCAATCCAGGTGCCGGCGGGGGGTGCCGCGAGCCGGAAGGAAATCGACGGCCTGACAGCCATCGCGAAACAGGCCGGAGCGTCCGGGCTCATGTGGGCCAGGCGAGCCGCCGGCGGCTGGGAGGGGCAGGGGGTCAAGGCACTGGGCCTGTCAGCGCTCGGCGCCGTGCCGGCGGCCGAAGGCGATTTGCTCCTCGCGGCGGTGGGGCCCGACAGCGTTACCTCGCCGGCGCTGCACGCGGTCCGCACCGCGCTCGCGCGGTGGCCCGGCGTGACCGCATCGGCCGAGCACGCGTTCACCTGGATCGTGGATTTCCCGCTCTTCGAGCGCGACCCCGCCACCGGTGCGCACGTACCGGCGCACCATCCGTTCACGGCGCCGCATCCCGGTGACCGCGATCGCCTCGACAGCGATCCGGCGCACTGCCGCGCTCAGCACTACGACGTCGTCTACAACGGGAACGAGCTGGGCAGCGGATCGATCCGGATCACCGACCCCGGAGTTCAGCGGCGGATCTTCGAGCTCCTCGGACTGAGCGGCGACGAGGTGCGGAAGCGGTTCGGGTTCCTGCTGGACGGCCTCGCCGCAGGCGCGCCCCCCCACGGCGGGTTCGCGCTCGGGTTCGACCGGATCTCCATGCTCCTGGCCGGTGCGCCATCACTGCGCGACGTCATCGCGTTTCCCAAGACCACGGCGGCCCGCGCCCTCTACGAGGGCGCCCCGACGCCGGTCGATCCGGCGGAGCTGGCCGCGCTCCATCTTCGTTCGACCGGCGAGCCCTGACTCGCGGAGGCCCATTGGCTGACGACGTGACCCATCGCGTGTCCACGGAAGGCGCCGACCCGCTCCTGCTGGCGGGCGTCAACGACGCCAACCTGAATGAGCTGCAGCGCACGCTGGGCGTGCGTGTGTCGTTCCGCGGGGACACGCTGACGATCGGCGGGCCGCCGGACCAGATCGAGCGGGCCGTTCCCGTGGTGCAGGGCATGATCGACCTGGTGCGCATGGGCGAGCCCGTTACGGTGGATGATGTCGCGCGGATCGCTGCCGAAGGCTCCTCGGGCGAGGCGGCGCCGGCGTCGGCGGACGGGCGCATCGTGCTCCCGGGGCTCCGCCGCGCCATCGTGCCGAAGACGCAGGGCCAGCGCGACTATCTGCAGGCCATCGCGAGCAATGACATCGTCGTAGGGATCGGGCCGGCGGGAACAGGCAAGACCTACCTCGCCGTGGCGATGGCGGTCGAAGCCCTGGCCCGGAAGCGGGTCAAGCGCATCATCCTGGCCCGTCCGGCGGTCGAAGCCGGAGAGTCGCTCGGCTTCCTGCCGGGCGACCTCCAGGCCAAGGTCGACCCGTACCTCCGACCGCTCTACGATGCGCTCGAGGACATGATGCCCCATGACCGGGTCCAGCGTGCGCTGGAGAGCCGCACGATCGAGATCGCACCGCTCGCGTACATGCGCGGCCGCACGCTGGCGGACGCGTTCATCATCCTGGATGAGGCGCAGAACGCGACCGGCGCGCAGATGAAGATGTTCCTCACCCGGCTCGGCGTGAACAGCCGCACGGTGGTCACGGGCGACAAGACCCAGATCGACCTGCCGAAGCGCGAAGACTCGGGCCTGGTGCAGGTCGAGCGCGTGCTGCCCGGCATCGACGGCATCGCGTTCTGCTATCTGCACGAGGCGGACGTGGTCCGGCACCGGCTGGTGCGGGAAATCATCAAGGCGTACGCGGAGGACCAGAACGGCTGATGGACGACGAGCGGGAGCGCCGCTCGCTGCGGCTGCCGGGCTGGTCGGGGCGCGGCGTGCGATTCCACGCCGCGCGCTGGCTGCTGCTCGCAGGCGTCGCGGCCATCACCTGTCTCGTCTTTCCGGCGCCGCGGGTTCCCTCGAGCCCGGTCTACGATGCGGGCGAGGTGGCGCGGCAGACGATCATCGCGCCAATTCCGTTCATCGTGAGGAAGAGCGACGAGGAGATCGCCCGGGAGGGTGACGCGCGGGCGCTCGCCGTTCCGCCGGTGTACCGCTTCGCGGCCAGCGGGTACGCGGCGGCGATGGATGCCGCACGGCGCTTCTTCGACGCCCGCCCACCCGCGCCATCCCTCGTACCCGATATCGGGAGCGCGCCGGCGCGCGTGCAGCCGGACCTCTCGCCTGATGAGTCGGCGTGGCTGGCCGACCCGGCGCACCGCGGTGTCATGCGCGATGCGGTCATCCGTTTTCTCTCGCGACAGCTGCTCACCGGCGTCGCGGATGTGGGAGCACTCCGGGCGGAGCACCGCGAGCGGATTGCCCTCATTCGTGGCGACGGCGAGCGGGTCGTGCCGCGGGATTCCATCCGAAGCCTGAGCGACCTGCTCGCGGCGGCAGAGGATGCGGCCCCTGCCCAGACCGGTCCGGTCGGGCAGCGCGTCTTCCGGCGGCTGGTGGCCGGGTTCTTCTACCCGACCATCGTGCCCGACCCGGAACTCACCGAACGGCGGCGGGAGCCGTTCCGGGCCGGCGTGGACTCGATCAAGTTCGCCGTTCCCTCGGGCGAACGGATCGTGGGCGCTCGCGAGATGGTGTCCACCGAGGTCCGCGACAAGCTGCTCGGCCTCCGCGATGCGCTCCGCCGGCGGGGCACCGACGGCGCGCTCAACGCCACCGCGCTGCTGGGGCCGTTCCTGTACGACGCCATGGTGCTGGCGCCGTTCTGGCTCCTCATCATGCTGTACCGCCGCGAAACGTATCGATCGCTTCGCGAGATGACGTTCTTCGCCGGACTGTTCGCGCTGGTGGTGCTGCTCACGCACGGCATCGCCGATGTGTTCCCCGGCCGGCCCGAGCTGTTGCCGATTCCGGCTGCCGCCATCCTGATCGCCATGCTCTACAATGGCCGCGTGGCCCTCGCGGCAGCGTCGATGCTTGCGATCCTCCTGGGCGGGCAGTGGGCGCTCAAGACGAACGACACTCTCTTCTTCGGCCTGATCGGCGGCGTGGCGGCCGCGGTCAGTGTGCGGGTCATCCGGCGCCGCCGGCGGCTCTACGTCACCATTGCCGTGATGGCCGGCGCGTATGCGCTGGCGGCGCTGGCCGTCGGCCTTTCGTCGGGCTGGACCGACGGGGCCATCGTGTCGAGCGCACTGGCCGGGGTCGTGGCCTCGATCGGTACCGCCGCCGTCGGCATGCTCATGTTGCCGCTGGCCGAAAGTCTCACGCGGGTCACGACCGACCTGACACTGCTGGAGCTGGCGGATCCGGCTCGTCCGCTGCTTCGGCGCCTTGCGCTCGAGGCGCCCGGCACGTGGGCCCACAGCATCGCGATGGCCAACCTCTGCGAATCGGCCTGCAACGCGATTCGCGCCAACGGACTCCTCGCCCGGGTCGGCTGCTACTACCACGACGTGGGCAAGCTCATGAGCCCGCGCTTCTTCGTCGAGAACCAGACGCGCGGCATCAACCCCCACGATGAGCTGCCGCCGGAAGAATCGGCCGCGATCATCCGCGAGCACGTGGAGCAGGGCCTCCGGCTGGCCGACGAGCACCGGCTGCCGCCGGCCGTCCGCGCGTTCATCCCCGAGCACCACGGCACCAACGAGATCCGCTCCTTCCTCGTGCGCGCGCGGGACCGCTCGCCGGGAATGCCGATCGACGCCACGCGCTACCGGTATCCCGGGCCGCGTCCCCGCTCAGCTGAAACGGGGGTCGTCATGCTGGCGGATTCGGCGGAGGCCGCGGTGCGCGCGCTCGATCATCCAACGCCCGAGACGGTGCGGCGCGCGGTGGAGGACGTCGTGGCCCAGCGGCTGGCGTCGGGTCAGCTCGACAACGCTCCGCTCACGCTGCGCGATGTGGACCGCGTCAAGGAGGAGTTCATCCGGGTGATTGCCGGGATGTACCATGCCCGCGGCGAGTATCCGCGGCCCTCCCTCGAGCGGCCGGCGCTGCCCTCGGGGGTGGCGGGTGGGTGACATCGCCGTCGGCGGACGCCGGCCGGCCCTCCCGCCGGCGACGGTCCGCCGGATCGCCCGGGCGGTACTGAGCGGCGAGCGGCGTGATGCGGACCTGTCAGTCACCTTCCTCGGTCCGGTCACGATGCGCCGCCTCAACCGGCGCTACAAGGGCCGCGACGCTGTCACGGATGTCATCGCCTTTGCCCTGCCGACCCCCGATGAGCGCCTCGTGGGCGACGTGTACGTCTGCGCCGAGGTGGCCGCCAGGCAGGCCCGGCAGCACGGCGTTTCCCGCCGCCAAGAGCTGATCCGGCTCGTGATTCATGGCGTGCTGCACGTGCTCGGCCACGATCATCCCGAAGGGCCGGACCGCACGCGGTCTTCGATGTGGCGCCGGCAGGAGCGCTACGTGGGCCAGCTCGCGTGAACGCGCTCAATCAGTACGTCGCGCCGCTGCTCATGGCGGGGCTCACACTCTGGGCCGGCTGGCTCGCCTTTGCCGCCGAGGCCGACACTGACCTGCCGCGCATGCTCGCCGAGCAGTTCCGCGAGGAGCATGGCGACCTCTCCCTCGCGCGGCGGCTGCACGTGGCGCACCTGGCGCTGCTGGCCCTCGCGGGCGTGGCCGCAGGGCTCGCGGTGGCCTGGTGGGCCCGCTCGCCCGGCGCCGGCCTGGCCCGGCTGCTCATCGCGGCGTGCCTCCTCTGGGCGGTGGGCGACCTCCTTCCACGCCTCCTCGCCGCCCTCGCGCCGGACCTCACCGTGCCCGCGCGCCGCGCCGCCGCGGCCACGTTGATGCCGTTCACGCCGCTCTTGCGCGTGGTCGCCTGGATCGATGCTCGCGGCCGCCGGACCGCGCCTGAGCCCGAGCGGCGGGAGACCGGTCCCGCCGAACGAGACATGCTGCTCGGCGTCTTCTCGCTGGCCGACATGACGGTGGCCGAAGTGATGACGCCGCGCATCGACGTTGTCGCCGTGGACCTGGCCGACAGCCGCGATGACGTCGTGGCGGTGCTCCGCGCCTCCGAGCACGCGCGCCTGCCGGTGTACGACGGAGGACCGGACTCGGTGGCCGGCGTGCTCTACGCCAAGGACATGCTGCCCGGCGCCGACCCCCGTTCGCCCGTGCGTCCCTGGCAGACGCTCGTCCGCCCGGCCGCGTATGTGCCGGAAGCGAAGCGGCTCGACCGGCAGCTCCGCGATTTCCAGCGGGCGGCCGGCCACCTCGCGATCGTGGTGGACGAGTTCGGCGGCACGTCCGGCCTCATCACGCTCGAGGACATTCTGGAGCAGGTCGTCGGCGAGATCCAGGATGAATACGACACGGACGAAGTGGCGCCCATACTGCCTCTGGGCGGCGAGGCCTACCGCGTGCAGGGCGGTACCGCGCTGGCCGAGCTCGAGGCCACGCTGGGTCACGACTTCGGACGCGAGGATGTGAGCACGGTCGGCGGACTGGTCCTGGCCGAACTGGGGCGGGTGCCGCGCGCCGGCGAGCGGCTCATCCTCGACGGCTACGACCTCGCCGTCGAGCAGGTGTCCCGGCGCCGGGTTGGGCGCATCGTCGTCCGCCGCGCCGACGTCGTCCCCGCGGGCGGAACCGGGCCCGCGGCGTGACCTGGCTCGTCTTCGCGTTCGGTCTCCTCCTCACCGGCTTCGGCGCCACGGCGGGTGCGGCGCTCATGACCGTGAGCCGCCGCGAGCTCACGCGCGTGGTGTCCCGCCGGCTCCGCGGCGGCGGGCCGTCGCTCAGCTGGCTCGCGGAGGCGGACCAGTACCTCACCAGTGCTTCGGCCACGACGTCGCTCGGGCTCCTGCTGGTGGGTGCGTCGCTGCCCGGTGTCGTCGGTGCCTCCGCGCTGCTCCGCTCGACGGCCGTGCTTGCCGTCGCCACGGTGATTTTCGCGCTGGTGACGGGCTACCTCATCCCGCGCTGGCTCAGCCGCCCCCGCGCGGAGATGGTGGCCAACCGGGTGTTGCCGGTCATCCGTCCGTGGTCGTTGCTCCTGGGGCTGGTGCTGCCGGCGCGGGCCCGCGGCCGGACCCACGACCTCCGATCCATCTGGCGTGAGGGCGCCGCCGGCGGACTGGGCTCCGAGGAGGAGTTCCAGATGATCGGCGGCGTCATGACGTTCTCCCAGCGACAGGTCCGCGAAGTCATGACGCCGCGCACCGACATCGTCGCGGTGGCCGACGACGCCTCGCTGGCGGCCATTTCCGCTGCCTTTGCGGACTCAGGCTACAGCCGCATGCCGGTGTACCGCGACACGCTCGACGAGATCGTCGGGATGCTGCACGCCTTCGACCTCTTCAAGCTGGTCTCCGGCGACCCCCTGCCGATCCGGCCCGTGGCGGTGACGCCGGCGACACGCGCATGCGGCGACCTGCTCCTCGACATGCAGCGGGAGCGGCGCCATCTGGCGGTGGTCATCGACGAGTTCGGCGGCACGCTCGGCATTGCGACGCTGGAGGATCTGCTCGAGGAGCTGGTCGGCGAGATCTTCGACGAGCACGACGGCCAGGTGCCGGCGGATTCCTCGAGCGTCGCCGCGATCCTCGAGGCTGACGGCTCGACGCCGCTCGAGACGGTGGAGGATCGCTTCGGGGTGACGCTCCCGCACCTGCGCTCCACCACGCTGGCCGGACTCCTGGCGGAGGCCGCTGGGCGCATTCCCGCCGCGGGCGAACGCTTCCTGCTCGGCGCCCTCGAGGTGGATGTGGTGCAGGCCTCGCCCATGCGGATCGAGCGGCTGCTCGTGCGCCGGGCCGCGGCCGGCGCGGAGCAGCTTCCGGTCGAGACGGGATGAGCGCGCCGCCCTTCGACGCCGCCTCGATGGTGGAGCTGGTCCGGAACGGCCGCATGGCCCTGTTCATCGAGCGTGCTCACGAGCTCGAGCCCGCGGATCTCGCCGACGTGCTCGCGTCGCTCGACGAGGCGGAGCGGGTGGCCGTCGTCCGCTCCTTGCCGCCGGAGCTCTCGAGTCAGGCGCTGGCCGAGATGCCGGTGGAGGAGCACGCCGAGGACACGCTGGCGGCACTCGCGCCGGAGCAGGCCGCCGAAATCGTCGACGAGCTGGAGGACGACGACGCCGCGGACCTGATCGGCGAGCTGGACCCGGTCACCCAGGAATACATCCTCTCGGAACTGGAGGACCGGGCGGACGTCGACCGGCTCCTCCGATACGACGAGAAGACGGCCGGCGGCCTGATGACGACGCACCTGATGAAGGTGCGCGTGACCGATACCGTAGCCGAAGCGCTGGACGAGATCCGCCGTCGGAGCGAGGAGGTCGAGGACTTCTATCAGATCTTCGTGGTGGATGCGGCGGACATCCTGGTCGGCACGCTTCCGTTGAAGCAGCTGGTCACCAGCGCGCCCGAACGGCCGGTGCGCGAGTTCCTGGAAGCGGCCGACATCCAGGTTGCTCCCGACCTCGATCAGGAGGAAGTGGCCCGGGTGATGGCGCGCTACAATCTGGCCAGCGTGCCGGTGGTCGAGACGGGCGGGCGGCTGATCGGGCGCGTGACGTTCGACGACGTGACCGACGTCGTGGAGCAGGAGACGACGGAGGACCTGCTCCGCTTCGGCGGTGTCAGCGGCCAGCTGAGCGGTGATTTCTTCGGCGCGGTGCGGAGCCGCCTCCCGTGGCTCCTGATCAACCTCCTGACCGCGTTCGTGGCCAAGTCGGTGATCGACGCGCAGCAGGATGTCGTGCGGCAGCTGCCGCTGATCGCGGCATGGCTCGGCGTGATCGCCGGCATGGGGGGCAACGCGGGGACGCAGGCCCTCGCGGTGACGGTGCGCCGGGTGGCGCTGGGCCTCATCGCGCCGGGCGACGCCCGGCGGGTCATCCTGAACGAGCTCCTGGTCGGCGCGCTCAATGGCGTGGCCAACGGGCTTCTGGTGGCCGCCGTGGCGCTCATGACCCACTCCGGGGGTGCTACACTCGGGCTGGTGGTCGGGCTCGCGATGGTGGGCAACCTCATCGTGGCGGGCGCGTCAGGCGCGATCATCCCGCTCCTGCTCCATCGGCTCAAGGTCGATCCGGCGGTGGCGTCCTCGATCTTCGTGACCACCTTCACCGACGTATTCGGCTTCGGGCTCGTCCTGTTCCTCGCGCGGCTCCTGCTCCTGCGCTGATGCGGCTCTGATGCGCGGCTTCGTGGTACTCGGGCGCCTGTTCCCATTCATCGTCGCCTTCGTGCGGGACCGGCGACGCTTCGTCCTCTTCGGGCGCGGCGCACGCCGGTCCGCCGAGCATCACCGCCGCCGGGCGGAACGGCTGACCCGCACGCTCGCCACGCTGGGCCCGACCTACATCAAGCTTGCCCAGGTGCTCGCGGCGCGCGCCGATCTGCTGCCCGAGCCGTACCTCAGCGCGATCGGGACGCTGACCGATCAGGTCCCGCCGCTTGCCCCGGGCGTGGCCGAGCGGGTGGTGCGCGGCGAGCTGGGACAGGATGCCAGCGAGGTCTTCGAGCAGTTCGACACGGAGCCGCTCGCGGCGGCGTCGCTGGGCCAGGTGCATCGCGCGCGCTACGACGGCCAGGATGTGGTGGTCAAGGTGCTCAGGCCGGGCGTCGAGGACCTCGTCCGCCAGGATCTGGACGTCGCCTTCCGGCTCCTCTTCGTCCTGAACGTTCTTTTCCCCAGTCATCATGTCCGTGCATTGAGCGCCATCGTGGGCGAGTTCGCCAAGCGCATCTGGCAGGAACTCGACTTTCACGAGGAGGCGCGGAACGCGGACGCGCTCCGGCGGAACTTCGCGGCGGAGCCGCGGGTGGTGATTCCGCGCGTGATCGGCGAGATGACCCGTCGCCGCGTGCTGGTGCTGGAGTACATCGAGGGAACGCGGATCGACCGTCTCCACGAGCGGCTGGCCAGCGGGGAGCTCGAGCTCTCGACACTGATGGCGACGATCGTCGATGTGTACATCAAGATGATGCTGGAGGACGGCGTGTTCCACGCCGACCCGCACCCGGGGAATCTCCTGGTCGACCGCGCCGGCCGGCTGGTGCTGCTCGATTTCGGGATGGTGCTCCGGGTGGAGCGGACGGTGCAGACGCGCCTGATTCGCACCATCCTCTCCGCGGTCCGACGCGACGTCGATGGCGTGATCAACGGGCTGTACGAGCTGGGCATCCTGGATCCGGATGTGGACCGCGGAACGGTGCGCGACGCCGCGCGGCAGCTGATGGCGATCTCGCTCCGCGACGACCTCACGTCGCACCAGGTGCAGCACGTCGTGGAGCAGGTGCTCCGGACTTTCTACGATTGGCCGCTCATGCTGCCGGCGGATTTCGTCTATTTCGGTCGCGCCGCGGTCCTGGTGGAAGGCATCGGCTTCCGCTACGACCCGGACTTCAATGCCATCGCGTCGGCGAGGCCGGTGGTGGAGCGCGCCGCCGCGCGCCTGCTGGCCGGTCTGGGCGAGCGGCCGGGGGACAGCGCCGCGCGCCTGCTCGACTGGAGTCTCGAGGCGGCCGGCGCCGTGCGCACGCTCCGCGATCTTCTCCAGCGCGTCGAGCGGGAGGAGCTCCGGGTGCGCTGGCATCCGCGTGACACCGTCGAGCTGCAGCACTTCCTGGCGCAGCAGGTGCGGCGCGCGCTGCTCGGCCTGTTTGCGCTCACGATCGCCCTGGTGAGCAGCGTGGTGTATCTCGCGAGCCACCGCCTTGCCATCCTGGTGGTCGGGCTCGTGACGGCATTCGGCATGTTCCTCGTGATCTTCGTCCTGCCCAGCCATCTCTTCCAGAATCCGCTGCGCTTCCGCCGCCCCTGGCGCAGCTAGCGCTCAGCGCCGGCGGCGGGGCAGGCCCCATCGCTGGATCATGCGCGTCAGCGTCCGGCGCGACACACCAAGGATTCGCGCCGCCGCCTCCCGGTTGCCACCGGTCGATTCAAGCACGCGGGTCACATGCCGTCGCTCCAGCTCCCCCAGCGGCAGGAATCCGCCCGTGGGATCGGTGCCGGCTGGGGCATCGGCCGCCGGGCTGGTTCCCGCACCGCGCACTTCCGGCGGCAGATGCTCGGGTCCAATCACGTCCTGCTCCACGAGCACGAGCGCGCGCTCCAGGACATTCTGCAGCTCGCGCACATTCCCGGGCCACGGGTACTCCAGCAGCATGCGCTGCGCCTCCGCGTCGACCGCGACGAGGCCGCGATCGTGCCGGACACCGAGTGTGCGGAGGAAGTGGTCGATCAGGAGCGGGATGTCCTGCACCCGCTCGCGAAGTGGCGGCAATGTCAGCGTAACCACATTGAGCCGGTAGTAGAGGTCATCCCGGAACCGCCCCTGCCGGACCAGCTCGGCCAGGTCGCGGTGACTGGCGGCGATGACCCGCACATCGACCTTGACCGGCGTCTCGGATCCTACCGGGACGATCTCGTGCTCCTGGAGGGCGCGAAGGAGGCGCGACTGGAGTGCCGGGGAGATGTCGCCCGCCTCGTCGAGGAACAGCGTCCCGCGGTCCGCCTCGCGGAAGAGCCCGGTGCGCGCGGAGGCCGCGCCGGTGAACGCGCCGCGGACGTGGCCGAAGAGCTCGCTCTCGAGGAGACCTTCGGCGAGCGCGGCGCAATTGACGGCAACGAACCGCCGGGCATGCCGGTCGCTGTAGCGGTGGACGGTGCGGGCGATCAGCTCCTTCCCGGTTCCGGTTTCGCCCAGCACGAGCACGGAGGCCGTCGAAGGCGCTACCCGGGCGACGGTCTTCATGACGTCGATGATCGCGGGACTGTGCCCCACCAGCGGGATTCGATCGGGAACCGCTCCGGCCTCGGACTCTGCGGCGAGGTCCGGCTCTCGGGACAGGGCCAGCCGCCGCCGCTCCAGCGCGCGCGCCAGCGTCTGACGCAACGCTCCGATGTCGTATGGCTTGCTCACGAAGTCGAACGCCCCGGCCCGGATCGCCTCGCCGGCGGCGGCCGCGTCACCGAACGCGGTCAGGACGAGCACCACCGCGTCCGGATTCCGCTCCCGCACCAGCCGGAGGAGGTCGAGCCCGTTTCGCTCCGGCATCCGGAGGTCGGTGAGCACGGCATCAAAGGCGCCCGGGCCGTCCAGCGCCACCACGGCGTCGTCCACCGACAGGGCGGTCGCGACCTCGTATGCATCGCGCTCCAACACCTCGGCAAGCAGCCGGCACGCCGGCTCGTCGTCGTCCACGAGGAGCAGCCGGCCCCGGGCCCGGGTCTCGCCTCTCACGCGGCCGCCGGCAGCGTGAGACGCCAGCGGGTGCCGCGCCCACTGGCGAGCAGCTCCAGGTCGCCCCCGAGGGCGCGCGCCAGCTGGCGGCTCACCGAGAGACCGAGCCCGGTGCCGGCGTCTCCCTTCGTCGTGGAGAAGGGCTGGAACAACTGGCGCCGCGCCGCTTCGGCCAGGCCCGGTCCGTCGTCGGCGACTTCGACGTACGCCGTGCCGTCCGCCGCGCCCGCGCGCACCATGACGTGCTGGCCCGGCTCGAGCGCCTCGATCGCATTCTTGAGCAGGTTGAGCAGGATCTGCTCCACGAGTTGAGGGTCGCAGAGCGCACGGGCCGGCTCGCGATGAGCAGCGAGGTCCGATTCGTCCGCGACGACTCCGGCGTCGGCAAAGGCCGGCTCGAGGAAGCGCAGCATGCGCGTCGCCACGTCGTGAAGATCGGTGGGGCGGACCTCGGGCGGCGGCCAGGTGCCGCGGTCGAGCCCCGCGCGAAGGATGCCGACGACGCGCTCCACCTGCGTCAGCAGCATGCGCACCCGTTCCGCGGCGTCGGTCTGGCGCGCGGCAACGAGGTCGTCCCGCAGCAGCTGGAGGTGGCCGTTGACGGTGTTGAGCGGCGTACCGATCTCGTGGGCCAGGCCGGACGCGGTCTGCTGCACGAGGGCGAGTCGTTCCAGGCCCCGCGCGTGTTCCTCGAGGGAGAGCAGCGCGGCACGCGCGGCGCTCTCCCGCTCGCGCGCCGCGAGGGCCTGCCGAAGCCGGTTGTAGGCCTGGGCCAGCGCCCGAAACTCGGCCGGTCCGGTCTCCAGCGCGGCCGGCGCGCTTTCGACGCCGCCGTGTGCCTGCGCCATCGCCTGCCCGATGGCGCGCAGGGGTCGCCCGACCCAGTACGCCGTGAGCAGCGCAACGCCGAGGGCCACCAGCAGAGCCGACACCGACGCAGCGAGGTATCCTCGCTTGCGCTCGACCCGGGCCCAGTCCTGCAGCCGACGGGTGGAGAGCTGGATGTCCGCCACCGCGGCCGGCCGCGGCGCCCCGAATGGCACGGCCACGTGCCATCCCGGGTCGCCGCCGCCATGGTAGTGGACCACGGTGGCCCCGCCACTGATCGCGGCGGCGTCGGCCGCGTCAGGAAGGATGCCACGGCCCCCGGAGGTCTGGCTCGGCACCGTCTCCGGACCGTCGGGGCCGGGGAGGGTGGCCCAGGCGCGCGACTGCGTGTTGCGTCGTCCTGACCAGTCGCGGAGACCCTGTTCGATCGCAGCCCGGTCATCGGTCGGCGCGTTCCGTGCGAGATACGCCGCCAGCGCATTGCCGAGCGCCACCGACTCGAGGCGCAGGTCTTCCAGCCGGCTCCGGCCCGACCACGAGAGCGCCACTTCCGTCGCGCCGATGACGAGCACGATCGCCAGGCCGGCCGTCAAGAGCGCAAGTCGGCTCGGAAGCCCCATCGTGATCATGCCGTCGTCTCCGCCGCCCGTTGCCGCCGGGGCCACCGGACGGTGATGAGCAGTCCTGCCGCGAGCACGGGCAGCACCTGCGCGGCCTGAAGGACAATCGACGCGGCCACCGCGCCGGCGGAATCGATTCCGAGCGGAGCGGCCGCCAGCGCAAACGCCGCCTGGAGCACGCCGATGTTGCCCGGCGTGAGTCGCGCGGCGCCGGCGACGTTGGACGCCACCATCGCGCCGAGTCCGAGCGCAGGCGCATGCGGCAAGCCGACCGCCAGGGCGGCTCCCGCATACGCGCTCCACTGGAGCAGCCAGTTGAGAGCCGAGAGACCTGTCGCGAGCGCGGTACCCGGGTGGTGAAGCGCGGTGCACCAGCTGCGGACCGCCGCACCGGCGGCCGGAGGCAGCCGGCGGCTGATCCACCCGGATATCGCAGGTCGTGTCACCACGATCGCCACGCCGAGGAGCGCTGGAGCTGCCACGCGGATGTCGCGGAGCCACCGGG